>Ga0310810_10007917_pt1 | contig 12180 bp, 12 predicted proteins | sample NCmetagenome_FD_207641 | JGI IMG/M metagenome (GOLD analysis project Ga0310810, IMG submission 207641) | Soil microbial communities from experimental microcosm in Duke University, North Carolina, United States - NC | ecosystem: Engineered > Artificial ecosystem > Soil microcosm > Unclassified ... | reverse complement strand
GGCTCGGCGACACCGAAACGGCTTCAACAGAGTGATGTGCGCGATCGATTTTTCGGCACTCTCGCGCCGCGCACTGCGCTATGCCGCGGTTGTCGCGTCGCGTGCTCATGGCACATTGGCGGTCCTCTTCGTCAACGATCCACTCCTGGTTGCCGCTGCAGGTGCCGCGCGTCCGCGTCTCGATTTACCGGCCCAAAGCGCGCGGGAACTCGATCGTTTCATACGCACCGTTCTTGGCAATGTGACGTCGTTGGCCGTCGAGCGCCGGGTCGCGACCGGTGAACCGGCGGATGAAATCCTGTCCGCCGCGCGTGAGTCGGGTGCAGATCTGATCGTCGTAGGCAGCCACGGACTGACCGGCATTGCCCGCCTCGCGTTCGGCTCGACGACCGCAGCCGTCCTGAAGCGCTCGCCTGTGCCGGTGCTGGTAGTGCCGGCGCATGATCGTGCCACGCGTCGCGAACTGCTCTCGTGGCCGCGTGGCTGCGTTGTCGCGCCGGTCATGCTCGACCGGCGTACGGCCGGCAACATCGACACGGTGTCGCGGGTGGCCGCATCGTTCGGTTGCACGCTCACCCTCGTGCACGTCATCGCGTCACCCGTCCTGCCCGAGTGGTTGCGCATCCCGGTGAAAGCGCTACGGGCGCCTCAACTCGAGCCGGCACGGCAACGGCTTGCTGCCCTCGCTGCATCCAGGGCCCGCGTTCCGGCTCGCGTTCGCGTCGTGCATGGATCGCCGGCCGACATGATCGACAGGCTCGCAAGGCGCGAAAGAGCGTGCCTCCTTGTTGCGATGCTTCGCGACCGTGATCGATGGTTCGAGCCTGGCCGCGGCGTACTGACGTATCGCATCTTCAGCCAGGCTCATGTCCCGGTCCTGGCCTGCCCACCCCGATGGCGGCCGCAATGAGACATCGAGAGCAGCACCGCAGCAGTCGCATCGGCTGGCTCCGCGCCGCTGTCCTGGGCGCCAACGACGGTATCGTGTCGACGGCGAGTCTGATCGTGGGGCACGAACTCGCGGCGCAACCGGGAGCCGAGGAAGACGAACTCACGACGATTTATGTGGGTCGCGGGCTCGAACCAGGTCTGGCGCGGCAGGTCGCGCGGCAACTCACGGCGAGAGACGCGCTGGTCGCACACCCCAGGGACGAACTGGGGCTGACGGAGGAACAAGCTGCGCGGCCGTTACAGGCTGCATTCGCGTCCGCCGGCACGTTCGCCGCGGGGGCTGCGGTACCCATCGTCGCCACCATCGTTGTCACACCCAGCGCCACGTCGTGTCAGGGATCTCGCTGGCGTGCTTGCTAGCGCTCGGTGCCCTCGCGGCGGGCGCCGGCAGTGCCTCCGCAGTCGTCGGCGCCGCCAGGGTTGGGTTCTGGGGTTTCCTGGCGATGGCTCTCACAGCCGTCGTGGGCCGGGTCTTTGGAGCGGCGATCGGTTGACAGCTACCGACCGGGCTCGAACAGTTCGATCGCGTTGCCGTCGGGATCCTCGATTTGGACCTGCCGGCCGCCTGGTCCGACTTCCATCGCATTCCTGAAGCGAACGCCGGCAGCCTTGAGGGACTCGATTCGTCTCGGGAGATCGGTTACCCGCACGACGATTCGATTCCATCCTCCGGATTCCTGACGACGTCCATCGGGCATGGGACGCGAGCCGGATGCACCGGGACCGCTCAGCAAGAGCACCAGGGGTCCAAGAGAGACGCTCGCGAACGCCGGCGGCTGCTGGTGTTGCAGCGCGAAACCCAGATGTCCCGTGTAGAACGCAACCGATTGGAGTACGTCGCTGACCTGGTACCGAACTCCGTGAAAGCTCGTGTCGAGCGTCACGTCCGGTCCTGGCGTTGTTGATTTTTCCGCGTCTGCCATGAGACCTCCTCAGCTTGGCACTAGGAACTCGGCGGCTTCGTTTGCCTGGCTTCGACGTCAGTTCCCGGTTTGATTTCGTCGGTTCCACGAACGGCAACGTCGTCTCCGGCCTGGAGGTCGCCAAAGACTTCGACCAGCGGACCTGAGGTCAGTCCGGTTTTGACGTCGACCCATTCGGTTTTGCCGTTGCGGACGCGGATCACGAACGTGCGATCCGTCGTGCTGCCGACACTGCCCGCCGGGACGAACAACGACGGGGACCGCCGGCGTACGGGCCAGGTCACCTGGCAGAACGTCCCGGGCACGAGCCGTCCGTCCTTGTTCAGGACGTCCAGTTCGACTGTCATGGTCCGCGTCCTGACATCCACGGCCTGCGCAATGCGAGCCACCGCACCGGAGAATGCCTGTCCGGGATACGCAGACACCGAGAAGGCCACCGTCGCTCCCGACGGCACATCGGCGATGTAGGCTTCCGGCACCGGCACGACGAGCCGCAGACGATCGCTGTGCACGACCCGCAGCATCGGAGTCGCCGCGGCTGGTCCGCTGTTGGGTCCCACGAGCGCACCGGGATGCACGTGGCGCTCCGTCACGACGCCATCGAAGGGCGCCGTCACGTGCAGGTAGTCTTCCAGCTGCGTAGTCGATCGCACGGTTTGCCGTGCCGCCTCGACAATCTGCCCGGCGGCGGCGATCTGACTCTGATCGGATTCCACCGCCTTCTGTGCAACCACGACATCGTTGCCGGCGACCACGCCGGGCGTGGCTGATGCCGCTTTCAGACGTTCGTACGTGCTGGAGTCGGAATCCGCTTTGGCACGCACGCCGGCAAGTTGCGCTTCGGCGGCCTGCAGCTTCGACTGCGCCTCGGCGCGCTGCGCGACCAGTTCGGGAGCTTCGAGTTCCGCCATCAGGTCACCGCGTCGCACACGTGACCCGAGGTCGACGCGGATGCTTTTGACGAATCCCGTCACCTTCGGATACACGGCGACTGTCTCGAAAGGATTGAGTTGACCAGGCATCTCGAGCATCACATTCGCGGGTTGCTCAACGACGCGCACAACGTCTATCGAGGTCGGACCAGCGGACGGAGCGGGCTTGTCGGCCCGCACTTCGCCACGATTGCCGCACCCGGAAAGGCCAATCGAAAGCAGAAGGGATACGACAGCCCTTCCAGAACCGGAGATGCAGGAGCGCGAACGGTTCATATCCATTTCCTAGACGTGATGGACGCTGTCGGGATCATCGGGATCCAGTGAGGCCGACCTCCGGTCGGCTGACTGCTGAACCATCCCGTACACGGACGGCAGCACCAGCAACGTCGCGAACGTCGCGGCAGCCAATCCGCCTATGACGGCACGTCCGAGCGGCGCGGTGGCCTGAGCGCCTTCCCCGATCGCCAGGGCCATCGGAATCATCCCGGCGATCATGGCCGCGCTGGTCATCAGCACCGGCCGCATGCGCGCCTGTGCGGCATCGACCGCCGGGGGCAGGTCCGATCCACCCTGCCGTCGGCTCTGTTCCGCGAATGTAACAAGCAGGATCGCGTTCGCCACTGCGATGCCGATCGCCATGATGGCTCCCATGAACGACTGAACGTTGATCGTTGTTCTCGTCAGCGCCAGCATCAGCACGACGCCCATCAACACCGCTGGCACCGTCGAGATCACGACGAATGCAAGCCTCAGGGATTGGAAGTTTGCTGCCAGCAGCAGGTAGATGACCAGGACGGCCACGATGAGGCCAACGCTGATGTTCCTGAGCGTTTCGTGCATCGGAGCGATCTGTCCGCGCACGGCCACGGTCGCACCGCGGGGCGGCGTCCCCGACCGGCCGATCGCCTGTTCGACGTGATCGGCGACCCGGCCGAGATCTGTGCCGAAGACGTTTGCCGACATCGTCACCATGCGCTGGCCGTTGAAGCGGTCGTACTCGCCGACGATGGTGCTGTTCTCGATTGTGGCAACGTCGCCGAGCATTGGATACGACGCTTCGCCAGCACTGACCGGCATCGTTCGCAGGTCATCGAGGCTCTTGACACGCGATTGCGGGACTTGCACCTGGACCTGAAAAGCGATCCCGGTCCTCGGATCGGCCCAGTAGTTCGGCGCGACGAATCGACTCGACGAAGTGGCCGCAGCGAAGGACTGACCGACCTGGCTGACAGTCACGCCCAGCTGTCCTGCCAGTTCACGATCGATGTTGACATCGATGCCCGGGTACTGCAGCGCCTGCTCGATGTGCAGATCGCGCAACTCCGGTACTTGCGACAGCTGGTCCCGCACTTTATCGGCGAACGCGCGCGTCTCGGAAAAATCGGGACCCATAACCGCCACTTGCACCGGCGTCGACGCGCCGAAATTCATGATGCGGCCGACAATGTCACCCGGCTCGAACGAGAACTGAACGTCCGGAAAGCGGGTCGAGAAGCGATGCCGGAGTTGCTCCTGGAACGCCGCGAGATCGCTGGACGCATTCGGCCTGAGCGCCACCTGCAGCACGCCTTCGTGCGATCCCCCGGTCCACAAAAATATCGTGTTGATCGGATAGGACGAAGGCTGAACACCAACGTACCCGAGAGTGATGTCTACGTTGCCTGGGCCGGCAGCCTTGTGGATTTCATCGAGCACGTCCTGCGCAATGGTCTCCGTCCGCTCGAACTTCGTGCCGGCGGGCGCGTAGAACCGCAGCTGGAACTGATGGGCGCCACCCGCCGGGAAGATTTCGCGGCCAAGTCTCAACCCGGCGATTGACACGACGGCAATGGTGGCGACCGCATACACCGCCACCAGCAGTGCGCGGAAAGGAGCCACGCGTTGCAACCCGCGAATGAGACGCTGCCTGAGCCCATCGACCCAGTCGTCCGCGGCCTGATTGCCGGATGTCCGATTGTGGCGTTTGCCGAGCAGCCAGACCGACAGAACCGGGACCACAGAGCTCGACAGGAAGAACGACGCCATCATCGAGAACCCGACGGCCAGCGACAGCGGCACAAACAGCGCCCGTGAAACCCCCGTCATGAAGAACGACGGAACGAACACCGCCACGACGGCCAGCATCGCAAGCAGTCGAGGAACGACGACCTCGGCGCTGGCATCCAGGACTCCGCGCGCAACCGGCTCGCCGCGCGTGAGATGTGTGTGGATGTTTTCAATCGCAACCGTGCCCTCGTCGACCAGGATCCCCACCGCGAGCGCGAGGCCGCCGAGTGTCATGATGTTGATTGTCTGGCCGCTGGCCCACAACGCCACCACGGCGGCGAGCAGCGCGAAGGGAATCGTGAGGATCACGATCAGGGAGCTTCGCCATTCGCGCAGGAACAGCAGGACCATCAGACCGGTCAACAGCGCGCCAAGAATGGCTTCGCGCACGACGGATTGGAGTGCGCCGGATACGTTGCCGGACTGATCGAGTTCGTAGGTGACCTTGATGTCGTCCGGCACCAGCGCCCGAAAATGACCAAGATTCGCCTTGACCTCGCTGACGACGGCGAGGGTCGACGCGCTCGGCCGCTTCGTCACCGGGATATACACCGCCCGGCGTCCATTCACCAGCGCGTAGGCCGTTGGAATGTCGGTGCTGTCGCTGACTGAACCGATGTCACGCATGAACACCGTCGGACCCGCACCCGTGCGAATCGGCAGCTCGAGCAGATCGTCGATGTTAGAGACAACCGAATTCACCGGCGAAATGCGGGTGTAGTCACCGACGTTGACACTGCCGGACGGCATGATGGCATTGCCCGTACTGACAGCCCGGATCACTTCTTCGGGCGCCATTCCGTACGAGCGGAGGCGTTCTGGATCGACACGGATCACCACGGTGCGCTGGCTGCCGCCAAATGGAGGCGGCGAGGTCAGACCTTCCAGGGTGGCGAATTGCGGGCGGACTCGATTCAATGCCAGATCCTGGATTTCACCCAGGCTTCGGCTCTCGCTCGCGAATACGAGATAGCCGACCGGAACCGTGCCCGCATCGAACCGCATGACGAACGGGCCGACGGTTCCCGGCGGCATGAAGGCGCGCGCCCGATTCACGTAGGCGATCACCTGGGCCATCGCCTCGGCCATGTCGGTGCCAGCATGGAACGTGAGTTTCAACAGCGCGTTGCTCTGGATGGACTTCGATTCGACGCTCTCGATGCCGTTGATGTAGAGGAAGTGGTACTCGTAGTAGTAGGTGATGTAGCCCTCCATCTGCGCCGGGCTCATGCCACCGTACGGCTGCGCGACGTAGATGACCGGAAGATCGAGGTCTGGGAAGATGTCGACCCGCATGCGGCTGACAGCGAACGCAGCTGTCAGGGCAACGGCGATCACCGCGACGAGCACGGTGATAGGACGACGAAGCGCAGCGCGAATGAGCCACATGTAGGAACTCCTAGGGCTGCCTGAGGATGGTGAGGAAGGGGCCGAGATCGCCGTGTGCGACCGCCGCGGCTAGCAGTGCGCGCCAGACGTCGACGCGCGCAAGCTGATCCTGCACTTCCGCCTGCGCGAGCAGGCTCTGAGCGTCAGCCACTTCGACGATGGCTGCGAGGCCGGCGTCGTAACGCGCGCGGGCTTGCCGTTCGTTCTGCTGAGCGGCCGTTAGCTGGATTGGCGTGTTTGCGGCGATGTCGCGTGAGGCCTTCAGGATCGCGGCCGCGCTCTGCTGCTGGCTCGTGACGGTCAGCACGGCGTCGTCGTACAGCGCGCTGCTGGCGCGCGAGGTCGCGGCGGCGACGGCTTTGCGTGCCCGCAAGCTCGAGAAATCAAAGACGTTTGGAAACAGGACTTCCACGCCAGCCACCCAGTTCGCCCGCTGCAAGCCGAGTCCGTCGCGTCCGCCATCGTAGACACCGACGGGATTCGCCCCGCTTCCGCGCGCGAATATGCTCGACTGCACCAGCACTCGCGGCAGATCGGTGTGTGCGAGCACGTCTTCCTGTGCGCGTGCCTGGTCGACTGAAGCCTGGCGAGCCAGAGCGAGCGGATGCGCCGAGGAGACCGCCGGGGTGATGTCGCCGGCGGGAAGGCCGGACAAGAGCGCATCGGCCATGATGGTGACGCCTCCGCGCGTGGATCCGAGCACGCGATTCAACGTGGCCTGTGCTATGGCGAGGCTCTGCTGGGCCTGAATCACACGCGTTTGCGAAGCCGCTCGCTCGGCCTCGGTCCGCGACTGGTCGGCTCCGGGGCGAAGCTGGTTAGTGACAAGCGTCTGCACGGCCTGCAACAGGATGTTCCTGCGCTCGAGATCGGCCTGTGTGGCGACGACCGCTCGCTGTGCGGCCGCAACATTCAGGAACGCGGCGGCGACCGCATTCTGCACATCGAGGCGCGTGAGCGTTTCGCCGGCCCTGGCTTGAGTGAGCGCGGCCTCGGCGCTCACCACGTTCGAGCGTCGCAGGCCGAAATCGAACGGCTCCCACGAGAAGAGCGCTCCAGCCGCACTCCCCCAGACGCTCTCGGCAGACGCGGCCGGAAGGACGGGGCCCGTCAATGACGGGATGACGCTCTGAGGTAGCATCTGCCCGAAGACATTGTTCGCGGTGCCGCGATTCGACTGCCACAGCGAGTCGAGGCGGGGCAGGTACGCAGAGCGTGCGACGTCGACGCCTGCCGTCGACGCGTTGACCTGTTCCAGTGCGGCCCTGATCGCCGGGTAGTGATCAGTCGCATATTGAATCGCCTGCTCGAGCGTCAACACCTGCGGCGGACCTGAAGGGCTCGACGCCTGCGCCCGGGCAACAGCAGGCACGAATGCCAGGCTCATGACGAGCATCAGGGACACGCGCCGACGAATCATTGGGACCTCATGCATTCGAGCGGGTATCTCAGGCCCGACGGTCATATCGTAAACAGTCTACGAAATACGTAATATGCTGCCGCGAGTCGACACGTGTCAATTGACGGACGATGAACACGCGCGATGATCAGGAGTGGACGAGGCTCGCGCGCTTGTTGCGGCGCCTCGCCGAACCTGTTCCGGTGTGGCGGCCTTTCTCGTGCGTGCCGACCTCGTCGTAGAGCTCATCGAGCGCGTGACGAAGCCGCTCCAGCACCTCATGGCCTTTCGGCGTGAGCCGGTAGACGCGCGCCGCCTTTGTTCGTGCCGGCTCCGATGCGCGCAGCCAGCCCCGCCGGGCCATGCGGGCGAGAATCGGATACAGCGTTCCTGGGCTCAGGCGATAGCCATGGTGGTGCAGTTCTTCGAGCATCCATTGCCCGTACACGCCACGGTCGTCTGCCGCGTGATGCAGGATGTGAATCTTCCAGAGGGCCAGCAGGAATTCCCGCGCTATCGGATCGCGCATTCGGGCGGATGATAGCACCGCAACTTCGTAATCGAAAAACGATTACGGTATGAGCGGACGCGGCTCGAAACGCCATCGCCAGGAGAATTCCGGTCACCGCTTCAGTCTTGCGAAACTTCTGAACGGCGTCCAGGAGCGGGTCCAGGTCGTCGGCCCGCTGGTCGACCGACAGCGCCGTGCCGGGCAGCTCGATAAAAACACCCTTGACGCGCTGCAGCGCCTCCGCCACCCGGATGGTGCCGTCCATACCTGCCTCTGGCGGATCGCTCATCCCCGAATGTCGTCTTGCGGCGTGACCAACTCGCGCTCGGCCGCGAGCCAGTCGTCGAGTTCGCGTCCCGATTCCCTGCCGCGTGCTTCGTAGAGCTCGAACGCCCGCTGACGAATCCCCTCAACGCCGCGCATGGCGTCACCGCCGGGCGGCATGGATTCGGGGGACGATCCGGCGTCTGCAACTGGTGATGTCAGGTCCGATTTCCTGCGACGTGGGTTTTTCATAAGCCGCTCCCTCAAGCGGATCGCGAAGCAATCCGCAACGCACCGCGATTGCGCTCGATACAAGAATCGAGCGGTTCGCCCTTCTGGTTGAGGAACGGGCAATCGATGTGCCGCGACCGAACAGAAGAGGTCGGACCGAAAGACCCGACCCCACGTGCGACACAAGCGATGCGGCGCTGGCAGTCTAGTGAGAGGCAGATCCTGGTTCGGCCTTCCTGCGGTGCATTTCAGCCAGCACGGAGGCCGGCGTGACGTTCGCGATTGCCGACTGCAGCTTGTTCATCCAGCCGGTCACCACATCACCGTCGCCACGCATCATCGCGTCATAGCCCTGACGCGCGACGTCCGCCGCATCATCTTTCTTCGACTGACCGATCTTGGTGTCCATGAGGTCGGCCCGTTCGAAGAAGTCGGTCTCGGTGGCGCCCGGCATCAGGCACGTCACGGTAACGCCGCTGTCCTTCAATTCCGCTCGCAGCGCAAACGAGAATGAATCGAGGAAAGCCTTGGAGGCGTTGTATGCCGCCTGGAACGTTCCAGGCATGAAGCCGGCGATGGACCCGGTGATCAGGATGCCGGCCCCGCGCCGGCGCATGTCGCGACCGACCTTCTGCAGGAGGTAGAGCGTCCCCGTGATGTTGGTGTCGATCAGGTGATGGACGTCGCTGAAATCCTGGTCGAGAAATCCCTTGCCGAGACCGTGTCCCGCGTTTGCGAGCAGCGCATCGACCGGCCGGTCCTGACTCAGATCGAGCAATCGATCGACTCCCGGCAATGTCGCCAGGTCGGCCTCGAGCGCATCGACATGCGCACCGAGCGCGCGGAGCTCGTCGGCTGCCGCATCAATCGGCTCGTCTGCCGCCACGAGCAGATCGAACCCGTCGCGGGCACAGCACTTCGCGAGTTCGAAGCCGATACCGCTCGATGCACCTGTCACGATCGCAAATCGTCGGGCCTGAGCGTCCTTGTCGTCCTGATTTTTCCGGTATGTGTTGGCCACGCTGATCTCCTGCTTCTCTGAAAAGGTTCGCAACCGCGTTACGCACGCAGCGTGCCCGCCACACGCCGGCGCCTCTTGCTGCACTGCGCGAGAGACGTGAAAGCCCAGCTCAGATGGTTCGCAGAAACATGTGGTACATGACGTGCTCCATCCCGGAACGATGAGTCGTTCTCCCGCTCGACCGCACGTCCTGCCTGTCGCCGGTACCGCACTCGTCCTCATCGACGTCATCAACGATCTCGCCTTCGAAGGCTCGGGTGCGCTCGTGGCTCAAGCGGAGCCGATGTCGCAGCGGCTTGCGGTCTTGAAACGACGGGCTGTCGCCGCAGGCGTCCCGTGCATCTATGTCAACGACAACTTCGGACGGTGGCGCTCGGACTTCAGGCAGACGGTGGCGCACTGCACAGCCCGCTCATCTCCGGGACATCGTGTCTCGCGCCGACTCCGGCCGACCAAAGACGACTACTTCGTCCTCAAGCCGAAGCATTCGGGATTCTTCGATACGACGCTCGACACGCTGCTGGAAAAGCTCGAGATCCGCCGCGTCGTCCTGACCGGCATAGCCGGGAACATCTGTGTGCTCTTTACGGCAAGCGACGCGTACATGCGCGACCTCGGCATCTTCGTACCGTCCGACTGCATCGTTTCGAACACGGCTGAAGAGAACGAGCACGCGCTCCAGCAGATGGGATCGGTCCTGAAAGGGACGTTGACACCATCCACGCTGCTGCGGTTTCACGACCGTCGCCGGAAAGGAGTGCGTCGGTCCAGGTGAAGACGTTCACGACCTGCGGCGGCGACGATGTCAACGCGGTCGTGAGTGGATACCTGCGGGACCTGGCGTACGCGCAATCCACCAAACCCCGGATGTTCGGCTACAAGCGCGCGGCCGCGGCGATCTTCCATCTCGAACGTTCACTCGTCGATCTGGTGCGCGAACACGGGGGCGAGCTTCCACGCATCCCGGGAATCGGACCCAGTTCCGCCCGCATAATCCGGGAGGTGCTCGAAGGTGGCGGTTCTGCGATCGTCGAGCGCGCGATCGACGCGAGCGGACGCCGCGCAGACATCGAGCGCCGCCGGACGCTGCGCGGCCACTTCCTGAGCCGCGCCGCAGTGATCCGGATCCTTCACGATCCGGCGCTTGGCGGCCCGTCGCTCCACGACTATCGCGCCGACCTGCAGATGCATTCGGAATGGAGCGACGGCACCCCGACGATCGACCAGATTGTGGATGCGTGCCAGGCTCGCGGGTACACGCATGCGGCCGTGACCGACCACTCATATGGATTGACGATCGCCGGCGGTATGTCCATGGAGGAAGCGGCAGCCCAGCGTCGCGCCATCGATGCGGCCAACAACACACGCGGTGGCACGTTCCGCCTGCTGCAGGGCGTGGAGGCGAATGTCACGATCGACGGCGACCTCGATCTCGACCACTCCGAGGCGGCCATCTTCGATCTCGTGCTGGCGGCGCCGCATTCACGCCTTCGAAAGACCAACGACCAGACGGCGCGAATGCTCCGCGCACTCGAGCATCCAACGGTTCGAATCCTGGCGCATCCGCGTGGACGCATCACCGGCTCCCGGGCAGGCGTTGTCGCGGATTGGCCGGCGGTCTTTGCGCGGGCAGCGCAGTTGGGCATCGCCCTCGAGATCGACGGAGACCCGGCCCGCCAGGACCTCGATTACGAACTGGCTGCCGAGGCACGGCGCGCAGGCTGTCTGTTCGCGCTGGACAGCGATGCGCATACGACGGGACAACTGGCTTATGCGGAGACCGCGATCGCGCATGCCAGGCTCGCCGGCATCTCTCCTGACCGGATCGTGAACTGCTGGCCACTCGACCGGCTGCTCGCGTGGATCGCGGATCCGGCTTCCGAGCTCTTGTGATCCCAAACCAGGCTGGTACGCATAGTGCTCCTAACCGCCGTATGAAGGACGAGCTCGCAACTTTCTACAAACTAATCGACGAGATCAAGATCGCCATGTTGACGACCCGCCGAAGTGACGGCCATCTCGAGTCGCGTGCCATGGCCAACCAGAAGCGCGCCGACGGTGCAGACCTCTGGTTCGTCACGGCTGAGGGGTCCGCCAAGCTGCGCGATATCGAACACGACCCGCATGTGAATCTTGCGTACTTCAACGAAGGGTCCTATGAGTGGGTCTCGGCATCGGGAATCGCAAGCGTGTCACGCGACCGCGCGAAGATCAGGGAACTCTACGCATCAGACTGGAAGGCATGGTTCGGCCAGGAAGGCGACCCGCGTCACGGCACGCCTGACGATCCGCGCATGGTGCTCATCGGCGTCGATGTCCACGCCGCCGTGTTTCTCGAAGTGAACAAGCCGAAGCCCGTCGTGCTGTTCGAACTGGCGAAGGGTTGGCTGACGGGCGAAAAGGTCGAGCCCGGCGAGACCCACGAGCTGAACCCGGCGCATCGGCCAGTGCCCAGGTCAACCAGGTAAGCGATGCCTTCGAAAGCCACCGCCGACGCTGGTACGACTCCT
>Ga0310810_10007916_pt1 | contig 12181 bp, 9 predicted proteins | sample NCmetagenome_FD_207641 | JGI IMG/M metagenome (GOLD analysis project Ga0310810, IMG submission 207641) | Soil microbial communities from experimental microcosm in Duke University, North Carolina, United States - NC | ecosystem: Engineered > Artificial ecosystem > Soil microcosm > Unclassified ... | reverse complement strand
CACGTTCCCATTCGCCGAGCGCGGAGGCCGCGTCGTCGAGCGGCCGCGGATCGCGGCGCCAATCCAGCGCCGCCATCCACAGCGTCTGCAGCTCGACGCGTGCGCCCGGCCAGGGATCGAGCGCGGCGGCGCGCTGGACGCGGGCCTCCGCCCCGTCCGGGTACTCGCCGGCCAGCAGACATGCGACCGTCGCCAGGTCGAGCGTGCTCTTCAGCGTGGCGTGACGCGCGCCGAGTCCGGACAGGGCGTCGTCGCGCTCGAGAGCGAGGCGCGCGGCCAGCAGTTCGAACGCGCGATTCTCGACGAGCAGCTGGATCTCCTCGCGGCTCACGTCGGCGGCCGAGGGCCGGGGCAGCCGCGCGCGCCAGGCGTCGTCGCCGGCCACGCATGCGCCGTGGCGCGACAGCTCGATGGTGCCGGGCCGCGCCGCCATGCGGGCCAGCCCGTCGGGCGTCAGGAATGCGACTTCGAGCGGGGCCGCGAGACCGCACTCGAGCAGGCGCGCCGCGAGGCCGGGACGGGCCGCGCGCGCTCGCGCCTCGGCTTCGCGGCACGCCGCCTGGTCGGGCAGCGCCGCGTACAGGTCGACGTCGGAAAGCGACACGCGCTGGCCAGCGACGTTCACCCACACGCCTTCGCCGCGCGCGTGGCTCCCGCCGAGCCACACGGCCAGGCGATCCGGCCCGGCCCACTCGAGCGCCAGGGCCAGCACCGCGGCGAGCGATTCGGAGACGTGCGAGCCCGTGCGCTCGAGGGACGAGGGCACGGGCTCCACGGGAGAGCGCGAGCGTGGGATCACGGGAACCCGGGGTTCGGGTTAGAGGCGGCGGTAGATGAACTCCGGAATTTCCAGGCGGCGGCGATTGAGAACGCTGCCCAGCACGCGGGCTCCGGACTTGCGCAGCAGCTCGACGGCACGCGTCAGCACCGGCTTCTTGGTGCGCCCGGCCTCCACCACCATCACGACCGCGTCGGCGACGGCCGCAAGCGTGGCCGCGTCGGACGCCATGAGCACGGGAGGGACGTCCATCACGATCCAGTCGTACGACGGCCCCAGCGCCTCCACGAGGGCGCGCGCTTCGGGCACCGGGTACGACCGGGCCTCGCGCGCGTGCGCCGGGACCTCGATCACGTCCACCGAGGCCGCGCCATCCCGCGGGCCGCGCACGAACAGGGCCGCGAGCGGGCCGCCGACTTCGAGGAGCGCGGGACGCTGCGCGTTCGCGTCCACGAACAGCACGCGCTGCTGCATGTCCACGGACAGCGCGACGACGAACTGCGCGGCGACCGTGCTCACGCCTTCACCGCCCTGGGCGCTCGTGAACGCCACGACCCGCGTGCCGCGCTCGTCCAGCGACGACTCGAGCGCCGCGCGCAGCGTCGACATGCCGCGCCCGACCTCCTCGGACAGGACGGCGGCGACCTCGCAGCGCACGACTTCCGGAGCGCTGGCCCGCGGCGCGGGCAACGCCGAGCCGCCGCGCATCGGCTGGGGCATGGGCGGCGTCGCGCGCGGCGCGCGAGGCGGCACGGGCGGCGACGGCGACAGCGCCGCGACGGGCGGCGGCGCCGCCGGACGCTGCGCTTCGGCCTTCTTGAGCGCGTCGAAGATTCGGCTCATACGCCTGACGTTCCTCCTACCGGGTGCGCACGCCGCGCACGCGACGGCGTTCGTTGAGCGCGGCCAGGACCGGCAGCTCGATCGCTTCCTCGGCGTGGCCGCTCGTGCGCACCGTGACGTCGAGACCGTCCATGAAGAACGCGAGGCCGATGCCGACGATCAGGCTGAACGCCGGCGCCAGGGCCAGTCGGACGTAGTCGCGCGTGCTCTTGGACACCGCGCGTCCGGCCGGGCTCAGCAGCACGACGCTCACGGTCGGCGTGACGTTCTCCGTCACGCGCGCCTGGTCGCTGTCCTTGGACAGGCTCTCGTACCGCTCCTTGAGCACCGCGATCTCGCGATCCATCTGGGCGATGGCGATGGCCTTGGGCGGCATCGAATCCAGCTGGCGCTGGTTCGCGTCCAGCTGGTGCTGGACGACCGCGATGCCGGCCTCCAGCGACGTGAGCCGGGATTTCGACAGCTCCATGCGCGAGCCGACCTCGCGCCGGAGCAGACTGCGCAGCGTGTCGAGCGTGGCGTTCGCCGCCATGACCTCGGGCGAATCGTCACGGTAGCGCTCGCGGATCAGCGCGACGCGCGATTCCTGCTCGAGCACGCGACGCTTCATCTCGAGCAGCGCGTCGCCGTTCATGTTCGGCCCGAGTGACGGCAGATCGACGGACGGATGTTCGCGCATGTCCTCCATGACCGCGTACACGGTCTGGTTCTGCGCCAGGTCCGTCTGCAGGTCCGTCAGCTTCTTCTGCAGCGTGCTGCGCTCGTCGAGCAGCACGCGGTTCTGCTGATCCACGTCGACGATGTCGTTCTCGGCCGCGTAGCGGCGGCGCTTCTCCATCCACGTCTCGAGGTCGGCGCGCACCTTGTCGATCTCGCGGCGGAAGAACCCCTGTGGATAGTTCAGCGTCATCGCGTTCTGGCGGTAGTCGATGTAGGCGCGGGTCAACGCGTCGCACACCTGCTGCGCCACTTCGGGATCGCCGTCCTGATACGCGAGCGCGATGACGTTGCTCTTGCCCATGACTTCGACGTCGACCTGCCGCGCGTTCAAGCGGACGCCCGCCGCCTTGGGATCGGCCTTCAGCAACTCGCGGGCGCTCTGCAGCACGGGGTAGCTGCGCGCGACCTCGATCTCGCTCGCGAGGTCGGCCTCCCAGTCGTTGAACACGGTGCGATAGCCGGTCAGCAGGCTCTGCGGCTCGCCGCGGTGGATGAGCACGCGCGAGCTGGACATGTAGACCACCGGCGTGGTGAGCGCGACGGCCAGCACGGTCAGCGTCGTGACCGCGAACAGACCGATGATCAGCCACTTCCGGCGGAACACCACGGCCAGGAACTCACGCGCCGTCGCCTGTGGGACGGGCGTCTGCGGGTCCTGGGGTGCGTTCACGTTCATGGAAGGCTCCTCGCTGGGACGCTAGCGACCGGGGACGAAGAAGACCCGGTCGAGGTTGAACAGCTCCCATCCCTGGAGCGCGACGCCGGTGGCGCCGAGCATGCCGCCGAAGAACTGCCGCGAGAACGAGTCGACGTTGCCGACGAATCCGCGCGGCACGTACACGATGTCGAAGCGCGACAGCGGCAGATCGCCCTCGAGCCCGCCGTTCTTGATCATGTCGTCGACGCGCAGCCGCGCCACGCGTACCGTGCGCGATCCGTTGCGGCTGAACACCAGCACGCTGTTCTTGGCCGCCCCGTCCTTGAAGCCGCCGGCGGCGGCGATCGCCTGCACCACGGTGATGAATGGATCCGCGGACACGCGGCCCGGATTCACGACGTCGCCGAGCACGTGGACCGCGTTCGCGGCGAGTTTCGTCACCTCGACGGTCACGCGCGGCGTGCGGATGTCCCCGGACAGCATCTGGACGAGCGCGGTTTCCAGTTCGCGCGACGTGCGCCCGGCGGCGATCACGTCGCCTACGGGGAAGACGCTGATGCGCCCGTCGGGGCGAACCGTGATCTCGCGGAGGATGTCGCCGTTCAGGTCCGCACGCGGTCCGAAGTCGAGCGTGAGCACGTCACCGGGCACGATCCGATACTCGGGAACGCGGCTCCAGTCCATGGCCGCGGAATCGGGGTCGGCAGACTGGAGCGCGGGCGGCGGAGCGGATCTGGCGTGGACGCGCGCGGCCAGGGCCGGCGCGGCGGCCAGCACCAGCACGACCCATGCGGTGGCGATGCTCGACAGACGGGCGACTCGGCGACTCACGTGGACTCCCCCACAGACGGAACAGGCCCCGGACTCCCGCGCACGGGAATCCGGGGCCTGCCCAACACCAGCCAGGTCCTTCCAGGAGTTCCCCGACGCTGGGACGCCTGCGCGGTGTCCTCCGCCCATGCGTGCCCGGAATGCGAGCCGGCGTTTCAGTCGATCCGGCCCGAAGTTGTAGCAAGATGCGTCTGGGGAGACCTCCGCCCTGATGTCGCGAAGCACCGCTAAATGGCGGCAGAACAGCGCGAAACTATAGGCTTCGAATCTCGCCCCTGTCAATCCGCAACTCGCGCGGCGCGGCGTCCCTGCGGGATGGAAACGCAAGGCCTGTGCCCGGCGGCGTCGGCTAGATTTCGGCCAAAATCGCGGCGGAAAGCACCGGGAGCAGGATCTCGTGATGCCCGGTCAGGGTGAGCCCGCGCGAGCCCGCGCCGCGGGTGGGTCTTTCCACCACATTGACGCGCGGTCGGTAGTGCTGGATCTGATCCAGGTTCACCGTCGTCAGGTGATCGAGCGAGGCCCCGAGATTGCGCGCCACGCTCAGGGCCTTGAGGAACACTTCGGGCATGATCACGGCCGAACCCAGGTTCAAGACGACCGCACCGGCCGCCTCGGACAGCGTGGCCGCCAGGATGCGGAAGTCGCGCAGCGAGGCCGCGCCGAGCGCGGCGCCGTCACAGCGCGGATGGTGGTGGATGGTGTCGGTGCCGATCGCCACGTGGACCGTTGCCGGGACGGCCTTCGCATAGGCCGCGGCCAGCAGGCTGTGCGCGAGGTGCGGCGCGCGCGCCTCGACGAGGGCCCGGCCCCACGTCTCGCCCAGCCCTTCGCCGCGCCTCGCCCCTTCGGCCAACGCGCCGTTCATGAAGTCGCCGGTCTCGTCGACCATGCCGAACGAGCCGGCGTGCAGGTTCGCCTCGACGTCCTCCGACGTGCGTCCGCTGCGCGCGATCTCGACGTCGTGGATGGCCGCCGCCCCGTTCATGGCCAGGTGCGTGATCACGCCTTTTTCGACGAGACGGATGAGGCACGGCGCGACGCCGACCTTGACGACGTGGCCGCCGAGCATGGCCACGACCGGGCGGGCGGCGCGGTGCGCGGCCACGACCCGCGCCACGACTTCGCGCGCGGCGAGCGCTCCCAACTGGTCGGGAAGCGCGGCGAGCACGGCCTTCGCGGCCGCGGGATCGAGGGGCCGGGCGAAATCCTCGACGCGCACGCGCGTCGGCCGATCGGCGACGGAGCCCACCCGCAATCGCGACAGGTCGGCTTCCCGGTAGCGGGACATCAGCTGGTTTTCGCTTCCTGGAGCACGACGCTGATCGAGCCGATCGCGACCTTGCTGCGCATGAGCACGGGAATGCGTCGTTCGTCGTCGGTCATCCAGATCACGAGCCGTCCCTTGTTCTTGAAGATGCCGCCGGCCTTCAGCACGGGCTCGAGCACGACGCAATTGAACGTGCCCGCGGGCGTCTTGACGCGCTCGCGCCCCAACACCCGCACTTCGAGGGGCTGACTGCGCCGGCTCGCATGATAGTCGAAAATCACGCTGCCCCCGATGGGCAGCGCCTGGTAGCGCGTGTAGTAGAAAGCCGACAGCGCGTCCTGGACCTTGGGCGGGATCGGGAACGTCTGGCCGTTGCTGTAGTGGGCCTCGCCCTTGTCCTGATCGAACAGAATCTGGCTCTTGGCCTTGTATCCGCCCTCGCGCCGATCCTCACGATATTCGAGACTGTAGCGACCGCCGGCGTTCCACACCGACTCGATGCGATTGCGCACCTTGTACGTCAGGCTGAAGAACGCGTTCGACTCGGCGCGCGCGACGAGCGTGTCGACCGGGTCGCCGTTGCGCTCGCCGCCGCCCATCACCTGCAGGTAGGCGCTGCCGGCGTGGATGGGCCCGTATTGCACCGAGAAGCGCAGGCTCTCTCCGGGCTGGAAGGGTCGATCGACGGCGGGCAGGATCTCGCGCTCGCCGGGGGGCGGCGGCGTCACCGTCGAGGTCAGACCGCTCGAATCGGGGTCGCCGGTCGCGCCATCAGGATCGGCATCCGCCAGGCCGGCCGCGGCCAGCGCCAACGCCGCAAGGAGCGCCCAGGATCCCGCTGGCCCGAACCGTCCGCGGCCTCTAGAATGACGGCGTCTGCGCATACTGAACCTGGACTCGCAATTCCGGTGCCGCACCGACGCGGCGTCTCACGAGGGGACTATGTCGTCCAGTCAATCGCCTGTCAAACCTGTGCTTGCGCCGTCCGATCGCCTCAACAACGTACCGCCCTATACGCTCGCGAAGGTGTTTCAAGATCGCGACGAAAAGATCCGGCAGGGCGTCGATGTGATCGACCTGGGCGTCGGCAACCCCGACATGCGCCCGCCGCAACTGGCGATCGACGCGTTGAAGGCGGCGCTCGACGACCCGAACGTGCAGAACCATCGGTACCCCTCGTTCAACGGCCTGCCCGAGTTCCGCGCGGGAATCGCGACGTGGTACCAGGGCCGTTTCGGCGTCCGCGTCGATCCGGCGTGCGAGACGATCCCGCTCGTCGGGTCCAAGGAAGGCATCGCCAAGCTGCTGTTCGCCCACGTCAACCCGGGCGACACGGTGCTCATGTGCACGCCGTGCTATCCCGCGTACCTGGGCGTCGCGGCGCTCACCCAGTCGCGCCTCGTCGAGGTCCCGCTCACGGCCGAGCGCAAGTTCCTGCCCGACCTCTCCGCCGTCGCCGCCGACGACGCGCGATGCGCGAAGTTCATCTGCGTGAACTACCCGAACAATCCCACGGGCGGCGTCGAGACCGCCGAGTTCTATCACGATCTGCTCCGCTTCGCGCGCGACTACGATCTTTTCGTGATCTCGGACATCGCGTACTGCGACCTGTCCCTGGATCCGACGTATCGAGCGCAGTCGTTCCTCGAGTTCGATCGGGACAAGGAGCGGACCCTCGAATTCCACTCGTTCTCGAAGTCGTACTCGATGCAGGGCTGGCGCGTGGGATTCGCCGCCGGCAGCCGCGAAGCCGTGGCCAACCTGCTGAAGATCAAATCGAACATGGACTTCGGCGTGTTCATGGCCATCCAGCGCGCGGCCCTGGCCGTGCTCACCGGCCCGCAGGACTACTGCCGTGAGGTGAGCGGCGTCTATCGCGGGCGGCGCGACGCGTTCCTGGCCGCGGTGCACGCGCTCGGCTATCCGGTCGATCCGCCGCGCGCCACGCTGTACGTGTGGATGCCGATCCCGCGGCGCTACTCCAGCTCCATGGACTTCGCGCGCGATCTGCTCGAGAAGACGGGGGTCGTGGTCGGGCCGGGATCGGGCTTCGGCAAGGCCGGCGAGGGCTTCGTGCGCATCGCGCTGTGCGTGCCGGAGGCGCGCCTCGTCGAGGCCGGCCGGCGCATGCGCGAGGCCGGCTTCACGTACTAGCGTCGCTCGGCCTACGCGGCCGACTGGCTGGCGCGCTCCAACGGCCAGTCGGTCTCGCCGAGCGCACCGCCCGGCGCCGGCCCCAGCGCCGTCAGGGCGAAGCGCTCGGGGCGCAGCAGGCGCCGCGCCACGTCCATCACCTGATCGCGCGTCACGCGCAGCACGCGGGCCACCTGCTCGTCGGGGGCCACGTAGCGGCCGCGGTAGATCTCCTCCTGCGCCAGGTGCGACATGCGATTGGAAACGCTCTCCTGGCCCATGACCACGCTGCCCTTGAGCTGCGAGCGGCCCGACTCGACTTCCTCTTCGCTCACGCCGTCCGCGCACAGGCGGATCAGCTCCTCGCGCACGAGCGCGAGCGCTTCGCGGCCGCGCTCCGGCGACACGCCGAGCTGGATGGAGAGCATGCCGGCGTCGCGATGGAAGTCGGGCGCCGAGTAGACCGAATACGCCAGCCCTGCCTCCTCGCGCACGCTCTGGAACAGTCGCGAACTCATGCCGCCGCCGAGGAGCGCGTTGAGCACGACGAGCGGGTAGCGGTCGACGTCCTGGTACGACAGCCCGCGCGTACCGAGCGCCAGGTACAGCTGCTGCAGATCGGCGCGCACTTCGTGGTGCACGCTCGGCGCGAAGGCGGGCGGCGCATCGGACAGCGGCAGCGCGTCGCCTTCCGGCGCGACGACGTGCGCCTCGATGAGCGCGGCCAGCGCGTCGTGATCGATCGCTCCGGCCGCGGAGACCACGAGCTGGGCGGCGCGATAGCGGCTTGCGAAGTACCGGCGCAGGGCGCGCGGCGACAGGCCGGTCACGGTGTCGGCCGTGCCGAGGATCGGGCGACCCAGCGCGTGACCGCTCCAGATCTGGCCGGCGAGCAGCTCGTTCACCTTGTCGTCCGGGTTGTCCTCGCACGAGAAGATCTCCTCGCGCACCACGGACTTCTCGCGCTCGACCTCGGTTTCGGCGAAACGCGAGTGACACAGCAGGTCGAACAGCACGTCGATGACGTCGGGCGCGTGCTCGGACAGGGCGCGGGCGTAGTAGCAGACCTGCTCGCGGGCCGTGAACGCGTCGAGGTGGCCGCCCAGGGACTCCAGGCTCTGGGCGATGGCGCGCGCGTCGCGGCGCTCCGTGCCCTTGAACATCATGTGCTCGATGAAATGCGAGATGCCGAGCAGGTCGGCGGGTTCGTCGCGCGCGCCGTTCCGCACCCAGACGCCGACGGCGATGCTGCGCCGCTCGGCCATGCGCTCGCTGAGCAGCGTCACCCCGGAAGGCAGCACGGACTTGCGAAACGTGTTCTCGCTCATCGGCCCTCCGGTGAAAACGCCGAGTGGCAGGTCACCCTGCCACTCGGCCTTGCACGAATGATTCCAGTCTTACGGGAGTTCGGCGCTACCGGCGAGGTCCCCGACCCCGGTCCCGACCGCCACGTTCGCGGTCGCGATCCCGGTCCCGGCCACCGCCCGCGCCGACCGCCGCGGCCACGTAGCCTTCGGGCTCGGGCAGCAACGCCTTGCGCGACAGCTTGATCTTGCCGTCCCGGTCGACGCCGATGACCTTGACCATGACCATGTCGCCGACGTTCAGCACGTCCTCGGTCCGCGCGACGCGGTGGTAGTCGATCTCGGAGATGTGCAGCAGCCCGTCACGGCCGGGCACGATCTCCACGAAGGCGCCGAACGTGACCACGCTGCGCACCTTGCCCTGGTAGATCTTGCCGACCTCGGGGTCCTCGGTGATGTTGCGGATCATCTCCTCGGCACGCCGGCCGCCTTCGCCGTTGATCGCCGCGATCCGCACTTCGCCCGAGTCCTCGATGTCGATCTGGGTGCCGGTCTCCTCGGTGATGCGCTTGATGATCTTGCCCCCGGGTCCGATGACTTCGCGGATCTTGTCGGGGTTGATGGTCAGGATGATGATGCGCGGCGCGTACGGCGACATCTCGGTGCGCGGCGCCGGCAGGGCCTGCTCCATCAGCGACAGGATGTGCATGCGACCCTTGCGCGCGCGGTCCAGCGCGTCGCGCATGACGTCGAACGAGATCCCGCCGATCTTGGTGTCCATCTGGAACGCGGTCACGCCGTCACGCGTGCCGGTGACCTTGAAGTCCATGTCGCCGAGATGGTCCTCGACGCCGAGGATGTCGGTCAGCACCGCGACCTTGTCGCCTTCCTTGATGAGACCCATCGCGATGCCCGCGACCGGCGCCTTGATCGGCACGGCCGCGTCCATCAGCGCCATCGACCCGCCGCACACCGACGCCATCGACGACGAGCCGTTGGACTCGAGGATGTCGCTGACGATGCGGATCGTGTACGGGAAGTGCGTGTCGGCCGGGATGACCGGCTCGATGGAGCGCTCGGCCAGCGCGCCGTGACCGATCTCGCGCCGGCCCGGGCCGCGGATGGGGCGCACTTCACCGACGGAGAACGGCGGGAAGTTGTAGTGCAGCATGTACGACTTCCACGACTGTCCTTCCAGCTCCTCGACGCGCTGCTCGTCGCTCTTGGTGCCGAGCGTCGCCACCACGAGCGCCTGCGTCTCGCCGCGGGTGAACAGGCACGAGCCGTGGGTGCGTGGCAGCACGCCGACTTCCACGGTGATCTTGCGGATGTCGTCGCAGCCGCGGCCGTCCGCGCGCACGCCCTCGTCGAGCACCATGTGGCGCAGCTGATCGCGCTCGATGTCGTGGAGGAGTTTGCCGATGAACGAGGCCTGGTCGGCGTGGCGCTCGGTCAGCTTCGTCACCGCGTCCTCGGTGATGAGGTCGAGCTCTTCCTGACGCGCTTCCTTGCCGGGGATGCGGATCGCCTGGCGGATGCGCTCGGTGTAGCCGGAGACCAGGTCGTTCTTGAGGGCCGTGGTGTCGACGCCCGGCAGCAGCGGACGCTTCGTCTTGGCGCGGCCGCTCAACAGCTCCTTCTGGGCGGCGACGATGCGCCGGATGTGGCCCATGGCGAAGTCCAGCGCCTGGATCAGGTCGCCCTCGGGAACTTCGCGGGAGCCGCCTTCGACCATGATGATGTTGTCGGCGGTGCCGGCCACGACCACGTCCATGTCGCTCTCATCGAGCTGCGTGAACGTCGGATTCACGATCAGCTGTCCGTCGACGCGGCCCACGCGCACGCCGGCGACCGGCTCCGGGAACGGAATGTCGGAGAGATTGATCGCCGCCGAAGCGCCGATCAGCGCCAGAACGTCGGCATCGTTCTCCTGGTCCGACGAAACCACCGTGGCCATGATCTGGGTTTCGTACGGGAACTGCTTCGAGAACAGCGGCCGGATCGGGCGGTCGATCTGACGCGAACTGAGCGTCTCCTTCTCGGTCGGCCGACCTTCGCGCTTGAAGAAACCGCCGGGGATCTTGCCCGCGGCGTACGTGCGCTCGCGGTAGTCCACGGTCAGGGGTACGAAATCCAGGCCCGGCTTCGGCGTCTTCGCCGCGCTCGCGGCGACCAGCACCACGGTACCGCCGAGCTGAACGACGGCGGAACCGCCGGCGAGCTTGGCCCAGTGCCCCGTGCTGATCGTGAGTTCCTGTTCTCCGAGCTGGATGGAAACCTTGTGCTCTGCCATTGAATCGTCCTGTCCTCTCGCCTCGAGCTCCGGCCCACGCCGGAGCGCCTGTCACGCCCGCACGGCGAAGCGAATGCGCCGGGAGCGATTGCGGAAACCCTGGGCTTCCGCGCGGCCCCAAGGGCGCCGACGATCGGCGCCTGGGCCATCGGTGCGTCTAGCGACGCAGACCGAGTTCTCTGACCACCTTGCGATAGCGATCCACTTTGGTCGCCTTCAGGTAGTCCAACAGACGACGGCGCTGGCCGACCATGCGCAACAGGCCACGGCGGGACGCGTGGTCCCGCTTGTGCACCTTGAAGTGCTCGGTGAGGTAATGAATCTTTTCGGTCAGCAACGCGATCTGGACTTCCGGTGAACCGGAATCACCTTCGTGGATCTTGAATTTCCCGATGATCCCCTGCTTCTGCTCCTTGGAGAGCGTCACAGCGGTCACCTCCTGCATGGTTCGTGTGAACTGCGAGCCCGAGCCAGCGGGTGCAAGCTCCCGGGTGGCCGAGCCATAGAAAAACCTAGTGAACCGATGTTCAGCGCGACGGGCGAATGTAGCATCCGGCGGCGCCGGCCGCCAAGCGCATTCGGCCCCGGGGTGTCCTTCCCCGGCTCATCCTTCGGCCGGGACGGCTCCGGCGGCCAGCCGGCGGCGCGTTTCCGCCACGTCGGCGGCGATGGCCTGACGCAGCGGCTCCGGACCCTCGAACGTGCGTTCCTCGCGCAGCCAGTCGGCCAGCTCGACCTCCAGCACGCGCCCGACCAGTTCGCCGGACCAGTCGATCAGGTGAGCCTCGACCACGAGGACGCGGCCCCCGAACGTGGGCCGCGTGCCGAGCGACAGGGCGGTCGGCACCCGCTCGGCGGCGCCGTCGATGCGCGACCAGGCCGCGTAGACGCCGAGCACGGGCATGAATTTCTCCTCGTGGAGCCGCAGATTCGCCGTCGGGAAGCCGAGCGTCCGGCCGATCGCCTCGCCGTGCACGACCGTGCCCGCGAGCGAGTAGCGGCGCCCGAGCAGGCGGGCCGCCTCGGCGACGCGGCCGGCGCTCAACGCCTCGCGGATGCGCGTGCTGCTGATCGGCGCGCCCTCGAGAATGCGCAGGGGCACCGCCTCGACCGCGAACCCGTCGCGCTCGCCCATGCGCGTCAGGTACGCGACGTCGCCCGCGCGTTTGTGGCCGAGCGCGAAGTTCTCGCCGACGACGAGCGCGCCGAGGTGATGGCGCTCGACGAGGTAGCGCCCGACGAACGCCTCCGGTGACAGCGAGGCCATTTCGCGCGTGAACGGCAGCACGTCGAACGCGTCGACGCCGAGGGCCAGCAGCCGCTCGCGCTTCTCGTTGAGCGGCGTGAGCGG
>Ga0310810_10007914_pt1 | contig 12182 bp, 11 predicted proteins | sample NCmetagenome_FD_207641 | JGI IMG/M metagenome (GOLD analysis project Ga0310810, IMG submission 207641) | Soil microbial communities from experimental microcosm in Duke University, North Carolina, United States - NC | ecosystem: Engineered > Artificial ecosystem > Soil microcosm > Unclassified ... | reverse complement strand
CGGTGCCCAGGAGGAAGCGCCCGCCGGGGCCCACCAGGTAGGCATTTCGCAGGTCGCCGCGGAGGGGATCGAAGGGGGCCAGCCAGGGAGCGAGCACTGCCGCCGACACCACGAGGCCCACCAGCACGAGTCCGAGCTGGAAGAACCGGTCGCGACGCAGGCGCTCCGCCAGCACCCCTGAAGCCATGGTCGTCCCGTGACGTGGGTTACCCTGCCGGGTGGGAACCGCGCACACCCTTGCACCGCTGGGCCGCACGGCGGGCGGCGCATGATTCTTGCACTTTTCTCAGGGCGAAGGTTACGCACGTCACCCGAACCCGGGCAAGCGAGTGAACCCGGACCGACCCTTCACCCTGGTGCTCAGCGGCGGCGGCCTCAAGGGGCTCGCCCACATCGGTGTGCTCCGCGCGCTCGACGAGCGCGGCCTCGTGCCCAGCCTGGTGGTCGGATCGAGCATCGGGTCGCTGATCGGGGCCGCCTGGGCTGCGGGGGCGACGCCGCGACAGATGGAGGCGCGAGCGCTCAAGGTCCGCCGGCGCGACGTGTTCCAGGTGGCTCGGATCGAGGTGGCGATCCGGCGGTTCCTGGCTCCGGCGCTCTATCGCAAGGAGCCGCTCGAGACCCTGGTCGACGACCTCGTCGGCGACATCACTTTCCGCCAGCTCAAGCGCCGCCTGCTGGTCAACACCACCGATCTCCATTCCGGCATGCAGGTCATGTGGGGCCTGCCCGGCCTGCTCGATACGCGGGTGGCGGACGCGGTGGCGGCCTCGTGCGCGCTGCCCGGCATCTTCCCGCCCCGGGTGATCGCCGGCCGGGCCTACGTGGACGGCGCAGTGGTCGAGAACCTTCCGGTGCGACTGGCCGCCTCGCTGGGCACCGGGCCGATCATCGCGATCAACGTGGCCGCCACCAGCATCCTGCGCCAGGCCCACGAGACCGAGGGGTTCGCCGCCACCTACATCCGCGGCCTCGAGATCGTCATGCAGACCCAGATCGAGGACCAGCTCCGCGATTGGAACGGCCCCCCGCTCATTCTGGTCCAGCCGCGGGTCGAGCACATCTCGATGTTCGAGTTCGACAAGACGCCGGAGCTCATCGAGGCCGGCTATCGCGCGACGGCGGACACGCTCGACCGCCTGGGAAACGATCTCCACGCCATCGAGCGCGGCATGCACCCCACCCGTCGCCTGCGGGTGCTGGTGGACGACCAGCGCTGCGTGGGGTGTGGAACCTGCGTGGTGCAGGCGCCGAAGGTGTTCCGGCTGGACGCGCGAGGGAAGGCCGAGGTAGTGACGCCGATCCAGACCTGGTCGCCGTTGCAGGGAAGCTACGTCTTGGGCTGCCCGACGAGCGCGATCAGCGTGCACCCGGAGGGGACGGCGGCGTAACCTCGAAGATGAACACCGCGGCCCCGGTCTGGCGCACGGGCACGAAGTTGCGGAGCGGGCTGCGGTAGTAGCGATGCAGGCGCACCCGCCCCCACGGTGACAGCGCGCGCAGCAGCAGGCCCTCGTCGTACGCCCGCTTGTGGTCGGGGTCCCAGAAATCGCTTCCCACCGGTGTCGTGCCCACCACCGAACCCCCCGTCGCCAGATAGCTCACCAGCTCGCCCACCAGGGCCGAGTCGTCCTCGACGTGCTCGATCACTTCCTGGCAATAGATCCGGTCGAACTGACCGGGCCCTGGCGGCACGGTGGTGAAGACGGGCCGGGCCGCCGCGCCGCGAAACCGCTTGGCCTGGATGATCGCGGCGGGCGAGATGTCGTAGCCCACCGCCTCGCCTCCGAGCTGCTGCAGCTTGATCGTGAAGATGCCGTCCATGCAGCCGAAATCGAGCACCCGCTTGCCCTCGGGGGAGTAGCGGCGCAGCAGCGCCCGATGGCGCCAGAGGAGATGAGTCATGCGCCAGTCGAGATCCAGCGCGCGCGGGCCCTGGCGCTCCAGCCAGACGCGGTACTGGCGATCATACTCCTCGCCGGCGGCGGTGATGGCCGAGGGCATCATTGGACCGCCTGCCCGGCGGCGGCGCCGAGCTCGTGACCGATCCTTCTCAGGTCTGTGGTGACGCGGTCCCAGTTGTAGTGGCTCTCGACCGACCGCCGTCCTGCTGCGCCGAGCCGAGCCCGAAGCCCGGCGTCATCCAGCAGCCGGCCGATCGCCTCGGCCACCGCGTCGACCCCCTCGGCGTCCACCAAGAGGCCGGTTTCGCCGTCCCGCACCGCGGCGGGGATGCCCCCGCTTCGCCCCGCGATCACCGGGATGCCGCACGCCGACGCCTCGGCCAGGGAAATCCCGAATCCCTCCACCCGCTGCTCCATGAGCCGGGACACACCGAGATAGATCTCCGCGCAGTTGTAGAGTGCGGGGAGGTCCCGGTCCGGCACGTCGGTGAGGAACCGCACCCGGCTGGCGACACCGAGGCCGCGGGCCTCGTCCTCGAGCGCCTGGCGCTCCTCGCCGTCGCCGACCACGGCATAGCGCAGGTCGGGATGCCGGGGGCTGAGCCGCGCGAGCGCCTGCAGCGCGGTGTCGATTCCCTTGTGCCGGGTGAGGCGCGCCACCGAGAGAAGCCACCGGCCATCGTCGAGGCCGTAGCGTTCCCGCACTTCGCGGGTGTCGAGCCCCGGGCCGAAGAACGCGGGGTCGGCTCCCAGGGGGACGACGCGAACCCGGTCGGACGGCACGTCGAGCGCGAGCTCGCTCAGGACGGTGAGGCAGCGATCACGGGTCCACTCGCTGTTCGCGACCAGCACCGCGGCCGAGGAGAGCAGGGCCGCGGCCGTGGTCCGCTTGACCGCCGACTGGTGAATCTGATGCTGCAGGATGAGCAGGTCGCCGCCGTGGAGCAGGATCCCGAACGGAACGCCGGTGCGCTCCATGGTCCACTTGGCCGGATACGCGGCGGGCTTGATGTTGCCGCACCAGATGAACTCGGCGTCGGTGGAGCGCGCCAGCACCGCGACGCGACGCGACCAGAGCAGGATGCCTTGGATCGTGCGGAGCCGGCGCGAGGGGATGCCGAGCCGATCGACCCGGTTCGGAAAGCCGGCGTCCACGTCCGACGAATCACCGCACTGCCCGGTGGAGACCACCAGCGAGCCGGCCGGATATCGCTTGGCCAGCTCGGCCATCCAGCGGGCGATGCCGCCGCCGATCGGCGGAAAGTCGTAGGCCAGCAACAGATGGTGGGGCATGCCCTAATCTAGCCAAGGAATGGGTCAAGGGCCGCCAGGAATCGCTCGGCGGCAGCGGGGATGGTGAGCCCCGCGACCAGGGCGGGATCGGCCGGGGCCGAGTCGAGCGCGCTCTCGATAGCCGCGGCCAGCCCCGCCACATCGTCGAGCGCCACCAGGCGGGCCGCGGCACCGACGAACTCGCGGTGTGGTGGGATGTCGGAGGCCACTACCGGCACCGCCGAGGCGACAGCCTCGACCGGCGTGAGCCCGAAGCCCTCGAACCGGCTGGGGCACACCGCAACGGCGGCCTCGCGATAGGCGCGGGTGACGGTGGCGTCGTCCGCGTCGGTTTCGATGCTGCAGCGGACGCCGAGCCTCCCGGCGAGGGCCTCGAGCGAGCCTCGCTCGTCGCCCCGGCCGATCAGGCGGACGCGGACCGCGTCTCCCAGCCGCGCCGCGGCCTCGATCACGGCCGCCTGATTCTTGTGCGGGCGAAGGCGGGACACGGTGAGCAACGTCGCGGGCCCATCGCCGTAATGCTCCCGCGGAGCCGGCACGAACCGGTCCGAGTCGTAACAGTACGGCACTCGCTCGGCCCGGACGCCGAACCGCTCGGCGACCGTCTCGCAGGTGAGCGCGCTGGCGCCCCACACGCCGTCGGCCCGCGTGGCGACGTAGCGCAGGCGGCTGTAGTACCCGCGCCGGCGGCGGTACCCGCCCCAGGGACGCGGCAGCCGCAAGAAGGCGCCGCCGATCCACCAGACCGGATCGGGACGTCGCCCGCCCGTCCCGACCGGCGGCAGGTCCCAGAGATATACGACCAGCCGGGCGCCTCGCCGCCTGGCGAAGCGCCACGCCTGCTCGGCCGCGAGCCCGCTCATGGCCAGCGCGACGCGAGCGGGACGCTCGCCATCCGTGGCGATCGTGAGTCCGTGCCGCCGGAGCGCCGGCACGACCAGCTCGGTGTAAGGGTTGGACGCGAACCAGCGGACGTCATCCACTGCCGCGGATCACCTCGGCGAGTACCTGCTCGTAACCGGCAACCATCCGGTCCACCGGAAACTCGGCTTCGATTCTCAGCCGGGCCGCGGTCCCCAGGGCCTGGAGCCGGGCGGGGTCGTCGAACAGGGCCTGCACCGCGTCGGCGAGCGCATTGGCGTCGGCCGGCGGCACCAGGATGCCCGCCGAGCCGTCGCGCCCCACCAGCTCGGCGGTGCCGCCCGCGTCCGCGGCGACCACGGGACGCCCGCACGCCATTGCCTCGCCCACCGCGTTGGGAAAGATCTCCTGCAGCGACGGGTGCACCACCAGGTCGGCCGCGTTGTAGCCCGCGATCATGTCGCGGGTGCCCAGCAGCCCGGTGAACACGGTGGGGAGCTTGTATCCCGCGGCCATCGAGCTGAGCTCACCCTCGCGGTGGCCGTCGCCGCAGACGACGTAGACCAGGTTGGCGCCCTGCCGGTGCAGCCGGTGGAGCGCGTTGATCGCCACCTCCTGCCCCTTGTTGCGGGTGAGCTTGGCCGCGCTCAGGACCACGCGCGCGCCCGGGTCGATGCCGTAGCGTCCGCGGAACGCCAGAGCGGCCTCGGGCCGCGGGGCATATCGCGCCAGGTCGTAGCCGTTGGGCACCTGGTAGGCGGGGATCCGCGCCATCCACCGCGCCTGGCTCAGCGCGTCGTCGCGAATGAACTTCGACTGGTAGACGCAGGCCGCGACCCGGCTCAGGTACAGCCGGGTCATCAGACGTGCGCGCGGGCGCCGTGCAGTGAAGTTGTACCGATAGACGATGCGAGCCCGGTGCAGCAGCGTGGCGTAGAACGACAGGCGGACGTCGCGTGGCGTATCGGCCACGATCGCGTCCGCGCCGACCGACCGCAGCGCGCGTCGCAGCGCCCACACGGCGCCGGGGCCGGTGCCACGCCCCGGAAGTTGGGCCACGTCCAGCCCCTCCTCGGCGAGCCGCCGGGTGAGCCGGGACGCCGCGGTCACCAGCAGCGCGGTGTGGCCGCGCTCGCGCAGCCCGCGGGCGAGCTTGGCATAGCTCGCCCCCGAGCCTCGCCAGTCGTTGGCGGAGGTCAGCAGCACGACGCGCATCGGACCGTGAAGGTGGCGGGAAGGCACGCCAGAATCTAGCGCGCGGAGGTCTCGAGCGGGGGACCGGCTTGCCGAGGGACAAGGACTCGAGCAGTGCCTGGGACAGGCCCTCCATTCTCGGGAGCAGCAGGACCGGCTCCAGGAGCTCATTGGCCGGGCGCACATCGGAGACGAACGGAACGGCCACGACGGCGTCGCGCGCCCGCGCGAGCCCTTCGACCTCCGAGCCGGGTGGGCAGACGAACAGGACCTGTATGGGGTGGCGCGAGCGAGACGATGCTGAGATGAAGGGTGGAGAGTACCGACCCCGCCCCTCCGCCCTAGTGCAGCACCCGCATGACCTCCGGGCTCATCGGCGGCGCGCCTGGACCAGCTGGGCAAAGACCTGCTCGTACCCGTCGATCATTCGACGCAGGGGGAACGTCTGCAGGATTCGCTCGCGCGCGGCCGCGCCCAGGGCGGCGCGACGCCCGTCGTCGGCCAGCAGGGCGCCGATGGCCTGGGTCAGCGCCGCCGGGTCCCGCGGCGGGACCAGCACGCCCGCGGTTCCGTCGGTGCCGACCAGCTCCGGTGTCCCGCCCGAATCCATCGCTACCACGGGGCGACCGCACGCCATCGCCTCCCCCACCGCGTTGGGGAAGATCTCCTGGCTGGATGGATGCACCACCAGATCCGCGGCATTGAGGGCGGCCGCCACGCCCTCGGGTGCCAGGAAGCCGGTGAACCAGGTCGGAATCCCCAGATCTCGCGCGAGCGTCTTGAGCTCCTGCTCGCGGATGCCGTCTCCCAGCACCACGTACGCCCCCGGTGCGTGCCCTGAGCCCGCAAGGCGCTGCAGCGCGTCGAAGGCCACGTCGTGCCCCTTGTTGCGGGCCAGCTTGCCCGGCGTCACCACGACGGTGGCCTCCGGCGAAATCCCGAGTGACGCGCGAAAGGCCCGGCCCGCGGCGGGATCGGGAGCGAAGCGCGCGGTGTCGTAGCCGTTGGGAATTTGCGGGGCCGGCGTGCCCCGCATCCAGGGGGACTGCCGGTAGGCCAGGGTGCGGGCGAACTGGGACTGGAACACGAGCGAGCGAACCCGACGGAAGTAGACCCGGTCCATCAGGTGGTTGCGTGCGCGGCGATGGTTGAGGTTGAAGCGATAGACCAGAGGAATGCGGAGCGGGAGAGCGGCGTACGCGCAGAGTCGTAGATCCCGGGTGCCGTCGGCCATCGCGACGCCGGACCCGTGGCGCCGGAATTCGCGCAGCAGGGACCATACCTCCCGCGGCCCGGTGTCCCGCATCGGGAGCTGCCGCACCCTGAGGCCCTCTTCGACGAACCGGGCCGTGAGCCGCGGCGCGCCGGTCAGCACCAGCACGTCGTGGCCCCGCTCGGTGAGACCCTGGGCGACCTTGGCGAAGCTCGCCCCCGACCCGCGCCAGCCGGGAGCGGAGATCACCAGGGCCACCCGCAGGACCGGGGGCGGCGCGCTCATGGGCCCGAGGGTGGCCGCCGGGCGTCTTCCAGGGCCCAAAGATGGGCGTACTTGAGGAACGCCGTGTACCCGCCCAGCACCGAGCTCACCAGGCCCCGCCGGCCGTCTCCGATCGCGCCCTCCACCAGATAGGCCCGCACGAACCGAGTCACCGGCCGGGTGAACAGCCGCCAGGCAGTGGCCCGTTGCCCACCGTCGTACAGATCTTCGGCCGCCCAGCGGGCGTAACGGTTCATCTTCTCGAGCTGCTCTGCGAGATCGCGATAGGGCTCGTGGAGCAGCGCGCCCTGGAGACGACCCACGTCCTCCAGGCGCTCCAGGTACTCGTGCACCCGGCGCTCGACGTAACGGCGATCGCGCCGGAACAGCCGGGTGACCCAGTCGCGGCCCCAGTGCCCGCGGGTCAGCTCACGTCCGAGATACAGGTTGCGGCGGCGGACCTGATAGGCCAGGTGCCCGGGAGTCCGCACCGTCCGGGCGACCTCGTCACGGAGCTCATCGGTGAAGCGCTCATCCGCGTCGAGGGCGAACACCCATTGGTTCCGGGCGACATCGATCGCCGCGTTGCGTTGCGCGGCGATGGTGGGCCCGCTCCGCTCCAGCACGACCGCGCCGGCGCCCCGCGCGAGCGCGACCGTGTCGTCGCGCGAGCCGCCGTCCGCGACGACGACCTCATCCGCCCACGCGAGATGCGCCAGGCACGGACCGATGTGCGCGGCTTCGTCCAGCGTCGGGATGACCACGGTGATCGGTACGGGCATGGCGCTCGGCAGGAGTCCGTTTGCGGAGGCGCGCGGATGATGGCGATACTTGGCGGGGGTAAGTTACGCCGCCACTTCAACCTTGAGAAGGCTGACCGGCCGCGACACCGCCGGATCGACCCATGAAGCTTCGCGTGATGGTGTTCGGCGCCCACGGGTCGCATCGAACCGAGTCGAGCATCGTCCGCGCGGCGCGCTCACTCGGGCACGCCGCCGCACTGGTCGACGCGGATCGCTGGCGCCGCCTCGGACCGCTGGGCTGGTCGGCCCTGCGCCGGCTGGTCCGGCGCTGGGCGCCCGACCAGGTGCTCCTCACCCGCTACGCCGCCGCGCTGGACGACGAAACGCTGGGGGCCGTGACCGCCGGCCGCGGCGCGGCGCTCTGGTTCTTCGATCTGGTGGAGCGGCCGCACGAGCGCATCCTCCGGCTGGCCCGGGCCGCCGGGGCCATGTACGTCACCTGCCCTTCCCAGATCGAGCTCTATCGCTCGAGCGGGATTCCGACCGTGCGCTTCCTCCCGCAGGCCGCCGACCCCGGGATCGATCGCCCGGCCCGACGCGTCCCGCCCTCCTACCGCTGCGACGTTTCGTTCGTCGGTTCCGGGCAGTATTCGTATCGCCACGAGCTGCTCGAGCGGCTCGCCGGGGCCTGCGACCTGCAGGTGCGCGGGCCGGGCTGGGACGGGATGGCCGGGCGGCTGCCGGTGGCAGGCGGCCCGGTGCTGGGACGGCGATTCGCCCAGGCGGTCGGCGGGGCGGCGGTATCGCTAGGTGCGTTCGCCTTCGCCTCGCAGCGGGACCAGCGCGCCTGCGCCTCGAATCGGATGTGGAAGGTCATGGCCTGCGGCGGCTTCTACCTCGGAGCGCGCGCGGCGGGCCTCGAACATTTCGCGCACGATGGGGAGCACTGCGCCTGGTACGATTCGGCCGAGGAGGCCGTCGCGCGGGTGCGGCAGTACCTGGCCGCGCCCGAGGCCCGCGCCGCCATCGCCGAGGCCGGCCGCCGGCACACGCTGGCCGAGCACACCTATGCCGACCGGGTGCGGCGGATCCTGGACGGGCGGGACTATCCGGTCCCCTGAGCGGCCGGTCAGACCCGCTTATAGTTGCGGAACTCGAACACCCGGCGGCCGGTCAGGCGCTCGATGATGTTGGAGGCGTAGTGCCGCAGGTGCTTCCAATGGAAGAACCGGGGGCCGATCCGGCGCTCGGGATCGTGTTGCCGGGCGGCCACCCATTCGTCGGCCACGGCCGGGTGCCGACCGTCGAAGCGCCTGAGCCCCGGCATCCACGGCAGGAGCGGGACCGAGTCGGGCTGCTTGTGGGGGAAGAAGCTGCGGGTGACGTCGCGCTTGGCGCGGATGGCCCGCATCGGCCTGGCCCAGCCGTAGTGGAACATCACCGCGTCGGTCAGCCGGGCGCGGATCTTCCGGAGATCGGGACCCACCCGGAAGCCCTGCGCGCCCTGGTAGGGACGCACGTCGAGCGCAGGATCGAGACGCACGGCCCGCACCTCGTAACGATACCAGCGGCGGTTGGTCGCGATGGTGTCCAGCCCGCCGAAGAAATGGAGATACCGAACCAGCAGCCCCTCGACCCGGGGGTCGCCGTCGTGCCGCCCGATGGCCTCGCGCAACGCCCGGGCGCCGTCCTCGTGCAGCACCTCGTCCGCCTGGATGTACACGCCCCACGGGTAGCGGCAGGCGCGCATCGCCCGAAGGGTCTCCTCGCCGAACACGAAGTTCTTCTTCGCAACGTCCCATTCGCTCTCGATGATGCGGACCTTCGGGTCGCCGATGCCGCGCACCAGGCCGAGCGTGTCGTCGTCCGACCGGCCGACGTTCACGACGACCTCATCGCAGATCGGCAGGATGGAGCGGATGCTCTCGACCAGCGGGAAGTCGAGATTGACGGCGTTGCGGACGATGGTGAAGCCGGAGATCTGGACCATGAGCGGACAATGGTAACGACCCCTCGGAGCCCGGCAAGAGGTCCATCGTAGCGGCGGGAACGGCGGACGATTACGCTTTCGCCGTGCACGTCGCGCTCTATTTCAACGGTCGCCTGCCGGTGCGAACGTACGGTGGGACCCAGCGGGTCGTGATCTGGCTGGCGCAGGGCCTGGCCGAGCTGGGACACAGGGTGTCGTTGCTGGCGCCGCGGGGCTCCACCTCCGAGCACGCGCGAGTCGTGCCGCTCGATCCGCGTGCCATGCGCACGCCGGGCTTTGATCTCACCCCGTTCCTGCCGGCCGGTGCGGACCTGCTCCATCTGCACGCGCCCGTCTCCCGGACCCCGTCGGCCCCGCACCTCTTCACCTGGCATGGCAACGCGCGCGCCGGGGAGGTGCTGCCGGCCCAGGCCGTGTTTCTCAGCGCCGACCACGCCCGCCGCCACGGTCGCGCGTCCTTCGTCTACAATGGTCTCGACCCTTCGGCCTGCCGGTTTCGCCCGACCAAGGCCGGCTACGACCTGTACCTCGGCCGCCTGCACCGGGCGAAGGGGGTCCAGTGGGCCATCGAAGGAGCCGCGCGGACCGGCCGGCGGCTGGTGATCGCGGGGGGCTGGCGGCTCTCGCTCAGGAGAGGGATCCGGTACGTGGGGCCGGTCGGGGGCGAGCGCAAGGCGGCGCTGTTGGCGGAGGCCGCCTGCCTGTGGATGCCCGCCCAGTGGGACGAGCCCTTCGGGCTCACGTTGATCGAGGCGATGGCCAGCGGCACGCCCGTGCTGGGGACGCGGCGGGGCGCCCTGCCAGAGATCGTCTCACCGGACGTCGGAGCCCTGGGCGACTCGCTGGACGAGCTGGTCGCCCTCCGGCCGTCCTGCGCGCGATGCGACCCCGCCGCGTGCCGCGACCGGGTTGAGCGCTGCTTTACCCATCGCACGATGGCGGCGGAATACCTGCGGATGTATCACGCGCTGCTGTCCACCGGGCGCCTTCCGGAGGGACGGGTGGCGCCGGCCTGACCGCGGGGGTCACACCAGCGCCGGGACGGTCCCTCCGACCGCCCGCAGCAGCGCCGAGAGGCGGTGCATGTAGGTGTGCTCGGTGAGCGCCCGCTGGCGCGCGCCGGCGGACACCTGCTCGGCCCAGCCGCGGTCGTGCAGGGCTTCGGCGGTGAGGCTGCGGAGTTCCCGGGGCGAGCGCGCCACGAGGATCTCGGAGCCTTCGCGGAAGTGCTCGTGGATGTCGGCGTGCTCCTCGACGACCTGGGGGACGCCGATCGCGGCCAGCTCGAACAGGCGGCGGCTCGCGCCGGGGTCCCGCACCTCGGCGGCCTCATCGGTGCAGGCCACATTGACCGCCACGGAAGCGCCCGCGTACGCCCGGATGTAGTCCTCGTGGCTGAGCAGCTCGCCCCGGCAATAGTCGCGCAGCCGGGTGCGGCGCCATCCCGGTCCCCACACCGCCACGCCGAACTCCACCAGCTCGAAGAGCTGTCGCTCGCGGTGCGGTGTGGCGGTGCCCGCGAACACGACGTTGGCACGGAACCGGTCCCGGGCCCGCATCGGGCGGTGAATCGACGGGTCGCAGGCGGCGGGGAGATAGTGGACCGGTGGGTTGCCCGGCACGTCCAGCGCGTCGGCGGCCGCCCGGTCGGCCACGAACACCGCGTCGTACGCGGCCGCGAGCGGCAGGACATCCTCGGCCGTCCGGCGTGCGTCGCAGAACCAGTTGACCCAGGCCGGGCCGCCGCTCTGCCGCAGGGAAGCGACCATCGCGGCGTCCACCTGATTTCCCTCGAGCACCAGCACCAGCGCCGGCGTCGTGCCGGCGATGGCGCGGGCGAGCCGGTCGTGCAGCCCGACCCGGCGGAGCCGACTGAGCCAGCCGCCGGTGCCGATCAGGTTGACGGTCGAGACGCGGCACCCCAGGCGCTCGAGCGCGCGGCGCCGGAGCCCGGCGTGGGCGTGGAGCGCTTCGTCGAACGCGCCGACGAGAAGGATACGAGTGTCGGTGGGGTGGCTGGACACGAAAACGAAACTAGCGAAAGCATTCTCGATTACAACCCGTGGTCAGACCTCGGCGGCGAGCACCGGCTCCTGATCGCGGAACTGGAGGTCGTACAGCCGGCGATACAGCCCGCCCGAGCGGAACAGCTGCTCGTGGGTGCCCCGCTGCACTACCCGGCCCGCGTCGAGCACCACGATCTCGTCGGCGTCGCGCACGGTGGCGAGACGATGCGCGATCACCAGCACGGTACGCTGGGCCATCAGGCGGTCGATTGCCTGCTGCACCAGCCGCTCCGACTCGGTGTCCAGCGCGCTGGTGGCCTCGTCGAGGATCAGGATCGGCGGGTCACGGAGCAGCGCCCGCGCGATCGCGATCCGCTGCCGCTGGCCGCCGGAGAGCCGGGTCCCGCGCTCGCCGAGCAGCGTGTCGTAGCCTTGCGGGAGCTGCGCAATGAACAGGTCGGCGTTGGCCGCGCGGGCCGCCGCCTCGACCTGCACCGGGGTGGCGCCGGGCGACCCGTAGCCAATGTTGGCGCGAACGCTGTCGTTGAGCAGCACGGTATCCTGGCTCACGACGCCGAGCAGGGCCCGCACCGACCGTCGGGTGAGGCGGGTGAGCGGCACGCCGTCCATCGTGATCGCGCCCTCGGTCGGATCGTGGAACCGGGGCAGCAGGTCGGCCAGCGTCGTCTTCCCCGCCCCGCTCGGTCCCACCAG
>Ga0310810_10007913_pt1 | contig 12182 bp, 11 predicted proteins | sample NCmetagenome_FD_207641 | JGI IMG/M metagenome (GOLD analysis project Ga0310810, IMG submission 207641) | Soil microbial communities from experimental microcosm in Duke University, North Carolina, United States - NC | ecosystem: Engineered > Artificial ecosystem > Soil microcosm > Unclassified ... | reverse complement strand
AACGATTGGCGCTTTTCAATCCCAGCTCAGCGCGCCGCCGGTCTGGTACTCGATGACGCGGGTCTCGAAGAAATTGCGCTCCTTCTTGAGATCGATCATCTCGCTCATCCACGGGAACGGGTTCGCCGCGCCCGGGAACAGCGTGTCCAGCCCGATCTGCTGGCAGCGCCGGTTGGCGATGAAGCGCAGGTACTCCTTGAACATCGGCGCGTTCAGCCCGAGGACGCCGCGCGGCATCGTGTCCTCGGCGTAGCGGTACTCGAGCTGGACGGCGCGCTCGAACAGGTGCTGCAGTTCCTCGCGGAACTGCGGCGTCCACAAGTGCGGGTTCTCCAGCTTGATCTGGTTGACGACGTCGATGCCGAAATTGCAGTGCATCGACTCGTCGCGCAGGATGTACATGTACTGTTCGGCCGAGCCGGTCATCTTGTTCTGCCGGCCGAGCGCGAGGATCTGCGCGAACCCGACGTAGAAGAAGAGGCCTTCCATCAGGCACGAGAACACGACCAGGCTGCGCAGCAGCTTCTGGTCCGCCTCGGGCGTGCCGGTCCGGAACGTGGGGTCGGTCAGCGTATCGATGAACGGGATCAGGAACTCGTCCTTGTCCCGGATCGACGGAATCTCGTTGTAGGCGTTGAAGATTTCGCTCTCGTCGAGGTCCAGGCTCTCGACGATGTACTGGTAGGCGTGCGTGTGGATCGCCTCCTCGAACGCCTGGCGCAGCAGGTACTGCCGGCATTCGGGGGCCATGATGTGCCGGTAGGTCCCGAGCACGATGTTGTTCGCGGCGAGCGAGTCGGCGGTCACGAAGAAGCCGAGGTTGCGCTTCACGATCCGGCGCTCGTCCTCGTCCAGCCCGGCGGGGTCCTTCCACAGGGCGATGTCGCGGCTCATGTTGATTTCCTGCGGCATCCAGTGGTTGGCGCACGCCGAGAGGTACTTCTCCCACGCCCACTTGTACTTGAACGGAACGAGCTGGTTGACGTCGGCCTTGGAGTTGATGATGCGCTTGTCTTCCACGCGGATGCGCCGGAATGCGTTGCCCGCGGCGAAGCGCTCGTCGACGCCGCCGCCACCCGGAACGAACCCGGTCGCCGGCCGGATCCCCAGCCCGCCGATCGAATTCATCTGCCCGCCGTCTTCAAAACTGAGCATCACACCCCCCCGTTCACTGGCAGGCCTCGCAATCCGGATTGTCGATGGCGCAGAACTTGGTCTCTTCGGTCGCTGCCACCGCCTGCCCGGTCGGCACGGCATTCAATTGCCCGGTGCGGGCCGTCGATTTTTCCGCGTGCGTGGCACCCATCGCGCGCAGGTAGTAGGTCGTCTTCAGGCCCCGCAGCCAGGCCAGGCGATAGGTCTCGTCCAGCGTGCGGCCCGACGCTCCGGCGATATAGATGTTGAGCGACTGCGACTGGTCGATCCATTTCTGCCGGCGCGAGGCGGCCTCGACGAACCACTTCGGCTCGATCTCGAACGCGGTCGCGTAGAGGCGCCGCAGGTCGGCCGGCACCCGGTCGATGCGCGCGAGGTTGCCATCGAAGTACTTCAGGTCGGCGATCATGACCTCGTCCCACAGCCCGGCCTTCTTCAGGTCGGCGACGAGGTATTCGTTGACCACGGTGAATTCGCCCGACAGGTTCGACTTCACGTACAGGTTCTGGTACGTGGGCTCGATCGAAGCCGATACGCCGACGATGTTCGCAATCGTCGCGGTAGGGGCGATCGCGAGGCAGTTCGAGTTGCGCATCCCGTGCTTGCGGATGCGCTCGCGCAGCCCGCTCCAGTCGAGCGTCGCCGAGCGGTCGACCTCGACGAAGCCGCCACGCTCGTCGGCGAGCAGGTCGAGCGTGTCCTGCGGCAGGATGTCGCGATCCCACAACGAGCCGCCGAACGAGGAATATCGTCCGCGTTCCTCGGCGAGCTCGGTCGAGGCCCAATACGCGGCGTAGGCCACCTGCTCCATCGAGCAGTCGGCGAAATCCACCGCGGCCTGCGACGAATACGGGATGCGCAGGGTGTGCAGGCAGTCCTGAAAACCCATGATGCCCAGGCCGACCGGCCGGTGCCGCAGGTTCGAATTGCGCGCCTTCGCCACCGCGTAGTAGTTGATGTCGATGACGTTGTCGAGCATGCGCATCGCGGTACGCACGGTCGACTTCACCTTGCCGAAATCGAGCCCGTCGGGGCCCAGGTGCGCCACCAGGTTGACCGAACCCAGGTTGCAGACCGCGATCTCGTCGGTCGAGGTGTTCAGCGTGATCTCGGTGCACAGGTTGCTGCTGTGCACCGTGCCCATGTGCTGCTGCGGGCTGCGCAGGTTGCAGGGATCCTTGAACGTGATCCACGGATGCCCGGTCTCGAAGAGCATCGACAGCATCTTGCGCCACAGCTGCCGCGCCGGAACCTTCTTGAAGAGGCGGATCTCGCCGCGCACCGCCTTTTCCTCGCAGCGCTGGTAGGCGTCCTCGAACGCGCGACCGAAGAGGTCGTGCAGCTCGGGAACGTCGGACGGCGAGAACAACGTCCACTCCGCGTCGGCGATGACGCGCTTCATGAACAGGTCGGGAATCCAGTTCGCCGTGTTCATGTCGTGCGTCCGGCGCCGGTCGTCGCCGGTGTTCTTGCGCAGCTCGAGGAATTCCTCGATGTCCAGATGCCAGGTCTCGAGGTACGAGCACACTGCACCCTTGCGCTTGCCGCCCTGGTTCACGGCGACCGCGGTGTCGTTGACAACCTTGAGGAACGGCACCACCCCCTGGCTCTTGCCGTTCGTCCCCTTGATGTAGGCGCCAAGCGCCCGCACGGGCGTCCAGTCGTTGCCCAGGCCGCCCGCGTACTTGGCGAGCAGCGCGTTTTCCTTTATGGCCTCGTAGATCCCCTCGAGGTCGTCCGACACGGTGCTCAGATAGCAGGACGAAAGCTGAGAGCGCGTCGTCCCGGAATTGAACAGCGTCGGCGTCGAGCTCATGAACTGGAAGGTCGACAGCACGTTGTAAAACTCGATTGCGCGCGCTTCGCGGTCCTTCTCGTTGAGCGCTAGGCCCATCGCGACCCGCATGAAGAACGCCTGCGGCAGCTCGATGCGGCGCCCCGAAATGTGCAGGAAATAGCGGTCGTACAGCGTCTGCAGGCCGAGATAGCCGAAGAGCAGGTCGCGTGAGGAGTCCAGCGCCCCGCCCAGTCGCGCCAGGTCGAACTCCAGCATGCGGGGATCGAGCAGTTCGGCCTCTACGCCACGGCGGACGTAGCCCGGGAAGTAGCCGGCGTAACCGGACTGCATGTCGGCGTGCGCCGCGTCGCTGCCCAGCACTTCCATCCGGATCGTCTCAAGCAGCAGGCGGGCGGTGACATAGCTGTAGGAAGGCTCTTTTTCGATCAGCGCGCGCGCCGCGAGGATCGCGGACTTGCGCACCTCGGCCATCGGCACGCCGTCATACAGGTCGCGCAGCGTAGCCTCGAGAATCGCCGCGGGCGCGACGGCTTCGCCCAGCCCGGTGCAAGCCGACCGGAGCAGTGCGCCAAGCGCCTCGAGGTCGAGCGGCCTGCGTACGCCGTCCTCGACCACGTGGAGGACCGTCTGCGCGGCGGGCTGCGGCTCGCGCGCAGCTTTTTCCTGCGCCCTCGCCTTTGCGCGCTCTTCGCGGTACAGCACGTAGGCGCGCGCGACGTCGTGCTCGCCCGAGCGCATCAGCGCCAGCTCGACCTGGTCCTGCACGTCTTCTATATGGAAGGTCCCGCCCTGCGGCTGCCTCCGCCGCAATGCAGCAACGACATGCGTGGTCAGCGAGCCGACCACGTCGCGAATGCGCGCCGAAGCAGCGGCCTGGTTGCCGCTCACGGCGAGAAACGCCTTGGTCATCGCTATCGAAATCTTCGCCGGCTCGAACCCGACGACCGAACCGTTGCGGCGAATCAGGCTGTAGTCGGCAAGCCCCCGCGCGGGCGCGGCGTCTGCTTCGGGAATGACGGCGCCCAAGACCGGACGATCCGGCGCGCTGTCCTGCGCAATCTGCATCCCACTCCTCCCCGATTTGCTCGCGCCTGCGAACTACTACATCTAGTAGTCGGACGCGTCAGCAGAACTAAATGTACGCGCGCGGAAAAAAATTTGCAAGCGGCGCGCGAGTGCCGCGGAGTGTCAGCGCGCGGAAAGGGCGGAAAAAAGACGCAGCCAGTCGAAGTGCGCGCCCGGATCGATCTTGCGTGCGGGTGCCACGTCGCTGTGCGCGGCGATCTCGCGCAACGGCAGCGCGCTGCGCAACGCGCGCACCAGCCGCGCGAGCGGCTCGTACTGCGCATCGGCAAAGGCGCTCTCGGGAGTTCCCTCGAGCTCCACGCCGACCGAGAAGTCGTTGCACCGCTCGCGCGAGCGCCAGCGCGAGACGCCGGCATGCCACGCGCGCAGGTGAATCGGCACGAACTGAACCAGTTCGCCGTCGCGCCGGACGAGGAAGTGCGCCGATACGCGCAGCGACCGGAGCCCGGCAAACGCCGGGTGGGCCTGCGGGTCGAGCCGGTTGGTGAACAGTCGCTCGATCGCATCGCCGCCGAACTCGCCCGGCGGCAGGCTGATCGAATGCACGACGAGCAGCGTCGCCCGGACGCCCGCGGGACGGGAGTCGCTGTTCGGTGAAGGCAGGTGCCGCGCGCCTCGATGCAGCCCGTCGCGGCCGAACGCGCTCACGCGCCCGGGCCGCCGCCCGCCGCAGGCTCGCGGATTCCCAGCCGCTGCATCCGGTAGCGCAGCGCCCGGAACGTGATGCCGAGGAGCTTCGCCGCTGCGGTCCGGTTGAACCCGGTCCTCGCCAGCGCGTCGAGGATCGCCTTGCGCTCGACGCCGTCCAGGTACGCCGGCAGCGGCCGGTCCAGCACCGTGTCGGGCGCCGACGCCGCGCTTTCGACCAGCATCTCGGCTTCGGATCCCATCCGGTGCAGGGCCAGGTCGCCCGGCTGCAACTCTTCGTTGGTCGACAGGGCCACTGCACGCTCGAGCGTGTTCTCGAGCTCGCGCACATTTCCGGGAAAGTCGTATTGCAACAGCTCGGCCACGGCTGCTTCCGACAACCGGTGCAATGGCGATGAGTTCTGCTGCGCCAGTCGCTCGAGGATCCGAGCGGCGATCAGCGGAATGTCCTCCCGGCACTCGCGTAACGCCGGCATCCGCAGCTCGATGACGTTGAGGCGGTAATACAGGTCGCGCCGGAACCGCCCGGTTTCGACCAGCGCCGCCAGGTTCTGGTGGGTCGCGCAGATGATCCGCACGTCCGCGGGCTCTTCCTGGGTGGCTCCGACCTTGCGCACGCGCTTTTCCTGGATCGCGCGCAGCAGCAGGACCTGCGTATACAGGGGCAGCTCGGCCACCTCGTCCAAAAACAGCGTGCCGCCGTGCGCCGCCTGGAAAAATCCGTCCCGGTCGGTTTGCGCGCCGGTGAACGCGCCCTTGCGGTAGCCGAAGAGCTCGCTCTCCATCAGCGTTTCCGGGATCGCCCCGCAATTCACGGGAACGAACGGCCGGTCTCGGCGCGCGCCATTGTCGTGGATCAGCCGGGCGGCGAGCTCCTTGCCGCTGCCCGACTCTCCCATGATGTAGACCGGCGCCTGGGTGCGTGCCAGCTTGTCCACCGTGTCGCGCACCGCCCGCAGCGGCGCACTGTCTCCGAGCAGCGGCATCGCGCCGCCCTCCACCTCGCCGCGCTCGGGCAGTGACAACGCCGACTTGACGAGCGCGCGCAACTGCTCGAGCCCGATCGGCTTGGAGACGTAGTCGAAGGCCCCGGCTTTCAGCGCGGCAACTGCGTTTTCGGCGCTGCCATAGGCGGTGATTACGGCAACCGGAACATCGCGCGAAAGGCCCGCGATGTGGCGCACGAGCTCGAGGCCGTCGCCGTCGGGCAGGCGCATGTCCGTCAGGCACAGGTCGAACCGCGTTTCCTTGAGCGTCTCGCGTGCCTCGGCGACCGAGCCGGCGGTATCGACGCCAAGGCCCATCTTGACCAGCGTGAGCTCGAGCAGCTCGCGGATGTCGGGCTCGTCGTCGACGACGAGCACGCGGCCGGCGCGCGCGCCCCCGGGACGTTCGCCCTTCCTCATGCCCTCGCCTCGCGGCACAGCACCCTGAAGTGCGCCCCCTGCACGTCGTTCACGTATTCGAGCCTGGCCCGGTTGGCCGCGCAGAGCTCGCGCGCAAGATACAGTCCCAGTCCCGTTCCCTTGCTGTCGGTTGTGAAGAAAGGCTCGAACAACTGCGCCTGGTGCTCGGGCGCCACACCGCGGCCGTTGTCGATCACGTTCAATTCTACTTGACGCGCGAGCAAGCGAAGCTCGATGCGCACGCTCGAAGCCTCGCTGCTCGCGTGACGCACCGCGTTGCGCAGCAGGTTCCACAGCACCTGCCGCAAGTGCTCCTTGTCGAACTCGACCGCCACCTCGCGCGCCGCATCCAGCGCGAAGCGCTGGCTCGGCACCGATTCGTTGGCGGCGAAATCCTCGACGAACGCGGGCAACCAGGTCTTGAGGTCGATCCGCTCGGCGGCGATCCGGTCGCGCCGGTTGAGCTGCATCACGTCCGAAACCAGCCGGTCCAGGCGCCGGGTGTTGTCGCGAATGATGCGCCCGAGCCGCTCGCGGTCGTCCTGGCCGCGCTCGTCTTCGAGCAGGTCCACCGCATGACTGATCGCCGACAGTGGGTTGCGGATCTCGTGCGCGATGTTCGCGGTCAGGCGGCCGAGCGCGGCGAGCTTGAGTTGCCGCGCCTGCTCGCGCGAGCGCGACATGTCCTCTACGAACAGAACCGTGAACTCCTCGGCACGCGCCGGTTCGGCGAGCCGGACGCGCAAGTCGCGGCCGCGCACGTAGATGTCCGTCGGCGCCTTCCAGACACCCTGCTCGCGCCAGGCCTGCCATGCTTCGCCGAGCTCCGGCGCAAGCTGCGCGCATTCCATGCCGATCAGCGCCTCCGCGTCCAGGAGCAGCTGGGCCTGCGGATTGTGCTGCGTGATGCGGCCCGCCCGATCCAGCACCAGCACGCCGTCCTGCATCTCGGCGAGCACGAGCCGGTTCACACGCATCTGGTTCTCCAGCTCCTGCCCGCGCTGGCGCGCGAGGCGCTCGCTCGCCGAGACGCGTTGCGCCAGCCAGTTGGTGACTCCCGCGCACGCGAAGCACCCGATCGCGAGCAGCGCGGGCTGCAGGTAGTTCGCGTCGTGCGAGTCCGGCGCGAGCATCCAGTAGGTCTGCTCGAGCAGGACCCCGATCGTGGCCACCGCCGCGTACAACAGCGCAAGCCGGCGCGGCGCAACCAGCGCGGCGCCGATCAGCGAGATCAGCAGCATGATGCCCAGGCCGCTGCGGATCCCGCCGCTCGCGAACATCAGCAGCGTGATTGCCGAGATGTCCGCGAACGCATGCAGCGAAAGCTGCAGGTTGAACCGGTCGCGCCGCTCGCGCAGCAGCCAGTGAAAGCCGATGCCGACGGCGAGATACGCTGCGCACACCCCTCGGAACAGGTCGATGCGGTTCGAGCCGAGGTTGAACGTGTCCGAGTAGATCGCGCTCGCGCCGAGAAAGAGCGCGGCGACGACGATGCGGTACAGGTTGAAATAGCCGAGCGAGATCCAGAACGAGTCCGGCGTGCCCAGGTCGCTGCCGAACAGCCTCTCGTAGCGCGGCGGGGCGTTCACCGGTCCTCGCGTGGCCCGAGCCGGCCGTGCTCCTCGCTGCAGTACTCGCGCCCGCCCGCGCTACGCGATTCGCCGCGGGGCAGAAGCACGCCGCAGTGGGCGCAATGCACCAGTTCTCCCGCGGCAGTCCCCGGCGTACGGGGCGGCTCGGCACGCTTGCGCGTGACCAGCAGCCCGCGCACGAGCCAGATCACGACGAACAACAGTACGATGAGGAGCAGGATGCGGCCCATGCTCAATTATTGCGGCGGACGGCGAAACGGGCAAAGACGCGGGAAAAAATGGTCGGGGTGAGAGGATTTGAACCTCCGACACCTGCGTCCCGAACGCAGTACTCTACCAGGCTGAGCTACACCCCGAGGCGGATAACGCTAATGGCTGCGCGTCACGGAAAAAGCGGCCAATTCTAGCAAAGATTGCTTCGACGCAGACGCCGCGAGCGGGCGCAGCGCGAGCTGCGCAGCTTCGGCTTCGCTCATCGCGGCGGCGCGCGCGTAGTCAAGCGAACCGGTGCGCCGGATGGCCGCCAGCACGCCGGCAAAATGCTCGCGCCCGCCTTCGACGATCGCGCGCCGCACGGTCGCCGCTTCCTCCGCGGAGCCGGCGGCAAGCGCACGAATGAGCGGCAGCGTGGGCTTGCCCTCGGCGAGGTCGTCGCCCAGGCTCTTGCCGATCTGCGCTGCGTCGCCGGAATAGTCGAGCACGTCGTCGATCAACTGGAACGCGGTGCCCAGGTGCATGCCGTAGGTCGCGAGCGCCTCCTCGATCTCCGGCGGCACGCCGCCGAGCACGCCGCCCAAGCGCGCCGCGGCCTCGAACAGCTTCGCCGTCTTGCGCCGGACGACTTCGAGGTAGCGCCGCTCGTCCACGTCCGCGTCGTGGCAGTTGATGAGTTGCAGCACCTCGCCCTCGGCGATCGTGTTGGTCGCATCGGCGAGGACGCTCATGACGCGCATGCTGTTCACGCCGACCATCATCTGGAATGCGCGCGAGTACAGGAAGTCGCCAACGAGCACCGATGCCGCGTTGCCGAACATCGCGTTGGCGGTGTCGCGACCCCTGCGCAGGTGCGATTCGTCGACCACGTCGTCGTGCAGCAGGGTCGCCGTGTGGATGAACTCGACCACCGCGGCAAGCTCGTACTGGGCGTCGCCCCGATACCCGGCAGCTTCGGCGGCCATCAGCAAAAGCGCGGGGCGCAGCCGCTTGCCGCCCCCGGCAATGATGTAGTCGGCGATCTGGCGCACCAGCGCCACGTCCGAATCGAGCCGGGCGCGGATGACTTCGTCGACGCGCTGCAGGCCGCCGGAGAGCGGTGCCAGCAAGATAGGAGTCTGCATGCAGAATCTTTGACGGGGTAATCCGAATTCTCCTATAATTCCAAGTCTTTGCGGATTTCAGGGCAGGAAACCCCCATGTACGCAGTAGTCAAGTCCGGCGGCAAGCAGTACCGCGTCCAGGCCGGCGAATCGTTGCGCGTCGAAGCGCTCGCGGCGCAAGTCGGTGCGGCCGTGTCGTTCGACGAGGTATTGATGGTCGGCGAAGGCGAAAACGTGCGTGTCGGAACGCCCTATCTGGCGGGCGCGAAGGTGAATGCGACCGTCGTCTCGCATGGCCGCGGCGACAAGGTACGCATCTTCAAGATGCGCCGGCGCAAGCATTCCATCAAGTCGCAGGGCCACCGGCAGTCCTACACCGAACTGCGCATCGACGACATCGTGGCGCAAGGGTAACGGCATGGCACACAAGAAAGCAGGCGGAAGCTCCCGTAACGGCCGCGACTCGCAGTCCAAACGGCTCGGCGTCAAGGCCTACGGCGGCGAGCGGGTCAACGCAGGCCAGATCCTCGTGCGGCAGCGCGGCACGGTCGTGCATCCCGGGGACAACGTAGGCATGGGGCGCGACCATACCCTCTTCGCCAAAATCGACGGCAAAGTCGAGTACGCGTTCGGCGGCGCCAACAGCAACAAGAGTGTGCGGGTCGTCCCGGCATAGTCGCCCCTCCGACTCCGCGCGAGCCCTATCGGAGTCGATAGGGCTTTTTCATTTCTAGAGCCATGAAATTCATCGACGAAGCGACGATCCAGGTGCACGCCGGCAAGGGTGGCGACGGCTCTGCTTCGTTCCGCCGCGAGAAATTCGTGCCGCGCGGCGGGCCGAACGGCGGCGACGGCGGTCGCGGCGGCAGCATCTGGGCCGTCGCCGATCGCAACGTGAACACGCTCATCGATTACCGCTACGCGCGGATCCATCGGGCGCAAAGCGGCGAGAATGGGCGCGGCGCCGATCAGTATGGGCACGCAGGCGAGGACATCGAGCTCAAGGTACCGGTCGGCACGATCATCCGCGACATCGAAGGCGGCGATCCGATCGCCGACCTCGCCAAGGACGGCGAGCGTGCGCTCATTGCAAAAGGCGGCCGCGGCGGCCTGGGCAACCTGCACTTCAAGTCGAGCGTGAACCGCTCGCCGCGCCAGTTCACGCGCGGCGAGCCCGGCGAAAGCCGCGAGCTGGCGCTCGAGCTGCGCGTGCTGGCCGACGTCGGATTGCTCGGGCTGCCGAACGCGGGAAAATCGACCTTTCTGCGCGCGGTCTCCGCCGCGCGCCCGAAGGTCGCCGACTACCCGTTCACCACGCTCAACCCGTCGCTCGGGGTCGTGCGGATCGGGCCCTCGGCGAGTTTCGTGCTCGCGGACATCCCGGGCCTGATCGAAGGCGCGGCCGAAGGTGCCGGCCTCGGACATCAGTTCCTGCGCCATCTCGGCCGCACGCGGCTCCTGCTCCACCTGATCGATGTGGTCCCTCTCGACGAGAACGTGGATCCCGCACGCGATGCGCGATCGATCGCCGAGGAGCTGCGGAAGTTCGATGCGTCGCTCTACCGCAAGCCGCGCTGGCTCGTTTTCAACAAGGCCGACATGGCACAGGACGCCGACCAGCGCATCCGCGCCATCGTTCGCACGCTGCGCTGGAAGGGTCCTTGGTTCAAGGTGTCCGCCCTCACGGGCGACGGGTGTCGCGCAGTCTGCGCGGAAGCCTATCGCTTCATCTCGACGGGAGAAGAGCGCGTGCCGCGGATTCGACGCAAGGCGACGCAACCAGCGACGTCATGAAGCCGGGCCCCGTCGCTGCAGCGAGCACGCTCGTGGTGAAAGTCGGCTCGTCGCTCGTGACGAACGAAGGCCGCGGGCTCGACCTGGAGGCGATCGCCCGTTGGGCGGCCCAGGTGGCGCAGCTGCAGCAGCGCGGGAAGCGCTGCATCCTCGTTTCCTCGGGAGCGATCGCCGCCGGCATGCAGCGGCTCGGCTGGGCGCGCAGGCCGCATTCGATGCACGAGCTGCAAGCCGCGGCGGCGGTCGGTCAGATGGGGCTCGCGCAGTGCTACGAGTCTTGCTTCCGGGAGCACGGCCTCGCGACCGCGCAGGTGCTGCTGACGCACGCCGACATGGCCGACCGGCAGCGCTACCTGAACGCGCGCTCGACGCTGCGCACGCTGCTCGCGCTCGGCGTCATCCCGGTAATCAACGAAAACGACACTGTCGTCACCGATGAAATCCGCTTCGGCGACAACGACACGCTCGGCGCGCTGGTGACGAACCTGGTCGAAGCCGACGCGCTGGTCATCCTGACCGACCAGGAGGGCCTGTTCGACGCCGACCCGCGGCGCAATCCTGGTGCGAAGCTGATCGAGGAGGCGCTCGCCGGAGACCCACGGTTGGAGGACATCGCCGGAGGCGCCGGGAGCGGAATCGCGCGCGGCGGGATGATCACCAAGGTGCTGGCCGCCAAGCGCGCTGCGCGCAGCGGCGCCCACACCGTCATCGCTTCCGGCCGCGAGCCCGATGTGCTGCTGCGCCTCGCTCGCGGGGAGCGGGTCGGGACCGTCCTCGTCGCACAGACGCAACCGCTTGCCGCCCGCAAGCAATGGGTTGCCGATCACCTGAACGTCGCCGGCCGGCTGCGCCTCGATGCGGGCGCCGTCAAGGCGCTGGTTCAGAACGGCAAGAGCCTGCTGCCGATCGGAGTCACCGACGTGCGCGGGGAGTTCGTGCGCGGTGAAGTCGTCGCCTGCGAAAGTCCCGACGGCAAGGAGATCGCGCGCGGGCTGGTCAACTACTCATCGGCGGAGACCCGCCTGATCCTGCACCGCCCCTCGAGCGAGATCGAAGCGGTGCTGGGCTACGTGGACGAGCCGGAGCTCATCCACCGGGATAACCTGGTGTTGCTGGAGATCTAGAACCGCCCCCCGGGGCCGCTCTCCAACGAGCGGGCATCGGGATGCCCGCCGCGCCGCAGCGCGTCGAGACCCTCGGCGGTGTCGAAAATCGGGACTCTGTGCGGGCAGAAATACTCGCGCCACAAGGCCTGGTGCCAGCGCTGGGTCGTCTTCGGCTCGATCGGACGCCAATCCGAATCACGCTCGTTCCAGGCGCCTCCGGGACGCCCGTACGCGTAGACACGATAGCTGCCCTGAGCGCATCGAATGCCTTCGTAGGTCAC
>Ga0310810_10007910_pt1 | contig 12185 bp, 10 predicted proteins | sample NCmetagenome_FD_207641 | JGI IMG/M metagenome (GOLD analysis project Ga0310810, IMG submission 207641) | Soil microbial communities from experimental microcosm in Duke University, North Carolina, United States - NC | ecosystem: Engineered > Artificial ecosystem > Soil microcosm > Unclassified ... | reverse complement strand
GAGCATTTCCTAAGGTCCTGCGCTGCATACTTCGCTCCAGTGTAAGGGGTTCTGTAAACTGCCGAGCAATTTACTCCTCAATCAACTAGAGCGCAAGGCCAGGTCATTTCCCTGGCCTGTAGTTGTTGCTATTGCATCATAAGCCAATTTATGGTATAATTTTTGAACAAAAAGACAGCTGTTTTCGTATAAGAGCGAGGAGAAAATGGATAAGCATCCAGAGAGTCCAGAACAGGCGCATCCAGAGAGTCTTGGGTACACACGTTCAGAGATTGTTGGTCGTCCAGTTTTGTTTAATCATAGGGCTCAACTGCGTGCTGCACGCAGCGTGGATTTTAGAAATGCGTTGGCCAAATTATGGCGTGGTGGCGTCATATACAAACGTGAAATAGCACTGAATAGCGCAGTGTCTATTGACCAGGATCAAACAGTCACTGGACCCATGACGGTGGTGTATTGTCCTGATGAATCATTGCCTAAATCTCCTAGTGAGGTGCCTTATGGGTTGTTATTCTATATCACCATAAAAGCGCGTGATATAGAATGTTATTTGGTTTTCGAGTACATAATCTGGCGGGATGAAGTTCGGTTTCATGGTGAGCGTTTAATACGCCAGAGAATGGGTGAGAAAATGGAGAATGTCGCGTCCTATATTCAAGGGTACTCTAAATACAAACGTTTTCAACCTGGATACTACGATCCAGTGGAACGGGATTTTTTAGGGGAAGAATCTCAATTTAGAACAGCGCTTGAGTTCTTCGCGCTTCTTTCAAATGTTGAACCGCTGCTGGTAGACAGATTGCTTCCTCCAGCTCAAGCACCTGTTATTGATAAAGACAAGGTAATAGGAGGGGAGAAGAATAAGAAAGCTTGGTCTCCACGCTTGCTCATGATATTACCGGCAGGACATCCGCGTGCTAAAGTGAGAGCTAAAGTGAGAGTGAGAGTAAAGGTGGCCATGCTCTCCGCAAACGCTCCCTGAATAAACACCAACGCCCCAAATGGCGTTGTTGAATAAATCGAAAATGCTCTGTGAGGCACTCGGTGTAACCGAGCCGCGACCGTAAGGGAGCGTCACTGTATTACTAAGTTTTAGCTGAAATTTCTTACTTCATGATATTAGATTGCCTTCTGCCGGTCGCGGCTCGGTAACGTCATTTCCGATTTATTCAACTTTTGGAAATCTCGAACTTTCTTCAAAGTTGGCAGAAGTCAGGAAAGTATCGCAGGCTGCCATTGCACAGCTGAACTATTTTTTGATAGGATGCAAGCCAAGATAATTAAAAAAGAGGATAAAAAATGAACGCACGTAGAGAGTTAACGACTGCTCGTCCCATCCTTATTAATACCAAAAATCCTACTCTCGTCAACGCCATGTCCGGGGTTTATAGACACGAGTTGGCTCAATTAGAAAAAGGTAAGTCGTCGATGCGCATAGAAGAAAGCGCAACAGATATCGTTGTGCCTGTGTCGGCTACTTCTCACGTGACTGTTCAATTCATCATAGCAGCGTGCGCCGGTGGATGGTTGTCTTTTGCAATCCTGCCAGTGAGAAATGTGGAATATTACTTCATTATTGATTTCAAAAATAGTGCTATGTTTTTAGCGGTAGAACAGCCCAAACTTGTGCCTCTGGTTAAAGCATTATTTGCTTTACAGGAATCAGCTTTTTTGGAATTGCTTAAATTTTCCGAAGAGATTTCAGAAGAGGCTTTAGAAAAAAGGCGCCAATTGGAAGCATTACCTAAGCCGTCTAAAGCTGGAATAGCGACTTCGGTTCCTATTCACTATTTGTTAGGAGCCAGATCATATGATCGTTCGCCGGGACCGGGGCTTTCTCCTTCGCCAGGTGCTGGGACTTGTGATCTAGGGGGTCAAGAGTCAGGTTTTCCTGCAGTTTCGCAAGAGGCGTTGTTTGCACTTAATGTGTCCGGAGGAGCGTTATTTTCAAGTGCGCCAACGACTGTTGATTCTAAAATCGCTCAAAAAGCATTGGATCCTGCAGCGCCCCCGCGTCCACCCAGAAAAAAAGACGTAGATGCGGCGAAAAAAAGGCGGATTTGAAGAAGGAAGAAACGATAAAAAAATGGTTTGAAAATGTTGGCGTTCCAGAATATCCAACGCTATTTTTTTATCAAGATAGTAGCGATAAAGGTGGCAGCATACATCCTTTTCTTGCAGAAGAATACATTTCTGCTTTTGATAGCTTCTTAGAAAGAAATGGTTATAGAACAAGTTTGCTGGCCAGGTTATTATTCGAGCGTAAGGCTCGTGATCCTGATCGCGCAGTTATCACAATGCTTATGTCTACTGAGAAACGGCGTTCTGTACTCATAAAGCTATTACGTTGTGAAACTCGACTTCTTGATGCGTGGTTATATAATACAATAAAAGGGGCGAGCGAATTGTGGGCGTATGTTAAAAAAATGCCGGATTTAGCAACCATTGTTGCCCACAATAATCCAGAATGGGATGCAGAAAAAATAGAGGGAGAAATAGCGGAAGATGTTCTGCGGCATGAGGAGCAAGAAAAAGAGAAGGTAGCCGCAGTCAATCTCAAGGGTCTATCATTTAGTAGCCGAGATAAAGCAGCAAGAGTACCTCAGACAGCAGAAGCATCGCAGACAACAACGGCAACAAACACGCCAACATGTCGTTAACGTGAGGTTGGATAGTAACCGTCGCTCATGCCGTAAGTGTAGTAATTTGGGCAATTCATATAGACCCTGTGATAACCCTCGCAGGGGAGGCGGCAGCTAGTCTCTGTGTTTGCGCAGTGCGAGGTGCAGCAGCCGGTCAGGAATAAAGAGAGGGACAGTAAAGAGAGGATCATGATGCTTTTTTTGGCAGTGGTCATGGGTCATACTCCTTTTTCCTACCAGTATACCCCGAAATCAGTGCTCCCTGCTAACCTTGTAGATAGCTCAAATTTTGAGCAAAGTAGAATTCACTTGCTTGCCTATGAAAACTACAGTAAAAAGAGCACTCTGAGTTTTTGAATATATGCGAATGTGGCGGAACTGGTAGACGCGCTGGATTTAGGTTCCAGTGGGGTAACCCGTGAGAGTTCGAGTCTCTCCCTTCGCAAAAAATCTATAGATTATTTTGAGGTTATATCATGCAAGTTTCTGTTGAAAAAGTTTCTGATGTGTTGCGTCGTATCACGATCATGGTGCCTGCCGATCTGCTTGAAAAAGCGTATGAAAAGAAGATTGGTGAGTTAGCTAAAAGCGCAGCAGTACAGGGTTTTCGTCCCGGTAAAGCGCCGATCGCTCATGTAAAAAGCCGTTATGGTAAAGAAGCAAGAGAAGATGCAGCCAATGATCTGATGTCAGAAGCGTTTCGCAGTGCACTAAAAGAGCACAGCTTAGCACCTTTAAATAGGCCGACATTTGAGCTTAAACCGACTGATAATCAGCAAATGCTGACATTCACTGCTTCTTTTGAGGTGTTTCCTGAAATTCCGGAAATCCATTTTGCTATGGATAATATAGAAAAATTGAAAGTCGATATTTCGGATGAAGACGTTACGTATGCTGTTGGTCGCCTGCAAAAACAGCATTGCGAGTGGGATGTGGTTGAGCGTGCGGCTCAGCTTGGTGACTCTTTGGTGTTTGATTACGTGATGAAAGTGGATGGCGTTGCGCACCATACCCAAGAAGATGCGCATGTTGAGTTGGGTAGTCAAATGCTATTACCTGAACTGGAAGCAGCGCTGGTCGGTGTGAAAATAAATGAGAGTCGCGTAGTGGATCTCACACTCCCAGATGATTTCCCACTAGAAGATAAGAGAGGGAAAGCTGCAACGTTTGAGGTAAAAGTGTTGCAGGTCTTGTCATCAAAGTTGCCTGAATTGGATGCTGCTTTCGCGAAGAAGCTTGGTGTAGTCAGCGGTGATATATCAGAATTCAAACGAGAAGTGAGAGAATCATTAGAGCGTGAGCGTGATCAACTTGTTAAAAATAAAGTGAAACAACAGGTATTTGATAAATTGCTAACTTCAAATCCGATCGAAGTACCAACGGTTTTTGTTGCTGAAGAGGAGAAGGCGCTTCATGATGAAATGTATCCTCATGAACATAATCATCATGCGCATACTGAGAATGAACTCAATGCGTTCCGAGATATTGCAACAAGACGTGTGAGACTGAGTTTACTGCTATCAGAATATGCTAGACGTCATGCGCTTGAGGTAAGTGAAGACCGCTTGAATAGTCGTATTGCAGAGATTGCATCAGCCTATGAGCATTCAGATGAGGTGATAAAATGGCTTTCTACTGGAAAGCAGTTATCAAGTATGAAGGGTCAGTTGATGGAAGATATTACGATAGACAAATTAATAGAGAATATTCCTGTGATTGAAAAAGTCACCAGCTTTTCTGAACTGAAAGGCCTCAATGTGTCCTAGCATATTTTTTGCCAAGAATGAGTAGTAATGTCTAATATTTTCTTGGTGAAAATATCTTGTTACACTTAGTGTGAAGTCAGGCGTATAATGAAAGGAAGTCTTTAAAATGAATGAGAGTAGAATGAATCATCCCACAATTTCCCAGTTAGTCCCTATGGTAGTTGAACAAACAGCGCGCGGCGAGCGTGCGTTCGATATTTTCTCTAGATTGTTGAAAGATAGAGTTATTTTCCTAGCAGGACCTATTGATGACACGGTCGCTAGCTTGGTTGTTGCCCAGTTATTGTTTTTGGAATCAGAGAATCCAGATAAGGATATCTCGATTTATATTAATTCCCCTGGCGGTGTCGTGACTTCTGGGTTAGCCATTTACGATACAATGCAGTTCATTAAGCCTGATGTTAGTACAATGTGTATTGGTCAAGCAGCCAGTATGGGCGCCTTTTTGTTGGCCAGCGGTAAAGCAGGGAAGCGATTTTGCTTGCCGAATGCGCGTGTCATGATCCATCAGCCCCTAGGTGGCTTCCAAGGTCAGGCGTCAGATATCGCGATTCACGCAGAAGAAACACTGAAAATTCGTAAGCAATTGAATGAAATCTTAGCAAAACATACTGGGCAACCAGAGGATGTGATTGCTAAAGACACTGATCGAGATAATTTCATGAGTGCAGAGAAAGCCCATAAGTACGGCATTGTAGATAAAATACTCAGTTATCGCGCTATTGAGAAATCAACGAGCGTAGAGTGATGGTTGAATTTTTTGAAATCATCCCTATCTAATTAAGTATGAAACTGAAAGGGGCTATATCTTATGAGTAACGACCAGCGCAGTGGTAAAGATAAGATTTTCCATTGTTCATTTTGTGGTAAAAGTCAGCACGAGGTACGAAAGCTCATTGCAGGTCCTTCTGTTTATGTCTGCGATGAATGCGTTGCGCTTTGTAATGACATTATCAACGAAGAAGCAGGCGAAACCAAAGCAGAGTCCCCTTCTGATGTGTTGCCCAAACTTCCTTCACCTTCAGAAATTTTTCATACCCTCGATGATTATGTTGTTGGCCAGACACAAGCCAAAAAAGTGTTGTCTGTAGCTGTCTATAACCATTATAAGCGCTTACGGATGCAAGGCGTCGGTCAAGATGAGGTTGAGCTAAGCAAGAGTAATATTTTGCTGATTGGACCTACAGGTAGTGGCAAAACACTGCTTGCTGAAACATTGGCGCGGTTGCTCAATGTGCCTTTTGTGATTGCTGATGCAACAACACTCACCGAGGCGGGCTATGTTGGCGAAGATGTAGAGAGTATTATTCAAAAACTACTGCAACGTTGTGAATACGATGTCGGCAAAGCGCAAATGGGCATTGTGTATATCGATGAGATTGATAAAATTTCAAGAAAGTCTGAAAACCCTTCCATTACCCGAGATGTCTCAGGCGAGGGTGTGCAGCAGGCGTTGTTAAAATTGATTGAAGGAACAGTGGCTTCTGTGCCACCGCAGGGAGGCAGGAAGCATCCTCAGCAAGAATTTATTCAAGTGGACACACGCAGCATTTTGTTTATCTGCGGCGGTGCTTTTGCGGGACTGGAAAAAGTGATCCGTGAACGTTCTGAAAAATCCGGTATTGGTTTCTCAGCTGAAATTCATGGTAAAGAAGATGCGAAAACAATAGGTGATCTCTTGCGAGAAGTAGAACCTTCCGATCTGATTAAATATGGCTTAATCCCCGAATTAATTGGTCGTTTACCTGTTGTGGCAACCTTGGAAGAATTAGACAAAGCGGCGCTTGTCAGTATTTTAGTGGAACCAAAAAATGCCTTAGTGAAGCAATACCGTAAGCTTTTCGAAATGGAAGGCGTTTCACTTGAGTTTCGAGATGCGGCATTGCAAGCAATAGCTGATCGCTGTGTTGAGAAAAAAACAGGTGCGCGCGGTTTGCGATCTATTTTAGAAAAAACCTTGCTCGATATTATGTACGAACTTCCTTCTTTGACGCATGTGTCTAAGGTTCTTGTAGATGAAGCGGCTATTCATGGAGAAACAAAGCCGATGATCATTTATGAAAATTTAGATCAACAGCAAAGTAGCTAACATTAAGATTTTTTACGATACGAAATGACTTTGGAGAGATAAATGGCTGCTGTAACTGTGATTCCTGTGCTTCCTTTGCGTGATGTGGTTGTTTTCCCGCATATGATTGTTCCTCTGTTTGTTGGTCGCGAGAAGTCTATCAAGGCATTGGAAGAAGTCATGAATACTGATAAGCAGATTCTGCTTGTGACACAACGCAATGCTGTGGACGATCAACCGACAGATAACAGCATGTATCAGGTTGGTACGTTTGGCACTGTACTTCAGTTATTGAAATTGCCAGATGGTACCGTCAAGGTGTTGGTTGAAGGGACTAAGCGTGGGTTCATTACGCGGTTTATTGAAAATGAAGATTTCTTTCTTGCTGAAGCGAGTGTGTTGGAAGATGAAAATTTGGTACATAAAGAAATTGAAGGGTTTGCGCGTTCATTGAAATCGCAATTTGAACAATACATAAAATCCAATCGCAAAATTCCATCTGAGATTGTCGCTTCTATCTTAGCTATAGAAGATGCAAGCCAGCTCGCAGACAGTATTTCAGCTCAATTACTGAATGTGAAATTAGAAGAAAGGCAAACATTGCTTGAAGAGAACGATCTCAAAAAACGATTAGAAAAATTGGCTAAATTTTTAGAGGCAGAAATTGAGTGTCTTCGTATAGAAAAGAAAATTCGAAATCGTGTTAAGCAAGGTATTGAGAAGACGCAGCGCGAATACTATTTGAACGAGCGAATCAGAGCGCTGAAAGAGTTAGAGGAAGGTGATGAAACGGGCGGACGTGAATATACAACGTTGGCCAATAAAATTGAAGAAGCAGGGATGTCTCCAGAAGCAAAAGAAAAATGCCTGGCCGAGTTGGCAAAACTTAAAATGATGCCAGCGCAATCTGCAGAGGCAACCGTTTCTCGTAATTATTTAGATGTCTTAGTTTCTCTGCCGTGGAGCAGAGGAGATGCGATTAAGGTTAATCTATCTGAATCAGAGAAGGTGCTGGAAACAGAGCATTATGGCTTAAAAGAAGTGAAAGAACGCATTTTAGAGTACTTAGCAGTACAGAAACGCGTCAAAAAATTGAAAGGCCCTATTTTATGCCTAGTTGGACCGCCGGGGGTGGGTAAAACATCATTAGGTCAATCCATTGCAAATGCAACGGGTCGCAAATTTGTGCGCATGTCCTTGGGCGGTGTTCGGGATGAGGCAGAAATTCGTGGTCATCGACGTACTTATATTGGGGCAATGCCTGGTAAGATTGCGCAGAAGCTATCGAAAGTGAAAGTCAACAATCCACTCTTCCTATTGGATGAAGTAGACAAGATGGCCATGGATTTCCGTGGCGACCCTGCTTCTGCATTGCTTGAAGTGCTAGATCCTGAACAAAATCACGCTTTTAATGATCATTACTTGGAAGTGGATTATGATTTATCCAACGTGATGTTTGTAGCAACAGCAAACTCTTTAAATATACCGCCTGCATTACGAGATCGTATGGAAGTGATTCGCATCTCTGGTTACACGGAAGATGAGAAAGTGAATATCGCTGTGCGACATTTAATACCGAAGCAGATTGAACTGGCGGGTCTTAAAAAGTCAGAAATTGACATGCCGGCTGAAACAGTGCGCGATGTGATTCGCTACTATACGCGTGAAGCAGGTGTGCGTAATTTAGAGCGTGAAATTTCAAAAATTTGTCGTAAAGTCGTAAAAGGCATTCTGCTCAAGACGAAAGAAGAACGTGCAACGGTCGAACCTGGCGATTTAGAGAGCTATCTGGGTGTGCGACGATACCGTTCAGACTTGGCAGAGCAACAAGATCAAATTGGTCAAGTAAAAGGTTTGGCATGGACTGAAGTGGGTGGCGAGTTGCTTACCATAGAAGCGATTGTTGTGCCAGGTAAGGGTAAAATTATCCATACTGGGCAACTCGGCGGTGTGATGCAAGAATCCATACAGGCTGCGCTTTCTGTGGTACGGGCACGTTCTCATTTGTTAGGCGTACCAAAAAACTTTTTCGAGAGGCATGATATTCATATTCATGTGCCAGAAGGTGCAACACCTAAAGATGGGCCTAGTGCAGGTATTAGTATGTGTACGGCGTTGGTGTCTGTGTTGACCTTGTTGCCTGTGCATGCGGATTACGCGATGACAGGTGAGATTACCCTGCGTGGTGAAGTGCTGCCTATTGGTGGGCTCAAAGAAAAATTATTGGCAGCGCATAGAAGTGGTATTAAAAATGTCATTATTCCCATTGAAAATGTGAAAGATCTCAAAGAAGTGCCTGATAACATTAAGCAAGATTTAGAGATTAAACCGGTGCGTTGGATTGATGAAGTGCTTAATTTAGCAATTGAAGGCTATGATGAGCGTGTATCGCGTAGAAAGCCAAAGAAGGCAAAGGCATCTATTGTTGCTGTGAGTAAAAAGTATAAAGGCAGGAAGTCTGATAGGGTGCGTACGCATTGAAAAGCTACAATGCCTTTTCCCTTGGAAGCTTTGTTGAAAATGGGAAATGTTCGGGGAGCGCTCGGTTACACTGAACTATCACTTGACAGCCCTTTCTCTAAGTTGGTATAAAGCACACTTCGTTAAGCAGTGAATGATAAGAGAGAGGGTGTATGAATAAAACTGAGCTTGTGGGCTTCGTTTCAGAAAAGACTGAGTTGACTAAAGTAGCTGCAGCTGGTGCGCTAGAAGCAGTGATAGAAGCGATTATGGGCTCCCTTAAAGCAGGTAAGCCTGTTGCCATACCGGGGTTTGGTACATTCACGGTTAAAGAATGTGCGGCACGAGAAGGTCGTAATCCGTCCACTGGTGAAAAGATTTACATCAAGGCGTCTAAACGTGCTGGGTTTAAGCCTGCGCAAGCGCTTAAAGATGCTATTGCAACAAAAGATGGTGCCTAACGCTAACGCGCTTAGGTGATCGCTGGGTGCTTAGCTCAGCTGGGAGAGCGGCGCCCTTACAAGGCGTAGGTCGTGGGTTCGATCCCCTCAGCACCCAAGAATAAAAATGTTCTTAAATATTTCCTAAGAACACATGTTATGCCTTGTAACTAAAGTGAAAATGATATAAAAAAGAGTCGCAAGGAGTGGTAGTTCAGTTGGTTAGAATACCGGCCTGTCACGTCGGGGGTCGCGGGTTCGAGTCCCGTCCACTCCGTAGTTTTTGTTTAAAAATGTTGATTATGGAAAGCGCTTGCCTTTGGTGACAAAAGGGCGAGCCTTTACGAGCTAAGAGAGCCTAATATGCTTCAAACCATTCGTGAACACACACAAGGTTGGATAGCAGGAGCTATTATATTCCTTATTATTCTGTCGTTTGCTTTGTGGGGCATCCATAGCTATTTTATTGGCGGGGATGTGAATACAAATGTTGCGAAGGTCAATGGTGTTGAAATTAGCAAAGAACAATTAGCGGTTGCTTATGAGCGCATGCGCCGCCAATCTCAGTTACACTTTAATGCGAATGCACCAGCTACGACAAAAGACGAAACAGAACTTAAAACACGCGCGTTGCAGTCATTAATTGACCTTGAAGTGCTAAAGCAGGCTTCTTATGCGCAAGGGTTTAGAGTTTCCGATTTCCAGGTAGATAGTTATTTGCAGAGCATGCCTGAGTTTCAAGTGGATGGTCGTTTTTCACTAGATCGCTTTCAGGAGATTTTGTCCTCGACCCTGCTTTCTACAAGCGAATTTTTGGAGCTTATTCGAACCAGTTTGCTGATCGATCAGCCTAAATTAGGTATTATTTTCACTTCTTTCTCTTTACCCGAAGAAGCGCATTATACGATTGCTTTGGTGAATCAGGCACGCAATATTGATTACGTGAATATTCCCTTATCCTACTTTCTCAGTCAGTCCTATGAGATAAAGGATCAGGCGATACAGGCGTACTATGATCAACATGCTAGCGAGTTTATGACGCCTGAGCAGGTGAATATTGAGTACCTTGCGCTCTCAATGCGAGATTTATTTGCAAAAATTAATCCCATAGAAGCGGCGTTAAAGTCTTTTTATAATGAAAATATCAATGCTTATACATTGGCTACACGTTGGAAGTTCAGCAGTTTGTTGATACCCCTTTCTGGGAATGCCTCTCAGGAAGAGGTAGCGGCAGCGAAGGAAAAAATGCATGCTGTTGTTGATGCCTTGAATAAAGGGCAGGCGTTCGCCGAAGTGGCGCGTGCATTTTCTGGTGTTGTGACAACCAGTGGTTTAGTGACGTTGAACGAAGCGCCAACAGAATTACAAAAAGCAGTGGCAGGGCTGACGCAAGTGGGTCAGTTATCTGAACCTTTTAGAACGAGCAAGGGATGGATGCTTGTTAAAATAATTGAAGTGCAGCCACCCAAAACACAGTCTTTTGAAGCGGTTAAAGATAAAGTCAAAGAGACTTATGTGCGGCAGCGTGCGGAAGAAAGGTTTGCTGAATTGCGCGATCAACTTGCTAATTTGACCTACGAGCACCCAGAGTCTCTTGCTTCGGCAGCCAAAGAACTTGGTTTGACAGTGAAAACAAGTGAGCTATTTGCCAGGGACAAAGCGGGCAAAGATATTTCGCAATACAAGAAAGTGCGCGAAACGGCTTTCAGTAATGATGTGTTAACGCTGCAAAATAACAGCGATGTGATTCAGCTGAATCCAGAGACAATGGTGGTGTTGCGTGTGAAATCGCATGTGCCGTCTACCTTATTGCCGATTAAAGAAGTCGCCAAGCAGATTGCAGAGAAGCTAAAAGCACAAGAGGCCAATATGCGCGCTGTGCAATTTGTAGAAGGATTGGTTGTGAAGTTAAGAGCGGGTGAAAATCCGCAGCAGCTGGTCAGTGCAAATAAATTTAATTGGGTGCATGCTGGTTCTATTGGTCGTTATTCAACAAAAGTTGATACAGCGATATTAGATCTCGCTTTTCGCTTACCTGATCCTGCGCATGCAAAGGAAAAAATATCTTACGGTATGACGCGTACCCCAAATGGCTACAGTATTGTTGCGTTAAATGCGGTGAAAGAAGGCAGTATCTCTGATAAGCGGCAGGCAGCTGTTTTTGCTGAACAGGTGCAAAATAGCGAAGGTCTGCTTGAATATGAATTATATAAGCTGAGTCAAATCAAGAACGCCCGCATCAAGATGTTACAGAAGTAGATTCCCCTCTGTCTTGTCGTCGTGAAACCGAGCCGCGACCGTGAGGGAGCGTCACATGAATCTGGTAAAAGATGGTGTAGAACAATGCAACATTTCTACCGTTAAAAGACGATTTAATATCATAAAGTAAGAAATTTCAGCTAAAACTTATAATACAGTGACGCTCCCTCACGGTCGCGGCTCGGTTTTGTCTCGCATGCCCGACAGGGCGCTTTGCAAAAACGCATCAAGCGTTTGATTGAACTGATCAGCATACTCCCAAAACATCATATGCTTCCCCAGTGCCTGGACATTGTTATGTGGGGCATTCTTTTCTAACCATAATTTTGCTGCAGGATAAACATCTTTTGAAATAAAACTCATCGTAGGGATGTGATGCTGATCAAGCAAAATCACTTCCTGTCTATAATCAGAATAAATAGCATCAAGCAACATTTCCAGCGCGGCATAAGCGGGTGTACGCGTTGATTGACCGGTTATCCAATCGATCTCATGGGGTTGCAGCGGGCGCTCTACCATATCCTGCGCCCATGTTTTGATAAATTCATAT
>Ga0310810_10007909_pt1 | contig 12186 bp, 13 predicted proteins | sample NCmetagenome_FD_207641 | JGI IMG/M metagenome (GOLD analysis project Ga0310810, IMG submission 207641) | Soil microbial communities from experimental microcosm in Duke University, North Carolina, United States - NC | ecosystem: Engineered > Artificial ecosystem > Soil microcosm > Unclassified ... | reverse complement strand
GGCCGGGCCCGGACAGCTCCGCTACGACATCGTCGGCGAGCCCCGCGCTCCTCGCGCGCGCCACGAGCCCGGGCGTGCCGCCTACCAGCACGAGGCGATCGAACCGCCGGTCCACCGGGCACGGGAGAAGGAACCGCCAATCGATCGCCCGAAGTGGAGCGATCGCCGGGCCCGCCTGGTCCGGTGGGTCGACGCCTAACGGGCGAGTGCCCGCCATGGCCCGCGCACCATTCCGCGCAAGAGCGTGACACTGTCACGAAGCTGCCGTCTGCGCTCGCGGTCGCGCGTGAGAGCGAGACGGGCAGTATCCCCAACGAGCCGGCTCGCGAGCGAGAATCTGAGCGCAAATGTCGTCAGCATGACCCCGAGCTCCGACTGATACCGCTCACTGTACTGGATCGCGGCGCCGATCTGCTGCGCGTACATCGGAGCTCGCTGCTGGCTCGTACTCGCCCCCCCGACGTGCATCACCTCGGCCGCCGGCGTGAAATGCGTCTCCCACCCCGCTTTATGCAACCGGTACGAGAGGTCGACCTCCTCATAGTACATGAAGAACGACGCATCGAAGCCTCCGACGCTCTGGAACGCCGACTTGCGGATCGCGAGCGCTGCACCGGTCACCCAGGGCACTGGCCGCGCTCTGTCGTGCGGATCGCTGGCGACGTAGAGCTTGCGCAGGCCCGGCACACGCCCAAGCAGCGGTCCGACCCACGAGTAGTCGAGCAGGGTGATGAGCGGTGTCGGGAACTGGTGAAGGGATCGCTGCAAGCTGCCATCGGGATTACAAAGCCGGGGGCCGACGATGGCGACTCGCGGGTGCGCGTCGAGGTACGCGCGCAACGCGAGCAAGGCGCCGGGGTAGACTACGGTGTCGCTGTTGAGCAGGAGCACGTACTCCGACCGACATCGTTCGATCGCCGCGTTCGACGCGGCGCCATAACCGGGGTTCGATCGATCAACGAACACCCGTACCTGACCGAACTCCTGGCGCAGCATGTCCACAGTGCCATCCGTCGAGCCGTTGTCGGCCACGACGACGTCGCCGCCCCCATCGGCGAACACCGAAGCGACACATTGACGCAACAGCGCACGCGTATTGTAGCTTATCACCGCGACCGAGATGTCGTTCATTGGTTCCCGTTCAGATGCGGCGGTGTGCGCCAAGTCGCGGTAGCATCGCCCAGGCAAAGCATAACTCAGCCCTCGAACAAACGAGCAACCCCGGTGCCGGGCAATCGAGACGAAGGATCGCGTCTTCCGGAATTGCGAGTCTTGGAGCGCGAAGTCTTTCGCGATACGCGAGGGACGTTCGTGGAGCTTTGGCGCAACGACCAAGCACGGACGGCGGGCTTCCCCGTTTTCGTGCAGGATAACCTGGCACGATCCCGGCGTGGGGTCGTACGCGGTTTGCATTTCCAGAACCCGCGCGCTCAGGCGAAGCTCGTTACCGCGATCGAAGGCGAGATCTTCGATGTTGCCGTGGACGTTCGCGCCGGCTCACCGACGTTCGGTCGCTGGGCCGCGTTCACCCTGTCCGGGTCGAACAGCCGACAACTCTACGTGCCGGCTGGATTCGCACATGGCTATCAGACGGTCTCGGACGCGAGCGTGGTCATGTACAAGTGCTCCGAGTTCTACTCACCTGATGACGAGCGTGCGCTCCGGTGGGATGACGACGACCTGGCGATACCATGGCCGATCCGCGATGCGTTCGTGTCAGCGCGCGACGGCGCTGCTCGGCGTCTTCGCGATTTCCTACCCGAGTGGCTTCCATCGCTCGTTCCGTGATGGATGACACTATCATCGGCGGCACGATTGAAGGATCCGGCCGTTCGTTGCTGTTGTTCGGCGGCTCGGGTCAGGTCGGGCGCCAGTTGCGCCTCGCCTTGGCCCCATTGGGGACGACGATCGCTCCGACACGTGCCGAGGCCGACCTCACAGACCCTGACTTGCTTCGAGCAATCATAGAGCACGTACGGCCGCTTGTCATCGTGAACGCAGCCGCCCTGACGAATGTCGATCAGGCGGAGCGGGATCCGACGCTCGCCAACGCGGTAAATGCGACCGCGCCGGGCGTCATGGCTGAGGCGGCCCGCCGCGTGGGAGCCCTCTTCGTTCACTACTCGACCGACTATGTGTTCGACGGGGCAACTCGGGTCCCATACGATGAGGAAGCGCAACCGAACCCGATCAATAGCTACGGCCGAAGTAAGCTTGCTGGTGAGCGACACGTTGCTGCCACCGATGTACCGCACCTCATCATTCGAACCAGTTGGGTGTACTCAGTGACCGGCTCCGGATTCGTGGCGTCACTTCTTCGGGACCTTCCCGGAAAGTCGACTATGCGGATAGTTGCGGACCAGGTAGGTTCACCCACATGGAGTCGGTCGCTGGCCAATGCTACCGCTGCTCTTGTTCGCACAGCCATCCGCGATGACGCAATCGTGCTGAATCCCAGCGATTGGGGCGTATACCATCTTGGTGGCAGCGGCGAGGGCAGTCGTGTCGAGATCGCCGAAACCGTAATCGATGCGCTCAGTGACCGCCTTGTGGAGCGGCCGACGATCGTTCCGATCTCGGCGGCAGCGTTCGGTGCGCTCGCGCCGCGACCGCACTACTCTGCGCTGTCTAACTTTCGTGCCGCCAAGCGGTTTGGCATAACCCTGCAGCCGTGGCGGGCCGAGCTGCAGCGCATGGTTACCGAGGAGTATTCCTAAGAGGGTTCGCTTTTTGCTCGACTCGTAGCGTGACTTTGTCGAACCAGCCTGACTACTCCATAGTCGTTCCCACCTATCGGCGGCGCGATTCGCTCGCCCGTTGCCTCGAGGCTATCCAAGCGCTTCGGTTCCCGCGAGATCGCTTCGAGGTCCTAGTCGTGGACGACGGAAGCCCGAACCCACCAGCGGATCTGGTTGCCTCCTTGGACGGGTCGCTTCAGGCGTGGCTGGTGACGACGCGCCACGCTGGCCCGGCGACCGCGCGCAACACGGGCGCCCGGCTCGCGCGGGGACGGTACCTCGTGTTCACTGACGACGACTGCACGCCCCACGAGGACTGGCTACAGGCCATCGATCGGTGGACGTCTTCGAAGTCGGGTGAATTCGCGATCGGTGGTCACACTGTGAACGTGCTCACGAACAACGTGTACGCCGCCGCGAGCCAGGGTATCATCGACTACCTGTACGAGTATTTCGGCGACCAGTCGGCGCCTCGGCGATTCTTTACGAGCAACAATCTCGTCGTGCCTCGCGAGGAATTTCTGAGCCTCGGCGGATTCAATGAGACGTTTGCGCTCGCTGCCGCCGAGGACCGGGACTTCTGCGAGCGCTGGTCCGAGGCAGGGAAGCACTTGGAGTACGCCGACGATGTGAAGGTGAACCACGCACACCTCCTGAACTTCGCGCGCTTCCATCGACAGCACTTCAATTACGGTCGTGGCGCGTTGGACCTCCACCGCTCCCGCGCGCAGCGTGGCGACAGCTCGCTCAGGGTCGAACCGGTACGGTTCTACGCGCGTCTCGTCGCCCATCCGCTGCGGCAGTCGCGGAGCTGGCGAGCCGCATTCCTGGCGTTCCTGCACCTCTGGTCGCAGGTCGCATACGCCGGCGGCTATTTCTTCGAGCGTCTTCGCCGCGGCTGGTCCATCGATGCCACCAGGTCGGTCCACAGCCCGTCGGGGAGCCCGGGCGCCGCGGAGCGAACGGACAGCGGTTCGATGAGGCGGATCGCCTAACGCCTCAGCCCGGCTCGCTCGGCTAGTGGACGCCGACGCAGAGCGCGGCCGAGGCTCCTGTCGCGCTGCATCCGGAAACTCGCTCGGCGTGGCTCGCATCGGCGCCGCTCCATGCATAACGCGGCGTGGCCGGTCGCTTCGACGCACCGCTGTTCGTCCACCGTGCGCGGGAGCCGCGTACATCGATGTGCGTGAACGGGCCGCTCGGGCCCATGCCCGCGTAGAGTCCCAGGCCGCCAACGAGCTCGGGATACTCGCGTTCCACGCGCTCGACGGCGTTGAGAATCACCTCGGTGTCCTGCACGTCCACGCGGCCGTCATGATTGAGGTCGTCCATCCGGCCGTCGTGATCGTTGTCGATGATGATGTCCGACGCGTCCCCGAACTGGTGACGGCTCGCCCGGGCAGCGCCTTCGGCCACGAGCGCCGCGTTGTAGTAGGGTGCGCGGAACCCACTCAGCACACGCACATTTTGTGTGGGCGTTCCTCGAGCCTCGAGCGTTTGGAGCACGAGCTCCAGTTTGTCGAGCAGCGCTTCTCGAAGCACGACGTACTTCGGCCAGACGTCCTCCTGGTCGTGCGTGAGGAAGTCGCGGAGCCGAAAGTGCTCGGACACGCGAGTGAGCTGATTGGCGGGCGTGACTTCGATGAATCCGGTCGGATTCTCGTAATTCGCGGCGACGACCGTACGCTCGGCCGGCCACCAGCCCATGTGATAGGGGCCGACATACGCTCCGCGCTTCTCACGCCATGGGAGAAGCGTGATGAAGGAGAACGCCTGCGGATCATCGACGGTGGCCATCCCAAGCACTGAGGGTTTGGCAACGGCTTTCGCACCGAAGACGTCCTTGAGGCCGTCGATTCGGTCGGCGTCCAGGCCACGAAGCATCTTCACCCGGACTTTGCCGCTGCGGCCGAAGAGGGAGTCATCCAGCACGATCACGTGGTCCCGCGGAACCGCCACGGGAACGTTGACCAGCTCGGCGGGTGGCGGCGGCGGTGCCTTGAAGAGCGAGCGGACGCGACCACGCACCTCTTTCCCGGCCACGACTTTGGTGACCAGAATCACCGGGATCAGGACTCCGAAAACCAAGAGCGCGCGCCGGAGTACCGGCACGCGCATCGCAGATGAAAGATCCATTGGCAAGAAGACGGCAGGCTAGAATCGATGGTAACTCTAGCAAAACCAAAGCGGTCCGGATCACCAAAAGGCCGCATCCTGGGCACCCGCGTCCCCGCGTTGTTCCCAGCGAAGGGGCCGGTGGGCGCCCTCATCTACGGCGAAGCCCCTGGGCCTAACGGCGCCGACAAATCACGCATCCCGTTCTTTGGCGATCGCGCGGGACGCCCGCTCTACGAAGCGCTCGAAGCGGAAGGTCGCTGTCGGTTCTCGCGACCGATCGATGACGTGCGGTGGGACGGCGCGGCACTCCGCGGGAAGGGAATCCGGCCGAGCGTCACGGACGTCGCGTTATCGAACGCGTATCCGGTCTGCCCAACGGACGACGGCGAGCACTTTCGAGCGCCGAGCAAAGCCGAGATGAGCAGTCCGGAGAACGTGAAGCGAGTGCGGGCCGAAATCGCGAAGGCGCGAAAGCGCGGGCTTCACACCGTAATCGTTCTCGGGCGGACGGCGGACTGGCTGCTCGGCACGCACCTCGGTCTCGAGGACGATGACTCGATCGCGTACCACCAGATCACCCATCCATCACCCCTCGGGCTCATGGGAATGGCCAAGCGGGCGGGGAAGGGCGTACGCGTGTCGACCATGAAGGAGCAGTGGCAGAAGGAATTCCGGCGGATGCTGCGGAGTGAGCCCTGACGGCACCGTGCCGTCCGCGGTGGTCGCGCGTCCTAGAAACGTGCACTCACCGCTTGGAATCCCCGCGCAGCCCAACTACGCCACGCCGTTGCGCGTTGCGCCCGGCGTGCATGCCGCCGAGCGACTGTGGGATGCGCTCGCGATGCTGCTGATCGTGGCCGGCACGACGCTGTTCCTCATGGCGCGGAACGGGCTGGCGTCGCTCGCGAGTGGGACGCTCCAGGTGCCAGTCGGCATGGGGTCGTACGTGCAGCGCGCTGACTATTTCAGCGTCCAATCGACAATCGGTCTGGCGCTGATCGGGCTCGGCATGGCGGTGGGGTTGGGGGCGTCCATCCGCCACACGCTTCGGCGGCGGGCGAACCCCGGCACACCCGCCGCCTAACGAATCCGGTCTCGCGTGGCGCGACGCGCCCGCGACTCGACGCTACCGGTTGCCGCCGCGGAGATAGGAGTCGGTCTTTTCGAGCCAGTCCTGGCGCGGCGGCGTGAAGACGTCGACGTCCAATGTGTCCTCGAGGGCCTCGGCCTGATGCCACACGTGTGAGGGGATACACAGCACCTCCCCCGCCCGCACGTCGACGATCTCCTTGCCATCGTCCCCGATCGAAAATCGGAGCGCACCCTCGAGGATGTACGTCAGCTGCTCGTTCTCGTGATTGTGCTTCGGCACGATGCATCCCTTCTTGAGATACACGTGGGCAATCATCATGCGGTCGCCCGTGATGAGCTTGCGGCCCAGGAGCGGTGACAGCGTTTCCTCGGGGAGATCGGACCAGCGATAGAAGCTGACAGAGGGCATCGGTCTCGGCGTTAGGCAGAGGGAAGGGATGTGGTGCGATGGCTGGAGCGAGCGGCGGGGTCAGCGTGTTTGCGGACGCACGATGCGCTTGTAGCTCGCCGGATTCCAGGCCGGGCGCTGCGCCGCGTTGCCCACGTCCTGCGTGGTCAGATAGATCAGCCGCACGATTCGCGACTCTTTTTCGGCATCGATGCGGCCAGGCTCGTCACGCGGGCCGTGGTAGTCCGGGTGCGTGCCGTTGAAGAAAAAGAGGATCGGCACGCCCTTGCGCGCGAAGTTGTAGTGGTCCGAGCGGAAGTAGAAATTCTCCTCCGGCCAGATGTCATCGATCGCCTTCATTCGCAGCTCGGGGTGTGCCCTGGTCACGCGGTCGACCGTCGCGCCCAGGTCCGAGTGCTCCTTGCCGATCACGACGATCGTGTCCTTCCAGTTCCGGCCGATCATGTCGATGTTGAGGTCCGCGACAATCTGCGCGATCGGGACGGGCGTATGCTCGCTGAACCATCCGCTCCCCCAGAGGCCGTGCTCCTCGCCGCTCACCGTGAGAAAGAGCACCGACCGCTTCGGCCGCGCGCCCGGCACGCTCATGGCCTCGGCCAGTTCGATCACGCCGGCTGTTCCGGACGCGTCGTCGTCCGCGCCGTTGTAGATCGAGTCGCCATTGACTGGCGCGCCGGTGCCGACGTGGTCCATGTGTGCCGACAGCACGATGTACTCGTTCTTGAGCACCGGGTCGGAACCCTCGAGGATGCCTGCCACGTTAGGCGCCGTTCGCACTCGTGCACCGGGCTTCCGATCGGTTGGCCCGCCGGGAAGAGGGTAGCGCTGAATGAACGTGCCGCTGTCGCCCGCGGGTTTGAGACCGAACGAGCGGAACTGCGAGGCGATGTAACTCGCGGTCGCCTCGAGCCCAGGGCTCGGCGTGTCGCGCCCGCGCATGGAGTCGTCGGCGATGATCCCGATGCGGCGCTTCACGTCCGCGGCGGTGATCGTCTCGAGTCCCCGCTGCACGGCAGGCGACAGCGCGCGTGACTGTGCGCCCAACGCCAGGGCGGGGATGACAGCCAGCAACCCAATGATGCTTGTGCGCATGGGCGACGACGAAGGGTCAATCAGTGCCACCACGGCACTGCGCTGGAAGATACGCGATGCGTCAGCGCGACAGCGACTAGACCCCGACCTCGATGGCTTCCGAGATCGTCATTCGGAGCGGAGCGCCGGCGGGCAAACAGGTCTCGTACTTCGCTGTCGCCGCCGCGGCCGCTGCGCCCGCCGCCGCCCCGGCCGCTGCGCCGATGACCGTCCCCGTCGCGCCACGACCTCCCGCAACGCGCCCAACGATCGCGCCGAGGATTGCGCCGGCCACCACCTTCTTCTTGTCGGAGGATTTCGTGTCCACGCGATTCTTCTCGACCGGCCCCGTTGCCACGATGTCGGCCGTGACTGATCGCGTTTTGTCGTTCGCGGTGATCGTCTTCACGCGGAACGTGATCATCGACGAATCGGGCGAGCTGCCCTGCGCCACGTTTGCGACCTCGATTACGACGGCTGACCCCGCTGGGAAAACGGCGCCGTTGGTTGCGGTTACCGTTTCGGTCGTGTGAGCGACGAGCTTGTCGCCTGGACGGTTGGCGTCCGAGCACGCGCGCTCATCCAGCGTGAGGCCAACGGATGTACCGGCGGGGATCACGCCGCGCGGGCCCGACGCCGCTGCCGCGGCCGCCGTGTCCTCCACCACCGGCGTTGGCGCAGGAGTCTGGGGTTTCGGTGTTTCGCGTACAGGCGTGCGTGGCTGCGCGGTGGGCTGCGGCGGCTTTCGCTCCACCTTTGGTTTCGGGAGCGGCGCCTCTGCCGTTGGTGGGGCCGAGTCCGGTGAGTCACGCAGTTCCGGCGTCGGTGTGGTCACCGCGCTGGCCAGCGTGATGTCGCGCGCGAGGGACGAGTCCGTCGCCGCGACGTCGACCTGCGAGTCGCGTCGGCACGCGGTGGTCATGAACGCCGCGGTGGCTACGAGCAACGCGGACCATCGAGCAGTGCGATACACGGTTCGTCTCTCGGAATCGATAGGGGGCTGACCGGTGTCTGACCCCAATCTCATCGATTTGTTGCGACATTCGAATGCCTCGACCCGTATTTGCGCGGTAATCGGCACTTCGATTGCCCGCCCTGTCGATCCAAAGGAGGCTACGAACTGTCGAGAAGAACCGACTGGCCCACGACAAGGACAAACGTGGAAAGGGTCCGGGAAGCCCGGGACGCGAATCGCGACGGTGATCGCGTCAGACTCGAGGGACTGGTGGCCGTCACCTCGACGTGCAATCGTTATGCGATGGGTGCCAAACGATTCGATTGGCACCCATCGCGTTTCGGTTGCCCCTGTTTCCGTCGTCCCATTGCCGAACCCTCCGACCATCGCACGCGGCGCTCGACGCGCGATCGCCCATCTCACGGACGCCGATCCGGTGCTCGGCGACCTCATACGGCAGGTAGGTCCTTTCCGCCTTACCCCCGGCACGGACGGGACGCATTTCGACGCGGTGTGTCGCTCGATCATCTACCAGCAGCTGTCCGGCAAAGCCGCCGCGACAATCCATAACCGGGTTCTCGGACTCTACGGCGGACGTTCACCGTTGCCCAATGAGCTCGCGACGACGACCGACGAGCAATTGCGTGCCGTCGGACTGTCGCGACAGAAACTGTCGTACCTCAAGGATCTCGCGTCGCGCGTCGCGAGCAATGAGCTGCCGATCGAGACGTTGCACGAGTTGGCCGACGACGAGGTGATCGGCTCACTCGTGCGCATCAAGGGCGTTGGGCGCTGGACTGCGCAGATGTTCCTGATGTTTCGCTTGGGCCGACCGGACGTGCTGCCCGAGCTCGATCTCGGCATACAGAAGGCGATTCAACGTGCCTATCGGCTGCGCAAGCGGCCTTTGCCCGACCGTGTGCTCAAGATCGGCGCGGCGTGGGCGCCGTATCGCACGGTCGCATCGTGGTACCTTTGGCGAAGCCTCGAGCTCGGGGAGTAACGACCGTCGTGATCACCGTCGCGATTGCCGGCGCGTCCGGATTTCTCGGCAGCGCATTCGCTCGGCACCTAACGAGACAGGGACACCAGGTCCGTCGCATCGGTCGGCGATCGAGCCGCGGCGTGGACTTCCACTGGGACCTCGCTGCCGGAACGCTCGATCCGGCAGCCATCGATGGCGCCGACGGGGTGATCAACTTCGCCGGAGCGACGGTCGCGCAACGCTGGACGCAGGAGCACAAGACCGCGATCCTCGCGAGCCGCGTGCGGAGTACGGACGTCCTGGCCAGGACCATGGCTGCCGTCCGGACGCCGCCCCGCGTCTTCGTGGCCACCTCGGCGATCGGGATCTACGGCTCACGTGGCGACGAGGTACTCGACGAGGCGAGTGCTCCAGGGCGCGGGTTCCTTGCCGGTGTCGTCCAGCAGTGGGAAAGCGCCGCCGCGCCAGCCCGTGACGCCGGCATCCGTCTCGTTTACCCGCGTCTCGGGCTCGTCCTCAATCCCGATGGTGGCGTGCTCGCGAAGCTCCTCCCGGTGTTCAACGTCGGCGGCGGTGGCAAGGTCGGAAATGGCACGCAGTGGATGAGTTGGATCGGCATGCATGATACGGTGCGCGCGCTCGAGCGCCTGATGGTCGACTCCGACGTGCAGGGCATCGTGAACGTCTGTGGCCCGAACCCGGTGACGAACGCGCAGTTCTCGCACACGTTAGGCGCGGTACTGCATCGTCCGGCCCTTGCGACGGTTCCGGAGTTCGCGATCAAGCTCATGTTCGGCGAGATGGGCGAGGAAACGCTCCTCTCCGGCCAGCGCGTCGACCCCAAGTGCTTGCTTCGCATGGGGTTCCATTTCGATTTCCCCGACTTGGGCGCGGCATTGCGCCACGAGCTCGGTAAGTAGGAACGGCGCTCGATGGGTGACGCTAACCGTGTGTGGACACTGCGGTTGGCAGATATCGAAACGGGGGTTCGGCATAACTCGTATACTTAGGGCGTGAGCGCTTATCGACTGGGAGTGACGCGGCGACCGCATTGTGCGGTCCGGCTCACTCCCTTTATTTCGAGGCGCTCTCAACCCGAACCATGGACCCCTACACGTTCAGTCTGACGCTCGGCGGTGTTGGCCTTGGCGTTATGGCTTTGAGCGGTTTTGCGCAGTCGGTGCATGTGGGTCACAGCCACGGTGCGCACGGGCACGGCACCGCCCACAACAGCCATGCCGGTGACGGACACACGACTCACGTGCCGCCGGGCGCAGCGCGTCACGGCGGAGTGCGCGGCGGATCGGGTGCATCGCGTCTTCTCGCACTGCTTCAGCCCCGCGTCGCGTTCAGCGTGCTCGTGGGTGTTGGCGCGTCGGGCCTCCTGCTTCGGCCATTGATTCCCGAACCCGGACTGCTGATCGCGTCGTTAGGCGCCGGCCTGCTCTTCGAGTGGGGACTGGTCGCTCCGCTGTGGCGATTCCTGTTCCGTTTCGCGTCGGAACCTGCACAGACGCTCGAGAGTGTCGTGAGCGATGAGGCTCGCGCCGTCACGAGCTTCGACGCGAACGGCAACGGCCTCGTCGCGGTGGAGCTCGACGGGCAGGTCGTTCAGCTGCTGGCCACGCTGAACAGCACGGAACGCGCAGCAGCGCGGAAGGTGCGAGCCGGCGACCGGCTCCGCATCGAGGCGGTCGACGATACTCGCAATCGTTGCACGGTCACATATCTCGGCGCATGAGCGCGCCGGGCGCGTCGGAGACCTCGAGTCACCGTCCGCCCAGAGCGCTTCGACGCGGCGCCGGGCGATCACCATAGCTCCCATCTACCATGACAAGCCTCTACCTCATAGCCGCAATCCTGATCGGTGTCTTCATAGTCATCCCGGGGATCGTTGCTTCATTCCTGCGGAACGTCGAGGCGGGCACGATTCGCATCGTGAGCTGGCTCGCCGGCGGCTCGGTCATCTATCGTGGCCCCGGCAAGTCGAAGGAGATTCCGCTCCTTACGACCGGTACTACGATCTCGAGCAAGGTCATCAACGTCGACCTCGACATCACGGACCAGACGGCCGACATCGATGACAGCGGCATCCCGCGCCCGATCAAGGTGCGCGTGCTCGCGAGCGCGATCGTATCCGTGGGCGACAGCGATACGATGATCAAGACCGCCGCCAACCGCTTTTTTTCGAAGAGCGATGCGGACCAGGTCAACACGCTCACCGACCTGCTCTCGAGCTCGGGCCGGCGCGCCATCAACCTGCTCACGCACGACCAGCTCTATTCGGCTCGCTCGGCGCCGCCGCCGCGCGCGCTGCTCGAGGGTGCGACGTCCACTGCGCTCGTGCCGGCAGACCGGGGCGCGAACCTCCCGGTGCACGCCGACGTGATGGAAGACGAGGACGATCCGCTCGCGGTCATCATCCGCAAGGCGTGCTCGCGCGAGCTGACGGACTTGGGACTGGTGTTCAACTCGCTCAACATCAAGATCGTCCAGAGCGAGGTGGCCGAAGCGCGTCGGCGCCAGAGCGCGGTGGAGGCGCAGGCGAACGCGGAGATCGCCACGGCGCAGCAGACACGGCGGGCGCGCGAGGCGCAGCTCGACGCCGAGCGCGCGATCTCCGACAAGCAGCGTGAGCTCGAGCAGACGCGCGCGGCCAACGCGGCGCTGATCGCGCAGGCCGAGGCGAAGAAGCAGGACGCGCTCGCGGTGCAGCGTACATCGGAGCTGGACGCCACGCAGATCGCCCAGGCCAAGGCCGACGCCGAGCGCGTTCGGATCGAAGCGCTCGCGGCGGCGGAGGCGGAGGCGATCCGCA
>Ga0310810_10007908_pt1 | contig 12187 bp, 9 predicted proteins | sample NCmetagenome_FD_207641 | JGI IMG/M metagenome (GOLD analysis project Ga0310810, IMG submission 207641) | Soil microbial communities from experimental microcosm in Duke University, North Carolina, United States - NC | ecosystem: Engineered > Artificial ecosystem > Soil microcosm > Unclassified ... | reverse complement strand
GTGAAACCGTGATCGAGTCAGGGTAGTCCAGCGCCAGCGTTCAGGCCGGTTTGCGTGATGCGCGCGCCGTCGGTGCATGCTTGCCGAGCAACTCGATGAACTCGCCGATGTAGTCGGCGCCGGCAAGATCCTTGGGCATCACGGCGCGCCACTCGCGCCGCAGCCCGCGCGCGGTCAGCGGGCGGCTGACGATCGAGCAGGCGTCCACCAGCGGCTGCACCGCCCAGCGGGCGAGCACGCTGACACCCAGTCCCGCCTTGACGAGCTCGGCGATCGATTCGGTCAACATCACTTCTTCGACGCGCGCTGGCGCATGGCCTGACGGCACCAGCACTTCCTGCAGGACGCGGCTCTCTTCCTTCGGCGGGTAGACGTACAGCGTTTCGTCGCGCAAATCCGACAGCCGGACGTGAGTCTGCCTTGCGAAGCGATGGTCCCTCGCCGCGACGACGACCAGCTCGTCGTCGAAGACCGGGCGCGATACCAGGCGGCGGTCGCGTACCGGAGTGCTCATGATCGCCAGGTCGAGCTTTCCCGCCAGCAGCATGTCCAACGGCCGGCCGGTCGCAGCAACGTCGATACGGACTTCCACCTGCGGAAAACGCTTCCGGTAGCGGACGAGCAGCGGCGGCAGCCAGTGATAGCAGGTGTAGCACTCGGTCGTGAGCCGCAGCATCCCCGCACGTGCCTTGCCCATCTGGTGGATGTCCTGCTCCGTCCGATCCAGCCGATCGAGGACATCGCGCGCGGTGGCCAGCAGCCGCTCGCCGGCGGGAGTCAGCACCAGCCGCTTGCCGACGCGCAGAAACAGCGCCGCACCCAGCCGCGATTCGATGTCGCGGAGCTGGTGGCTGAGCGCGGACTGTGTGAGATGAAGCCGATCCCCGGCGCGGGTGAGGCTGCCGAGTTCTGCGACAGCCGATACCAGCCGAAGGTGGCGGACTTCGAGATCCATCGACATGAGAGTAGATCATCATCATGATGATGACAAAGAATTTCCCTCATGAGATGACCGCCTGCCAGCGGGCTCATGGTCATCGCTCGGGGCTGCAGGTGACGCTGATTCTGGTCCGATGACCGAGGACAAAAAGAAAGGACCGGCACATATGGCCGGCCCTAGCGTGAGACGCCGCCGAAGCGGCGTTCACAAGCTGCTGCGTTCGCTGTCGCGAACGCGTGGTTAGTGGACGCGCACCGGCGCCGCGAACCGCAGATTCGCCGGCGTCCGCATGGCGCGCCAGTCGTCCTCGAGAATCGCGTAGAGCACCTGATCCATGCTCTGGCCGTTGTTCACGAATGACTTGCGCAGCACGCATTCCTGAACCGCGCCTGTCTTGAGGAGCGCGCCGTTGCCGCGGCCGTTGAGCGTCGCCGCACGCGCCTCGAGGCGGTGCACGCCGACCGTCTCGAACGCGAACTCGATGACGAGCTCCGCGCTGTCGACGAAGACGCCGGTGCCCCAGAACGGCGAGCCGAGGGCAAAGCCCCATTCCGCGGTGGAAAAGGCCAGATCGTGCTGGCGCAGCTGAAAGATGCCGATGGCGGTATCGAATCCTTGAAGCGTGACGGCGTAGCAGATGTAGCTGCCGGCGGCGCGCTGGCGGTGAGTCCACTCGATGAACAGCTCGAAGCTTTCGACGGATGTCGGAGGCGGCGAGATGAATCGTGACACTTCGTCGGTGGTCAGGAGTGCAAACAGCGACGCCGCGTCGCTGGCGCGGAGTTCGCGCAGCACGACCTGCTTGCCGCTCAGCACCGGCAGCCGCTGCTGCCAGTCGCTGCTGATCGTTTGCCCGGAGGGCACCGGCACGACCCTGGTATCCAGCTCCGGTTGGTAAGGCATCTTTTCCATCGTCAGTGTCCCGATTCTCTGTCCCGTTACTGCCCGGCCGGCCGCGGCATCGCGACTTCGCCGAACTCCTGCCTCATCCACGGTGCCCGGTTGTCGAAGTTCAGGAACCAGTTGTACGAAGGGTTCTGCTGCAGGTTGAGGCGCGGCTGACTGCGCGTCAGCGTGCCCCAGACGATGTTGTCGCCGTCGCTGGCTGAGCCCCAGACGATGTTGTCGCCGGCATCGCCGCTACCCCAGACGATGTTGTCGCCGTCACCGGCCGTGCCCCAGACGATGTTGTCGCCGGCCGTGCCCCACACGATGTTGTCGCCGTCGCCAGCAGTCCCCCAGACGATGTTGTCGCCGTCGGCCGTGCCCCACACGATGTTGTCGCCATCGGCGGCCGTGCCCCACACGATGTTGTCGCCGTCGCTCGCCGTGCCCCACACGATGTTGTCGCCGCAATCGCCGCCGCCGCACGCCGTGCCCCACACGATGTTGTCGCCGGTGGCGCCCAGCGTCTTCGCCGCGCCCCAGAGCACCCCGTTCTGCCAGGCGTTGGCGGTCGGTACCATGAAGCCGTTGCGCAGGCGGTGATTGCCCCAGAAAATCTGCCGGCCCCAAATCGGCTCGATCGGCACGGCCTCGCCCGCGCTGTGCGCAGACGCATAGAACTTCGCGAGGCGGACGGCGCCGAGCGCGTTGAGGAAGCCCGCGCCTTCTTCGAGCGGGTTGTAGCCCGGATAGATTTCGGCCGTGTACTGGAGAATCGCCTTGATCAGGTTTGGCGTCAGCGACGGATTCGCCTGGAGCATTAGCGCCACGGTGCCGCTGACGACCGGCGCCGCCATGCTGGTGCCGCTGAGCACCATGTACGGCTTGGTCCGCAGGATCGCGCCGGTGGCCGCCACCAGATAGTTGGCGTTGATCGAATAGAGCGACGCCTCGGTGGCAATCGTCGATACCGTGCCGACGCCGGACGCGACGAGATCGGGCTTGGCCGCGCGGTTGATGAGCGTCGGACCACGCGAGCTGAATTTCGCGACCTTGTCGTCCGCGCGCGTCAGCGTGCCTTCCGTGCTCGAGGCGCCGACGGTCAGCACCCACGGCGCGTTGGCCGGCGCGGAAATCGCGCCCCAGACCGGGTGGCCCGCCGTGTCGTTGCCGCCGTTGCCGGCCGCCGCGACCACAGTGATGCCGAGATCGACGAGCCGCTTGGTCGCGAGCGTCAGCGGATCGACGTCGTACGACTCGGTGACCGGCGCGCCAATCGACAGGTTGACGACGCGGATGTTGTGCCCGTTCTGGTTGTAATTCGCGGCCACCCAGTCGAGCGCCGCGATGACGTTGGCGACCGTACCGTTGCCACTGCGGTCGAGAACCTTGAGAACGGCTAGCGACGCGCCGGGCGCCATGCCGGCGTTCTGGCCGCCCGAATCCTTGCCGTTGCCCGCGAGAATGCCCGCCACGTGGGTGCCGTGGCCGAAATCGTCGAACCGGGTCAGGCGCGGGATGGCAGAGGTGAAATCCTTGAAGAACGTGACGTTCTTGAGATCATCGTGATTGAATGCCAGCCCCGAGTCGATGACCGCGACTTCGACACCGGCGCCGGTATAACCGAGGTCGGTGCGCGCGAAAAACGCGCCGGACGCAATCGACGTGCGGAAGTTCGACGCGTGAACGGAACGATCGCCGTGCACGTGAGTGACGTTCGCATTCGTCGAGAGCGCTGTCAGCAGGCTGTCGGGGACGTCGAGGACGTGGCCGTTAATCGTCGAGAGCTTGCCGGTGCGGTCGTAGCGCTGGACCGCGGCCGGCAACGAACCGCCGGGCGCCAGTGTCACGATGACTCGGCTTGTGCGCAACGCGCTACCTGCGGTCGCGCGGGACTGCAGATCGGCGTCGAGCTTGGTGAGGCCCTGGGCGAACGCGGGCCGGCTGGCGCCAAAGAGGACGAACGTCAGAGCCGCGATAGCCAGACGCTTTGGTCCCCAAACCGCCTTGTGTCGGACTGAAGTTTTGAAAGTAGGGTTCAAGCGGCCGGTCAAAATGCAAGAGGATGGCCAGCTCTGCACTTTTTTACGCGATGAGTCGAAACGAATACAGGTCAATGACTTACAGGAATTGACAAATCTTTGGCGAAGGACAGAAAACGCGCGTGTTGTACCAAGTCGGCACACCGCATCGGGAACTAAGCGCCCACGTCCCCGAAATTTCTAGGGAAAAGCTGAAATCTTGGGTGGGTGTTCCGTTCTGAACCGCCATTGTCAAAATAGAGCACTCAAGTGCCACTGCAGTCATATCATGTCTTATACATAACTGTAAAGAACTTCAGATTTTGTCATATCTGCACGTACTTTCACCAGAAGATACCTCGTACTTTCACCAGGAACAATACCGGGAAGGCGTGGAATACGCCACCGTAATCGGACCGGACAGGATTAGCAGCGCGCCGGCTCGTAGGCGAGGTTCGTCGTCAGCCACCGCTCGACCTGCTCGATCGACTCGCCTTTGCGCTTCGCGTAGCTCGCGATCTGATCCTCGCCCAGCCGGCCCACACTGAAGTAGCGCGCCTGCGGATGCGCGAAATACAGCCCGCTGACGCTGGCGGCCGGCGTCATCGCGGCGTGCTCGGTCAGTTCGAGGCCCGCATCAGCGGCGCCGAGAAGCTCGAAGAGCTTGAACTTCTCGCTGTGATCGGGGCAGGCAGGATAGCCGAAGGCCGGACGGATGCCGGGGTGGCTCTCGCTGTGCAGCTCCTCGGCGGTGCGCGGCCGGTCGACGTCCCACTCAATTCGCGCGCGCTGGTGCAGGTACGCGGCAAACGCCTCGGCGAGCCGATCGGCGAGCGCTTTGACGATGATGCTGCTGTAGTCGTCCTGCTCGCGCTCGAACCGCTGTGCAAGCGCATCGGCTCCCAACCCCGCCGTCACCGCAAACGCACCCAGCCAGTCGCGCTGCGGGGCAACGAAGTCCGCGAGCGACAGGTTCGGCTTGCCGTCGGCAATCGCCTCCTGCTGCCGCAGCAGGTTGAATCGCGTCAGCTCGCCGTGATGCTCGCGATCGCGGTAGACGACGATGTCGTCCGCCTCGCTGGCGGCCGGCCAGAACCCGTAGACCCCACGCGCCGTCAGCAGCCGTTCGGTCACGATGCGATCGAGCAGCGCCCGCGCGTTGTCATAGAGGTCGCGCGCCGCCTTGCCGTACTGCGGGTGGTCGAGGATGGCCGGAAACCGCCCTTTTAGTTCCCACGCGGCGAAGAAGAACGTCCAGTCGATATACGGGACCAGCGTCTCGAGCGGCACGTCGATGACGCGTCGGCCGACGAAGGGCGGTTCGGGCAGCGTCTCGCGCCCCCAGTCGATGGACAGGCGGTTGGCGAAGGCGTCCGCGTACGACAGTAGCGGCCGCTCGCGGCGCGCGTTGTGCTGTTCCCGCAGCTTCGCCTGTAACTCGCGGTTCTCCTGTGCGAACCCCGATCGGCGCTCCTCGCTCAGGAGGCTCGAGACGACATCCACCACCCGCGAGGCGTCGAGGACGTGCACGGTCACCTGTCCGAATTCGGGCGCAATCTTGACCGCGGTGTGCTGCCGGCTCGTCGTAGCGCCGCCGATGAGGAGCGGCTGCCGCATTCCGCGACGCTCCATCTCTTTCGCGACGAACACCATCTCGTCGAGCGACGGCGTGATGAGGCCGCTCAACCCGACGAGGTCCGCCTTCTGGTCGATGGCGGTCTGCAGGATCTTGTCGGCCGGCGCCATCACCCCGAGGTCGATGACGTCGTAGCTGTTGCAGCCGAGGACGACGCCGACGATGTTCTTGCCGATGTCGTGCACGTCGCCTTTGACCGTGGCGATGACGATTCGGCCTTTTGACGACGCTTCGGCCGCTCCGCCGGCGGCCATCCGCGCCTCTCGCTCGGCCTGCATGAATGGCTCGAGATAGGCCACGGCGCGCTTCATCGCCCGGGCGCTCTTGACCACCTGCGGGAGGAACATCTTGCCGGCGCCGAAGAGATCGCCGACGACTTTCATCCCGTCCATCAGCGGGCCTTCGATGATGTCGAGCGGCCGCGGGTATTTCAGCCGCGCTTCTTCGACGTCTTGCTCGATGAAGTCGAGCACGCCGTGGACCAGCGCATGGGACAGCCGCGCCTCGACAGTCGCGTCCCGCCACCGCACGTCCTGCTCGCGCTTGGTGCCGGCGCCTTTCACCGTCGCCGCGAACTCGACCATGCGCTCGGTCGCGTCGGGCCGGCGGTTGAAGATGATGTCTTCGACGTGCTCGAGCAGATCCTTGGGAATGTCTTCGTAGACGACCAATTGGCCGGCGTTGACGATGCCCATATCGAGGCCGGCCTTCATGGCGTGATACAGAAACGCCGAGTGAATCGCCTCGCGAACGATGTCGTTGCCGCGGAACGAGAACGACAGGTTGCTGACGCCGCCGCTGACCTTGACGCCCGGACAGGTCGCCTTGATGATGCGCGTCGCCTCGATGAAATTAATGGCGTAGGCGTTGTGCTCCTCGAGCCCGGTCGCGATTGCGAGGATGTTGGGGTCGAAGATGATGTCGGTCGGATCGAACCCCGCCCGTTCGGTGAGCAGCGCGTAGGCCCGCTGACAGATCGATACTTTCCGCTCGATGGTGTCGGCCTGTCCCTGCTCGTCGAACGCCATCACGACGACGCCGGCGCCGTAGCGCCGGACCAGCGCTGCCTTCGCCAAAAAATCGTCTTCGCCTTCCTTCAGGCTGATGGAATTGACGACCGGCTTGCCCTGCACGCATTTGAGCCCGGCGAGAATGACAGACCATTTCGAGCTGTCGATCATCACCGGCACGCGCGCGATTTCCGGTTCCGTCGCCAGGTAGTTGAGGAACGTCGTCATCGCCTGCTCGGAATCGAGCATGCCTTCGTCCATGTTGACGTCGATGAGGTTCGCGCCGCCGCGCACCTGCTCCAGCGCCACCTGCGTCGCGGCGGCGAAATCGCCGGCGCGAATCAAACGCGCGAAGCGCGCCGACCCGGTGACGTTGGTGCGCTCGCCGATCATCTGGAAATTGGAGTCGGGCCGGATCGTGAGCGCCTCGAGGCCCGCGAACTGGGTGAAATGAGCTTCCGGGTTACTCGAACCCTTATCCACCACCGAGGACACCATGGACACGATCGACCGTGGCGGAACCCCATCGACGGCCCTTGCGATCTCGGCGATGTGCTCCGGCGTCGTCCCGCAGCAGCCGCCGACGAGGTTCACGAAGCCGCTGGTGGCGAACTCGTGGAGGTAGCCCGCCGTGTCCTTCGGCCGTTCGTCGTACTGACCGAACGCGTTCGGCAAACCGGCGTTGGGGTAGCAGGTGACGTAGCAGTCGGCGAGGCGTGCGAGTTCCGCGAGGTACGGCCGCATATCGCGCGCGCCGAGCGCACAGTTGGTGCCGACGCTGAACGGCCGCGCGTGCCGGGTCGACGCCCAGAAGGCGTCGATCGTCTGGCCCGACAGCGTCCGGCCGCTCAAATCCGTGACCGTGACCGAAATCATGAGTGGCAGCCGTTCGGCGTCCGGCGTTCGACGTTCGTCGTAGACCTCTTCGATGGCGACGATTGCGGCCTTCGCGTTCAGCGTGTCGAAAATAGTCTCGAGCAGCAGAAGGTCGCAGCCGCCCTCGAGCAAGCCACGGACCTGATCCTTGTAGGCGTCTTTCAGCGCGTCGAACGTGATGGCGCGAAAGGACGGATCGTTGACGTGCGGCGAGATCGACAGCGTCCGATTGGTCGGCCCGATCGAGCCGGCGGCGAACCGCGGCCGATCCGGCGTGCGCGCGGTCCAGGCCTCGCACGCCTGCTTCGCGAGCTTGGCCCCTTCCAGGTTCAGTTCGTGGGCGAGCGCTTCGAGCCCATAGTCGGCCTGGGAGACTGCGGTGCCGTTGAAGGTGTTGGTCTCGATGATGTCCGCGCCGGCCTCGAGGTACTGATGATGGATCTCCAGGATCACGTCGGGCCGCGTCAGGACGAGCAGATCGTTGTCGCCGCGCAGATCGTGCGTGTGGTCCGCAAAGCGCTGTCCGCGGAAGTCGGCTTCGGTCAGCCGATGCCGCTGGATCATGGTCCCCATCGCCCCGTCGAGGACGAGGATTCGCTGACCGAGCAGCGACGTCAACGTCTTGCGCACATCCCGATTCATCGGCATACCCTAGTCCGCTTCGTGTTTTCGTGTTTTCGCGGCGGTCGGCGGTGTCGTCTTGGTGCCGCTCGCGATCAGCACGGTGAACGGGTCTCCGGCCTTACGCGCGCCGACGCCGACCCGCACGTCGGAGAGTCCGGACGCCATCAACATCTTCTTCAGCTCGTCGTCGTCGAATCCGAGACGGCGGTCGCCGAGCTTGGCGCGGACCCACTCTTCCTGGTGGGTCCGCAGATCGAGCAGCAGCACCCGTCCGCCGGGCGCGGTGATCCGCGCCGCCTCGGCGACGGCGCGCGCCGGGTGCTGGGCGTGATGCAACGCCTGGGAGAGCATCGCGACGTCGACGGACGCGTCGCGCATCGGCAGCTTTTCCAGCTCGCCTTTCTTCCAGATGACGTTCGTCACGCGGCGGCGCCGTGCCAGCGCACGCGCGCGCGCCAGCACGACATCCGATCGATCGACGGCAATCACCTTGGACGCCCAGCGCGCCGCTTCGACGGTGAGGTAGCCCTCGCCGCAGCCGAGGTCGGCGACGGCCAGCCGCGGCAACAGCAGGCCCAGCGCGCGCGACCAGGCCGCCCAGCTCCGGCCGGGCACCAACTGCCGCGCGTCGCGGGTGTCGGGACCGGCGTGCGCGTCGAAGTTCTCCTTCCGCAGCCGCAGCACCTCCTGCAGCCGCGCCTCGTCCGCCCGCACAGCGGCATCGTCCGCCGATTCCTCGAACTGATGCTGCAGCACCCCAGCCAGCGAACCCTCGCGGAGCCCGGCCGCCAGCCGGTAGTAGCTGAAGCCGCCGTCTCGCTCCTCGACGACCAGGTCGGCGTCCTTCAGCAATCCGAGATGCCGCGACACGCCAGACTGCGCCAGCCCCAGGACGCCCGTCAGCTCGGTGACGTTCAGCCGCTCCTTCGCCAGCACCCGCAGCAGGCGCAGCCGCGCTTCGTCGCCGAGCAGGCGGTACAGCAGGGCGGCCGACTTCACATCTATAAATCTACATTTACTGATTTAGCTCGTCAAGCGAGCGCGGCCAGTCGTCCTTGAGCAGCCGCGACAGCGAGCGATCGGCCAGCAGGCGGCCGCCGGTCTGGCACTTCGCGCAGTAGTTGCACTCGTTGTCGGCGTAGACAATGTGCTGGACCGGCGCACCGCAAACCGGACACGGCTGCTTGAAGCGGCCGTGCACCGCCATCTCGGGGCGGAACGCCGTCACCTTCTCGGGAAACCCGTCCTTCACCTCGGCGCGCAGGTGATCGATCCACAGGCGCAGCGTCGCCCGCGCCGCGTCGTACAGACGAAGCAACTCCTCGTTCGACAGCGTGCGCGTCAACTTCAACGGCGAGAGCCTGGCCGCGTGCAGGATCTCGTCGGAGTAGGCGTTGCCGATGCCGCTGAAGAGGTGCGGATCGGTGAGCGACCGTTTCAGCGTGTGATTCTCGCGCGTCAGCGCGTCGTGAAACTGCTCGAGCGTGGCGTCGAGGGGCTCGAGCCCGCCGGGATCGAGCGCCCGCAGCGCCGGCTCGCCGCGCACGAGTTGAATCGACGCACGCTTCTTCGAGCTCGCCTCCGTGAAGAACAGCGTGCCGTTGGCGAACTGAAACGTGGCGAGGATCAACTTGGGGCCGATGCCCGGCTTCTGCCCCGGCGCGCGCCAGCGCAGACGTCCCGCAATCATCAGGTGGATAACGACAAAGAGGTCCTCGAACTCCAATACGATCCGCTTGCCGATGCGCCGCACCCCGGCGATGGTGCGGCCGTTGATCGAATCGATGGGAGGGTCGACGGAGCGGAGAACGAACGGGCTCAGGAGATTCAGACGCTCGAGCCGCTGGCCGACGACGTGACGCTGCAGTGCCTCGAGGTACACCACAACATCGGGAAGCTCCGGCAGGCTAGTCCTTCTTCAGCCAGTCGACGATCTGCTCGCGCGTCCAGTGATGATCGTCATTCAGGTGCAGGATGATCGAGTTGAGCGGCAGCCGTTTGTGGCAGCCCTCGGGACAGCGGCGGCGGACGTTCTCCAGGCAGTCGAACAGGCGATCCATCCGTGGCCGGATCGCGTGGGCTTCGTGCGGGTCGCTGGGCAGCGCATAGGCGCCTTCGTAGGCCGCGCCGAGCGCGCACGATCCCCCGGAATCGGAGAAATACTCGCCAAACGCCTGCGTCGGCCGGCGCCTGGCGCCCTCGGCGATCGCTTCGGCGAGCTCGATCTGATCTTCACGAGGAACTTGATGCATCGTCTTCTCGCCCCGGGCCCTACTCCCCCGCGAGCGGCCCGTCCTTAAGCGCATTCTACGCCTCTGGACGCCGCAGCGCATCTGTTCGGAAGCGGACGCTGGCCGAAGAGCGTCCTCTGGCGTAAGTCATGCAAACACAGTAGCCTTGAAGGCAGGACGGCTGACGGTGGCTCCGGAGCGTCCTACACTATACATGCGCCTGTTCGTTCTACTGTTTACGGTGTTTCTGGCGGCAGCACCCGCCGGGGCGCAAGCACCAAAGCCGTCCACGCCTCCGGACACGCCGGCGGCCGACACGTCCTCGGAGGATAACGGCCTGAACCTTCCGGTGTCTCTCGACAAAATCAAGGGAGCACTCGAACAAACACCCGCCATTTCGTTTCGGACGCTGGACGAACGACCGACATTTCGGGTGATGATTCGCGAACGCCAGAAGCTCGATGAGCTGCTGGCGACCCTGAACTACAAGGCGGGACCCACGCCCGCCGGCGGCGTGTACGGGTATGAAATGCAGCGACAGCAGTTTCCGTCGGTTGACAACCCGCTGCGACAGCCCTATGCCGCGTTCAACCAGCCGGAACTGCTGACGATCCTCATCGAGAATCTGGTTGGCCACTATCTCGGCGGCAAAGCGATCAATGCCATCTCGGCCGCCGAACGTGCGCATGCCGAAGCGGCCGCGCGCGCCGAGGTCCGCCAGGCAGTCAGCGAGTATTGCAGCGCGCAGCCGAACGCCGGGTCGGGCATCCTCATCTGCGACACGCAGAGCAACCGTTAGGGGCTGATGCACTTCGCGCTGCTGGTGCTCGCGCTCGCCGCGGTCGATCAGGCGACGACGCCGACACCGAATCCGCCAGACCAGCAGGTCGAGCGCGTCCGTGCGGCGCTCGAGAAGCCGCCCTCGAAGCTTGCCGTTTCCGACGTCCGCGCGGATTTCAGCGTCCACATCGAGGTGCGTCGGCCGCTTCAGGACATCTTCGACAAACCCGTCTGGCAGCTGCCGCCGATCGGGTGGCAGCCGCCCGCGGTCGGTTACACGGCCTTCGGCGGCATTCCCATGGTGAATGTCGATCTGTTGGCCGTCGGCGGCGCGATCGCGCGCGCCGTGAACGACGCGCGCCATGCGCATGCGGCGCACAACGCCTCCGAGGAAGTGCGGCAGGCGATTGCTGAGTACTGCGCGGTCCAGCCGAACGCCGCGACGATTTCGATCTGTTCTGGCCCCGGCCGATGAGGTCGGCAGCGCAGGCCTGTAAATTGCACCAGGCTCCGCCATGTTTTCCCGTCTTTCAGCTCTGCTGCTGGCGGTGTCGATCTTCGCGCCCGCGCCGGCTTCGGCGCAGTACTTCGGCCGCAACAAAGTTCAGTACAAAAAGCTGAATTTTCAGATCCTCAAGACCGAACATTTCGACATCTACTTCTATCCTGAGGAGCGTGAAGGCATCGACATCGCTGCGCGCATGGCGGAAAGGTGGCACGCGCGGCTCGAACGAGTGCTCGGCCACCAGCTACGCGGGCGGCAGCCGCTTGTGCTGTATGCGTCCCACCCGGACTTCGAGCAGACCAACGCCATAGAAGGCGAGCTCGGAGAAGGGACCGGCGGCGTCACCGAGCCGCTCCGCCGCCGCATCGTTCTGCCGCTGGGGGGACCGCTCGCGGATACGGATCACGTCATCGGCCACGAGCTCGTCCACGCCTTCCAGTTCGACATCACGACCACTCCGAATGCGCCCGCCGGACAGAACGGCGCGGAACACTTGCCGCTCTGGTTCATCGAGGGCATGGCGGAGTATCTGTCGCTCGGCCCGATCGATCCGAACACCGCGATGTGGCTGCGGGACGCAGTGCGCGAGAAGGACGGCAAAGATTCGCTGCCGTCGATCGACGACCTCGACAATCCGAAATACTTTCCCTATCGCTGGGGTCAGGCGTTCTGGGCGTAC
>Ga0310810_10007906_pt1 | contig 12187 bp, 3 predicted proteins | sample NCmetagenome_FD_207641 | JGI IMG/M metagenome (GOLD analysis project Ga0310810, IMG submission 207641) | Soil microbial communities from experimental microcosm in Duke University, North Carolina, United States - NC | ecosystem: Engineered > Artificial ecosystem > Soil microcosm > Unclassified ... | reverse complement strand
TTCGCCGATCAGCCGTCCGAGCATCGCCTCCATGCCGGCCACGACCACGTTCAAGTCGAGGAGGGTCGGCTCGATGATCTGCTTGCGGCTGAACGCGAGCAACTGCCGCGTGAGTCCCGCGCCGCGCGCGCCAGCCCTCTGAATTTCCATGATGTCGGCGTGACGCGAATCGTCCGAGGCAAGATCCGTCAGCAACAGCTCGCAGAAACCCAGAATCACGGTCAGCAAGTTGTTGAAGTCGTGCGCCACGCCACCGGCCAGTCGTCCGACGGCTTCCATCTTTTGCAGCTGCTGATTCTGCGCCTCCAGCGTGCGCCGTTCGGTGATGTCCTCATACACACCCACGCCGCGCACTGGTTGGCCGTCCTCGCTGAGGAGGATGCGGCCTGCGCCGCTCAGCCACCGTATCGTGCCGTCCGGCAAAATGGCTCGGTGCGCGTACGAGAAATCCTCACCGGACTGGATCGCCTTCGCGACGGTCTCGAGCACGAAGCCGCGATCGTCGGGGTGGACGAGATCGACGAAGGCCTGAAAGGTCCCGCCGAACGTCCCTCGTTGCAAGCCGAACTGGGATTCGAGGATCTCGGACCAGCTCGCCACGCCTGTGGCGTAGTCCAGGTCCCAAATCCCGACGTTGGCGTTCTGCAGCGCGAACCGCATGCGCTCTTCTGTGGCTCGGAGCGCCGCAACGGCGACGGTTCGTTCGGTCACGTCTGTACCGGAACTGAACGAGCCGGTGACGCGCCCCGTGTCATCCCGCACCACGGTGTTGCGCCATTCAATCAGGCGCTCGACGCCAGCCCGCGTCACGATAGGGTTCTGGTCCACGGGCAGCTCTCCGCCCATCAGGTCGCGAAACTTCGCCTTGACGGCATCCCATATTCGCGCCGGCACACACGTATCGATCCAGTTACGTCCTAACAGCTCTTCGGCGGTCCACCCAAGCGTCGAGCAGGCGTAGCGATTCACCAAGGTGATCCGGCCATGCTTATCGAGCGCCAGCAGGATCACGCCGGCCGTGTCGAGGTACCGCTGCGCGCGGTCTCGCTCGTCTCGCAGATCGACCGTGCGCGAGGTGACCTCCTCTTCAAGCATCTGGCTGTACTGGTCGTGATAGTCGCCGTAGGCTTTCAGACGCAGCAGGTTCCTGACCCGCGTACACAGCTCGACGCGATCGACGGGTTTCGTCAGGAACTCCTCGGCGCCGGCGCTCAATCCGAACATGCGGGACTTCTGATCATCCAGAGCAGTGACCATGATCACTGGGATGTTCGCGGTGGCGCGGCTGCTCTTGATCTTCGCGGCGACCTGATACCCGTCGAGCCCGGGCATCATGACGTCGAGCAGGATGAGGTCAGGCGGATGCTCCGCCACCATCGCGAGGGCCTCCTCGCCGCTGCCGGCGGTCTGGAGCGTCACGCCTTCCGGCGTGAGCATGATTTCGAGCAACTGTCTGTTGCGGAGCTCATCGTCGACGATCAGGACCCGGGCGGGATGGCCTGTGAGTTCGACGCTCGGGTTCATCCGGAGCGCCCCTTGTGCGTGCGTCGCGACGGTCGGATTGGGTGGACGCCGGGAAATCCTTGTCTGCCGGCGGTCTGGGGATATCGCTCGAGAAACGCATACACGAATGCGGTCCTCAAGACGCCCGGCCCTGCACTGGCCGGGCTCGAAGGTCCGTGATCGGTACCGACCGCGCCGCCGGAGAGGTCGGCAGCTGTGAGGCATCGAGATGACGCTCCACGATCTCGAACAGCACGTCCGGCTGGATGGGCTTCGACATGTACGCATCCATTCCCGCCGCCAGGCAGCGGGCCGAATCGCCTTCCATCGCGTGCGCGGTCATCGCGACGATCGGTATGCGAGAACGCGTCCGTGGCTCCCGTTCGCGAATAAGGCTGGTGCATTCGAAGCCGTCCATCTCGGGCATCTGGACGTCCATCAGCACGCATCCGAAGCCCGCAAACGCGGCCTCCTCCAGGATTGCCAGCGCCTCCTGTCCGTTGTCCGCCACAACGACGACGTGTCCGCGTTTCTCGAGCAGACGCCTGGCCACCAGCTGGTTGACGCGGTTGTCTTCCACCAGAAGAATGCGCCCGGTGGGGCGCGCTTCCCGGAGCGAATGGCGCGTGACGAGGGCCGGCTGAAGCTGTTCAGCTGTCTGAACCCGCATTGCCGTGAGGATCGCGCTCCGCAGGTCTGAGCGTCTGATCGGTTTGGCCAGGTAGGCCGCGACACCGGACTCGCGGCAGCGGACGGCATCACCAGGCAGCCCGGCGGAGGTGAGCATCACGATAGTGGCGCGGGCGATCGTCGGATCGTTCTTGATGGTGGCGGTAAGTGTGAACCCATCGGCGTCGGGCATCTGAAAATCGGTCAACACGAGTGGAAACGGTTGTCCTGATTGCTGCGCCGCGCGCAGTGTGGCGAGCGCGTCGAGCGCGCTCACCGCCAGCGTCGGCACCATCCGCCAACCGAGCAGCATTTCTTCGAGCAGGCGTCGATTCGTCGCGTTGTCGTCGACGACGAGAACGGGCAAGTCCTGCAGGTCGATCGCATCAGGAACCGGCACCGACACGGGCGCGTGCGCCGCCGCGAAACGTGCGGTGAAGTGGAACGTGCTGCCCTTGCCGGCTTCGCTCTCCACCCACACGCGCCCCCCCATCAGCTGCACGAGCTTCGACGAGATCGTCAGGCCCAGCCCCGTGCCCCCATACGCGCGCGTGGTCGATCCGTCCGCCTGAGTAAACGCCTCGAAAACACGCTGTTGCCGATCCGGCGCGATGCCGATGCCGGTATCGCTGACCGCGAAGTGCAATATGATCTCCGGCCGCGTCGCGGCCTCGCCGACGACGCGAAGGACGACCTCACCGTGAGGCGTAAACTTGATCGCATTCCCAAGCAGATTGATGAGAATCTGGCGGAGACGCCCGGGGTCGCCTCGCAGCGTGTGGGGGATGTCGGCATCGACATCCACGATCAGTTCGAGTCCGTTCTGGTGCGCCTTCCAAGCCAGAGCATTCGCCGTGTCGCCAATGGCATCACGTGGGCTGAAGTCGATCGGGTCGAGCTCGAGTTTGCCCGCTTCGATCCTGGAAAAGTCCAGAATGTCATTGATCACGGTGAGGAGGGCCTCGGCGGACGACTTGACAATCCCGAGATTCTCGCGCTGCTCGACGGTGAGGTCGGTGTCGAGCACGAGGTCGGTCATCCCGATGACCCCGTTCATCGGCGTCCGAATCTCGTGACTCATGTTAGCCAGGAACTGGCTCTTGGCCCGGTTCGCGGCCTCCGCGGCGTCTTTCGCCATTCCCAAGGTTCGGGCTTCATGCTTGCGCGCGGTGATGTCGCGCGTGATGCCGACGACCGATTCGACCGCACCGTCGGCTTCGAACACCGGCGAGAAAATGTACTCGTAGTCGCCATGAACGCCGGTTGGACTGGTATACGGCGTTTCGCCGCTGAGACGCGTGGTGTGCTCGAATACCTCCTGGACCTGTCGCGTCAGCAGCGCCGCCAGGGCATCGGGATATTTCAGGTCGAAGAATGTCTTGCCCTCTGCCTCCTGGAGCGTGATGCCCCATAAGTCGAGCAGCGGTTGATTGACGTAGACAAAACGCCCATCCCGGTCGAAGACGTAGGCGAAATCGCTGATGGACGACAGCGCCGTGATCAACATTCGCTCGCGCCGCTCGAGCACGCGGCTGTATTTGTCGTAGTAGTCGCCGTACGCTTTCAGGCGGACGAGGTTCCTCACCCGCACGGACAGTTCGGCGCGATCGACGGGTTTGCTGAGAAAGTCCTCCGCCCCGGCGTTCAGCCCGCGCATCCGGGCGTCCCGATCGTCCAGGGCCGTGATGATGATCACCGGGACGTTCCTCGTCGCCGGACCGCTCTTCAGCTTCGCCGTGACCTCGTATCCATCCATCCCGGGCATCATGACGTCGAGCAGGATGAGGTCGGGCGGCTGCTGCGCCACGATCGCGAGTGCTTCCTCGCCGCTGGCGGCCGTCTGAACGAGGTAGCCTCCCGTCGCGAGCATGACTTCAAGCAACTGCCGGTTGTGGGGTTCATCGTCCACGATCAGCACGCGTGCCGGATGGTCGGTGCTGTCGAGACTGCGGGTCACTGTTCGAGTGGGAGATTGCCTCCCGGCGACGGTGTCAGCAAACACGCCGAGACAATGGCCAGGAAATCCTTGTAAGCCAGCGGCTTCGCGATGTAGCCGTCGCAGCCGGCGGCACGAATCCGTTCCTCGTCCCCCTTCATCGCCAGGGCGGTCAGCGCGATCACCGGAATGCCACGCGTCGCGTCATCCGCCTTGAGCAGCCGCGTCGCTTCGAGGCCGTCCATGCCGGGCAGCTGGATATCCATCAGAATCAGTTGCGGTTGCTCATCGCGGGCGAGCGTCAGACCCGCTTCCGCATTCGTCGCGTTGATCACCGAATGGCCCGCCGATTCCAGCAGGAAAATCGCCAGCGTCATGTTGGCGGGGTTGTCTTCCACAATCAGGACCTTGGCCATGTCAGGCGACCAACCGGCGTCCGGACATGGCTCGCCGGACCTCCGCGGTAAAGCCGTCGGGGTCGAAACTGACTTTTTCCATGATGGACGAGACATAGCCGGTCAGTTGCGCGCGGTCTTCCGCCGTGATGTGCTTGGCCGTGACGATGACAACCGGGATGCGGGCGGTGTCGGGTTGCGCCTTGAGCGCTTCCACCACGTCAAAGCCGTTGACGTCCGGCATCATCAGATCGAGCACAATCAAGTCAGGCCGCTCCTCACGCGCGGCCTGGATCGCCTCACGGCCGCCGTACGCGCGAATCACCGTGCTGGCCAGACTCTGCATGCGAAGCGCGATGAGTTCCACCGCTTTGGGATCGTCGTCGACCACCAACACCTTGAGCGTTCCGCGCGCCGAGATCGGAAACAGCCCCAGATTGACGAGCGTCCCATAAAGCTCCTCGCGGGAGATCGGCTTTTGCATCACGGCAGCGGCGCCCAGGGCGAAACCCTTGTTGCGCTCCGCCACGATCGAAATGATGACGACCGGGATGCTCGAGAGAGCCGGCACCTGCTTGATCCGGCCGAGGAATTCCCACCCGTCCATGTTGGGCAGCATGATGTCGAGCGTGATCAAAACCAGCGGCTGCTGCGAGGCGAGCACGAGCGCGGCCTCGGCCGAGACGGCGTGCAGCACCGTGAAGCCTTCCGCTTCGAGTTGCACCCGAATCAGCTCCGCCGACTTCTCGTCGTCTTCCACGACGAGCGCGGTGCGCGCGCCCGGCGCAGCCTCCACTGGAGGTGCGGCCGGCGCTGCGTCCGACGGGATCGACGCTTCCCCCGGCGTGCGGACCGGCAGCCAGACCGTGAAACAGGAGCCCTCGCCGACGGCGCTCTCGACGGCCACCGACCCGCCGTGCAACTCAGCGAGCAGCTTCACCATGGCCAGGCCGAGGCCGGTCCCCTCGAATTTGCGCGCCAGGCCGCTGTCGATCTGACTGAACGGCCGGAAGAGCTGCTCCAGTCCCTCGGGCGAGATGCCGATCCCGCTGTCGGTGACGCGAATCTCGAGGAAGTCGGCGAAGGTGCTGTCCGCCAATGGAAAGTGCCGGCCTGACCACCGGCCCGACCCGTGTCCGATGCTCGCCCGCGCGACATGGCTCGCGCGCAGCGTGACCAGCCCGCCTTCAGGGGTGAACTTCACCGCGTTCGAGAGCAGGTTGTACAGAATCTGCTTGACCTTGCGCGGATCCGCCTGGGTGTCCCCCAGATCCTCGGCGACCCCGAGATCCAGATCGAGACGGATGCGACGAAGGGCCGCCTTCTCCCGGATGATGGACAGGCTGTTGACGAACAACGACGCCACCGAGACCGTCTCCAAATCGAGCGTCATCTTGCCGGCTTCTACCTTGGAGAGATCGAGAATGTCGTTGATCAGCGAGAGCAGATGCTTGCCGCTGCCGAAGATATCGCTGATGAATCCGCGCTGCCGCTCGGTCAGTTCGCCCATCAGGCCGTCGCGCAGGACCTCGGAGAACCCGATGATCGCATTGAGCGGCGTCCGCAGTTCGTGCGACATGTTGGCGAGGAACTCGGACTTCATCCGGCTGGCGTCTTCGAGCTCGGCGTTCTTCTGGACCAGCGTTTGCTCGAAGCGCTTCAACTCGGTGACGTCGCGCGCCGCGGCGAACACGCCCTGCAGGCTGCGATCGCGGGCGTGGAAGGTCGTCGCGTTGTAGGACACGACGGTTTCCTTGCCGTCCATGGCGCGCGCGGTGAGTTCGTAGTTGGTGACCTTGCCTTCGTTCAGCACCCGCTTGATGCCCGCTTCGGCCCGGGCGGGATCGGTGAAGGAGTTCTTGAACGGCGCGCCGATCAGCTCGTCGCGGGTGCACCCTGTCAGCGTCTCGGTCTGCTTGTTGATGTCCGTGATGATGCCTTGTGGATCGCACGTCATCAGGGCGTCGATGTTGGATTCGATCAACGAGCGTGTGTAGAAGTGCTGGTCGCGCAGCCGCTGGTCGAGCTTTCGCCGCTCCTCTTCCACCTGCTGGCGCGCGGTATTATCGGTGCCGATGAGGAGATACCCGATGATGGCATCTTGCGCGTCGCGCAGCGCCGTCACCGACACGACGGCGGGAAGCCGGCTGCCGTCCTTGCGGATGTAGGTGAGTTCGTAGATGTCCTCGATGCCGCGCGACGCCTTGAACACCAGCGCCTCGAAGCCCGGCGTGATCGGGGTGCCGAGCTCGACGCTGAGGGCCGTGGCCCGGGCGATGACTTCCTGCGGATCGGATATGTCGGCTGGAGTGATCCGGTTCAAAACATCGGCGGCGGCATAGCCCAGCATCCGCTCCGCCCCGACGTTGAAGATCTGGATGACGCCCTTGGCGTCCGTCGCGATGCTCGAGAAGTTGGCGCTGTTGAAAATGGCGCTCTGCAGCGCGCCCGCCTGGCGGAGTTCCTCTTCCGCCTGTTTGCGAGCGGTGTTATCGGTCCCAATCAGCAGGTAGCCGATAATGGTGTTGTGCGCGTCGCGCAGCGCCGTCACGGACACCACGGCCGGGAACCGGCTGCCGTCTTTGCGGATGTAGGTGAGTTCGTAGATGTCCTCGATGCCGCGCGACGCCTTGAACACCAGCGCCTCGAAGCCTGGTGTAATCGGTGTTTCGAGCTCGACACTGAGCGCTTTCGCGCGCGCGACCACTTCCTGCGGATCCGAGATGTCGGCCGGCGTGATCTTGTTCATGACCTCGGCGGCGGTGTAACCCAGCATGCGCTCGGCGCCGACGTTGAAGATCTGGATGACCCCCTTGGCATCGGTGGCGATGCTCGAGAAGTTCGCGCTGTTGAAGATCGCGCTCTGCAGCGCGCCCGCTTTGAGCAGCGCCTCTTCGGCCTGCTTGCGCGCGGTGTTGTCGGTGCCGATCAACAGGTAGCCGATAATCGTTTCCTGCGCATCGCGGAGCGCCGTGACGGACACCACGGCCGGGAACCGGCTGCCGTCCTTGCGGAAGTAGGTCAGCTCGTAGATGTCTTCGATGCCACGTGAGGCCTTGAACACCAACGCCTCGAATCCCGGGGTAATCGGCGTGCCGAGCTCGAGGCTGAGCGCCTCGGCGCGCGCCACCACTTCCTGCGGGTCGGAGATGTCGGCCGGCGTGATCTTGTTGACGACCTCGGCGGCCGTGTAGCCCAGCATCCGCTCCGCGCCCACGTTGAAGATCTGGATGACGCCGTTCGCGTCGGTCGCGATGCTCGAGAAGTTGGCGCTGTTGAAGATGGCGCTTTGGAGGGCCCCGGCCTTGAGCAGCGCTTCTTCCGCCTGTTTCCGGGCGGTATTGTCGGTCCCGATCAACAGGTAGCCGATGATGGCCCCCTGCCCGTCGCGGAGCGCCGTGACGGACACCACGGCGGGGAACCGGCTTCCATCCTTGCGGAAGTAGGTCAGTTCGTAGATGTCCTCGATCCCGCGCGAGGCCTTGAAGACCAACGCTTCGAACCCCGGCGTAATCGGCGTGCCCAACTCGGCGCTCAGCGCTTCGGCCCGCGCAATCACTTCCTGCGGATCGGAAATATCCGCCGGCGTGATCTTGTTCATCACGTCGCCGGCGGTGTAGCCGAGCATCCGCTCGGCGCCGACGTTGAAGATCTGGATGACGCCGTTCGCGTCGGTTGCGATACTCGAGAAGTTGGCGCTGTTGAAGATGGCGTTCTGCAGCGCCCCCGTCTTCATCAGCAACGTCTCTTCAGCCTGCTTGCGGGCGTTGTTGTCGGTGCTGATCAACAGGTAACCGATGACGGACTCGCGCGCGTCGCGCAGCGCGGTCACGGAGACCACCGCTGGGAAGCGGCTCCCATCCTTGCGGATATACGTCAGCTCATAGATGTCTTCGACGCCGCGCCCGGCTTTGAACGCCAGGGCTTCGAATCCTGGAGCAATCGGGTGCGCGAATTCCAGGCTCAACGCGGTGGCACGGGCGAACACTTCCTGGGGATCCGACAGGTCGGCCGGCGTCAGCTTGTCAATGACCTCCGCGGCCTGGTAACCCAACATCCGCTCGGCGCCCGGGCTGAAGATCCGGATCACACCGTGTGGGTCGGTGCCGATGCTCGAGAAGTTGGCGCGGTTGGCAATCGCGCTCTGCAGGGTCGCGGTTTCAAGCAGCGCCGTCGCACCACGATCGTCGGCTCGAATGTGTGGCGTTTTGGAAACAGTCTTGCGTGTGATCGGCATGTGCCACCAGGTCCGTCATGACGGGTTTTGAGCGTGCCGTCAAAACAGGGGTGACAAGTGCTTCGGCAAGTGTCAGCGGCTATTTGGCAGCCACCGAGCGACAATTGAGACGTCTAAGGTCACGGTACCCGCAGACGTCGCACTTGCATGTTCTGTATTGAACAGTCGATGGCACGTCGACTCTCGGCGTGCCGCATGAATGGGCGGAATTCGGGACGCTGCGTGCATTCTCGCGCACGTTCGATGCGATGCCTTCGAAATGGTGTAGCCGCCGACGCGTTCGCGCCGCGCAGGGAACGAACTCAGATCCCCGGCTCGACAGCGCGAGTCCGAGCGAGAGCAGAGCTCTACGCCAGCGCCGACCTTATGGCGGTGAGCAATGTCTCTGCCGTGTAAGGCTTGGGCAGAAACGACATCACGCGTGCGGCCGCTGGACCGGCTGCCTTGGCGTCGGTGGCGAGGCCGCTCGCGGCGATGATGCGAACCTGAGGATTCAGCCGCACCAGTTCCCGAATCGTGGCCGTTCCATCCATCAGCGGCATCATCATGTCGGTGAGCACGACGGCGATCTCCGCCTGATGGTGTACGTAAATGGCGACGGCCTCCGCGCCGTCGCTGGCCAGGAGGACCCGATAACCGAAGGCTTTGAGCGTCCGTTGGGCGATCTGTCGGATCCCCGCTTCGTCGTCCACCACCAGCACGGTCTCACCCTTGCCCCTTGGATGATTGACCGCCGGGAGGGGCGTTGCCGGGTTCGCACTCGTCGTCTGCGCGGGCAGGTACATTTCAAATCGTGTCCGCGTTCCCGGGTCGCTGTGCACGTGCAAAAACCCTCTGTGGCCCGTCACGATCGCCATCGACGTGGCTAACCCCAGGCCGGTCCCCTTGCCGGTTTCCTTGGTCGTGAAAAACGGGTCGAAGATCTTGTCGATGATGTCTTTCGAGATGCCACTGCCTGTGTCCTCGACCGCAATCGTCACGTAGGGGCCGCTTCCGGCGTCGACGTTCACGGTGGCATACGCCTCGTCGATGGGGATGTTCTTCGCCGTGAGCGTGATCTGCCCTCCTGCCGGCATCGCGTCGCGTGCGTTCACGCACAGGTTGAGCAGGACCTGGTGCAGTTGGGTGGGGTCCGCCTGCAGCGACCACAGATCGGGGCTGAGGCGGTCTTCGAACGTGATGTTCTTCGGAAAGGTGTCGCGGACAATCCTGGCCAGGTCTCGAATCAGCGGCGGTACCTGCACCTCCTCCCGCCGGCCCTCCGCGCCTCGGGCAAACGACAGCAGGCGGCCGACCATCGCCGCGCCCCGTTTTGCGCTCGCTTCGATCGTGGCGAGCGTCTCAATCCGTTCCGCATCGTGCTCGCCCTGGTTGAGCAGGCCGATGGACAGAAGGATCGGCGCGAGGACGTTGTTGAGATCGTGGGCGATTCCCCCGGCCAGCGTGCCGATGCTCTCCATGCGCTGCGCGCGCAGATACTGCTGCTCCAGCTTTCTGCGCTCGGTGATGTCCTGGAACGCACCGTGCACCCGGGTGATGGAGCCATCGGCATCGCGCTCCGCCTCCGCGCTCACGCGCACCCATTTTCGCGTACCCTTGGCGGTGAAAATTTCCGTTTCGAGGTCGAATGGCGTACCGTCCTGCCGACTTGCCTGGATAGCGGCCACGATCTTGTCCCGCCATGGGTTGGGATAGAGCGCGTCGGCGAATGGCGGCATGCTCCCGCGCGCGTACTCGAGGATGTCGAACAGCTCGTCCGACCAGAAGACGCGGTCGGCCGGCAGTTCGATGGACCAGCCCCCCGTGTGCGTCAGCCTCCCTGCGATGCGGATGAGCGCATCCTTCTGCCGCACCTCGTCCTCCGCATGTTTGCGGGCGGTGATGTCGGTCGAAACGCCGACGATCCCGATCAGGTGGCCGCGCTCGTCGAGGACCGGTGAATCCGTCACGAACGCCGGGAACACCCGACCCTGGCGGCTCTGAACCAGGAATTCTCCGCTCCACGTTTCCCCCCGCTGCAGGTGCGCCATGATCTCGTGACCCTGGCTCGCGGAGATCTGCGGAACGGTGACGTCGGTGACGGCCCGTCCAAGCATTTCCGCCGGTCCCCAACCATACATCTCGTCCGCAAATCGATTCGCGTAGGTCACACGCCCCTCGGTGTCTGTCGCGATCACGGCCTGCCCGATCTGATCGAGCATAAGAGCCTGCATGCGGATCTCTTCCTGCGCTCGTCGGCGATCGGTGATGTCCTGGCAGGTACCGATGGCGCGTCCGGGTTGCCCCTGCCCGTCCGGCACGACCTGCCAGCGTTCTTCCAGAAACTTGATCCGCCCGTCAGCCATCACGATCCGATGCTCGATGGCGCCGGACGAACAGCGCTCGAGCGATCGGGTGAATGCTCGATCGACGCCTGCGCGGTCGTCCGGATGGACCAACCGCAGGAAGCCGGCATGCGTCGGCGGAAGGTCTCCAATGGAGGTTTCAAAGATGCGATGGGTCTCCGCCGACCAGAGATTCGCCATGGTGGCCAGATCCGTTTCCCAGCTGCCCACGCTCGCGACGGCCTGCGCGGCGATCAGGCGCGCGCGCTCCGTCTCGAGTTCGGCCGCGAGCGCCCGTTGCACCCCCTCGCCGCGGACCGCCGTCCCCTCCACCTGCTTGAGATCGTCGATGTCGGTGCAGGTGCCGAGCCACTTCAGGGTCTGGCCGTCGCCGTCGCGCAGAGGCAACCCGCGGACCAGCATCCACCGATAGCTGCCGTCGGCCCGGCGCAGCCGGCATTCCACGTTGAAGTTGCCGCCGGCGATCGCTTGTTGCCATGCATTCCATGCACGCTGTTGATCGTCGGGGTGAAACAGCGTGATCCAGCCGTGGCCGTAACTCTCTTCGAGGCTCAGGCCGGTATAGTCCACCCAGCGTTGATTGAAGTATGTGGTCCACCCATCGGGGCGGGTCATCCACACCATCTGCGGCATCGATTCCGCCAGGGCCCGGAACTCGGCCTCGCTCGCGCGCAGCGCCTCTTCGCCCTGCCGGCGCGCGGAGATGTCCTGGAAGGCGCCCTGGAGACGCACGATCCGGCCGTCAGTGTCTCGCACCGCTTCCCCGATGGATCGCACCCAGATTCGACGGCCGGTCGCCGTGACTTTCGGGACCTCGAAGTCGTACGGCGTGCCGTCGCGTGCGCAGGCTTCGACATGCTGGAGGACGGTCGCGCGATACTCGGCTGGGAAGTAGCCGATGCCTTCGTCGAGCGTCGGCGTGTAACCGCGCGGCAGATCGTGAATGGCGCAGGTTTCGTCCGACCATGTGAGCAGTCGCCCGGGCAGCTGAATCGTCCACCCGCCCAGGCGCGCGACCCGGCCGGCGATGCGCAGCAGCCCGACGTTTTCCGCCAGGCGCTCGCGTGCGACGTGCTGGTCGGTTATGTCACAGCCCCCCAGG
>Ga0310810_10007905_pt1 | contig 12187 bp, 9 predicted proteins | sample NCmetagenome_FD_207641 | JGI IMG/M metagenome (GOLD analysis project Ga0310810, IMG submission 207641) | Soil microbial communities from experimental microcosm in Duke University, North Carolina, United States - NC | ecosystem: Engineered > Artificial ecosystem > Soil microcosm > Unclassified ... | reverse complement strand
GAAAAACACCGCGAGATTCGCGAGATCCTCGAGCGATTCACTCCACTCGTTTCCGGCGCGAGCATCGACGAATGGTACCTCGACCTCGGCGGCACCGAAGGCATCTATCACAATGAGCCGCTGCGCACGACTGCGCATCGCATTCGCCAGACGGTTCGCGATGAAACTGGACTATCGGTTTCGATTGGCGGCGGAACGAATCGACTGATCGCGAAGATGGCCGTCGAGCGCGCGAAGGCAAAGCCGGGAACGACGGCCGATGGAGTTCACATCGTCGAGCCTGGTAGCGAAGAAGAATTCATGCGCACGTTCGACCTTGCAGACATTCCAATGGTCGGCCCCAAATCGCAGGAACGACTGGCAAAGCTCGGAATGCGCACGGTTCCCGACGTTTTACAATACGATCTCCCAGCTCTCAAACAATGGTTGAGCGATCGTGAGGCTGAATGGCTGTGGGACCGCGTACATGGCCGCGGCAGTGCGGAAGTGGAATCACCACAGCACGGCGATCAGAAGAGCATGAGCCGGGATGAAACGTTCGCCGAAGATCTGAACGATGATGCGGATCTCGAGCACGAGCTCGTCTCACTGGTCACGCGCGCCGCATTCGACCTTCGCCAGGATGGAATGGCAGCGCGAACAATCACAGTGAAGATTCGCGATCGCGATTTTCGCACGCGGTCAATGCGACGAACACTTATCGAGCCGGTGGTATCCGACCGAGTAATTCTTCGAGTTGCGCGCGAGCTTTTGTTCAAGCTTCGCGAAGCCCGCCGGATGCCCGCTCGTCTCCTCGGCGTCGCATTATCTTCATTGACGGAAGATCCGGACGCCGATCAGCTCAAATTGTTCAAAGGGCGCGGGGAGCACTCAGGAGAGACCGATCGCGATCGCAATCTTGCGAAAGCGGTCGACAAGGTGAGAGACAAATTCGGCAGGAAAGGAATCCTGCCTGCTACGCTGACATCAATGGATAAAACCGAAACACGGAGACAGTAGATCATGTGCCGCAACATTAAGCCGCTTTACAATTTCGATCCGCCAGTGTCGCATGACGATATTCGGAACGCTTCACTTCAGTTCGTGCGCAAAGTGAGCGGGATGAACAAGCCGTCGAAGGCAAACGAGCAAGCGTTCAACAAGGCGATCGATGACGTCTATGAAGCGATTCATGAACTGCTTCATTCGCTGGTGACCACTGCCCCGCCCCGCGACCGCGACGTCGAAGCGGCAAAACATCGGGCGAAAATGGAAAAGCGCTTTCCGCGAACGACAAAGGAGCATAGTCACACCCATACCCACTGACGCGGTCTCCGATGCCAGATGGCGCGTGCCGGCACCCCGGCAGGCGCGATCTGGTATCGGAAACCGGTTGAGTCCCAGTCCGTAGTGGTCCAAAACGATCTTGAGCAAGACGGTTTCTAATGAAAGGACTCAAGATCGCGGACTCCCTCCACCGGCCAACGATGAAACATCCTATCGTTCTTCTCGCAGTCGCCGCTGCAACAACACTCGGCGCACAACAGCCAGTCTCCCGCCCGCTCACCGATCACAACTCGACTGCGCCAACCGCAACCGCTACGCGAGTGACGGGCGGCACGATCAACATCGACGGCGTTCTCAACGAGCCGGCATGGCGTAACGCAAAACCCATCGGTGACCTGACTCAGCTCGATCCACAGGAAGGCAAGCCTGCGCCCGAGAAAAGCGACATCCGGTTCATGTACGACGACGACGCACTCTACGTGGGCGCAATGCTTTATGATCGAAGCCCCATAAGCGGACGACTCGGCCGGCGCGACATGGACGAGACAGCATCCGACTGGCTCTCCGTCATACTCGATACGAATCACGATCACATCACTGCCGTTGGATTCGAGGTCAATCCGCTCGGAGTTCGCCGCGATCAGACTCGGTCCGCTACGAACCAGGACGATGGCTGGGAGCCCGTGTGGGAAGTTGCCACCAGCATCACCGACTCTGGATGGATCGCCGAGATGCGAATCCCGTTCAGTCAGCTTCGCTTCTCCGGGAGAAGGAATCTCGTTTTTGGATTGCAAATAGACCGGCAGACCGCGCGCAACCAGGAATTTTCCGTCTGGGCATTCACTCCGCGAGAACAAGCAGGCGGAATTCCGCGATACGGTCACCTCGTCGGGATCGACAACATCGGGACGGGAAAAAAACTCGAAGTCATGCCGTATGCGGTCGCGCGCAGTGAGAACATCGATCGATCGGGAAATCCATTCCGTGACAATCACGAGATCAACGGCGACGTCGGTCTCGACCTCAAGTATCGCGTCACGAGCAACATGACTCTCGACGGGACCATCAACCCCGACTTTGGTCAGGTCGAAGTCGATCCAGCCGTAATCAATCTCACCGCATTCGAGACGTTCTTCCCTGAGAAGCGTCCGTTTTTCGTCGAAGGATCCGAGCTGTTCAACTTCGGAACCGACGGAACGAATAGCGTGTTCTACTCGCGCCGAATCGGAAGGCCGCCGTCTGTTGCTCCCCCCTACGCCGAGCGTGATGTGCCGGACGCAACGCGAATCCTTGGAGCAGCAAAACTTACCGGCCGCACCAAAGGTGGCTGGGCTACCGGCGTTCTCGATGCCGTAACCGAGCGAACAACTGCACGCTTCCGCACGCCCACTGGCGAAGACGGAACCGCAGTTGCAGAACCGCTGACGAATTATTTCGCTGGCCGGTTGCGACGAGAAATGCGCGGAGGTCTCTCATCGATCGGATCCTTCCTCGGCGCAGTCAATCGAAGCGATCTGGAAGGACCGCTCGCGTCCGCGCTTCGCTCATCTGCATATACCGGCGGAATTGATTTCTCCCACCAGTGGGCGGAGAGAAATTGGAGCCTCAATGGTTTTGTCGCAGCGAGTCACGTGACGGGATCACGAGCGGCAATCACGGCAACACAGGTTCTCCCATATCACTACTTCCAGCGTCCTGACGCGGATCATCTCGAGCTCGACACGACAGCAACATCACTGACCGGTTTTGCAGGATCAGCGAACATCAATAAGCGCATCGGCCGTCACTGGAATTTCGGCAGTGGCGTGAACACGATAAGTCCCGATTACGAGATCAGCGATCTCGGTTTCCAGCGCCGCGCAGATCGGTTCGACATGCAGGCAAACGGGAGTTACGTCGAAACGCGGCCGGGACGTTTCCGTCGTTACCAGTTCTTCGAAACATTGCTTCTCGAGCACAATTACTCGTGGGAGCCGATTTCGAGCCGACTCTTTAGCGGGGCGTTCGTTCAGTTCCTGAATTACTGGAGCGCAAACATCAACACTACAAACAGCTTTCCGCATACAGTCGATGACAGGCTGACTCGCGGTGGTCCGCGTGCGGATCGGCCCGGATCCTTCCAAGTCGGTCTCGACGTGAACTCTGATCCGAGAAAGGCCGTGGTTCTCGAGCTTGAAAATTTTCTCGGTTGGGGAAAGGCCGGATCGAATAGCGACTGGGGGGCCAATGTGCAGTACAAGCCGCGCCCGAGTCTCGAGCTTTCTGTCGGTCCGTCGATCGGCTGGGACAAATCGAAGGCGCAGTTTCTCGGGCGTGTGCCTGATCCCGCGGCTGTCCGCACCTATGGTGTGCGGTACTTGTTTGCGAGTGTCGATCAAACGACGGTTTCGATCAACACACGCGTCAATTACACGTTCTCGCCTACGCTATCGCTACAGGTTTTCGCGCAGCCGTTCCTCGCGAGTGGAAAGTTTGGACCCACTAAGGAATTCGCCGAGCCGGGTGAATTCAAATTCCTGACGTACGGTACCGACGTCGGGCAAATCTCGAACGGCAGGATTTATCCGAACGGTGTCGCATCCCCATCCGTGTCTTTCGCCGTTCCGAAACCGGATTTCAACATCGGATCGCTCAGAGGAAATGCTGTGATGAAGTGGGATTGGCGTCCAGGGTCGACGATGTACCTCGCCTGGCAGCAGACGAGGAACAGTTTTCAGCCGACTGGTGACTTCGCTTTCGGGCATGACGTTGACGAGCTGTTCAGAGGTATTCCCGATAACATTTTTCTCATCAAGGTGAGTTACTGGTTGAACCCATGACAGCCTTCAGCCATCAGCCGTCAGCTATCAGCAAACAGCAATGCGAGGCTGATAGCTGATAGCTAGCTATCTACCTATCCACCAAGTGGCCTTTACGACAAACACATTCTCCGGCTGCGTATCGAACAAAGCTCCGGCATCTCGAGAGAAATCGAAGTCTCCTGATGCAATCGACCCGGATCTGCTCTGCTGCCACACAAAGAACAACGCAGAGCCTGGGCGAAATTCCCATCGCAACACCGCGTTGCCGCGCAGCGAGCGCTGATTGAAATCACGATCCCCAAAACTGAAAGGAGCAGCCGGACCCGCGCCATCGGGATCGACCGTGTACCGGCCGGTAGCATCATTGCGGGTGATCGTTCCTACGTCGCGTCCGTACACGTTGAATTTGAAATTGCGCGGTCGCACGAACTCCTTGTAATCGAGGAAATCGCCTGACGCGATGAGGGGCTGCGCGAACAGCTGCAGCGACAACGTCGGAGTGAACGTCCAGTCAACCCGAGTCACCATCGCCAGCGTCTTTTGATCGAGCGTTGAAAAGACGTAGCGCGTTCCAAATGTCTCGGTAGCGAGCGGATCGACCGAGCGCGTGACGAACTGCGCCATTGCATGCGTCCGATTGAACGTGGGCTGGAGCGAAATTCTCAGCGCCGTCGACGGACGAATCGTCGCCACGGGTTGAATGTTCACACCGTTTCCACCCGCGGAATTCCACGAATAGGAACTAAACAATCCGTACGTGTATCGCTTACGACGATCGGAGTTTACCTGGAACTGAACTCCATAACCTGTAGACAAACCCGCGACCGGTCCGCCACGCGTCAGACCCGGATCCAGCACCGGCGGCCGCCAATCAAGCCGGAAAAAATAATTCCAGAAATTCGGCAGCTCGGCGACGCTGATCGAGCCGACGCCATTGAACGTCATGTTGTTGTCGTAGTCCCACGTCGGATTCCAGAACAGGTATTGCGCCCAGTTGCGAACGTGCTTGCTCGGACGGTTCTCACTGTATGCGATGAGCGGCGCAATTCCGCGCATGTCGGTAGATCCAAGGAATCCGGATTCGTTGATCTCGAATCCTGGATTGTAGTCCTGGTATGTGAGCGTACCAGTCCAATGAAGGCCAGACAACTTGGCAAGCGTCATCTCCATCACGTACCCGAACAACGAAGTTTTCGTCGGGTCGCGGCGATAATTGATCTTGTCGGGACGTTGGTAGTAGCGTGCGGACGAAGTTTGAAGCTCGTCGATCGCTTCAGCGGTTCCGAGATTGTCGGTGAACACGATGTTGCCATCGAACGCGTATGTGCGGTTCGACCAGGCGTGATTCCAGTCGATGCCGCCGGCATATGCTGCGCGCCGGAAGATCGGGAGAAGCGCCGGATCATTCTCGAGGTTGCGATTCGTGGCGGTTAAGCCGGCACCGATTGTTGTATTTCCATCTCGCAGATCCCGCTTCAGCCTGCCGATGAAATAGTTCGCCAGCGGTTCAACGGTCTCCTCGCGATCGACGCCGCTCGTCGTCCGAATGCGTGCATCCTCTTTCATCGTGATGGCGTCGAGTATTCCCATCGACCACCCGCCGCGGCTGCGGCCGGTAAGCTTGGCGGCGGTAGCAATCGTTGTCTCGAGCGGCGCATCGACGAAGGCGATGTCTGACCCACCAATGAATCGTTGCGGCTCCCGTCCGATGCGGCGTGTGTGGAAGAACGTGTAGCCATTCGAATTGTTTTGCGATCGCATGTCGCCGAAGCTGAAGATGTTTCGTCCCTCGATGAAGAACGGTCGGCGCTCGGGGAAAAAAGTTTCGAACGCAGAAAGATTGACGACGGCGGGATCGACTTCGACCTGGCCGAAGTCGGGATTCACTGTTGCGTCCAGAGTGAGATTGCTCGTAAGTCCGACTTTGAGATCCACACCTGCGCCGGGCGCGATGCTGTTTTTCTTTCTGAACGGATCGTTCGCGGCAATGAACCCGGGATTTTCGTTCTTAGCGAGAACGTAAGGGACGAGCTCGACTTTTCGTGTCGAGGGTAGCGCGGCGAGTCCCGTCAGATGGCCGTAGCGATTGATTCCCTGCTGCTGGTTTTTCGGAGTGTAAGCGAAGAAATCGAGCTCAGCTTTGCGCGCGATTTTCCGATCGAGCTGAATGCCCCACACCTGATCGCTGACATTTCTATTGTAGCGCAGCTGCGATAACGGGATTCGAAACTCTGCAGTCCAGCCGAGGGAATCGATTGTTGACGCGCCTTCCCAAACGGCGTCCCACGAGTTGTCCTGATTGCCGTTCGGGCTCAGCGTTGCGTCACGCTTCGCTCCCGCCGGAGAAAGCCGAAAGATCACGCCGGTCACGTGATCGTGATAACTATCGAACATCACTTCGACGAGATCGCCCTCGATGGATTCGTCGCGGCGCGCGAGCTGTGGCTGGATCAGGTTCGGTTGGCTGTCGTAGAGGCGCATGCCGACGTACACGGCATCATCGTCGATTAAAACACGGGCTTCAGTTTTTTCAGTGGCCGGCTGGCCTTCCGTTGGGTCGAACTGCTTGAAATCGGTGAACGGAGTCGCGGCTTGCCACGCTGCTTCGTTGAGCTTGCCGTCGATCGAGACAGGCCCATTCCGCCGCGCGGCGACTATTGTCGGAGCTTGCTCGTGCGGGCGGACGGCAGTGGTCACTGGCGTCTGGGCTTGGCTGAACGGAGGGAACAACGCGAGCACGAGGAGACACACTGCTGGACACTTTCGATGAATCATCTGCTGCACCTGATGGAGATAGGGCGTGAGACAGCGTATTTAAGAAATACGTTTGCAATGTCAGTGAAGTGACACATTCTGCTAAAATTTCAGCAAGGCGTTTACGGAAGAGTTTACGGAATGAAGACATCCGTCTAAGAAGGCCGTACATTCCGGCCTTCCGTGGAGAGGAGGCTGATTGGCTGAGATTCGTGTGCAAAGCGTAGGGTCCACGCTGCTCAAGAGTGCGATTGCCGTTGGCATCAGCGATTTTTTCTTTGCGAGCGTCAGCAACTGGTTCATGCAGCACCGCACGCCCGTGAGGGTGTTTCAGGGAGTGGCGAGCGTTCCGTTTGGAAAGGGGATGATCGATCGCGGAATCGGCGCGGCGCTTATCGGGTTGCTGCTGCACTTCTGCGTCGCGCTCATCTGGTCTACGGTCTACTATCTCATCACACGCAGCTCGAGCGTAGCAAAAAATCTCGTTCGAACTCCGCAGGGCGCGGTCGTGTTCGCGCTTCTGTATGGGCCGTTCATATGGCTGTTCATGTCACTCGTGCTGATTCCAGCATTCGTCCATCGTGCGCCTACGTTCACGCCCATCTGGTGGGTGCAGCTGGTCGGTCATGCGTTGTTTGTTGTGGGACCGATGATCTGGGCGTTTGGTGACGGCCGAGGCGAAGGGCCGTCGGCCCTCGGCCATCGGCCATCAGCTACCTGAGAGCTCCCTCAAGACGTCGCCGATCTTTCCGACACGAACGGGATCGCTCGCATTTGTCTTGTACCGATCGAGCTGAGCCGCGAGATGTACAAGCGCGGCTTTGCGCGAGGCACCACGCATTGTCTCGATCCGCCCGAGATCGCGAGCGATCTGGGAAGTTCTCGTGCGAGAAAGCCCATTGTCTCGAACCAGCTGATCGAGATACGCTTTCGCGACCACGATGTTCGCCGGCCAGGTAATCTTTGGCTGATCCTGCGCATTCAGATAATCGAAGTGCACCAGCTTCGCCGCAGCAATTTCGTTTTTCGAAATGAACTCACTGGGTACCAGCTCGAAGATGTCGAGCCCGCGCGCAATTTCCGAAGCGACGATGTATCCGTTGTACCAGTACGTCGACCAGTATCCGCCCATTATGAATTTCGTCGAGTCGATCGGACCACGGTCGAAGTACGCGATCTCCTTCGGATGCGCGGCATCGGTCCAGTCGAACATCGACAATCCGCCTTGATACCACGCCTGCACCATGATGTCGCGTCCCGGGATTGGAACGAGCGTACCATTGTGCGCAACGCAATTCTCGTTGACCGTCTGCGGGACCGGGAGCTTGTAGTAGCTCTCGAACGTCAGCTTGTTTCGATTCGAAAGATCGAAGATCGCATCGGCACCCCACTCCTTCCTGTCGGTCGCGCGACACCGCGGCTGCGTTCCACCCCCCCACTCGTCGCTGAAGAGAATTTTTGTCCCGTCATTGTTGAACGTCGCGGAATGCCAGAACGAAAAATTCACATCTGATGCGGCAGCGATTCGCACGGGATGCGCGACATCGCTGATGTCGAGAATGAATCCATACCCCGCGCACGCACCGCCGGCGAGGCCGAGAGCCGGATAAACCGTGATGTCATGACACTGAGTCGGCGCACCCTTCGGCTGCGGCGGCGGCGTTATCGGCGCAGGTCGGCCGGCAGCCAGTGAGTCCGCTACTTCCTTGTCGTGTCTGGCAATTGCGGCAAGACTGTCCGCGACAAGCTCGGGATGCTTTGGTGCCTGACCAAGGTTCTCAAAAATGCGCGGCGACGAAACGATCTTCGCCTGTTCCGGGTGAGCGAGCGGAACCTGTATCACTTCGATTCGAAATAACGAAGTGTTGGGATCTTCATTCGGCATCAGATTCGAGCAGCCGGACATCTCATTCGGAGATCGCACCGTCGCTCGCCCGGAGATATAGACGTAGATGTTCGCGTTGTCTTTGAGATCAGGAACGACGGTGTGCGTATGAGATCCGCGGCACGTCTGCACGGTCGTCAGATATTTCGGATGGCCAATGTCTGCGATGTCGAAAATGCGCAGGCCGCGCGCTCGCTCTTTACTGACGGTATCCGGAATTCCCTGCATTCCACAATCGAGTCGCGCGTTCGTTGCCTCTGATGAAACAAAAAGAAGATTCTTATAGACCGACACGTCGCTCTGTGAGCCTGGACAGACGTAGGCGGTACGCAACGTTGGATGAGCCGGATGAGAAATGTCCCAGACCTGGTATCCGCTCCAGTTGCCCTGGAATACATAGTGACTTGTGAATGCGAGATCCGAATTCCACAAACGCGGATCGCCGGGTGTACTTGGGTTCATGAAGCTTGCGCTTGGATTCGTGTGTGACACGAGGCGAACATTCCACGCAGCTTCGCCGGCGTTCATCCATCCGGCGCGCAGCGTTGGCCGCGGATCCGGAGTCGGAGTAATCAACGTTGCGAGCAGCGCGCCGGAGAGTAACGTCGCAAGCTTCATTGTTTGATCGGTTGAGGTGATATCGTCTCGAGCATGCTTTCCATTCGCTCGATCTCAGTGGTTTGATCGGTGCTCACATCGGTTGCAAACCGGAAGACATACTCTTCCTGCGCCGCGCCGGGAGTTGCGAAGAGACGATTGACCATCGTCAGCGCGCCCGTGTGATGCTGGATCATGAATCGAAGAAAGAGCTGATCGAAGTCTTTTCCTCTGGCAGCATCCAGGGTCGACATCTGTTGCGAGTTCAGCATTCCGGGCATGAGGGTGTCGGGCATCGACATCCCGGGCATGTCATGCATCTCATGATTCGCCGACATCGCCTCATGGCGCTCGGAAAGCCACCGTTGCATGAACGCAATCTCGTCGTGCTGGCCGACGTCGATTCTTCCCGCGAGCGTCTTGACGTCGTCGCTCGCGCCATGCGTCATCGCCCAGCCCGCCATTACGAGCGCCTGGGCGTGATGGTGAATCATGTCCTGCATGAAGCGCACGTCCGCCGCGGTGTAGTGCTGCACTCCGGCGTCGGCCTTCGCTTGCTGGGCCGGTGTGGTTGCCGGCGATTGTGCGACCGCGCGGTGAACGGCGAATAGAAGCGCAACCAACGGAAGGACCTTCACATCCTGAAGCTAATGAGAGGTGTAAGCGCAATGTAAGCGTCACAGTTCGCGTTGTGGCGCAGGCAGCGGCGAATATTTTCTCCGCATGCCGAGCACACCACTATGGAAGTGTCCAAGCTGTAAGCGAACGTTCGCGAACCGCAACCAGACTCACACATGCGCGGGCCTTCACGATCTGGAAAGCCACTTCATCGGTAAACAATCGCAGGTGCGAGAGACGTTCGACGCAGTAGTCTCCGCACTCAACAAATTGGGACCGGTTGAAGTTTTGCCGGAAAAAACTCGCATAGCATTCCACGTCAGAATGTCGTTTGCACAAGTAACTCCGCGCCGCAGCTGGCTTGACGGTCACGTCGTGCTCGCTCGGCGTATCGAGAATCCGCGGTTTCGCTCGATACAAACTTTCTCGCCACGAAACCACCTCCACGTTTTTCGTCTGGAGAAACCGAGCGACGTCGACGCCGAATTCAAATCGTGGCTCGCGGAAGCGTACGCAGTCGGCGAACAGAAACACCTCGACCGGCGGTAGCGGCTAGTGCGTCGGGTAATCCGCGGGCTGCTCAAAATCATTCTGCGCGTTTTTTTTCCGCGAATCGAGCTGGCTGGAATCGAACGCATTCCCGCCGAAGGCCCAGTCATTCTCGCGGTAAATCATCCGAATGGTCTGATCGACCCGCTTTTTCTCCTGTGCCTTTCGCCGAGGCCGGTTTCGTTTCTCGCGAAAGCGCCGCTGTTCGATATGCCCGTGATTGGATGGTTCGTGAAAGCGTTGGGATCTATTCCCGTTTACCGGCGGCAGGATGGCGGATTCGATGCATCGAAGAACAGGAAGACTTTCGAGCGTGCTCGCGCAATTCTCTCAGGTGGCGGAGTGATCGCGATTTTTCCCGAGGGCGCGTCGCATGGTGATCCCAAATTGCGCCCGCTCAAAACCGGCGCGGCCCGAATTGCGCTCGGGGCGGCGTCGATGATCGGACAGGAAAAAATTCTTCGAATTGCGCCTGTCGGCATTTACTACACGGCCAAGGGAATATTTCGAAGCTCGGCGCTCCTGTACTTCGGCGAGCCGATCACCGTACCCTCCGAGCCGCTTGGCGCCGAAGGCGAGCCAGTTCAGGAATCGGTTCGTGCGCTGACGTCGCGCATTCAGAAATCACTGGCCGACGTGACAATTCAGGCGGATGAGCGCGAAGCGCTCGCGTTGGTTGCGCAAGCGGAAGAGGTGCTTTCTTCGGAAGACCCGTCAGCAGATGCACGGCTGGTCGATCGGTTCGAGCTGCGCCGCCGGATAATGTCCGGATACACGACCCTGCGTGAGCGTGCACCCGAACGACTTGCCACGGTCTCCGCACGAGTTGCGCAGTACATAGTGGAGCTTCGTCAAAGTGGTCTCGATCCGAAAACGCTGAAGCCCCCGGGTGACGTTTTAACTCGACCAGGAAATCCGCGCGTAGTGAAAGAGCTCGATCTTCTCGTGCTTGTGCTTCCTCTCGCCATCGTCGGGACAGTCGTGAATTATCCTGTCTACCGACTCGTCGGATTCGTCACTGCTCGTCTGTCGCGCGATGACGATGATATCGTCGCGACAATCAAAATCATTGCGGGTGCGTTGCTCTTCCCTCTTTCCTGGATCTTGCTTGCGATACTTGCCGGTATTTACTGGGGAGCATGGACCGCGCTTGTCACGCTGATTCTCGCTCCATTAACCGGCTACGCTGCGCTGGTATTCTTCGAGCGTCTCTCGGACTCGATTGGCGGCGCGCGCGCACTGCTGATGTCGCGTTTTCGAAGATGGGGCTACCTGAAATTGGTCGCTGAGCGAAGCGCCATCAGAGACGAGCTTGCAGCGCTCGCAGAGGAATACGAGGGGAAGTAGAATTGAGAAATGACACGTGCGTCAGCCTCGATAAACCGCCGCGACTTCATCATTCGCGCGGCGGCCGCGTCGGGGGCCGGACTTCTTGCATGTCATCACACATCTGAGCCTGATCCAGTAACGACTGAGCTCCAGCACATCATCGTCGTTACGATGGAAAACCGCTCCTTCGACCATCTGCTCGGCTGGGTTTCCGGCGCGGATGGGCGGCAGAGCGGATTGTCTTATCCTGATCTCGATGGAGCTCTCCATCCGACTTTTCATCTGACCGATCCTCAAGGATGCAGCTACGGCGACCCGAACCATTCGTTCGAGGGTGGGCGAACGGAGCACAACGTGGGTGCGTGCAACGGTTGGTTGACCACTGACG
>Ga0310810_10007904_pt1 | contig 12187 bp, 7 predicted proteins | sample NCmetagenome_FD_207641 | JGI IMG/M metagenome (GOLD analysis project Ga0310810, IMG submission 207641) | Soil microbial communities from experimental microcosm in Duke University, North Carolina, United States - NC | ecosystem: Engineered > Artificial ecosystem > Soil microcosm > Unclassified ... | reverse complement strand
AACAGGACGCTGTGCGCCGCGAATTCCGGTTTCGCCAGCGTCTCCAGACCCTTTCCCAGGGCTTCGCCCATGCCGATTCCCTGGCGATTTCCTTCCGTGATCGCCACATTCATCTCGCGACCCGTCTCTTCAGACATTCCAAAACGCCCATCCGGCAAGACCGCCTCCACGTCTTCGCTGGTCTGCCCCGCCATGGCGATCTCGAAATCGTGAATCGAGGCCGCGCCGTTCATCACGAACGCCGTCACCCAGCCGCGCCGCATCAGGTCCAGCAGCACGTCGGCCAGGCCGCACTTGATCACGTGCCCGCCCATGCCCCACAAGATTGCGCGCGATTCCGACCGGGCTCTCTTCAGCGCGTCCAGCACCCCGCGGAACGCCTCGCCCGCCAGAATCTCCGGAAAGGAATCGACCAGTTGTTGTACGCCCGCGCCCTTCTGCAACGGCCGCGCGAACTGGTCCACGCGAACCTTGCCGCCGCGCTCGGCGATGGGCACGGTCTTCAGCCCTTCAAACGACAAGGGCTTATCGGCGTACCTGCTCACGCTGCCCGTCCTTTGCCCAGCATCTTGCGGAGCGCCTGCGCCGTGTAGCTCTTGGGGTTCCGCACGATCTGTTCCGGCGTCCCAAACGCCACCACCGACCCTCCGCGCTCGCCGCCTTCCGGTCCCAGGTCGATGATCCAGTCGGCCGTCTTGATCACGTCCAGATTATGCTCGATCACTACCACGGTGTTTCCCAACTCCACCAGGTTCTGCAGGACCTCGAGCAGCTTGCGCACGTCCTCGAAGTGCAGCCCGGTGGTCGGCTCATCCAATATGTAGAGCGTCTTTCCCGTCTGCCGCTTGCTGAGTTCCTTGGCCAGCTTGATGCGCTGGGCTTCGCCGCCCGAAAGCGTGGTCGACGACTGCCCCAGGTGCAGATATCCCAAACCGACGCGATCCAGCGTTTCCAGTTTGGCCTTGATCTGCGGGATATTTTCCAGCACCTTCAGCGCGTCTTCCACCGGCATTTCGAGCAAATCCGCGATGGAATAGCCCTTGTACTTCACTTGCAGCGTTTCATGGTTGTAACGCCGGCCGCGGCACACGTCGCAGGTGACGTACACATCCGGCAGAAAATTCATCTCGATGCGCTTCAGCCCGTCTCCCTGGCAGGCCTCGCAGCGCCCGCCCTTGACGTTGAAGCTGAACCGGCCCGGCTTGTAGCCGCGCTCGCGCGATTCCGGAAGCATCGCGTACAAATCGCGGATCGGCGAGAACACCTGCGTGTACGTGGCCGGATTCGACCGCGGCGTCCGGCCGATCGGAGACTGATCGATCTCGATCACCTTGTCAATCAGATCCAGGCCCGCGATGGATGTGTGCGCGCCCGGCTCCGCGCGCGATCCGTATACGGCTTTGGCCGCGGCACGGTACAGAATGTCGTTGATCAGCGTTGATTTTCCGCTTCCGGAGACGCCCGTTACCAGAATGAACAGGCCCAGCGGAAACTCCACGTCGATGCCGCGCAGGTTGTGTTCCGCGGCCCCCCGGATGATTACGCTTCCGGCGCTTGGCACGCGCCGCGATTCGGGCATGCTGATTTGGCGCGTTCCCGTGAGGTATTGGCCGGTCAGCGAATTTACGTTCCGGGCGATATCGGCCGGCGTTCCGTGCGCCACCAGCTCGCCGCCCAGTCGTCCCGCTCCCGGCCCCAGGTCGATCACGTAATCGGCCCGCTCGATGGTGTCCGCGTCGTGCTCCACCACCAGAACCGTGTTGCCCAGATCGCGCAGCTTGCCCAGCGACGTGAGCAGGCGATCGTTGTCGCGCGGATGGAGCCCGATGGATGGTTCGTCCAGGACGTACAGGACGCCCCGCAGCCGCGAGCCGATCTGCGTGGCCAGCCGGATCCGCTGCGCCTCGCCGCCCGAGAGCGTCGCCGCGGAACGCTCCAGGCTTAAATATTCGAGGCCCACCTGCATCAGGAAGTCCAGCCGGTTGCGGATTTCATCCACCGGCCGCCCGCCGATGAGCTTCTCACGCCCCGTGAGGTCCCACGCTTTCACGGTTTCGAGCGCCTGCCGGATCGACATCTGTGTCAGCTCGCCGATGGTTCGGTCTTTCACCTTGACCGCCAGGCTGGAGGGCTTAAGGCGATGGCCGCCGCAAGCCTCACAGACATGCGGCGACATATAGCCCATGAACCAGTCGTGATAGACTTCGCTGGCGATTTCTTTCTTGTAGAACTTGTCCAAAATCCCCAGCACACCGGGCTTTCCGGGCGCGCCTTCGAGCAGCAGAGTCTGATGCTTGCGTGAAAGATCCTCGAACGGTTTCTTGATCGGGATCTTCTGCTGCTCCGCCAGAGCGTTGAGCGCATGGATCACATAGCTGTGCCCGCCCCCTGGGCCGAGCCCGCCGTCGAGCAGAGGCCGTGACGGGTCCACGATCACCTTCACCGGATCGAAAGTCCACCGGTTCCCCAGCCCATTACAGGTTTCACACGCCCCGAACGGGCTGTTGAAGGAAAAAGAGCGCGGCTCCAATTGCGGCACGCTCGCCCCACAATCGGGGCAGGCCAGTTTGCTCGAATATAGCCGCTCAGGCCCGTTCACAACGGCGACCAGCACAAGCCCGCCCGCCAGCTTGGTGGCGGTCACGATGGAAGCTTCCAGGCGTTTTTCGATTTCCGGCTTGATCAGCAGCCGGTCGACCACCACTTCGATCGTGTGGTTCTTGCGCCGGTCGAGAGTAATCTCCTCATCGAGCTGTCGCAGCACGCCGTCGATTCGCGCCCGCACGAAACCTTGCCGCGCGAGTTGGTCCAGTTCCTTCTTGTACTCGCCCTTGCGTCCACGGACAATCGGCGCCAGGATCATCACCCGCTCTTGAGCCCCCAGCGTCATCACCTGCTCCAGGATCTGGTCGGTGGACTGCCGTGAGATTTCGATGCCGCAACTAGGACAGTGCGGTATTCCGATGGCCGCGTACAGCACGCGCAGGTAATCGTAGATCTCGGTGATGGTCCCCACCGTCGACCGCGGGCTGCGGCTGGTGGTCTTCTGCTCGATCGAGATGGCCGGACTCAAACCGTCGATCGAATCCACCTCGGGGCGCTCCATCTGGTCCAGAAACTGGCGCGCGTAGGGGGAAAGGGTCTCCACATAGCGCCGCTGCCCTTCCGCATAGATGGTGTCGAAAGCCAGCGAAGACTTGCCTGAGCCGCTCAAGCCCGTGATCACCGTGAAAGTATTGCGGGGGATCTCGACGTCGATGTTCTTCAGGTTGTGCTGCCGTGCCCCATGCACGGTAATGCTTTTTAGCAAGCGATCTTCATTTTCCCACATGCCTCCGATGGACCTAACAGGGCCAAAGTACTAATACGCTAAGGCCTTTACCCGAGCCGTCTTCCTATTGACCTTAGAGACACTTAAGCTTACATTCGATAAAGCTCATGATGGAACAGAGAAAGCACCAGCGCTTCGATCTTCGTCTCCCCTTCGAAGTGGTCACCAACGGATCCCGGTCGAAAGTCCGGGGAGAGACCAGAAATGTCAGTTCGGCTGGCGTCCTCTTCACTACGGAAAGCCAACTCCCGCTGGGCGAATCGATCGAGTACCTGATCACTCTGCCGCGCACGCCGGGTACCCGTAAAGACGTTCGCTTGCGCTGTGTCGGGAAGGTACTCCGCGAGGATTCCCAATCGGCCTTCGCTGCTTCCCTGGAACGCTACGAGTTCCTTCGCGACCCTGCATAAGGTCCTGCCCTCAACTCTGCCTCCCCTTGCGCTACACTAGCGAAGAAAGGGCGAAGAATGAACCTCAGCCTGGGTTTTCCCGAAAATCTTCCTGAGCCGGCCCAAGAACGGATTCTCGCCCGGCACAGCGGCCTCTCCGGGGCGATTGAGCGGTTCCAGCAATGGGCCGCCGATCCGGAATCCCCGGTTCGGGCCGTCCGACTGCAGCCCGCCCGGCCAGGCGAATTCGCCGAGTTTCCCGCAGCGCTGGCGCCGTCTCTGCAGAAAGCCCTGGTCGCTCGGGGAATCGACCGTCTCTACACCCATCAGGCCGAAGCCTTCTTGCACGCGTCCACCGGACGAAGTGTCGTGATCGTAACGCCTACCGCCAGCGGCAAGACGCTGTGCTACAACCTGCCGGTGCTGACCGGGCTGCTGGCGGATCCCAACGCCCGCGCGATGTACCTGTTCCCCACCAAGGCTCTGGCCGAAGATCAGCTGCACGAATTCCAGGCCGCAGTGGATGCCATGGGCTCCGATCTCCGCGCCTTTACCTATGACGGCGACACACCGCAGGACGCCCGCCGGGCGATCCGCGAGCGCGCCAATGTCGTCTTCACCAATCCCGACATGCTGCACGCGGGCGTTCTGCCGCATCACACCAAGTGGGCCAAGGCGTTCGAAAACCTGCGCTACGTGGTCATCGACGAGTTGCACTATTATCGCGGCGTCTATGGCAGCCACCTTGCGAACCTGCTGCGCCGTCTGAAGCGCGTGTGCGAGTTCTATGGATCGTCGCCGCAATTCATCTGCTGCTCGGCCACCATCGCCAATCCCAAGGAATTGGCGGAGGCGCTTACAGGAGTTTCCTTCGAGCTGGTGGAGCGTAACGGGGCACCGTCCGGCGATAAATATGTGGTGTTCTACAATCCGCCGGTGGTGAATCGGGCGCTGGGAATTCGCCGCAGCTATCTCAACGAAACCCGCCGCATGGCCCGCGAGCTTCTCGATCGCGGCCAGCAGACCCTGGTGTTCGCCAACAGCCGCCTGGCCACGGAAATCCTACTCACGTATTTGAAGGACGATTATGCTGGCGTCCGCGGCTATCGCGGCGGATATCTTCCTAAAGAACGGCGCGAGATCGAAGGCCAGTTGCGCGATGGTGACATTCGCGCTGTGGTCGCTACGAACGCGCTAGAGCTGGGAATAGATATAGGCTCGCTGGATGCCGTGGTGATGGCCGGATACCCTGGAACCATCGCTTCCACCTGGCAGCGCGCGGGCCGCGCGGGCCGCCGCCAGACTGCGTCATTGGCCGTGCTGGTGGCTTCCAGCGCGCCGCTCGATCAGTACATCATCGAGCATCCCGACTACTTTTTCGACCGGCCGCCCGAGAACGCCTACATCAATCCGGACAATCTCGAAATCCTGCTGGCCCATCTAAAGTGCGCGGCCTTCGAGCTGCCCATCCGCGACGGAGAACGGTTTGGTCAACATGATAGCGGCGAGTTGTGCCGCTTCTTAAGTGACCTGAAGCTCCTGCATCATTCAGGAGCGTCTTGGCACTGGACCTCCGACAGCTACCCCGCCGATGCCGTCAGTCTGCGCTCGGTTTCGAGCGACAACTTCGTGGTGGTGGACGTCACCGGCGATCATCAGGTGATCGCCGAAGTATCGTTCACCGCGGCTTTGACGACGTTACATGAGAAGGCCATCTATCTTCACGACGCGCGCCAGTACCAGGTGGAGCGCTTCGATTATGAGGGCCGCAAAGCCTACGTGCGCCGCGTGGATTCCGATTATTTCACCGACGCCATCGATTACACCCAGGTGAAGGAGCTGGAAGAGGTGGAGTCCTCGCCCGCGGGCGGCATCAAGATCGCCCATGGGGACGTGCGCTTGAACCGCCAGATCGTGGGCTTCAAGAAAATCAAGTTCTACACCATGGAAAACGTCGGCGCGGGGAACCTTTCCATGCCCGAACAGGAGATGCACACCACCGCTTTCTGGCTGCATTTTCCGGCCGATTTTCTGGCGGGCTTCGCCGACCTGTCCCCCGCCGATCGGCACGGTGGACTGATAGCCCTCGGTGCGCTCCTACGAACAGTAGGAGCCTTATGCGTTATGTGCGATCCGCGCGATCTGGGCGTATCCATCACCGAAGACATCGCCGGCACCGTCACGGCCTTTGAGCCGAATCTGTATCTCTATGACAACTACCCGGGTGGCATCGGGCAAAGCGCCGCGCTTTACAAACTGGCCCCGCGTCTTTTGGATGGCGCCGCGAAGTTACTGGCCGCATGCCCCTGTGAGGCGGGCTGCCCCAGTTGCGTCGGCCCCATCGGAGAGGTGGGTGAGAGGGGCAAAGAGGTCGCCGGCAGGATTCTTAAATATCTTTTATAGTCCTTAGTTTGCCTCACTTCGCGCCTTCGCATTACGGGATTTTAACGGCGGGACAGGCACGAAATTCACAGGGGCAGTGCCAAAATATAGTCATAGGGTGTACCCGCTTGCTAACAGGTTTTGTGCGCACAAGCTCGTGGAGCGCTCCGACGGTCTTCCTTACGGGAGTGACCGGGTTCCTTGGGGGCGCGTTTTTAACTGATCTCCTCCAGTCCCCGTTCGATGGAGAGGTGGTCTGTCTGGTGCGGGCCGATGACGATGACACCGCCGAGGAGCGGGTTCGTCGTTCGGTAGGCCGTTTTGGCGCTCCAGATCCACTGCCCAAGAACGTAAGGGTACTGCGCGGGGACCTTCTTTCCGAGGACTGGCATGCATCGCCGTACCTGGACGATGTCACTCATGTCCTCCATCTGGCTGCCAGCACGTCCTTCGGCAACAGCCGTGCGATCCGGACCACCAACGTCGGTGGCGCGCTCTCGGTTGCCAAGGCCATGCGGCGTCGGCGTCTGGAGCGCTTCGTTTACACCGGGACCGCTGCGATTTGCGGCGCTTCTCCCATGCCGGTGGTCCACGAAGACGATTATCCCGATGAGCGCGCCACTCACCTGGTCGCCTATACCCGCAGCAAAGCGGAAGCCGAGCGGCAGCTCTCCGAGCAATTTGCCGATCTGCCGCTGGTCGTGGCCCGGCCGTCGATCGTGGTCGGCCACACCGAACTGGGCTGTAAGCCCTCCGGCAGCATCTTCTGGGTGCTGCGCGCGGTGGAAGCTCTGCGTTTCATCACCTGGGATCTGGAAAATCGCATCGATGTGGTCCCCGTCGACTGGGCCGCCTCGGCGCTCAACCACCTGCTGTTCGCGCCCAGCCTGAAGCACAACCGCTATCATGTCTCGGCGGGAAAGGGCGGATCGGTGCGCTGGACAGAGCTGGCCGCCGAGTACGCCCGCTTACGGGGTGGAACACCGCAGGACCGGTATGAGGTCGGCGGAATGCGCCAGCTCACCGCAAAACGCGTGATGCAGGCCGCGGGCGAAGGTCACCCGCGTCATCTTCTGCACGCCCTGGAGCTGTACTATCGCTTCTGCTCGCTGGACCTGGTATTCGATAATTGCCGCCTGTTGAAGGAGGGCGTCCCGGCTCCCCCGCGGTTTACCGACTATATGCGGGTGTGCGAGGAATCCTCCACCGGCAGCATCTATGAACAGATGCGCAGCGATCTGGAACTCTCGCTGACGCTGGCGTGACACGCTGGAAAAACCAGTGAGCTGGGTCATCCTGTTTTTCGCGATCGTGTTTGAGGTCGCGGGCACGCTGACTCTTAAATTCACCGAAGGCATGACGCGCCTGTGGCCCACCCTGCTCATGTTCGCGTTCTATCTGATCAGTCTCTTTGGTCTCTCCATGGCCGTTACCCGGATACCGGTGGGCACCGCCTACGCGGTCTGGTCGGGAGTGGGAACGCTGATAGTAGCCGTCATGGGGGTCCTCTGGTTCAAGGAGCAGGTGACCGTGCTGCGTAGCATCTCTACTCTCCTGATCGTGATCGGAGTGGCTGGCCTGTATCTCACCGGCAGCCATCAATAGCGCCGGGACTTGGTCCGATCAAGCCGGGGAGGCGCCCGGGGTACGCGCCCAAGCGCTCACGGCCGTTAGCGCTGGCGCAGAAAATAATAGGCCGCGATCCCCACCAGCGCCACAACCAGCAGCCAGGTGATGCAGCCCCGCACCGAATTAGAGCTGGCCTCTTGCATGGTCGCCGCCAGCGCGGGCTGAGTCCGGACGTAGGCGTCCACGGCGTCCTTGGCGTCTTTCAAATCCGAGCCCCATTCCTGGCGGACGATCTTGATGGCTTCGATCTTGTTGCCGTTGCTCAGAGCGGCGACGGCCGCGGGTGGAAGCGGGCGGGATGCGTCAGGCATGCCTGGAAAAGCGTTATCGTATCAGACCGCGGGTGACGCTGTTGCCGCTCTCGGTCGCCATGTTAAAGTTGAATCCACAAACTGTGTCTAGGCTGCCAAGTCTTTTCGTAACCCTGATGCTTGTTGGGCAAGCTGGGTTCGCGACCATCATTATCGCGGTCGGGACCAAAGATGGCCCGTTGGTGTGTGAAGACAGACGGTTGACCACCAAGACCAGTACCGGCCAGATCTCCTTCGCGGATGCCGATAAAGCTCAACAGCTTGGCAAGTTCGGCTTTTTCGCGGTCGCCGGCGATGTGTCGGGCCGGCTGACGAATTTCTTTGGCCAGTCGATTACCACCTTCGACGTTCTGGCCGAAATTCCTTCGTTCTTCAAAACCCATGACATTCAACAGTTCAACGAGCAGACTGCTCTGGAGTTCGAGGCTCACTTGCGAGATCAGCTGAACAAGAAACCGGTCAATCCAAGCCAGCCATCGCAAGGGCCGCGAGCGCAAACCGAAGTGCTGCTCTACTGGATGGATCGGACCGGACAGACACACCTTTACGTTGTCGACATGGCAACCGCTCTGAACGGCCCGGCGGCAACAGCTTCAACCCCGCTTCCCTTGGTGGGACGCTTCATTTCCCTCGATGCCTTCAGCACATCCAAGCCCCGTGTGATTGGACGCGGGGTGCTGGGCTACAACGCCATCGTCGCCGGAACGGATCCGAACCTCGATGATTTGCGTCAGGACGAAGAGCTGAAGCCGTTCCTTACCAGGTTTGTAGATGCTGCCTCGGTTGACTCCATCGCCGCGGTGCGGGCTCTCAAGAAGCTCATCAGGGGAATCAGCGACAAACAGAATTTCGTTAGCACCGACGGGCTGGATGTGGGGCCCGTTTCCGACTGCTTTCTAAGCACGACGGACGGAATCAAGAACATCAATCAGTAAGGTTCTTGACGCGCGGCCGCTTCAGACGAACCAACTCGTACCGATCCAGGGACGCGGCGAAGGTCAGGTTCGGGCCTTCCCGCAGGACGGTGCCCGCGCACCGTAGCTGTACGTCCCGGCGCGCGCGCCGGAAGCGGGGAAATGAGATCAGGCAGTCGATCGAGGCTCCCACTGGAACGGGCTCGTCAGAGGTGAACAGGACGCCGGACGAGCTGACATTCCTGGTCTCGCCGTTGGTTCGCAGGCCGGACGACGCGTGAACGATTACGCAACGCAATCGTAACTCGAAGCGCCGTCTTTTCCTTCGTTCGCTCATTCTGGATCTTCCACTCTCGGAGCCAACGGGGGGACCGTCCATGCTAAACGTGATCCCAACAAATCAGCTCTCCCCGTTGCATTCGTGTCCAATTAAGTCTCTTCACTGCCTCTGATTACGGGCCAAAAATAGTACTGCTCTCTGAATTGCTTGGTAGCACTCTAGACGCTCAAACCGATCCGAAAAGTATCTCCGCTATCGAAAGATACTCTTGCTGCTAGCGCGCTTTAACGACAGAATGGTCGCCTCCCCCTGTGCAGGGGCGGAGTGTAAGAGAGCGTCTGGAGGAGGATGCCGATGAAACCGTCCGTTAAACTGATTTGTCTTGCGCTGGCCATTGCCGCGCTTGGATTTATAGTTTCCACCCATGCGGTCCCGACCCATGCCGCTGGTCAGGCGACTGTTACTACTGACCAGACGAAATACGGTGTCGGTCAGACCATGGTCATATCGGGCGCCGGGTTCACGGCGAACGGGCTTATCAATCTAAGTGTTCTGAGACCGGACCACTTGACCGATTACGTGCTCAATGTCGTCGCTGACGGTTCGGGCGCCTTCAATACGCAGTACACGCCTGCTGAACCACAAGTGCCCGGACGGTACAGGATCACAGCTGCAGACGGGAGTTCCTCCGCGACCACGGCCGTGACGGAAGCCGACGCGGCGGCGGCGGACATCGATCAATGCCGAAACGGAGCGGCGGCCGCCCCGAACGATTGCGTACAACTCAACGGCAGCAGCGGATGGGTCAACGGAGACGTCGGCGCCAGCCAGGGCCACTTTATCGAAGGCTATTCGATCCCGTATCGCATGAAGTTCACTGGATTGAACTCGGGCGCGGCGCAAACCTGGACGGTCGATATCGGTTATGACGTCGAGCACAGCAGCAAGCACGCGATCGACTTTATTACGGGTTATAACCGTATCAATGATCCCTTGCACACTTTGGCCTTCAATCATGGTCCCGAGTGCATTGAGCCGCCCGACGGTTTCGCGTCTTTCGGTGGCACCACCGGGCTTTGCCCCGACGCGTCCGCACCGACCGCCACCCTTGATATTATTAAGCCGCTGCTTCCAAACTTTGCGTCCGCCGGCCCGCCTCTAACCTGTACCTCACCGAACCCCGACGGCAGCGGAAACAACGTGCTTCCCGGAAACACGAGTTGTCCCGGGACATCGTTCGACGCGATCCACGCGAACGCCGACGCGACACAATCCAAACTAGCCTTATGGGGCGCTACTTTTGCCGGGCCGATGACTTACCCGTACCAAGCCTCCGGCAGTGGCGATCTGGAAACCCGCTTCCAGCTGCGAATCGTGGTGCCGGCGGGTGTCGATAATGTTTTGTTGGGTTGGGGCGGTCACATCGGCCGCGAGCAGGACTGGGGAACTGGCAACTCTGCAGGCGGCATCAGCGGGTCTCCCTACCATATGAGATTAAAGGGATTCTGTTCTGGACAGCCCCCCTTCCTCGACAAACAAGGCAACCCAACCAACCTGTGCGATACGGGCGGAAATCAGGACCGGGCTCTCGCGGCTGCGGCAGTATTCGTTCCTCCGACTTTGACCCTCGTCAAGGTCGTTACGAACAACAACGGCGGCACCAAGACGCTTTCGGACTTCCCGCTGACCGCGACCGGTCCGGTTACCATCAGCGGCGTGAGCGGCACGGCTGCGGTGACCGGCCAGGTTGTGCAGGCCGGCACGTACACCTTGTCGGAGGTAACCCAGGCGGGCTACACGGCCAGTGGGTTTACGTGCGTGGGCGGCAATGCCAGCTCTCCCCTCACACTGGTTAATGGCGACAACGCAACTTGTACGATTACCAACGACGACCAGGGGGCGCGCCTGACGCTAGTCAAGGTGGTGACCAACAATAACGGTGGTACCAAGACGCTTTCGGACTTCCCGCTGTCCGCAGCGGGTCCCACTCCGATCAGCGGTCAGGTTAGCGGCACTGCGGGCGCGACCAACGTGGCCGTCAACGCCGGGACGTATACCTTGTCGGAGGTGACGCAGGCGGGCTACACGGCCAGCGCGTTTACGTGCGTGGGCGGCAATAACAGCTCCCCGCTTACACTCGGTCTGGGTCAAAGCGCAACCTGTACGATTACCAACGACGACGTCGGGGCCACTCTGACCCTGGTCAAAGTGGTGACCAATAACAGCGGCGGCACCAAGACGCTTTCGGACTTCCCGCTGTCGGCGGCCGGTCCGACTCCCATCACGAACCAGATCAGCGGTAGCGCAGGGGCGACCAACGTGGGCGTGAACGCGGGCAGCTACACCTTCTCGGAGGTGACGCAGGCGGGCTACACGGCCAGCGCGTTTACGTGCGTGGGCGGCAATAACAGCGTCCCACTCGTACTCGGTCTCGGTCAGAGCGCCACTTGTACCGTCACTAATGATGACCAGACAGCTCGCCTGACCCTGGTCAAAGTGGTGACGAACAACAACGGCGGCACCAAGACGCTTTCGGACTTCCCGCTGTCCGCGGCGGGTCCGACTCCGATCAGCGGCCAGGTTAGCGGCACGGCCGGCGCGACCAACGTGGCGGTGAACGCCGGGACGTATACCTTGTCGGAGGTGACGCAGGCGGGCTACACGGCCAGCGCGTTTACCTGCGTGGGAGGCAATAACAGTTCGCCGCTCACCCTTGGCCTCGGCCAGAGCGCTACTTGTACCATCACCAATGACGACCAGTCGGCGCACCTGAAGCTGGTCAAGATAGTAACTAACAACAACGGCGGCACCAAGACGTTGTCGGACTTCCCGCTCTCGGCGGCGGGGCCGACCCCGATCACTAACGCGGTCAGCGGTACGGGGGCTGCGGACGTGGACGTGAGCGCAGGCACGTATACTTTGTCGGAGGTGACACAGGCGGGCTACACGGC
>Ga0310810_10007903_pt1 | contig 12189 bp, 12 predicted proteins | sample NCmetagenome_FD_207641 | JGI IMG/M metagenome (GOLD analysis project Ga0310810, IMG submission 207641) | Soil microbial communities from experimental microcosm in Duke University, North Carolina, United States - NC | ecosystem: Engineered > Artificial ecosystem > Soil microcosm > Unclassified ... | reverse complement strand
CTACCGCCGCTCCTGGGTGATGGAGTGGCTGACGACGGTCGACCACAAGAAGATCGGGATCCTTTACATCGTCAACTCGTTCGCGTTCTTCTTCGCGGCGGGCATCCTCGCCCTGCTGGTGCGCTCTGAGCTGGCCGTCCCCGGGCTCCAGTTCCTCGACGAGCGGACGTACAACCAGGCCTTCACGATGCACGGGACGATCATGATCTTCCTGTTCGTGGTCCCGGTCCTGTCGGGATTCGCGAACTACATCGTGCCGCTCCAGCTGGGCGCGCCGGACATGGCCTTCCCGCGAATCAACGCCCTGAGCTTCTGGTTCCTGCCCCTTGGCGGGCTGCTGATCTTCTCCGGCTACCTCTTCGGCGGTGCCGCGGCCGAGGGCTGGACGCTGTACACGCCGCTGAGCAGTGGCTCGTATTCGACCGGCGTCGGGACCGACCTCTGGCTCATCGGGCTCCTGCTGGTGGGGACGGCATCGATCCTGGGCTCGGTCAACTTCATCGCCACCATCTTCAAGATGCGGGCGCCGGGGATGTCACTCTTCCGGATGCCGATCCTGGTCTGGACGGTGCTCGTCACCGCCACGCTGATCCTGCTGGCGACACCGGTCCTGGCGGCCGGCATGATCGCCCTCTTCATCGACCGGAACTACGGCGGCAGCTTCTTCGACCCGAACACGGGCGGCAACCCCATCCTGTGGCAGCACCTCTTCTGGTTCTTCGGCCACCCCGAGGTCTACATCGTGATCCTGCCGGCGATGGGCGTGGTGAGCGAGATCCTGCCGGTCTTCACTCGACGGCCGCTCTTCGGCTATCGGGCCTTCGTCTTCGCCACGATCGCCATCGGCCTCCTCAGCTTCAGCGTGTGGGCGCACCACATGTTCACGACCGGGCAGGTCTTCCTGCCGTTCTTCAGCTTCATGACCGCGCTGATCGCGATCCCAACTGGCGTGAAGATGTTCAACTGGCTGGCGACCCTGTGGCGCGGCTCGATCGTGTTCGCGACGCCGATGCTGTTTGCGCTCGGCTTCCTCTCGATGTTCCTGATCGGCGGGATCAGCGGGGTGATGCTCTCCGCCCCGCCCGTCGACTTCCACCTGCAGGACACCTACTTCGTGGTGGCGCACCTCCACTACGTCTTCTTCGGCGGGAGCGTCTTCGGCGTCTTCGCGGCGACCTACTACTGGTTCCCGAAGATGACCGGCCGCCGCCTCAACGAGCGCCTCGGCAAGGTGCATTTCTGGATGCACTTCGTCGGCTTCAACCTCGCCTTCTTCCCGATGCACATCCTCGGGATCCAGGGGATGCCGCGGCGCATCAGCGACTACTCGCCCGATGCGGGCTGGACGGTCCTGAACCTGGTCTCGACCGTCGGGGCGTTCCTGATCGCGGCCAGCGTGCTGCCGTTCCTGGTGAACGTGGTCGCCACCTTCATCAACGGCGAGAAGGTTGGCGACGACCCGTGGGAGGGAAACACGCTCGAATGGGCGACCTCCTCCCCGCCCCCGCCGTACAACTTCGACAAGCTGCCGCCGATCCGCAGCGAGCGCCCCGTCTTCGACCTCCGCCACCGGCACGATGCCGAGCACGTCGAGGTCGCGAAGGTGGAGGACCAATGACCGTCCAGGTGCCGACCGGCATGAGCGCCGACATCACCACCAAGACCGAGGTCTCCCACCGCGAGGCGGGGATGCCGACCCCCCTGGTCGGGATGCTCCTCTTCATCGCCAGCGAGGTGATGTTCTTCGGCGGCCTCTTCGCGTCCTACTTCAACGCACGAGCCGTGCACATCGGGGAGTGGGCGCCGCCGGCGGGCGCGCCGGAGCTCGAGATCCTGCCGATCGCTCTCCCGATCACGATCATCCTCGTCGTCTCGAGCTTCACCATGCAGTTCGGGGTGTGGGCGATCCGTCGCGGCGACCAGCGCGCGATGCGCAACTGGACGCTGATCACGCTGATCCTGGGCGTGACCTTCCTGATCGGCCAGATCTACGACTACACCCAGCTCGGATTCGGGATCAGCGATGGAGCATTCGGGACGGTCTTCTACACGCTGACCGGCTTCCACGGGGCGCACGTCTTCGGTGGGGCGGTGGGGCTCACCATCCTGGCCGCCCGGGCGGGGCAGGGCCAGTTCAGCAAGCAGAACCACGTGGCGGTGGAGGCGATCAGCTTCTACTGGCACTTCGTGGACGTGGTCTGGATCGCCCTCTTCAGCACGCTGTACTTCCTGCGCTAGGAGGATGACCGAGTGAACGACACTGCCTTCGGGTATCTCCTCCTGGCGATCGGGATCACCTTCGTGCTGGCCATCGTCTATGCCATCACCAGCCACATCAGCGTCTCCGCAGAGCGGCCACGGCCGCCGCGCGGCGTCCACCTGCCGAACCCGAGCGCGCTTCCCGTCATCCTGGCGGTGGGCGGCGCGCTGCTGGGTGCCGGCCTCGCCTTCCGCGCGGACGATCAGCTGGCCAACCCGTTCCTGGCGGTCCCCGGCCTGTTGATCTTCCTGTACGCCGTGGTGGCGTGGGTGCGGGCAGCCGGCCGCGAGTGGCACGAGGTCGAGCGCGGCCCGCATGACGATGCCTCCGGCCATTGACACCTAGATGACCGCCACCGCCGGTTCGCCACTCGGAGCGCTGGCCGACCGCGGGCCCGCGCGACTTCCGCGCGCGTACTACCTCGCGGCGGCGATCGCGCCCCTCCTGATCCTCGCCGCGTGGGGAGTCCTGCTCCTGGCTCGTCCGGCCGTCCCGACGGTCGTCCGGGTCGGCGACGCGGCGCCCGCCTTCTCGCTGGCCGATCTGGACGGAAACCCGGTGCGCCTCGTGGACCTTCGGGGCCGGCCGGTGATCGTCAATTTCTGGGCGAGCTGGTGCGGGCCGTGCGTGGAGGAGTTCCCGCTGCTGACCTCCGCCGCCGCCATGCACCAGGGCGACGGTCTGGCGATCGTCGGGATCGTCTTCCAGGATCGATCGGAGGCCGCGCGGGCGTTCCTGGCCCGCATGGGAGCGACCTGGCCGGTGGCCATGGATCCGGGCGATGTCATCGCCAACCGGTTCGGCATCATCGGTCCGCCGGACACGTTCTTCATCGACCGCGATGGCGTCGTCGTCGGACGTCAGATCGGCCAGCTCAGCGCCGCGGACCTGGACCGCGGGCTGGCGCAGATCCTCGGAGAGGAGTGATGGCGATGGAGCAGAACGTCCCTGCCCAGGCGGAGGAGCATGGGCTTGTCCTCGATACGACCCACGACCTGCACACCGATCACGTCGATCCCCAGGTCCAGGTTCAGCACCAGAACATCCGGGTCGCCCTGCTGCCGTTGGCGATCATCGCCTTTACGCTGATCGCCTTCATCGCCGCCGCCTGGACCTTTCTGACCGCGCTGCCAGCGTCCTGAAGGGGGAGAGCCTGAACCCCTTGCGCTCATGCGTAGGCTATGGGCGTCACGCGCAGGTTCCGAAGCGTTCCGAAGCAAGGAAGGCACCACCGATGGAGAAGCTATCCATGTGGCACTCGCGACAGCAGCCCATCAGATTCACCGTCCTCCGAGCTGCGGCGGCGCTGATGGCAACGGCGATCCTGGTGGCGGCCTGCGGAGGCGACAGTGGCAACGGCGGAGTCCCAGGCGTGCTGCACGTCATGGTCGTGAATGCCTCCGATGCGGACGTCACCATCAGCTACACGGGGGACGAGCCCGCCGCGGACGAGACTCAGAAGACCTGCTCGGCGGACACGCATGACTTCCCGGTCTCGGACCCGTTCACCATCGCCATCGACGGAAAGACCGTGATCGACTCGGATGCAGACCTCCCCGATGGAATCCCCAACGATGGCGAGAGCGACCTGATCGTTCGGATCGACGTCGCCAAGGACGGGACCACGAAGTTCGACAAGGTCCGGCCCGGCTCCGGGATGCAGAAGCCGTCGAGGGCCGGGTACTGCCCGGGCCTGCCCTGATCACGCGAATCCATCTATCGGCAATTGACGAAGGAGATCGAGCAGTGGAGGTCCAGCGCATGCGGTCCCGCCCAGGCCCATCCCGGTCCATCCTGCGCACCGGGGCCGCACTGGCGGCCACGGCCATCCTGCTCGTCGCCTGCGGCGGCGACGGAGGTGGCGACGGCGCCGCGAGTGGGAGCACCCTCCACGCGCTCATCGTGAACGCCTCGGACGGCGACGTGACGGTCACCTATACCGGCACCGACCCAGCCGAGGAGGTCATCCAGAAGACCTGCACGGCCGACGTTCACAACTTCCCGATCGCCGATCCATTCACGTTCACGATCGGCGAGGACATCGTCCTCGACTCGGACGCCGACCTGCCCGACGGGATCCCGAACGACGGCGAGAGCGACCTGATCGTCCGCATCGACATCGCCAAGGACGGGACGGCGTCCTTTGACAAGGTCCGGCCGGGGAGCGACATCGGCAAGCCCTCGAAGGCGGCCTACTGCCCGTCCCTGCCGGGCTGACCCCGCGTCTTCAGGAAGGGGCGGCGGCGAGCGTCTCGGGATAGCGGAGGGCTACGTACTCCTCGAGGATCTCGAGGAAGCGCGGCACGATGTCGTCGCCGCGCAGCGTGGTGCGCAGCTGCCCGTCCACGAAGACCGGCGCCACCGGCTCCTCGAACGTGCCCGGCAGGCTGATCCCGATGTCGGCGTGCTTGCTCTCGCCGGGTCCGTTCACCACGCAGCCCATCACCGCCACCTTCAGCTCCTCGACGCCGGGATGCGTGCGGCTCCAGACCGGCATCTGGTCGCGCAGGTAGGCGCCGATGTCGCGCGCCATCTCCTGGAAGAAGGTCGAGGTGGTGCGACCGCAGCCGGGGCAGGCACTGACCTGCGGCGTGAAGCTGCGCAGCTCGAGTGACTGGAGGACCTGCTGCGCGATCCGCACCTCCTCGGTCCGGTCGCCTTCTGGTGCCGGGGTGAGGCTGACCCGGATCGTGTCGCCGATCCCGCGCTGCAGCAGGATCGCCAGGCCGGCGGTCGAGGAGATGATCCCCCGTGAGCCCATCCCGGCTTCCGTCAGTCCCAGGTGGAGCGGGTAGTCGCAGCGCTCGGCGAGGCGGGTGTAGACCTCGACCAGGTCCTGCACGCCGCTCACCTTGGCCGAGATGACGATTCGGTCGTGGCCGAGGCCGGTCTCCTCAGCGAGGGTGGCGGAGCGGAGCGCCGACTCCAGCATCGCGTCGATCATCACGTCGCGCGAGTCGCGCGGCTCGGCCAGCGCGGCGTTGACATCCATCAACTCGGTCAGCAGCTGCTGGTCGAGCGAGCCCCAGTTGACCCCGATCCGGACGGGCTTCCCGTTCGCGACGGCGACCTCGACGATCGCGCGGAACTGCTCGTCATGGCGCTTGGTGCCGACGTTGCCGGGGTTGATCCGGTACTTGGCGAGCGCGGCAGCGCAGGCGGGGTACTTCGTCAGGAGCAGGTGGCCGTTGTAGTGGAAGTCGCCGATGATCGGGACGCCCACGCCCAGTCGATCGAGCTTCTCGCGGATGATCGGCACCGCCTCTGCTGCGGCGTCGTTGTTGACGGTGACCCGCACCAGCTCCGACCCGGCGTGGGCGAGCTGCGCGACCTGGATGGCGGTTGCATCCGCATCGGCGGTGTCGGTGTTCGTCATCGACTGGACCACGATCGGGTGTCCGGAGCCGATCATGACTCCTCCGACGTCCACGCTCACGGTCTGGCGACGATCGATCATGGCCCGAGTGTACTCATCATTCCGGCGGACGCCCCGCTGCCGTCATCGGGTCGTTCGACGACTTCGCTAGACTGAAGAGAGACATGACCGCGACCGTTCCGCCCAGCACGGGCACGCCTGCCCCCGACATCACCGATACCCGGCACCACAAGCTCGCGATCATCGGGTCCGGGCCCGCTGGACTGACCGCGGCCATCTACGCCGCCCGCGCGAATCTCGAGCCGATGGTCTTCGCCGGCAACACCCCGCTCGGCCAGCTGATGATCACCTCGGACGTGGAGAACTACCCCGGCTTTCCAGGTGGGATCCAGGGCCCCGAGCTGATGCAGCTCTTCCGCGACCAGGCCGAGCGCTTCGGCAGCAAGCTGCTCGACAAGGACGTGACGCGGGTGGACTTCAGCCAGCGTCCGCATCGGCTTTGGGTGGGGGAGGACGAATACCAGGCCGATGCCGTGATCGTCGCCACCGGCGCCTCCGCCCTATGGCTGGGGCTCGAGTCCGAGGAGCAGTTCCGCGGTCGTGGGGTGAGCGCCTGCGCCACCTGCGACGGCTTCTTCTTCCGCGACCGCGAGATCGCCGTGGTGGGCGGCGGCGACACCGCGCTGGAGGAGGCGCTCTTCCTGACCCGCTTTGCCTCGAAGGTGACGATGCTCGTCCGGCGCGAGGCGTTCCGCGGCAGCAAGATCATGCAGGACCGTGCCTTCGCGCACCCCAAGGTGGAGGTGCGCTGGAACACGGAGGTCACCGACGTGCGTGGCGAAATGACCGTCAACGAGCTCGCGCTGCGCGACACCGTGACCGGCGAGGAGTCGACCCTCGCCGTCCAGGGGCTCTTCGTCGCCATCGGCTACAAGCCGAACACCGATCTCTTCGCCGGCCAGCTCGACCTCGATGCGCGCGGCTACTGCGTCGTCGACGGCGGGACGCGGACGAAGATCGAGGGCGTCTTCGTGGCCGGCGACGTCCACGACCACCTCTATCGCCAGGCGGTCACTGCCGCCGGAGACGGCTGCCGGGCTGCCATCGACGCCGAGCGGTGGCTCGAGTCGGTGGGCGAGATCCAGGCCTCGACCGCCACCAACTGGTAGCGGCGGCTACCCGAGCAGCGAGGCAGCCAGCTCCGGAGTGATCCCCTCCCGGCCCGCGTCGGCCAGGTGCTGGAGGGTCGTCCGCCAGCGTGAGTCCGCCGCGAAGGCAATCTGCAGCTCGCGCCGCGCGGCCTCTACCTCGCCGGCGCCGGCGAGCTCCACGCCGGTCCAGAAGACCAGCTCGTAGGCATCGGGCGCCAGCTGCCGCAGCCGCGCGTAGCGGTCCGCCGACGACTCACCCGCGCGTGCAGCCTCGCCGTCGTCATCGGCGAGGTCGTACGCCAGCTGCATCGTGACGATCCGCCGCAGCTCGGGGACCGGGTCGGGATGGTCCTCGATGCGCAGGTCCATCACGCGGCCGCCCCACAGGCGCCCGCGCCAGGTGGTGGGCCGCACCTCGCCCTCCACCACCATGATCGCGGCAGACTGGCGACCACGGACGTCCCCTCCCTCGCGCTCCGCCGCCTCCAGCGCGAGCAGGAGCCGCTCGACGAAGGGCTCCCCGCGGCCGAGGGCGGCTTCGTAGACATCGGCCATGGCCGGCCAGCAGGTGTCGCGCTCCAGCAGGTTGCCCTGCACCGTGTATGCGTCGCCGACGTGATGACCGCAGGCCGGGATGCAATCGGCCCCGGTATGGGCCGCCGCGCGGCCTTCCGCGTCCACCACGCCCAGCTGGCGGATCGCCGCGTGCTCGTCGCTACCGGTGAGGGAGGCGACCACCTCGGCCGCCGTCTGTCCCGCGCGCAGCATCTCCAGCCCGATCGGCCCGAAGCTGACGTTGACCGACGCCTGGGTGGCGACCGCCCCGACGCCGGCCTCGAGCCAGGGGACGACCGGTCCGACGCCCAGGAAGTGCGACTGGACAGCGACCCCGAAGCGGCCCGTCTGCGGGTCGCGGGCGACGATGCTGTAGGTCATGCGCGCAGGGTAGCGAGGATGACAGCCGCCTGTACACTCGTCCGATTCCGATGCGATCAGCGAAGGAGAAGGAGATGAACGCATTCATCGTCGAGCTGCCGAACCGGCCGGGAAGCCTGGCCATGGTCGCCGAGGCGGTCGCAGAGAAGGCGATCAATATCACCGGCGTCGTCGGCGCCACCTCGGGCGAGCTCGGGACCGTCTCGTTCACGACGGATGACGAGTCCGGCACGCGGAACGCCCTGGGGGAGAAGGGCTGGGTCTACCGCGAGGTGCCGCTCGTCCACGCCAGCCTCGAGCATCGCCCTGGAACGCTTGCCGCCGCCGCGCGCAAGCTGGCGGATGCCGGCATCAACATCGAGCTGATGTTCGTCAGCGGCATGGACGGCGACAAGGTCGAGGTTGCCTTCGGCGTGGATACCCCCGAGGCCGCCCAGCGCGCTCTCGGCTAGCCCGCTCGCGGTCCGAGCGCCTGCCGGCCGACGTCCGGCAGGTCCGTGACGAAGCCCCATAGCCCGAGGGCGGCGAGCTGCCGCATCCGATCGGGTTCGTTGACCACGTAGCAGCCGATCAGCCGGCCGTAGGCGGTCGCTTCCTGGAGCATCGCGGAGGGATCGAGCCCGAGGTCGCCGTCCCAGGGATGCACGGCGGCATGCCCGTGCTCGACGGCGTAGGCGAGCGCGGCTTCGATGGGCTGGGAGGGCACCAGCAGGTAGCCGGTCGGGATCTCCGGGTCGAGCGCTCGCGACTCCTCGATCGCCCGCTCATCGAAGCTGATGATGCTCACCGCCCCCTCCTCCCGGACCCGGGAGCCCCGAAGCGCAGCGATGGTCGGAGCGGTGGCGGCGCGTGCCTTGACCTCGACCACCAACCCGATACCGGCGGGCAGCCACTTGAGCACCTCCGGCAGGGTCGGCACCTTCAGCCCCTTGCCGCGGAAGGGGAACGAGCCCTCGGGCGCCTCGAAGCGATAGCCGGCGTCCGCGGTGCGGAGCTGCTTCATGGTCATCGAGGCGATCGCGCCGGTCAGGTCGGTGGTGCGCTCCGCGGTCTCATCGTGGATGACGGCCAGCTTCCCGTCGGCGGTGAGGTGCACATCCAGCTCGAGCGCATCGGCCCCCATCTCGACCGCCAGCCGGTACGCCTCCATCGTGTTCTCGGGGGCGATGGCGGGGGCGCCGCGGTGCGCAACCACCAGCGTCATGGCGCTTCTCCCGGCGGCACGATGGCGGGCTCGATCCGCGGGTAGCGCTCCTCCAGCTCAGGTCGCGGCTGCACGTCCGGCACCTTCCGCACGATGAGGAAGCCGATCACCATCAGGACCAGCAGGGAGAGGATCGCGATCTGGTAGGCGGCCTTACCCATCGGCTCCAGGAGGAGGCCGACGATCGAGCCGTAGGCGATCGGGCCGATGACGGCGCTGAACTTCCCGGCGAGCCCGTAGAGGCCGAGCATCTCGCCGACCTGGTCGGGTCGCGCCAGGCGCAGCAGGAGGAGCCGATCGGTGACTGCCACGCCGCCCAGCCCCGAGCCGAGCACGGCCCCGGCGATCAGGAACGGGATCTTGTCGAGCACCAGCCCGAGCAGCAGCAGCCCGCCGGTCCATGAGACGAGGACCCACAGGAGGGTGCTCTTGGGGCCGATCCGATCCGTGAGCCAGCCCCAGCCGAACGATGCGATCACGGCCACCACGGTGAGCAGCAGCAGGATGTTCAGCGCCTCGCCCGAGGTGAAGCCGATGGCCTGGGTGGCGAAGGCGCTCATCACCACGATGGCGGTGTTGACCGGGTCGCTGTAGAAGAAGCGCCCCACGATGAATCGCAGCAGCCCCGGGGTCTCCTGGGCGTGGGCGATCGTGGCCCGCAGCTGGCTCCAGGAGCGGAGGGCGTCGATCATCCGGAACTGCTGACCCCGCGGGGCGTGCTCGTGCACGCGCAGGAAGATCGGCGCCGCGAAGACTGCGAAGAGCGAGCCGACCAGGAGGAAGGAGGCCGCCGTCGAGTCGCCCCCCGCATCGGTCGTCAGCTTGAAGAGCAGCCCGGACACGATCGTGCCCAGGTAGCCAAGCGCGACCCCCACCCCCGAGAGCCGGCCCCGGGTCTCTGGCCGGGCTACGTCGGGCAGCAGCGCGTCGTAGTAGATGAGCGCCGCCTGGTACGCGAAGTTGGCGATGGCGAAGAAGAGGAGGCCGATCCCGATGTTCACCAGGCCGATGAAGAGGGTCGGCAGGATGGCCAGCGCGGTGAAGACGCCGAGGAACGGCTTGCGGCGCCCGGTGCGGTCGCTCATCGCGCCGAGCACCGGCGACACCGCCGCGTTGATCAGGACCGATGCGCTGACGGCGAAGGTGAACCAGAACTGGCCCCCGGCCTCGCCAAGGAACTCGATCGCCCACAGGCTCATCGCGAAGCTGACGATGGCGAACGAGAAGATCGTGTTGGCGAAGTCGTAGAGCGCCCACGAGAGACCCTCCAGCGCGCTGCCGGAGCGGGTCAGCCCTCCCAGCCCGCGCCACCATGCGGTGGGAGCCAGGCTGCTCACGCGGCGGCCGCTGGGCGATTCACGCGCGGATCATACCGACCCTGTACCCTTCGCCCCGGCGAATCGCGAGCCACGCCCACCCGAGGTGAACCTTGTCCACTACCCCTGCCACGCCGCCGGCCGGACACGTGCGCGAGCTGCACCCGACCGGCATCTTCGCGGCCGTCGGCCGCTTCGACTATCGCTTCCGACGCTGGCTGCCGCTCATCGGGCTGGCGATCGTGATCGGCATGAACGCGTGGGCGGCCACCTCCGGCGGGACGCTGATCCAGGGCGGCTGGGTGATCGACGGCTCGGAGGAGCAGCGGGCCGCGGCGCTCATCGCGGAGCGATTCAAGGACCCGGGCACGGTGATGATCGTGGTCTACACCGATCCAGCCGGAAACGCGGCCTCTGCCGAGTTCCAGGCAACCGTCGAGGCGAGCCTCGCCCGGGTCGCCGACGACCCGACGGTGACCGGGGTGCAGACGTTCGCAAGCACGAAGCTGCCCGCATTGCTGAGCAGGGACGGCACCACCACGATGGCCGTCGTCTCGCTCGACAAGGGGGTCGAGGACGCCGTCAACGACGCGGGACGCCTGGCGGGAGAGGTGGATCGCCCGGCCGGCGTCGAGATGTGGGTGACCGGGATCCCGCAGGTCTATCACGAGTTCAACGCCAAGATCGAGCACGACCTCTTCCAGGCGGAGGCGATCAGCCTGCCGATTGCCCTGCTCATCCTGCTTGCGGTCTTCGGAACCCTGGTCGGAGCCGCGCTGCCGCTGGTCATCGCCGGGTTCGCGATGCCGACCGCGTTCGCCGCGATCAGCCTCATGGCCAATGTCACCGACATGAGCATCTTCGTCACGAACATCGCCACGATGATCGGCCTGGCGCTCGCGATCGACTACTCGCTGTTCATGGTCAGCCGCTTCCGCGAGGAGCTCCGCCACCACGACGTCGAGATCGCGCTGGAGCGGATGATGGGGAGCGTCGGGAAGGCCGTCGCGGTCTCCGGGATCGCGGTCGCCGTGGGGCTCTCCTCGCTCGTTGTCTTCGACGCAGCCGCGCTGCGCAGCATGGGCCTCGGCGGGATCATCACGGTCGTCTCGACCCTCCTCTTCGGCCTCACCGTGCTCCCGGCGCTGCTGGCGCTGCTCGGCCCGCGGGTCAACCGGCTGCGCGTACCGCTTCCGGGCTTCCTGCGCCTGATCGAGGACGACACCGAGGCCGCTGATCGGCGCCAGGGGCATGGCGTCTGGTCGTGGATCGCGGCGCGGGTCATGCGCCGGCCGTTCCTGATCTCGATCCCGGTGCTGGCGATCCTCCTCTTCGCCGGCTCGCCGTTCCTCGGCATCCAGCTGTCGACCGGCCAGAACCTCTCCGACCTGCCGCCAGTCCCGTCGCGGCTCGGCTTCGAGGTGATCGCCGACAAGTTCCCCGGCGGCGAGAGCGACCCGATCGCGGTCGTCCTCTCGTGGCCGCGTCAGGATCTCGGCGGAGCGCTGCCGGCCGATCGCCAGGAGCAGCTGGCCGCGTACGAGGACCGCATCGCCGCGCTCGACCTGGTGTCCGGGATCGACAGCGTGCTCACCCCGCCACCGGGCGTGTCCGCGGACCAATGGCCGGCGCTCCTCGCGACGCCACCGGCGCAACGTCCGCCCGGCACCGAGGGGTTGAGCGACTACACCGGCGGGCTGCTGGGCGGTGACAGCGTCAAGGTTCGCGTCTTCTCGAGCGCCGTCCCCGACTCCGACGACGGGCGGGCACTCGTCGCCAGGGTCCGCGCGGTCGAGCCGCCACCGGGCGCCGAGGCACTGACCGGCGGGCTTCCATCGCGCTCGGCCGACTTCATGGACAGCTTCCGCGCCTCGGTGCCGATCGCCGTCCTGATCGTCGTGCTGGTGACGAGCGGCGTCCTCTTCCTGACCTTCGGCTCGGTATTC
>Ga0310810_10007902_pt1 | contig 12189 bp, 14 predicted proteins | sample NCmetagenome_FD_207641 | JGI IMG/M metagenome (GOLD analysis project Ga0310810, IMG submission 207641) | Soil microbial communities from experimental microcosm in Duke University, North Carolina, United States - NC | ecosystem: Engineered > Artificial ecosystem > Soil microcosm > Unclassified ... | reverse complement strand
CCGGTTCGCGCAGGCCAGGCCGGCCGTCCCGCCGCCGACGATCGCGACGCCGACCTCGATGAGCTCGTCCTCGGGGTCGAGGCCGTGCTTGATGAACTCGCCCTGCGGATCGACCGGGGGCGGGAACTGCGCGGGCGCGGGCCTGCCGCCGTTGCTGCCGGACACGAGGCGGCCCTCAGCCCTTCTTCGCCTTCACGGCCTCGGTGAGCTTCGGCAGGATCTTGTTGAGATCGCCGACGATGCCGAGGTCGGAGTACTCGAAGATCGGGGCGTTGGAGTCCTTGTTGATCGCGATGATGTTCTCCGAGGACTGAAAGCCCACCTTGTGCTGGATCGCGCCCGAGATGCCCGCCGCGAGGTAGAGCTTCGGCGACACGGTCTTGCCGGTCTGGCCGATCTGCGTCGAGTACGGGTACCAGCCGGCGTCGACGACCGCGCGCGTCGCGGCGACGGCGCCGCCGAGCGCGGCGGCGAGCGCCTCGCAGAGCTCGAAGCCCTCCGGCTTGCCCAGGCCGCGCCCGCCGGCCACGAGGATGTCGGCGCCCTCGATGTCGATGTCCTCGCCGCGCTGCTCGCCGCGCATGACCATCGTCATCCGCGACGAGAAGTCCGACAGCTCGACGTCGACGTCGACGACCTCGGCCGTCGCGTCGCTGGGAATCGAGGTCTCGAAGGCGTTCAGCCGGCCGATGATGATCCCGCGGTCCTTGTAGGAGGACGTCGAGATCGACGAGTCGCCGTGGATCGGGCGCTCGGCCGTGAGCTTGCCGTCGGCCGCGTTGACCTTCGTGACCTCCATCGTCACGCCGGCGTTCAGGCGCGCCGCGAGGCCGGCGCCGATCTCGAAGCCGAGCAGGCCGCCGCCGAAGAGCGCGTAGTCGTGGCCCTCGTCGTCCATGATCTTCGCCATGACGTCGACGACCGGCTGGGCCAGGCCCTCGGGGACGTCCTTGGCGCGGAAGACCTTCGTCGCGCCGTAGTTGCCGAGCGTCGCCGCGAGCTCGTCGGAGATGTCGCCGATGACGACGGCGTGGGCCTCGGTGCCGAGCTCGGCGGCCTGGCGGGCCGCCTCGGAGACGCCGCCGAGCGAGTTCTTGTTGAAGGCGCCGTCGTAGTGCAGCGCGTAGGCCAGGATCCCGCTCATGACAGCAGCTTCCTCTCGTCGAGCCAGGCGATGATCTTCTCGACCGTCTCGTTGGTGTCCTCGTCCTCGATGATCTCCCCGGCGGCCTTCTGCGGCGGCGCCTTGAAGTCGCCGCAGACGACCTTCGAGCCGGCCTCGCCGACGCGGTCGGCGTCGATGTCCACGTCGCCGATGGCGAGGGCGTCGAGCGGCTTCTTCTTCGCGCCCATGATCGCCTTGAGCGACGGGTAGCGGGGCTCGTTGATCGCGTCGCCGACGGAGATGACCGCGGGCAGCTCGATGTCGACGGTGTCGTAGCCGTACTCGGCCTGGCGCTCGCAGCGCAGCTTGCCGGGGGTCACGTCCATCTTGATGACCTGCGTCAGCGACGGCATCCTCAGGTGGTCGGCGACGACGGCGCCGATCGTGTAGCACTCGCCGTCGTCGGACTGCTGGCCGAGCAGGACGAGGTCGGGCTGCTCGCGCTCGAGCACCTTCGCGAGGGCGTAGCCGGTGGCCGCGACGTCCGAGCCCGCGAGCGCGTCGTCGCTGAGATGGACCGAGCGGTCGGCGCCGAGCGAGACGGCCTTGTGCAGCGCGCGGACGGCGGTGCTGGGCCCCATCGTCACGGCGACGATCTCGTCGACCTCGACCTCGCCGCCCTCCTTGACCTGCATCGCAGCCTCGATCGCATGGGTGTCATACGGGTTGAGGTTGCGCTCGCCGCTGCGGTCCATCCGCCCGGTCTGCGGGTTGATCCGCTTCTCGACCGCGGCGTCGGGCACCTCCTTCACCAGGACGCAGATCTTCAACGGGAGCCTCCTTCGGGACGTGACATGCGCTGAGGATAACCGATTGACTGACCAGTCAATCGCATGGTCTGGGAGCTACGTCTTCGCGCTCGCGACGCCGGCGCGGATGAAGTCGACGATCGCCTGGGTACTCGATCCGGGCGTGAACACCTCCGCGACGCCGAGCCGCTTGAGCTCGGGGATGTCGTCGCTGGGGATCGTCCCGCCGACGGTGACGAGCACGTCGTCGATCCCCTGCTCCTCGAGCAGCGTGACGATCCGCGGGACGAGCGTCATGTGGGCGCCGGAGAGGATCGACAGGCCGACGGCATCCGCGTCCTCCTGGATGACGGTCTCGACGATCTGCTCGGGCGTCTGGTGCAGCCCGGTGTAGATGACCTCCATCCCGGCGTCGCGCAGGGCGCGGGCGATGATCTTCGCGCCGCGGTCGTGCCCGTCGAGGCCTGGCTTGGCGACGACGACGCGGATCTTCTTCGTACTGCTGGCGACAGGATCGGTCATGGTTGCCCGCGGGCCGGCGGATCATATGCGCCCGCGCACGAGCGCGCGCGGTGGGGTGGGTTCAGCGCGCGTAGCGCAGCGACGCGGCGGCCACCGGCTTGCCCGTCGGCGACAGGCACTGACCCTGCTTGTTCTGGCCGAACTGGCAGAAGTGCTTGATGCGCTCGCAGTTCTTCGTCTTGAAGAACCCGTTGGTGCGGATGCGCGCGATGTCGATGCCCGGGCCGCAGTCGATCGTGCCGCGGCCGTAGAAGGCCCAGATGTAGTCCGAGCCGGGCCCGCCCTTGACGATCGTCTTGCCGTGGCTGGGGTAGATCCAGTCGTTGCCGGCTCCGCCGGAGAGGACGTCGCGCTGCGCGCCGTTGTTGGCGTCGGGATCCCAGTCGCCCCAGATGATGTCGTGGCCGGCGCCGCCCGAGAGCGTGTCGCTGCCGTGATGGCCGTTGAGCTCGTCGTTGAGCGGCCCGCCGATCTTGCGGTACGGCGTGCGGCTGTCGTCGAGGACGATCCAGAGGATCCCGCTGAGCCGCGGCCACACGCGGGTCGGCCGCTCGCCGTTCTTCGCGGTAAGACCGTTGTCGTGCGGCGCCGTCGTGCCGCCGCCCCCCGACGGACGGGCGGTGCCGGGCCCGCAGCTGATGATCCCGCGCTCGTTGTCGGCGCACAGCGACGCGCCGGACTGGCCGAGCCCGGCGCCCGGCGCCGCGAGCGCGCCGGCGGCGAGGACCGCGAGCCCGGTGAGCCCGGTGAGCGTCATGCGGCAAGCACGTGCGATGCGCCTCAACCTAGCCCGGCGGGGCGCACCGCGCGGCCGAACAGGCCGTTTCTCCAACCCCGCGGGCGTCAGAAGACCGGCGTCTCGCGGTACGTGCCGAAGACGTCCTGCAGCGCGCGGATGATCTCGCCCTCGGAGGCGTGGGCGCGGGCGCAGTCCAGCAGCGCCGGCATGAGGTTGGCGTCCGCGCGCGCGGCCTGCGCGCGCAGCGCGACGAGCGTGCCCTCGACCGCTGCCGCGTCGCGGCGGGCGCGGACGGCCTGCAGGCGGCCGAGCTGCTTGCGCTCGAGCTCGGGGTCGATGCGCAGGATCGGGATCTCCTCGTCGCCGGCGTCGACGTAGTCGTTGACGCCGACGAGGATCCGCTCGCGGCTGTCGTACTCCGTCTGCAGCTCGTAGGCCGCGTCGGCGATCTCGCGCTGCGGGAAGTTCGCCTTCACGGCCTCGACCATCCCGCCGAGCTCGTCGATGCGGCTGAAGTAGTCGTAGGCCTCGCGCTCGAGGCGATCGGTCAGCGCCTCGACGAAGTACGCGCCGCCGAGCGGGTCGATCGTGTTCGTCACGCCGGTCTCGTGGGCGATGATCTGCTGCGTGCGCAGGGCGATCCGCGCCGCCTCCTCGGTCGGGAGCGCGAGCGCCTCGTCGTAGGAGTTCGTGTGCAGCGACTGCGTGCCGCCGAGAACCCCGGCGAGCGCCTCGATCGCCGTGCGGACGATGTTGTTCAGCGGCTGCTGGGCGGTGAGGCTGACGCCCGCGGTCTGCGTGTGGAAGCGCATCCGCCACGAGCGCGGGTCCTGGGCGCCGAAGCGCTCGCGCAGCTCGCGCGCCCAGATGCGGCGCGCCGCGCGGTACTTCGCGACCTCCTCGAAGAAGTCGATCTGCGCGTTGAAGAAGAAGCTCAGGCGCGGGGCGAAGTCGTCGACCTTCAGCCCGCGGGCGACGGCCTCCTCGACGTACGTCAGGCCGTCCTTGATCGTGAACGCGAGCTCCTGGCCGGCGGTCGCCCCGGCCTCGCGGATGTGGTAGCCCGAGACGGAGATCGGGTGCCAGCGCGGCATCTTCTGCGAGCACCACTCGATCATGTCGCCGCAGAGGCGCATCGCCGGGTCGACGGGGAAGCACCACTCCTTCTGGGCGATGTACTCCTTGAGGATGTCGGCCTGGATCGTGCCGCGCAGGCGCTCGGCCGGGATCCCGTGGCGCTCGGCGGCGGCGACGTAGAACGCGAGCATGACGACCGCCGGGGCGTTGATCGTCATCGAGACGGAGATCTCGTCGAGGTCGATGCCCGCAAAGAGCGTCGTCATGTCGTCGAGCGTGTCGACGGCGACGCCCTCGCGGCCGACCTCGCCGAGGCTCAGCGCGTGATCTGAGTCATAGCCCATGAGGCTCGGCATGTCGAAGGCCGTGCTGAGCCCGTCCTGGCCGTGGGCGAGGAGGTAGCGGAAGCGCTCGTTCGTCTCCTCGGCGGTGCCGAAGCCCGCGAACTGGCGCATCGTCCAGAGGCGGCCGCGGTACATCGACGGGTAGACGCCGCGGGTGTAGGGATAGACGCCGGGGTGGCCGGGATCGCTCGGCGCGTCGGCCGCGGTGTACAGCGGCTGGACGGGGACGCCGCTCAGCGTCGTGAACGGGACCTCGCGCTCGGGCTGCAGGCCGTAGGCCGTGCGCCACTGCTCGGCGGTCGTCGGGGGAAGATGGGTGGTAGCCATAGTGTCGGGAGGCAGATAGTCGGAAGTCCGCGCTTTCTGGACAGCATAGTACCCAATCGAGCGGGCGTCCAGACGTTCGCTGGACTGGGTAGCCTCCGGCCCATGCCATCCCAAACCGTCGAGATGCTCCTGCTGCCACGCGGCGAAGTGAAGGACAAGCGCTCCATGGAGCGCCTCACGGCGCTGCTCGGGGACGCCGCCACCGTCGGCGAGCCCGACGAGCGCCGGATCTTCGAGATCGAGATCGACGAGGAGGACGTCGACGCGGCGCGCCACCGGATCTGGAACGCCGTCGCCGTCTCCGGCGTCACGGACAACATCAAGCTCCTGGACCATCCGGACCTGCCGGAGTCGTGGCGCCCGATGTCGGCGCCGGCCCGCGGCTGACGCAGCGGCCGCGGTTCAGCCGAAGGCGACGAAGCGCAGCGACCGCGACGAGCGGCGGTCGGTCGGCACGCTCCTGGCGTAGCGCGCGACCTGCGGGCGCAGGACCGCCGGGCGGGCGATCGCGACGGCCGGGCGATCGAGGCCGAAGCGCGTGCTGATCTGCGCCGCGAGGGCCGCCGCCGTGGCGGCCTCGTGGGCGGTCGCGCCGCGCGCGACGGTGATCTCCCGGAGCTTGCCGATGCGGTCGATCGCCTTGTCCTTCGTCATGCCTTGATCGTGGAGCGCGCGCCCCGCGCCGTCGTCACCCCGCGGGGGTGATCTGCGGGGGACCGGCGCTCACCCGACCGCGCGCCCGAGGAACGGGCCGAGCGAGGCCGAGCGAGGCCGAGAACGTCCGCGTCAGGGCAGGTCGACGTGCACGATCTCGATCGTCGCCGGCGGCGTGTCGTCGCCGAGCTCGATCAGCTGTGCCGTGACCTCGATCGCACCGAACTCGATGCCGCGCGTGAACGTCGCGCTGATGAGGTCGATGATGAACTGCAGGTCCTCCTCCTCCTGCAGGCCCAGGCGCTCGACGATGCGCTCCAGCCGGTCGTGCGGAAACAGCCGCGCCAGCTCCTTCGTGATGTCCTCGCGGACGTCGCCGCGCTCGGGCTCCGGCTCGCCCTCCGGCGTGATGTCTTCGTCGGGTGGGATCGACATGTCTGGCGTAGCATCCCAGGCCACTGTGGGAGACATCGGCAAGCCTGTTCGCGAGACGGAACGGCCGGCGCCCGTGCGGGTCCCGCCGCCCGAGCCCGCGCCGCGGCCCGTGCCGGAACCCCCGGTGCGCGAGCCGGTTGCGCCTTGATCCCCGAGCCCGTCGCCGAGCCGCTCGTCGGCTTCCGGCGCTGGGGCTGCCGGCGCGGCGGGTTGTACTCCGGCATCTTCGTGGCGGGCCGGTTCATCCCGAACCCGGCGCTCGGGATGATCTCCCCGCGCGCCGCGCAGCGGCCCTGGCCGACGGACCACGACCGGCCCGCGAAGTGCTTCGCGCTCGGCGGCCACGACGCGCCCTTCGGCGCGTGCAACTGCGGCTACGCCGCGTACTACGCCCTGCCCGCCGAGCCCGAGCTGCCCGCGCCCGAGGCGGTCTGGGGCGCGATCGTCGCCTGGGGGCGGATCGTCGAGTGCGAGACCGGCTTTCGCGCCGAGTACGCCCGCCCGCTCGCGCTGCTGGACGTCGCCTTCCCCGACGACCTGCGCGAGGGCGGCCGGCGGCGCGTGATCGCCGCCGACGCGTATGGCATCCCGCTGCTGGCGCGCGACGAGCTGTTGGCATACGCCGCGTGGCACGGCGAGGTCGCGACGTAGGCGGTCTGCCGCGGTTCGCTTGTGGCGGGCTCGGCGCTTACTGCATCAGTGAGGAAGTCGGGAGGTCGTCGGCGAGCGCGGCGGCTCTCACACCCCCTTATCGACGCAGTAAGCGCTCGCGCCACCGCCGGCGCACGCGGAAGAACCAACCCGTCTACGCGAAGTCGCCGGCCTCCAGCCGCAGCGTCCGCAGCAGCTTCGTGAGCCGCTCCTGCTCGTCGTTGCCCAGCGCGGCGAGGCCGAACGAGTCGGCGTTGAGGAGCTTCGTCGCGCGCTCGGCGACGTCGCGGCCGGCGTCGGTGATCTCCGCGAGCGTCGTGCGGCGGTCGGCCTCGTGCGGCACGCGGCGCACGAGGCCGTCGGCCTCGAGCTTGTCGATGATGTTCGTGACGCTCGTGCGGTGGACCTGGAGGCGCTCGCCGACCTTGCCCATCGGCAGCGTCCCGCTGCGCGTGAACGACAGGAGCATCAGCGCCTCGTAGCGCGGGAACGTCAGCCCCAGCGGGCCGAGCAGCTCGTTGAGGCGCGCGAGCAGGATCTGCTGCGCGCGCATGATCGACGTGATGGCCTCCATCGGGCGCGCCGGCTCGTCGCCCCAGCGCTCGCGCCAGTGGCGGCGGGCTTCGGCGATCGGATCGATCGGCAGGGGCTTCGTCGACATCTAGGCGTTCACCCTATTCCCGTGCGGCTTCGCCCAGGAGCGCCCGGGCGATGACCATGCGCTGGATCTCCGACGTGCCCTCGTAGATCTCGGTGATCTTCGCGTCGCGGTAGTAGCGCTCGGCGGGAAGGTCGCGGGTGTAGCCGTAGCCGCCGAGGACCTGGATCGCCTCGCCCGTCACCCGCCGCGCGACGGCCGACGCGAAGAGCTTCGCCTGCGCGCCCTCGACCGTGTGCGGGCGCCCGGCGTCCTTCAGGCGCGCGGCGCGCCACGTCAGCGCGCGCGCGGCCTCGATCTCGGTCTGCATGTCGGCGAGCTTCTGCTGGATCGCCTGGTGGGCGCCGATCGGCTTGCCGAACGTCCGCCGCTCCTTCGCGTGCTTGACGGCGAGGTCGAGCGCCGCCTGGGCGATGCCGGTCGCCTGCGCCGCGATCCCGATCCGCCCGCCGTCGAGCGTCGCCAGCGCGATCCGCAGCCCCGAGCCGGGCAGGCCGAGGCGCTCGGCCGGCGTCTGGTCGAACTGCAGGTCGGCGGTGCTCGAGGAGTTCAGGCCGAGCTTGTCCTCCTCGCGCACGGGCTTGAAGCCGTGCGCGCCGCGGCGGACGATGAACGCGCTCGGGCGGTCGGGGTCCTTCGCGAAGACGATGAAGACGTGGGCGTGCGAGCCGTTGGTCACCCACTGCTTCATCCCGGTGAGGTTGCCGTTCTCGGCGCGCGTGATCAGCGCGCCCGCATCCGAGCCGGCGCCGGACTCCGTCAGCGCGAACGCCGCGAGCTCGTGGCCCTGCGCGAGCGGCGGCACGAGGCGGTCGATCTGCTGGCGCGTCCCGCGGGCGATGATCGGCAGCGTGCCCGCCCCGGTGTGGACGGCGAGCGTGACGCCGAGGCCGGCGTCACCGCGCGAGAGCTCCTCGATGACGAGGACGTACGTGAGGTAGTCCGCGCCCGCCCCGCCGAGGTCCTGCGGGACGCAGACGCCCATGAGGCCGAGCTCGCCGAGCTGCGCGATGACCTCCTTCGGGAAGTGGTGCTGCTTGTCCCAGGTCGAGGCCTGCGGCGCGACGATCTCGTCGGAGAACCGCGCGGCCAGCGCCCGGATGTCGCGCTGCTCGTCCGTCAGGCCGTGGATGTTCATTTTGCAGGCACATCGCTCATGTCGTTTCACCGTACGACATCGCGGCGCCGATCACTGCCGGGGCACGCGTCCATGCGCCGGGCGCGGCGCGGTACGGCGCGTCGCCACCCGCCCCGCGCCGCCCGCCGCCGCGGCGGCCGCGAGCGCGGCGGCGGCGATCTTCAGCTTGCGATGCAGGGGGTCGAAGCGCAGGACCTCCCAGCCCTCCTCGCGCGCGATCCGCGCGAGCGTGCTGTCGGGGTTCACCGCGACGGGATGCCCGACGGCGCGCAGCATCGGCAGGTCGGACTCCGAGTCGGAGTACGCGTAGCACTCCGCGAGGTCGAAGCCCTCGGCCTCGGCGAGCTCGCGGATCGCCTGCGCCTTGCCCTCGCGGTACGTGAACAGCCCGCCCTCGCGGCCGGTGTAGACGCCGTCGCAGACCTCCGAGCGCGACCCGATCCCGCCGTCGAAGCTCAGGACGTAGGAGAGCATGCTCGCCATCTCGTGCGACGCCGCGGTGCAGATGTAGACCGGCCGGCCCGCGTCCTGGTGGGCGTAGGCGACGGCGAGCATCTGCGGGTACAGGCGCGGCAGCACGCCCGCGAGGACGCGCGGCGCCATGCGGCGCATGTCGCGCTCGCGCACGCCCTCGATGTAGGAGCCCAGCCGCGCGCGGACCTTCGCCGTCCCGGCATCGGTCGACCCCCAGAGGCGGAACTTCAGCCCGTCGACCATGTCGCCGGCGAGGCGCCGGCGGTCGATCATCCCCTGCTCGTAGGCCGCACGGACGAAATGCAGGCCGGACGAGCCGGCCATCAGCGTCCGGTCGAGATCGAAGAAGGCCGCGCTGCTCGTCGTCAGGCTTCGACCCTCATCGTCAGGCTTCGACCCTCAGGATGATCGCGTCGCCCTGGCCCCCGCCCGAGCAGATCGCGGCGCAGCCGAGGCCGCCGCCGCGCAGGCGCAGCTCGTGCACGAGCGTGCCGATGATGCGCGCGCCGGAGGCGCCGATCGGGTGCCCGAGCGCGACCGCGCCGCCGTTGACGTTGACCTTCTCCTCGTCGATGCCGAGCATCCGCATCGAGTTGAGCGTCACCGACGCGAACGCCTCGTTGATCTCCCAGAGGTCGATGTCCTCGGCCGTCAGGCCGGCCTTCTCGAGCGCCTTCATCGCCGCGTTGGCGGGCGTGCGCGCGAGGTAGGCGAAGTCCTCGGCCGTCTGCGCCTGGGCGATGATCGTCGCGAGGATCTCCTTGCCGTTGGCCTTCGCCCACTCGTCGGAGGCGACGACGATCGCGCCGGCGCCGTCGTTGACGCCCGGCGAGTTGCCGGCCGTGTGCGAGCCCTCCTTGCTGACGAGCCCGCGGAGCTTGGCGAGCGACTCCAGCGTGCTGCCGCGGCGCGGCGCCTCGTCGACCTCGACGACGGTGTCGCCCTTGCGGCCCTTGATCGTCACGGCGACGATCTCCTCGGGCAGGCGGCCGGAGTCCGTCGCCTCGATCGCGCGCTCGTGGCTGCGCAGCGCCCAGCGGTCGAGGTCCAGGCGCGTGATCTCGAGCTCGTCGCCGATCTCCGTCGCCTCGTCGAACATCTGGCGGCCGCTGAAGGGGTTCGTCAGCCCGTCGTGGACCATCGCATCCAGGGCCTTGGCGTCGCCCATGCGGAAGCCGAAGCGCGCGTTGGGGAGCAGGTAGGGCGCGCACGACATCGACTCCATGCCCCCGCCGACGCCGACCTCGACGTCACCGGCGCGGATCTGCGCGTCGAGGATGCCGACGGCCCGGACGCTCGAGGCGCAGACCTTGTTGATCGTCTCGGAGCTGACCTCCTTCGGGATCCCGGCCTTGATCTGCGCCTGGCGCGAGGGGATCTGGCCCTGGCCGGCCTGCAGGACCTGGCCCATGATCACGTGCTGGACCTCCTCGCCGCCGACGTCGGCGCGTTCCAGCGCGGCCTTGATCGCGATGCCGCCGAGCTCCGTGGCGTCCAGTGTGGAGAGTCCACCGCCCATCTTCCCGATGGGGGTGCGGGCGGAGCCGAGGATCACGGTCTTGGGCATGGAGCGCTATCTCCAGTGTCGCGGTGGCACAGGCCGGGCAGTGTACGAGGTCGCCCGCACGGACGGGGAGTAGATTGCGGCGCCCGTGATCGTGCAATCCACAACCGTCCTGCCGGCCGAGGCCGACGCCGACACCGTCGTCATCGGCGTGCTCGAGGACGAGAAGATCCACCACGACGTCGATGGGATCCTCAACGGCCTCGTCGCCGCGGGCGAGGCGCGCGCCAAGCACCGCCATCTCGCCGTCGCCCACGCCGGCGCCAAGCGCTGGATCCTCGTCGGCCTCGGCGCCCGCGACGAGCTCGACGGCGAGCGCGTGCGCATCGCCGCGGCGTCGGCGCTCGGCCGCGCGCGCGAGCTCGGCGCGCGCCGCCTGTGCTGGGAGGTGCCGCACAAGGTCGGGCCCGAGATCGCCGCCGCGATCGTCGAGGGGACGCTGCTGTCCGCCTATCGCTTCGACAGCTTCAAGAGCGCGCCGCCGAGCGACGCGGCGGGGCTCGAGGCGCTCGTCGTCAGCGCGCACGACGACCTCGAGACCGTCGTCGCCGAGGCCGAGATCGTCGCACGCGCCGTCAACGCCGCGCGCAACCTCCAGAACACGCCCTCCAACGAGATGGCGCCGCGCCATCTCGCCGACGCCGCCCGCGTGCTCGGCGAGCTCGACGGCGTGACCGTCGAGGTCGAGGGCCGCGAGGGCCTGCAGCGGCTCGGGATGGGCTCGTTCGCCGCCGTCGCCCAGGGCGCCGACGAGGAGCCCGCGCTCATCACGCTGCGCTACGACGGCGCGAACGCGCGCGGCCCGGTGCTCGGACTCGTCGGCAAGGCCGTGACGTTCGACACCGGCGGCATCTCGATCAAGCCGGCGAACAAGATGTTCGAGATGAAGTTCGACATGTCCGGCGGGGCCGCGGTCCTCGGCGCGATCGAGGCGATCGCCGAGCTGCGCCTGCCGGTCCGCGTCATCGCCGTCGTCGGCGCGACGGAGAACATGCCCTCCGGCCATGCGATGAAGCCCGGCGACGTCGTGACCGCCGCCAACGGCACGACGATCGAGATCATCAACACGGACGCCGAGGGGCGCCTCGTGCTCGCCGACTGCCTGACGCACGCCGTCAACCTCGGCGCCGAGCGGCTCGTCGACATCGCGACGCTGACCGGCGCGATCATCACGGCGCTCGGCAACACGCATGCCGGCCTCGTCGCCTCCGACGACGACTGGGCGCGCCAGGTGCAGGAGGCGGCGACGAGCACCGGGGAGCTCGTCTGGCGGCTGCCGCTGCACCCCGACTACGCGAAGGCGCTGGAGAGCGAGACGGCGGACCTCATGAACGTCAACGAGACCCGCAAGGCCGGGTCGATCGTCGCCGCGGAGTTCCTCAAGCGCTTCACCGCCGACGTGCCGTGGGCGCACCTCGACATCGCCGGCACCGCCTGGGGCGCCGGGCGCCCGTACACGCCGAAGGGCGGGTCGGGGTTCGGCGTGCGGCTCTTCGTGGCGCTCGCGCGCTCGCTCGCCGACGAGTAGGCCGGCGGGCGCGCTCAGCGCGGCGCGTCAGTCGTCGCCGCCGCCGCTCTTGCCCTTGCCGGAGTTGTCGCCGCCGTCCCTGCCCGACTGGTCGCCGCCGTGGTCGTCGATGGTGAGCGTCGGCGCCGGCAGGACCGGCGTGACGATCTTCGGCTTCTTCACCG
>Ga0310810_10007901_pt1 | contig 12189 bp, 11 predicted proteins | sample NCmetagenome_FD_207641 | JGI IMG/M metagenome (GOLD analysis project Ga0310810, IMG submission 207641) | Soil microbial communities from experimental microcosm in Duke University, North Carolina, United States - NC | ecosystem: Engineered > Artificial ecosystem > Soil microcosm > Unclassified ... | reverse complement strand
TGCACTATTTCGGACGACAAATCTCAACGGCCAATCCGCCGACTTCGTGATTCCGATGCGCGGCGTCACCTCCACGTCGCTGTCGGCGACAGACTCGCCGGCTCTGATCAGCAGCGGCGGCCGCTGCAGCGGATTCCAGTTCTGCCGGCCGTCGATTCCGAGCGCGAGGCACAGCTTTCCCGGTCCGTTCGTCAGATCCGTGTCGCGATGCGCATGCGGCCGGCGGCGGCGCATCAGCTCCAGGCCCGCCAACGGCTCAACGGCACGAACGAGGACCGCGCTCGGCTCGTGCTCGGCGCGCGTGACCGCGTTGAAGCACCAGTACATTCCATAAATGAAATAGACGTACGCGATGCCCGGCGGTCCGTAGAGTGGCGCGGTGCGGGCGGTGCGGCCCACGGCGGCGTGGCAAGCGAGATCGTGCTCGCCCAGGTAGGCCTCGGTCTCGACGATTCGGCCGGCGGCGATTCCGTCGGGCGTGTGGCACTCGAGGATCGCGCCGAGCAGGTCGCGGGCGACCAGCTCGGTATCTCGATAGTAGAAGGATTTGGGAAGCGGCGGCGCAAGACGAGAACGCCGCGCACGAGGCGCGGCGTTCTTCGTCACTCGTCGCTGGCCGCCGCGGCTTTCTTCGGACGCCTGCCGCCGCCCTTTTTCGCGGCGCGCTTGCCGCGTGTCGCGGCACCGTTGCTGCTCGCCTCGGCAGTCACGACGGCCGGCTGTTGTTCTGGCGTCGCGGCGGGGCGCTTCCTGCCACGGCCACCACGACGTCCGCGCTTCGCGGCCGACGATGGCTCAACGCCGTTCGTTTCGGCGCTCGGGGCTTCGGGCTTCCGCGCCGGCGCGACGTCTTCCACGACGCCGATCGACAGCAATTCGGGCGGCGGTGCGCCCGGGCGTCCGCGGAAGCCGGCGCCACGGGGGCCCATGCCCAGACGAGGCATCGGTGGTGGAGCGGGCGTTGCCGCTGCACTCACCGCCGCGCGCTCGCTCCGCTCGAGCTGCTCGGAGACCGGCGCAGCTTCGGCGGCGCGCGCAACCTCGAAATCGTTCCCGCGGCGCCGCAGATCGATGATGCCTTCGTCGTGCGCGTCCTTGAGAATGCGCACGAACATTCGGTCGCTCAGACTTTCGGAATCGTGGCCCAGGAGCTGGCGCGCTCTCGCGCGAACGTCGCTCGCCCGGACCGTCTCGTCACCCAGCGCCAACTCGCCCACCGCGCGTCGCAGCAGATCGAATGCCTCGACGCGAGTGAGCCGCTCGCCAGCGGCTCCAATTGGCGGCTCGGCTCCCGGTTTGGTTTCGGGTGCGGGTGCCGGCTCGCGGGGCGGTTCCTCACGCTCGGCGGGCGGCGCTTCGCGATCGGCGATTGCGACGACCGCCTCCGGCGTCTCCCGCGGTTCCACAGGTTCGCGTGTCTCGCCCGGCTGTCGCGGTTCCCGTGGCGCTCGCTCTTCGCGTTCTCTGCCGCGGCCGCGGCCGCGACGGCCGCGACGACCTCGCTCTTCGGACGTCGCCGCGCCCTCAGCCTCGGCGGCTGGCGCGGTTTTGGAAGCTTGAGTCTCGCCGAGTCCACTGGCCCGCGTTTCCGTGCGGGGAGTGGTGCCCGGCAAGTCGACCTCGAGTTGGCCGTTGTCGAGCTTCGTGACCGACAGCAGTCCGCGCTGCGCGGCCTCCTGGCAGAAGCGCGAGAACTTCGAGATGCCGAGGTTCTTCTCGTCGAAGGTGCTGTCGATGTCCTGCATCACCTGCTTGAGTCGATCCGAGCGCATGACGTCGTTGTTGCGCTTCATGCGCTGCACCGCTTCGGTGACGAGCTCCCACGGATCGTACTTGCGTGTGGGCTCGTCCTCGGACGCCTTCACGAGGCCCGCGAGGGCGTTGTAGCTGTAGTACTCGTCGCAGTTCTGGACGAGGAGATCGCTCGACGACTCGCGTATGCCGACGCCGATGACGTACTTGCCATACTCTTTGAGCTTGATGACGAGGCTCGAGAAGTCGGAGTCGCCGGAGAGCAGGATGAACGTGCCGATCTCGGGACGAGTGAAGACGAGCTCGAGCGCGTCGATCGCGAGGCGGATGTCGGTCGCGTTCTTTTTGGACGAGCCGTATGCGGGCGCGAAGATCAGGTCGATCGACGCTTCCGAGAGCGGCACGATATACTGCGGATAGCGGCGCCAATCGGCGTAGGCGCGCTGGACGGCCACTTTCCCCTTGATGATCTCCGACGACAACAGGCTCCGAAGCTCTTTCCCGAGGTCGGAGCGGATGCCCATCGTGACGTTGTCGAAGTCGATGAGGAGCGCCGCGTTAGGCGCGTGGATCGGCGCGGATACGTGCGGGGCGGCGCTCAGCGCCTGCGGACCCCGGTGGATGAGGGCACTTTGCGCCCGGGTCGGCAGGCGCGGATGTCTAGAATTCATGCATGACTCTGCGGGTCAAGCCGTCAATTTAGGCCCTTGTGCGACGTAAAGCCATGCTAGAGGCTAGTCTCCGAGGGCTTTGAGGATGACCCGCTTGGGCCGCTGGCCATCCCATTCGCCGTAGAAGATCCGCTGCCACGGTCCGAGATCGAGCCGTCCGGCGGTAACGGGCACGATCACCTCGTGACCGATCGTGATCGAGCGTAGATGGGCCGCGGCATTGTCTTCGCCGGTGCCGCTGTTGTGGCGATAGCGATCGGGGTCCCATGGCGCCACGGATTCTTCCAGCCAGTCGAGAATGTCCTTCCAGAGGTTCGGCTCGTGATCGTTGACGAACACCGACGCCGAGATGTGCATCGCCGAGACGAGGACCATGCCCTCGTCGATGTTCGCGGCGGCGCGACAACGCTCCACCTGCTCGGTGATGTCGATGATCTCCTGACGGCGCTTCGTGTTGAACGTGAGGTAGTCGGTGTGCGTCTTCATCGGGGAGCTGTCAGGGTGGTTGGCGGTTTCGACAATCTGTATGTTTGACCGCGAAACCGGTGCCTCGACGACCTCGTATGGAGCATCCGTGAAGCGTGTCGGGTTCCGCGGCCGCCTCTTCCTGATCCTGCTGGCTTTCGCCCTCGTTCCGTCGATTCTCATCACTGTCGCCTGGAATGCCACGGGGTCGTTCGTGCTGCCGCTGGTGACGGGAACCGCGGCGTGGGACAGCGTGGCCACGACGGGCGAACGGGCACTCGAGGCGGCTCGCAAGGCGCCGCTCACGCCCGAGCAGCGGACGGCGCTGGACGTACACGAACGCACCCTTCGCCGCAGCGTCGTCAACTCGCGGCAAGCAGGGTTCCTCCTCCGCCAGGGTGCAAGGACGCTCGCCGTGCTCACGCTTGCGATCGTCCTGGTCATCGGGCTGATCGCGTCGCGCGTCGCGGGACATTTGAGCCGGAATCTGAGCCGTCCGCTGCAGGAGTTGGTCGGCTGGACGGAGCGCATTGGCCACGGCGAGCCGCTCCCGAACACGCCTCCCCGGCGGGGAGCGCCCGAGTTCGAGGTATTGCGACGCGGCATGCGCGACATGGCCGGCGAGCTGGAGCTCGGCAGGTCGCGCGCACTCGAGGCGGAACGCGCGTCCGCGCTCCGCGAGAGCGCCCGGCAGGTGGCGCATGAACTGAAGAATCCTCTCACGCCGATTCGATTCGCCGTGGAGCGCCTGCGTCGCGAAGCACCGGCCGAGCTCGCGGAGACAGTGGACGTATTGAGCACCGAGTCGCAGCGGCTCGAACGGCTGGCGCGCAACTTCGCGCAGTTTGGACGTCTGCCCGAGGGGCCGCGCGCGGAGGTGGATGTCGGGGAGCTGGCGCGCTACACGGCGCGCGCAACGATCCCGCCCGAGCTGGAGGCGCATGTGGACGTGGCGCCCGACGTCCCGATGATCCATGCCCATCACGATGCGCTCGCCCGCGCCCTGTCGAACGTCATGCTCAACGCGGTGGACGCCTGCAATCAGGGCGGGCGCGTGGACGTGCGCGTGCGACGCGCCCGCCACGGCCGCGACGACGGAGTCGAGATCGTGGTCGCGGATACGGGCTGCGGAATTCCGCCCGACCGTCTTTCTCGGATCTGGGACCCGTACGTTACGTCGAAGACCGGCGGCACCGGATTGGGACTCGCCATCGCGCGACAGACGGTGCTGGCCCACGACGGGACCGTGTCGGCGACGAGCGCCGTCGGCAAGGGTACGGAGATCCGATTCGTCCTGCCTCGCGGCACCGGCAATGGAATGGGAGGGGGAGGGTTGAATGGAGATTAGTCCGATCCTTGTTCCGATCGTGCTGTTCGTGTGCGGGGCCGTCACGGCGATCGGTGTGCCGATCGCGCGCGCGTATGCACGTCGGCTCGATCGCGAGCCGTCGCGTTCCGAATTGCCGCCGGACGTCACCGCGCGGCTCGAGCGCATGGAGCAGGCGCTCGATTCGATCTCGATCGAAGTCGAGCGGATCTCGGAAGGGCAGCGCTTCACGACCAAGCTGCTGGCGGAGCGGAACACCGGCGTGCAGGCCGGCGTATCCGATCGGCAAACATCCACGGAGCGACCGTGATGCTGATCCAGACGCCTTTCCCGCCGCCCGATGTGATACCGCCTGGAGCGATCGAGATCGTCCAGTCGTTCTTCGTCACCATCGCGGTAATCGCGCTCGGCATTCCGATCATTCGCGCGGTGACCAGACGATGGGAGCGAGGCGCCACGCTCCCTCCTGCCGAATCGCCCGAGGTCATCGCACGGCTCGAGCGAATCGAGCAGGCCGTCGAAGCCGTCGCCGTGGAAGTCGAACGGATCGCCGAGGCGCAGCGCTTCTCCGCCAAGCTGATGGCAGAGCAGAAGCGCGCGGCGCTCCCGCGGTCCGACACGTAGCGCCGAATGCCGAGCGTCCTGATCGTCGACGACGAGCCGAACATTCGGCGAATGGTCGGTGCGCTGCTCGCCGCGGAAGGCTACGAGGTGCGCGATGCGCCCGACGGCGCCAGTTGCCTGGCGCGTGCCGGCGAATCCGAGCCCGACGTCCTGCTGCTCGACCTCATGATGCCCGGTGAGCTCGACGGACTGGCGACGCTCGCGCGACTGAGAGAGTCGCTGCCCGACGTGCCGGTCGTGATGATGAGCGGTCGCGCGGGGTTGAGCGATGCCGTGAAGGCGACGAAGCTCGGCGCGTTCAACTTTCTTGAAAAGCCGTTGAGTCCCGAAGGCGTGTTGCTCGCGTTGTCGTCGGCGCTCGAGCTGCGCCAGGCGCGTCGCGAAGCCAGGACGCTGCGCGCCGACCTCGGGTTGAGCGGCGAGATGATCGGCGACAGCCCGTCGATGCAGCAGGTGCGCGCGATGATCGCGCGCCTTGCTCCGACGGATTCGCGCGTGCTGATCTTCGGCGAGTCGGGTACGGGCAAGGAACTGGTGGCGGCTGCGATACACGCCGGCAGCGCGCGCCGCGATCGGCCGTTCGTCCGCGTGAACTGCGCGGCGATTCCGCGCGATCTCGTCGAAAGCGAGATGTTCGGCCACGAGCGGGGCGCGTTCACCGGGGCGACCGACCGTCGCATTGGGCGATTCGAGCTGGCGCATCGCGGCACGCTGTTTCTGGACGAGGTGGGCGACCTCGGCGCCGAAGCGCAGGCCAAGCTGCTGCGCGCCATCGAGGCGAGCGAGATCGAGCGCGTCGGAGGCGGCAAGTCGATTCGCATAGACGTCCGCGTCGTGGCCGCGACGAACAAGGACCTGCCGCGCGCCGCCGCCGAGGGCGCATTTCGGGAAGACTTGCTGTTTCGGTTGAACGTACTTCCCATCAGTCTTCCGCCGTTGCGCGAACGGCCCGGCGACATTCCGCTGCTCGTGCGCCATTTCTCGACGCTGCATCGCTTGCGCACGGGCCGCGTGATTCCGTCGTGGACCGAGGAGGCGCTCGCCGCGCTCGGCCGGTACACGTGGCCGGGCAACGTCCGCGAGCTGGCGAACATCGTCGAGCGTCTCTCGATCCTCCACGCCGGGCAGAACGTCACCGAGGCGAACGTCGCGTCGGTGCTGCCGGTCGAGCGTGTTTCCCGCGCCACGCCGACGGCGACGCCCCTGCCCGACCCCACACTCGAGCGTTCGCTGACCGACACGCTCGACGACTACGAACGCGTGCTGATCTCACGGGCACTCTCCGCGGCCGGCGGCAACGTGGCCGAAGCGGCGCGGCGGCTCAAGACGGACCGGCCGAATCTCTATCGACGCATGCGCCGGCTCGGCATTCCCGTCGGTGTCGAGTGAAACGAGAGCGGCCGTGCGCCGCGGACGCAGGCAATCCACCGGAGCGATGATGCGTCGGACCGTCGTGTGGGTCGGCATGGCACTCGTGCCCGCGGTCGCTGCCGCGCAACGTGATTCGGCCAGCGGCCGGCAGTCGCTGCCACCCGACGTCCGTCGCGTGGTCGTCGAGCGTTGGAACGGGCCCAACGTCGTGCGCGGGTCCGGACGCATGGAGATCGAGGCCGGACGGGCCGTGAACGGCAACGTCGCAGTCACGGGTGGACCTCTGGTGATCGCCGGTCACGTGACCGGCTCGGTGCTCGGGCTCAATGCGGACGTCACGCTGCGACCGAGCGCGCAGGTTGACGGTGAAGTGCTCGTCGTGGGCGGCCAGGTGGAGGGTCGTTCGCTCGCGCGCGTCGGGGGCGCCATACGCGTCTATCGCGAGCCGCTTGGCTATCGCGAGGAAGGCGACCGGATCGTCGCCGTGGACGACAGCTCGCGCGACAGCGAGAGCTGGTGGCGCCGGCTGGAACGCCGGCACGCCGGGAATCGCACCGAGGCGTTGCGCGTGGTGGAGGCCGGCCCGTATAACCGCGTCGAGGGCCTGCCGATCGGACTGGGACCGCGCGTGCACCGTCTCACTCCGTGGGGCAGCTTCGACGTCGAGGCGGCGGCCGTGGTTCGTACGGGCACGAGCTTCAACTCCGAGCAAGGCGACGTTGGACACAAGCTGCGCGGCGAAGTGCGATTGGGCCGCGAGCGTGGGATCGGCGTCGGCGCGCGGATGTACAGCGTCGTGGATCCGGTGGAGTCGTGGCAGCTCACGAATCTCGAGACCGCGCTGGCCGCGTTTCTCTTTCGGCGCGACTATCGTGACTATTTCCAGCGACACGGAACCAGCGGCTTTTTGACGTTGTACGGCGCGCCCGATCTGAGTCTGACGGGCACCTACGGGGTGGAGCGGTGGTCGTCGCGGGATGTGCGCAATCCATTCACGCTCTTCAAGAGCGACGATCCGTGGCGGGCGAATCCGTCGACGGACGAAGGCGTATTCCACCTCACCGATCTGGCGCTCGCGTGGGACACGCGGACGGATCCGCTCGATCCCTGGTCGGGGTGGCTGATCAACGCCGACATCGAACACGGTCGCGGAACGATCGAGACCGCGGGCCTGACCACCGATCCGCGCGTTCTGGCGCGTACGGGGCGAACGTCGTACACGCGGGGTTTTTTCGACGTCCGCCGGTACAACCGCCTCGGCCCGACAGCGCAGCTCAACATGCGGGTCGTGCTTGCCGGATGGCTGGATGGAGATCGTTTGCCGCTCGAGCGTCGTTTCTCGGTCGACGGACCGGGGACTCTTCCGGGATTCGATTTCCGCGGCCTCCGCAACGGCCGTGACGTGGGGACGTGTGCGTCGGGCCCCGACGTTCCGGGCAGCCCGGCCCAGTGCGAGCGGATTGCGTTGGGACAGATCGAGTATCGCAGCGACCTTCACCTCGGTTTCACGGACAATCTGGAGGATTATCTCCGCCAGTATCTCAGCGCCCATGGCGGCGTGGCGTGGGTGTTGTTCGCCGACGCCGGCCGCGGGTGGTTGATCGGGCCCGCGGACGGCGGCCTCTCGTATCGCCGCGGCACGCTGCCGCCGCTGTCGACGTTCCGCTCCGACCTGGGGATCGGCATCGACTTCGCCGGCATCGGGATCTACGCCGCGAAATCGGTATCGACGCCGTCCGAACCGGTCAACTTCTTCGTTCGACTCCGTCACCGCTTCTAGCGTGCGACTGCTCGTCGGCCTGGCCGCGTTTCTCTGGGCTGCGCCGTTAGCCGCGCAGCGCGATCGCGTGCTGTTGAGCGTGGAGGCCGTCTCCGGCAGCCCCGCCACGCTCGGCGCCAGCGTGTCGACCGAGAACCTGCTGGGCGATGCGAAGACGCGGGAGCTGCTGCACAACGGCTTCCCGGCGCGCATTCACTACCGGCTCGAGCTGTGGCGCAAGGGCGGCTGGTTCGACGAGCGGCGCGGCACGACGGATTGGGACGTGCTCGTGGCCTATGACCCGACGCTCCAGCGCTACAACGTGGTTCGGCGCACGGCGGACAATCGCCTGCACGAGAACTTCGGCGGCTTTCCCTCGGTCGACGCCGCCGAGAGCCAGATCGGAGGCGCGTTCCGTGTCGGATTGGCTCCGGACCGATCAGGAAAGTACTATTACAATCTGTTGGTCGACATCCAGACGCTCACCGTGAGCGACCTCGACGCACTCGAGCAATGGCTCCGCGGTCCGTCGGCGCCGACGAGGAGTAACCCGCTCAAGGCGATCCGTGGCGGTGTCGGGACGCTGTTGTCTCGGCTGCTCGGCGGCGACAAGCGCCACTACGAGCAGCGATCGGGCGTGTTCAGCGCACCATAGCCGGCACGCCGCCGTCGATGGGCGCGGCAGGGCGCGGCTCGTGCCGCTTACGCGCGAACCTTGCCTCGATGCTCCAGCTGCTCGAGATGGTGGAGCACCTCGCTGCCATAGAACGTCCTGATATAGTGCGCCTGCGTCGGCGTCAGCCGGCGCACCGCCCAGCTCAAGTGCACGAAGTGCGGCTCGACCGGATGGGTAAGCGGGTGCATTCCGATCTCGTCGGGCAGCCGGTTGCCCTTGCGCGTGTTGCACGGGCTGCAGGCGGCGACGACGTTCGTCCAATCGTTCGTGCCGCCGCGCGACAAGGGAATCAGATGGTCGCGGGTCAGCGACTCGCGTGGCTTGAGCTCCGTCATGTGGCGGCCGCAGTACTGGCAGCGATACCGATCGCGGGCGAACAGGAACGTGTTCGTGACCTGCCGGCGGAAACGGCGCGGCACGTGGATGAACTTCGTGAGGCGAATGACCGCTGGCCGTGGCATGGTCAGACGCTCCGAACGCACGACGCGATCGGAATCCGCCTCGACGATCTCGGCCTTGCCGTCGATCACGAGACGAAGCGCCCGTCGCATCGGAACCATCGTGAGCGGCTCGTACGACGCGTTCAATGCCAGACAGCCTACGACCACGAAGACCTCCAAGGGGCCGGTACACGAACTCCCGCCGTCGACACCTGGCGGGAGCGGGAACGGGTAAGCGGCGCCACGCTCCTGAACACATGCAAATGCATGCGTCGGAAGGCTCTACCATACCAAGCTATGCTGCGGTCACGCATGCGACAAGAGAGCGCGACGATCGAGCCAGTCATACCACACCTCTCATTTCCCCGCCCGACGCGAGCCAGTTGGCAAGCAGATCTCCGATCGATTCCATCCGCTTTCCCAATCCGGCTCGCGGTGACGCGAGCCTCCTATTCCTGACGAGCGGCTGCCCGGCCACGGTCACGAACTCGGCGCGGTACGTGTCGATAGCGAACACCGCGGCGCCGATGGGGTCATGCGTCGGAGCGACTCCCTCGAGCGAAAACGCGGCAAGGTCGGCTTGTTTGCCCTCTTCCAGCGACCCGACCAGGTGGTCGATCCCGATCGCCTTGGCGCCCTCGATCGTCGCCAGCGCCAGGACATCCGGTGCGCCAGGCGTCTCGGAGGAGCCCAGCCGCGCCCGTTGCGCCAGCAGGGCCACGCGCGCCTCCTCGAGAATGTCCATCCGATTGTTGCTCGCCATCGAATCGGAGCCGATGCCTACAGTGACGCCCGCCGCGAGAAGCTCGGTCAGCGGCGCGACGCCGTGCCCGAGCTTGGCATTCGAGATCGGACAGTGCGCTACCGCACAATCGGCGGCGGCAATCTGCAGAATATCCTCTCCGTCGACCCGAACGCAGTGGATCAGCAACGGCTTGGCCTCGAGCACGCCCAGTCGCGCCAGCAATCGGACCGGCGAGTCTCCTCGAGGAGCGACGTCGATGCCGCGGCGCCGGAGCCCTTCGGCAAAGCTGCCTTCGCCCTCGACCACCAGCCGCTGTTCGAGGTCGCTCTCGGCGACGTGAATCGCCATTGGCAGTCCCTGCTCGCGCGCGAGGTCGGTCGTGGCGCGGAAGAGCAGATCGGAGACGGTGTACGGCGCATGGGGCGATACACCCAATCGCACGAGCGGCGTCTCGAGATAGCGAAGCCCGGCAACGAGACCGCGAAGCCCATCGATCGATTCGGCGCACTGCTTGGGATCAGGCCCGAACACTTCCTGATACATGACGCCGCGCACGCCGGCCTCACGCATGGCCTGCATCACGACACCCGACGCGCACGTGTCGGCGTACGAGGTGATACCCGCGCGCAAACCCTCCTCGATGCCGTAGCGTGCCGAATCGAGAAGCGCGTCGCGGTCGAGAACAGCCCGGCGAGCGTTGGTGAGTCGGAGAATCCACCGCCGAAAATCGATGTCTTCGAGGAAGCCGCGCAGCGCGGTGAGCTCGAGATGGCAGTGCGCGTTCACGAGGCCCGGCAACAGCGCCACGTCACCCAGATCTTCTTCGCTGCCGGGCGGCCCGCCGTCGACCGGCCCCACGTACGCGATTCGGTCGCGCTCGACCGCGACGATGCCGTTCGCAATGGGCTCCGTGGTGATCGGCACGACCCAGCGCGCGCGGTAGCGGATCATCGACGAGCTCCGGCCGCTCGCTGCGTCCTGGACCCGTGCCGCCGCGGGTCGTAAAGGGCTTCGTCGGCGACGCCGAGCGCGCGAGCCATGGCAAGCGGCTTGGAGACGTTGGCTACCTGTTCGCGCGTGTGTCCGTCGGAGCCGAGAGAAATCCGGACGCCCCGTTCGACCGCGAGGCGGACGATCCGCTCATGCGGCGGATAGCGCGCCGAGATCTCGAAGGCGATGCCCGCGTCGTACATGGCGTCGATCATTCGATGCTCGCGTTCTTCGTTCCACAATGCGTCGATGCCGGCGGAGCGAAACGGCAGAGTCACGAGCGTGGGATGCGCGAGAATGTCGACGGGCATCTCGCGCGCCAACTGTTCCACCGATGCGAGGTGCGCCCACATGTACTCGTCCAGGCTGACGGCGGGAGCGCGGCGTGCGAACGCGTGCACGTGGTGGCCATCAGGCAACCGCACGGCGTGGAGCGACCCGATGCGATGCGTGAACCGCCGAACGAGATCCTCCGGTAACTCTCGCCAGAGCGAGTCGTGCCAGCAGAATTCGCCGCCGCGCAGCACGTCGTAGCGCTCCAACTCGTCGAGGTAGACCCGAACTTCGTCGATGCTCTTGACGCTCTTGACCACGTCGCGGGAGACGTGATCGGCGATCGAGGGATGAACGCCCAACGCGGCGGCGCGCTCGACCACCTCGGGGATGGTGAGCGCGCCATCGGAGAACGTCGAGTGTGCGTGGCAGTCGACGGGCTGCCAGGTCATCGTCGTCTGATCAGATCGTCGCGAGTGTGAGGCATCGTATCCGGCCGCGGCGGCTTGGGCGGACGTACCGATGCCGTGTCCGGCTTTCGTGTCGTATCGCGCCGCGGCAACTGAAAGATCGTGCTGTCCCGCATACGCCGGGAGGTGTCGACCGGTTGCGTGCGTCCGGGGCGAATAGGTTGCGCCGTCCCGGGTACCACGGAGCCCGTCCCCCCTGGCGGCTGGCGCATGCGTGAGGTGTCGGGCGCGCCGCCCGGTGGATAGGGCGAGGCCGGGTACGCCGATGTCGGCGGGTAGACGCCGCCGGACGTATCGGGGTAGAGCGCCGGCGCGACGTGGACGTCACACGGTTGAATCGGGTCGGTACCCGGAATGTAGAACTCGTTCGCGACGACGGCCGGCGGACAGTAGGCCGTGGCGAGCATGTTCGTCGTGACGTCGATCTGTCGCGTGACGATGTCAGCAGGCATCGGCCAGTCACGCGGCGCCGATCGCCGGCGGTATACCTCGTTCATGAACGTCGACCATGCGGGCGCGGCGAGGATTCCGCCCTGTGCATTCGCCTTGATCTTCTGCGGTTTGTCGAATCCCATCCACACGCCGGCCACGAGATCCGACGTGTAGCCGATGAACCAGACGTCGGT
>Ga0310810_10007900_pt1 | contig 12191 bp, 10 predicted proteins | sample NCmetagenome_FD_207641 | JGI IMG/M metagenome (GOLD analysis project Ga0310810, IMG submission 207641) | Soil microbial communities from experimental microcosm in Duke University, North Carolina, United States - NC | ecosystem: Engineered > Artificial ecosystem > Soil microcosm > Unclassified ... | reverse complement strand
ACGGTGATGCAGGGGCGGGGACACCGCCACGATCGGCGCGCGGCGCCGGCGGCGGTTCCGGCGGTGGCGCGGCCGCCGAGGGACGCTGCGGCATCGCCAGCACCTTGGACTGGCCGACCTGAAGGTCCGCCTCTACAGACTTCGCTTCGGCAGGGCGGGTCAGAAGACCCGTCCCTACGTCCTTTTTCTCCTGAAGCGCAGCCCCGGCTTCCTTCTTCTCCGGCTCGGGCTTCTTCTCGGGTTCGGACTCGGCGCTCTTCGCCGCGGCGGCAGGACTCGCGGCCTTTGCGCCGTTGGTCCCCGCCGCACCCTCGTCGACGGTGAAAACGACGGCGCCGACCTTGACCTTCTCGCCCTTCTTGATCTTGATTTCCTTGACCACGCCGGCGACCGACGACGGCACTTCGATGGTGGCCTTGTCGGTTTCGAGCTCGATCACCGCCTGGTCTTTCGTGACGGTGTCGCCCACCTTGACCATCACACGGGTCACGTCGCCGCCGGCGACGTTTTCGCCAAGCTCCGGGATTTTGAACTCTGTCACTCTTGTCGACTCCGGACTGCGCTTAGGAACTCCAGGCCGGCACGCCCTCCGGAGCCTGAAGTCCGCAGCCTACGAGATTGCTGGATTCGGCTTCTCGGGATTGATGCCCAGATCCGCGATCGCCTTCTTCACGACGCTCGCCTCGATCTTGGCGTCACGCGCCAGCTCGCTCAGCGTGGCGGCGACGATGTGCTTGGCATCGACTTCGAAGAAGTCGCGCAGCGAGGAACGCCCTTCGCTGCGGCCGAAACCGTCGGTGCCGAGCGCCACCACCGGTCGCGGTGTCCAGCGGTCGATGCCGTTCGGCAGCAGCTTCACGTAATCGGAGGCGGCGACGATCGCGCCCTCGGCGTCGCCGAGGCACTGCGTCACGTGCGGCACGCGCGGCTTCTCGCCGGGATGCATGCGATTCCAGCGGTCCACGGCGTTGCCGTCGCGATAGAGCTGGGGATAGCTGGTGACGCTCCACACATCCGCGGCCACGCCGTACTGCTCGCCCAGGATCTTCTGCGCCGCGAGCGCCTCATTGAGAATCGCGCCGCTGCCCAGCAACTGCGCCTTCGCCCTGGGCTTCTTGATCTCGGCGGCACGGAATTTATACATCCCCTTGAGGATGCCCTCGCGTGACCCCTCCGGCATCGGCAACTGCTCGTACGGCTCGTTCATCACCGTGATGTAGTAGAAGATGCTCTCGCCGTCCTTGTACATCCGGCGGATGCCGTCTTCGATGATGACCGCGAGCTCGAACGCGAACGCCGGGTCGTAAGCGAGCAGGTTCGGCACCGCGAGCGCGAGCAGATGGCTGTGCCCGTCCTGGTGCTGCAGCCCCTCACCCGAGAGCGTCGTGCGTCCCGCCGTTCCGCCCAGCAGGAACCCGCGCGTGCGTGTGTCGGCCGCGGCCCAGACGAAGTCGCCGACGCGCTGCATGCCAAACATCGAGTAGTAGATGAAGAACGGGATCGTGTTGATGCCGTGAGTCGAGTAGGCACTGCCGGCGGCGATGAAGGACGAGATCGAACCGGCTTCGGTGATCCCTTCTTCGAGGATCTGGCCTTCCTTCGCTTCCTTGTAGTAAAGGACGACGTCCATGTCGACCGGCTCATAAAGCTGACCGACGTGCGAGTAGATGCCGACCTGACGGAACAGCGCCTCCATGCCGAACGTGCGCGCCTCGTCCGGCACGATTGGGACAACGAGCTGTCCGATCTCCGGATCCTTCAGCAGCTTCGTCAGCATCTGCACGAACGCCATCGTCGTCGACGCCTTGCGGCCTTCGCTGCCTTTGTAGAATGTGGTGAACGCGTCGGAGAGGGTGTCGAGCTTGAGGGGTTCCGCCTGCGGGTGGCGCGAGGGAACGAAGCCACCGAGTTGCTTGCGCCGGTCGAGGAGATACCGAATCTCGGGACTGCTTTCGGAGGGTCGGTAGAACGGCGCCTTGGCCACTTCCTCGTCGGCGATCGGGATGCCGAAGCGGGCGCGGAAGGCTCTGAGCTCCTCTTCGTTCAGCTTTTTCTGCTGATGCGTGCTGTTCTTGCCTTCACCCGATTCGCCGATGCCGTAGCCCTTGATCGTGCGCGCCAGGATGACGGTAGGCTGGCCCTTGTGCTCGACGGCCGCCTTGTAGGCCGTGTAGACCTTGATCGGATCGTGACCGCCGAGCGTCAGCTTCTTCAGTTCCTCGTCCGACAGATGCTTGACCAGCTCGAGCAGCTGCGGGTACTTGCCCCAGAAATGCTTGCGAACGTAGTCGCCGCTTTCGACCGCGTACTTCTGGTACTCGCCGTCGACGACTTCGCCCATCCGTTTGACGAGCAGGCCGTCGTGATCCTTCTCGAGCAGCGCATCCCACTCGCCGCCCCAGATCACCTTGATCACGTTCCAGCCGGCGCCGCGGAACGCGCCCTCGAGTTCCTGAATGATCTGGCCGTTGCCGCGGACCGGACCATCGAGGCGCTGCAGGTTGCAGTTGATGACGAAGATCAGGTTATCGAGCTTCTCGCGCGCCGCCAGCGTGATCGCGCCGAGCGACTCGGGCTCGTCGGTCTCGCCGTCGCCGAGGAAGGCCCAGACCTTCGAGTTGGACCGCTTCTTCAGCCCGCGATCCTCGAGGTAGCGCATGAACCGCGCCTGGTAGATCGAGGTGAGCGGCCCGATGCCCATCGACACCGTGGGGAACTCCCAGAAGTCGGGCATCAGCCACGGGTGCGGATACGACGACAGGCCGCCGCCTTCCTTCAACTCGCGGCGGAAGTTGGTCAACTGCGCGGCGCTGAGACGCCCTTCGACGAAGGCACGCGCATAGATACCTGGAGCGGCGTGGCCCTGGAAGTAAATGATGTCGCCGTCGCCATCCTGCCCCTTGCCCTTGAAGAAATGGTTGAAGCCCACTTCGTAGAGCGTGGCCGACGAAGCAAAGGTGGAGATGTGACCGCCGATGCCGTCTTCGGCCTTGTTCGCCTTCACCACCATCGCCAGCGCATTCCAGCGCACGAGGCTCTTGATGCGGCGCTCGATCTCGCGGCTGCCGGGGAACGGCGGCTGCTCGTCGGCGGGAATGGTGTTGATGTAGGGGGTGTTGGCGCTGAACTGTTCGCGAACGCCGCTGCGGCGGGCGTGGTCGCTCAGATCGCGCAGCAGGCGGCTGACCCGGGCCGCGCCGCCAGAGTGCAGCACATAGTCGAGTGAGTCGAGCCACTCTCGCGTTTCGAGGGCTTCGATCTCGGCCGCGTCCTTCGGTGCTGTATTCCGCATGAATCCTCTGGGCCTGCCGTCGCGAGCGCGCGGCGGCGGCGAGTACGACGTGATGATTACGATCTGTGTATCGGTAACAACTGATTATTCTAGTATTCGTTCCCGCTCTGATGAAACCGCTTTCCGGCCTGCAATCGCTCACGCAGCTAGCTGATGTTCACCATGCGATCGTGTCATGCGAACGCTGTCCGCGCCTGCGCACGTACTGCCGGCAGGTTGCACGCGAGAAGAAGCGCGCGTATCGCGAGGAGATCTACTGGGGGCGTCCCGTGCCGGGCTTCGGCGACCCGGCCGCGCGTCTGCTGATCGTCGGGCTGGCGCCGGCCGCGCACGGCGCGAACCGCACAGGTCGCGTTTTCACCGGCGACGGCGTTGGCGGCTCGGGCGATTTCCTGATGGCGGCGCTGCACGCCACCGGCTTCGCCAACATGCCCACGTCGCGTCGGCCGGACGACGGCCTCGCGCTCGACGACGCTTACATCATCGCGGCGGTGCGCTGCGCGCCGCCGGACAACAAGCCGCTGCCCGAGGAGATCACACGCTGCCTCGATCATCTTGACGCGGAATTGACGCACCTGGCACGCATCCGCGCCGTCGTCGCGCTCGGCAGGATCGGCTTCGACGCGTGGCTGCAGGTGCTGAAGCGCCGCGGCGTGCGGACCTCGCCAAAGCCGAAGTTCGCGCATGGGGTCGTCGTGCCGTTGGATGTCGGGAAGACCGGACTACCGGACGTGCTGATCGGCTGCTATCACCCGAGCCGCCAGAACACGAACACCGGCGTGCTCACGCAGCGGATGATGCGCGACGTGTTCCGGATCGCGCGCAAAGAGATCTCACGCTGAAACGGTCCCTACGCGCGGAAAAGCTGACCAACGTTGCCCGCCAAAGGGCTAAAACAGCGGAAGAGATCTCACGCCAGGACGCCAAGACGCAGGAAGATCTCACGCGAAAACGCCATAACGCTAGAAGGTAACTCGCGCGAGATATCGAGCGGCCGCCCACAAGCCGCCAGCCGCCGGAAAACTAATCGGGCACGGGCATCGCGACCGAATCAACCACCAGCACTTCGACTGGCGCCTCGCGCGGCTCCAGCTTCAGCCCCGGATCGACCTGATAGGCCTGCCGAATGACCACGCGCAGCGTCATGTTCGTGAACGTGATCGTGCCAGCCGGTGGCACCCGGAACGATCCGCCGGTGCGACCGCTGACGTTCCGTTTCACCGATGCCACCTCCAACGCCGGCGGCGGAGCGCCTTGTGCGCCGATAACGACCGCTCCGAGCACAGCGACGAGCAGCGAGATCAGGAAGCGTTGCATGGATCAAGGCTTGTCGGTCCCGAACTCCGGGCCGAACTTGTTGTTCTCCTGGCAGATCGATTCGATCAGTTCGTCGTCGGGGGCAAGACGGTAGCGCGCGAGCAGGTGGGCGGGGCGGAGAAACGTCTTCGGATCGTCGATTGCGATCGCCACTTCCATGCGGCCGAGCGACGGCCGGCGAAATCGCTCCGTGATTGACGCGCCGTCGGTCAGCGGCACACCAGTCGTGTCGAGCCACTGCCCGTCACGAAACCCGGTCGTCGTCACCAACAGCGTCTCGTCGTCCCAGCGTCCAACCGAATACCCGTTCCACGTCGGCTGCGCGTTCGGACCCGGTAAGGCCCGGCCATCGGTGAAGATCTCACGGCGCTCGTTGTTCTGCTCGACGAGCATCACGAGCTCGGACGGCACCTGGATGAACTTCACTGGCCCGCTCGAACCGTGCTGGTTGACGATGCCCATGGGCAGGCAGTGCGACTTCGGAAAGTCACGCTCGAAGCGATCGCGCCGCCGCTTGCGCAGCGCCATCGCCTCGTCGGTCATCGGCACTCCGGGAAAGTAGAAGTCGGAGTAGTCGCCGCCGGAGGGATACCACAAACCGGAGAGATCGGGATGGCCGTCAGCCGTCTGCGGTGCCGGCGCGTCCGCATCGATCTCGCTGCGCACCGTGCCTGGCGCCCGCGGCGTCTTCCACTGCGCCGCTACCGGCACGGTCACCATGAGCGCGCTGAGAATCGCCGCGACAACGAATCGCCCGTACATGGAGAGCGCTCGTATAACACGCGGTGTGTGACCGGCATGTTACGCGGGCGGTCGTAAGTTGCAAGGCGGACGTGCGAGACGGAGTGCGAGACAGGGGTGCGGGACGAAGGTGCAAAACGGAGGCAAGACGAAGGTGCGAGACGAAGACGGAAACGAGGCGCGAAGCTGAAGTTACGAGACGCCGGTGCAATCACCTACCGTCTTGCGCCCTCGTCTTGCACCCTCGTCTCGCACCTACCGTCTCGCGCCCTCGTCTCGCACCTCTCCCCTACACCGTCCCGGGTTTGATGACGAACTGGTTATTCGCGTCGACGCCGCGATACACCTTGTGGCAGCTGTTGCAGGCCGTCACCGCCTCACGGTACGCCGCGGTCGCCTTCGCCTGATCGGGTGCCTTGTCGGTAAGCAGTTTGTCCAGCGCGTCCAGCTTGGCGATGACGTCCTTGCTGAACCCCTGCGCGTCGGTCTTCTTGTGCAGCACCCAGAAGTTCTCCGCGTCCGTCAACGTCGCCTTCATGATCTCGACGTTCTTCTTGGCGTCGGCGAACTGCATGCTCTGGATCTGCTTGTTGACGGTCTGCTGCGTGGTGCCGATTTTCTTCATCGCCTTGTCCATGTCGTCCGGCGTCTTGGCCTTCTCGGCCATCAGCGCGGCACCAGTCAGGGCGAACACCAGGGTGAACATCAGCATCGAGCGCATTACGTGTCTCCTCGGATGGGCAGGAACGCTGACTGATCATAGCTGTCGCGCACCCGGACCGCCAGATCCGGCCGATTGCTGATCACCGCGTCGACGCCCCAATCCAGTAACCGCACCATGTCCCCCTCCTCGTCCACCGTCCACACCTGTATTTGCAGGCCCGCGGCGTGCGAATCACGAACGAACCGCGGCGACACAATCCGGTGGCCACCGGATACCTCCGGGACCTGATAGCCGCCGTAGACGACACCATGGACCGGCCACCGGCACCAGGATCGATACAGGGCGAGACGCACTTCCGGTGCGCAGGCACTCGAGGCCATCTCCGGCAGCGCCCGCCGCGCCGCCCGAACCGCCAGGGGCCCGAAACCGGCGGCGCAGACGCGATCGACGGCTCCGGCCCGGCGCACCTCGGCCGCCAGTGCCTCGCCCATCTGCGGCGTGTTCACCTTCATCTCGATGATGACCGGAATGTCCGGGTACCTCCGAAGCACCTCGCGCAGCGTCGGGACGCCAATGCCCTGAGCGCGGAAGGGATACCGGCCATCAACCGTGAACCGGCAGCCGGCATCGATGGCCGCCAGTTCAGCTGCGCTCAGCCTCGCCAGACGACCCGATCCGCCCGTCGTCCGATCCAGCGTCTCGTCGTGATGGACGACGACCACGCCATCGGACGAGAGGTGGACGTCGAGCTCGAGACCGTCGGCGCCCGCCGCCATTCCCAGATCGAAGGCCGCGATGGTGTTTTCGGGGCCCAGCGCAGAGCCGCCCCGGTGTGCGAACACGCGCGGCCGGGCGGCCGCCCAGAAAGGCACAATGGCTAATCGTAAATGGCAAACGGCAAACGTTTGCCAAGGCGGTTAGGATCACCTCATGAACCCTTCGGCGATCTCCACCCTTGGCGACCTTCGGCGCGCCGTCGACGCAGGCCGCGTTCCGCATCGGAGCGTCCACCAGGAAGTCCGCGAGAACCTCATCGCAAAGCTTCGCCGCAACGAGCCGCTCTTCCCCGGCATCGTCGGCTACGACGAGACGGTGATTCCGCAGGTCATCAACGCTCTGCTGTCGCAGCACAACTTCATCCTGCTCGGCCTGCGCGGTCAGGCCAAGACGCGACTGCTGCGGGCGCTGGTCACGCTGCTCGACGACCACATCCCGGTGATGCAGGGCTGCGAGATCAACGACGACCCGCTCGATCCGATCTGCGCGGCGTGCCGGGCGCGGATCACGGTCGAGGGCGACGCAACGCCAATCGGGTGGCTCCCGCGCGATTCCCGCTACGTGGAAAAACTGGCGACGCCGGACGTCACCATCGCCGACATGGTCGGCGACATCGATCCGATCAAGGCCGCGCGCGCGGGCCTGCAGCTCTCGAACGAGCTGACGATGCACTACGGGCTGCTGCCGCGAGCCAATCGAGGCATCTTCGCCATCAACGAGCTGCCCGATCTCGCCGGCAAGATCCAGGTGGGCCTGTTCAACATCCTGCAGGAGGGCGACGTTCAGATTAAGGGCTATCCCGTCCGCCTGCCGCTGGACGTGATGATGGCGTTCACGGCGAATCCCGAGGACTACACCGCGCGCGGCAAGATCATCACGCCGCTGAAAGACCGCATCGGTTCCGAGATCCGCACCCACTATCCCGCCGGCCGCGGCGACGCCATGGCGATTACCGCGCAGGAAGCGTGGCTGGCGCGCAACGGCTCTGGCCCGCGCACCGACGTCCCGAACTTCGTCGCCGAGGTCGTCGAGGAGATCGCGTTCCAGGCGCGGCAGGATCGCCGCATCGACAAGCGCTCCGGCGTCAGCCAGCGCCTGCCGATCTCGGCGATGGAAAACGTCGTGTCGAATGCGGAACGCCGCGCGCTGGTGTCGGGCGAAGAGATGGCCGTCCCGCGCGTGACCGACGTGTATGCCGCGCTGCCGTCGATCACCGGCAAGTTCGAGATGGAGTACGAAGGCGAGCTCAAAGGGGCGGAGGTCGTCGGCCGCGAACTGGTTCGCGCCGCGGTCGCGACGATCGCCGACGGCTATCTCTCGCATCTCGAGTTGCGGCAGGTGATCGAATGGTTCGATCTCGGCGGCAGCCTGCAACTGGCCGACACGCTGAGCGCGAAGGACGTCATCGCGCACGCGCAGGAAGTGCAGGGCCTGATCGAACTTGCGCACGCGGCGGGCGTGCCGAAACAGGCACCCGCGCCGCTGCTGGCATCGGGCGTCGATTTCGTCCTCGAAGGCCTGTACGCGCTGAAGAAGATCAGTCGCAGCGACGAGCGTGGCTATCACGGCGGCGAGGCGCCGGTGCGGCGCCCCACCCGCGAACCAGGCCTCGAAGACGAGCCGCGGATGCCGGCAGGTGGTGGGAAGAAGAAGTATTACAACTAGTTCACGCGTCCCGGTGCTGAGTGCCGGGTTCGTGTTCAGGTTCGGCTGGGACGAATGCGAACAACGAACTTGAACACGAACAAAGAAGCGAGAACGCAGAAGCCACGAACAGTCGCGTCATGAAATACAGGTACACAAAGTACACGGGCGACCTGCTCGACGAGATCGATCTCGAGGATCTCGTGTCGAAGCTGTCGGACCTGCTGATGTCGAGCGGGTTCAACAACCCGTGGGATCCGTCGGACGGCGATGAGGACCGGACGCTCGACGCGCTTCATGACGCGATCCTCGAGGCGTTGTTCAGCGACGGCGTGCTGTCGGACGAAGCGCTGCAGCAACTGCTCGGCGAGCCGGCGGACGGCGATCAGGAGGGCGCGCGCAACAAGCTCGAAGAACTGATCCAGCAGATCATGCAGAAGATGATGGACCAGGGGTTCATCACGCCGGCGCCGGATCTCGACGGTGAGCGCGAGCAGCGGCGCGGTACCGGCGGCGGCTACGGCGAGGACAGCGGTCCGGTGAAGTTCGAGGTGACCGACAAGGCGCTCGACTTCCTCGGCTATCGCGCGCTGCGCGATCTGCTTGGCTCCATCGGCCGCAGCAGCGCCGGGCGGCACGACACGCGGCACCTGAGCACCGGCATCGAAGCGATCGCCGCGCCGAAACCGTACGAGTTCGGCGACACGATGAACATCGACCCGAGCAGCACGATCCTGAACGCAGTGCAGCGCATCCACGCCGACGAGGCCCGTGTGAAGCCGGGCGCTACGACCGACGCAGGGCCCGGCTTCAGCCGGACCGGGATCGACATCGACTATTCCGACCTGATGGTTGCGCAGAGCGAGTACCTGAGCTCATGCGCGACCGTGATCATGCTCGACTGCAGCCACAGCATGATCCTCTACGGCGAGGACCGCTTTACGCCAGCCAAGCGCGTGGCGATGGCGTTGTCCCACATGATCCGTACGCAGTATCCGGGCGACTCGCTGCACGCCGTCCTCTTCCACGATTCCGCCGAGGAAGTGCCGCTCAAGCAGCTCGGGCGCGTCCGCGTCGGTCCGTACTACACGAACACGCGCGAAGGCCTGCGGCTGGCGCGCCGCATCCTCGAACGGCAGAAGAAGGACATGCGGCAGATCGTGATGATCACCGATGGCAAGCCGTCGGCGCTGACGCGGCCGGACGGCCAGATCTATAAGAACGCCTTCGGCCTCGACCCGTTCATCGTTGCCGAAACGTTCGCCGAGGTGAACGCCTGCAACAAGGCCGGCATCATGATCAACACGTTCATGCTGGCGCGCGACCATGACCTGGTCGCCTTCGTCCGCCGGGTCGCCGCGATCTGCCGCGGCAAGGCGTACTTCACGACACCCTACACGCTTGGCCAGTACGTGCTGATGGACTACATGGATCGCAAGACCAAGACGATTCATTGACGAATGCTTCCACCGATCATCCCGATCTTCCCGCTTCCGAACGTTGTGCTCTTTCCCAACGTGTTCCTGCCGCTGCACATCTTCGAGCCACGGTATCGCGCGATGGTGGGCGATGCGCTGCGTGACGACCGCATCATCGGGATGACGCTGCTGCAGCCCGGATACGAGACGAACTACGCCGGCCGGCCACCGGTGTACCAGGTCGGTTGTGCCGGGTTGATCACGCACTCGGAACTGCTCGCGGATGGCCGCTACAACATCGTCCTCCGCGGCATGGAGAAGTTCCGGATCGCGGCAGAAGACGACAGTCGGCCGTATCGTCTCGCCAGGATCGAAGCGCTTCCCGAGCTCCCGGACGACGATGAGAAGCGCGCGATGCGGCAGAAACGGCAGCGGCTCGAAGCGATTCTCGCCGCGACGATCGAGCGCAGCGGCCACGAACCGCGCGTGCCGGCGGCGGTGCCGGACGATGACCTGGTGAATGCGCTGGCGCAGTATCTGCCGCTGGAACCGCTCGAGCGCCAGGCGCTGCTCGAATGCGACGGCCTTGCCGCCCGGTGTCATGCACTGATCGAACTGCTCGAGATGCGGACGCTGGCCGGCGCGACCTGGAAGGACCGCTCAGTCCATTAGTCGTACGGTGGTCGTATAGCGCCGGGGCTGGTCTTCAGCCCGCCCTCGATGGCAGCCGGTCATTACACCTCGGGGGCGGGGCTGACGCCCCGCCCCTACATCATGATTGTCTACCTGAGATCGTGGCGCAGGTCGCGGCGATCGCCCCGCAGTTCGCGCTGGTCCTGACGCAGATCACGCTTGTCAGATCGCGCGTCGCGCCGGTCGTGTTCCCGGCGGTCCTGCCGCAGCTCCTTCTTGTCCAGCCGCACTTCCTGCCGATCCGCGCGCAGCTCGCGCACATCGTGGCGGATGTCCCGCGGTCCCGCCGACGCCGCCGTGGCGCACGCCAGCACTGCAAACGCCATCATCGCTGTCAGTCGCTTCATCGCTCGCTCCTCTCACCGGCGCTGGCCGGTCACCTCACTGGGGAGGCACGCGGGCGACGTCGAGCAACGCCAATGCCTGGATTTCGTGGTGACGCTGCGTGCAAATCGTCCATCGCAGACGACAGCGCCATGACGACCTGTCATCTGTGATCGACACGACAGTGTCCGCGTCATTGCGAGTATGGCGATTCGATGGCGGCGCCATCAATCCGCCATCGGCGCTGCGTGAACCACTGAACCGTGAACCCATGAACCCGCCCCCGGGCACCGGAGAACGTGCGAACCGTCAGTCCGGTGTCGGGTGTTCGAGCCGATCGACGATCACCATGTCGACCGGCCCTCTCGTGGATTCCAGCTTCAGGCCGAGTTGTTCTTCGAGCGCCGTGAACAACGAGGGCGCGTCGGGATCCGTCGGCGGCAACTGCACGCCTGGCGGCGGCGCGAACGGCAGTTGCGCCGGATCGACGGCAAACTTCATGTCGAAGGCCCACGGCCCCATGAGACCCGTGCGATCGACGACCGTGCGCTTCACCATCGCCGCCAGCGTGTTGGCCAGCTCGCCGATTGGAAAGCCGTTCCCGAGCATGGCGCCGAACCCGACGTTGAGGCCGCACGTCGGCCGCCCGCTCGCATCGGGCGGTGGCGGTTGCGGCGGTGGACCTCCCGAGCGGGCCGCCGCCAGACGATCCGCCATCAGCTTGTCGCAATCGACTTTCGATGGTTCGAGGTGCGCCCCGAGCCGATCTTGCCGCAGCCGTACCAGTGCGTAAATCGGCATCTCGCGGGTCTCGTGGTGAGCGGCCAGCTTGAATCGATCGATCAGCAGCGATCGCAGCATCAGCGTCGTTGGATCCGTCCCGGTGCCAGGGAGGACGCGCGTCGGATCGCCGGCCGCCTTCGCCACGATGTCGTAATGCTCCGACTCGGCCCACGCCGGGAGTCCATCAAGCTGAAAGTCCTGCACGCCATACGCGACCCGGACGAGCGTGCGCAGCGGCATGTTGCTGCTGGTCCACTGACCGCCCGGCTGACGCCTGATGAATTGCGCCTGCGCCGATGGATCGCTGGGTTTGACGGACGCCGCGTCGAACGACGGCAGTTTCTCGGAAGTCTGCCCGTCAACTGCACTCCGGCGGCCCCGGAGGTCAGCCGCGGGGTGCGCGCTCGCGAGCAACCCCGTCGCCGCACCCAGGACTGCGACCAGGACCGTCCGCACCGCCAATGCCTTCACACCGCCTCGCAATCGCCGGTCGCACGTCGTCGATGCCGACTGCGCCCGGCAGGCAGTCAGTCTTTGG
>Ga0310810_10007899_pt1 | contig 12193 bp, 11 predicted proteins | sample NCmetagenome_FD_207641 | JGI IMG/M metagenome (GOLD analysis project Ga0310810, IMG submission 207641) | Soil microbial communities from experimental microcosm in Duke University, North Carolina, United States - NC | ecosystem: Engineered > Artificial ecosystem > Soil microcosm > Unclassified ... | reverse complement strand
AGCGGCTGTTGGGTAACCAGGCTGTAAGGGCCAGTTGAGCGCGCGTGCATCTTGTCGTCCACCAGGTGATGCAGCTTGAGCACATGCATGTAACCGACTGTAACAGGACGATCAAATGCCTCGCCTGTCCTTCCGTCATAAAGCGTTACCTGGCCAGATCGGGGAAGGCCGGCGAGCTCCAGCATGTTCTTGATCTCATGCTCCGTCGCACCATCAAATACAGGGGTTGCGAAAGGCACGCCATCCTTGAGATTTTCCGCCAGATCGAATACTTCATCATCGGTAAGCGAAGCGATATCCTCCTGCCTGCCGCTGGTGTTATAAATCTTGTCGAGCAACGCGCGGATCTCGACAGCCTGGCTGCCGGCGCGCAGCAGATTACCGATCTTCGTGCCCAGCCCTTTTGCCGCCCACCCAAGATGGGTTTCGAGAATCTGGCCGACATTCATGCGCGAAGGCACTCCCAGGGGATTCAGCACTACATCGACGGGCGTGCCATCAGCCATATACGGCATGTCTTCCGCAGGCACGATCTTGGAAATTACGCCTTTATTTCCATGACGCCCAGCCATTTTATCCCCGGGCTGCAGGCGACGCTTTACTGCCACGTAGACCTGGACCATTTTCTGTACGCCCGGTGGCAACTCATCGCCTTGTGTAAGTTTCTTCTTCTTCTCCTCAAAAGCAAGGTCAAAGGCCTTGCGTTTCTGCGCCAGACCTTCTTCGATCTGTTCAAGCTGCACGCTCGCGTCTTCCTCCAGAAGCCGGATGTCAAACCAGTGGTGCGGATCGATACCGTCCAGATATTCCTTGGTAATTTGCGCACCTTTACCGAGTTTTTTAGGCCCGCCTGTCGCAACCTTGCCAATAAGCAGGCGCTCGATACGCTTGAATGCATCGCCCTCGACGATCCGCATCTGATCAGCCAGATCTTTCTTGTAACGTTTCAATTCATCGTCGATGATCTGCTGGGCGCGCTTGTCGCGCTCGATTCCCTCGCGCGTAAATACCTGTACATCGATGACGGTCCCGGAAATACCCGACGGCACCCGCAGTGAAGTATCCTTCACATCGGAAGCTTTTTCGCCAAAAATCGCCCGCAACAGCTTTTCCTCGGGCGTCAATTGCGTTTCACCTTTAGGAGTGACTTTTCCCACCAGCACGTCTCCGGCCTCCACTTCGGCGCCAATATGGACGATGCCCGACTGGTCCAGGCGCCCGAGCTGCGCTTCGGAAAGGTTGGAAATGTCGCCGGTGATTTCTTCCGTTCCCAGCTTCGTGTCACGGCTCACGACAGACAATTCTTCGATATGAATCGAGGTAAAACGATCGTCTGCAACGATGCGCTCCGAAATAAGTATCGAATCCTCGAAGTTGTAGCCATTCCAGGGCATGAACGCCACCAGCATATTCTGCCCCAGGGCCAGTTCACCCTTGTCAGTGGAGGCGCCATCAGCCACCACATCGCCCCGGGCGATGACATCTCCCACTTTTACCAGGGGACGCTGGTTGATATTGGTATTCTGGTTGGATCGGGTATATTTGGTCAGGTTGTAGATATCCACGCCCACTTCGCCCGCGCGTGTTTCAGTGTCATGCACACGCACGACGATACGGCTCGCATCCACATAGTCGACCGCGCCGCCGCGCACCGCCTGGACCGCCGTTCCCGAATCCACCGCAACAACACGTTCGATGCCAGTGCCCACCAGGGATTTCTCAGCGCGGAGGCAAGGAACTGCCTGGCGCTGCATATTGGAACCCATCAGCGCGCGATTGGCATCGTCGTGCTCCAGAAACGGAATCAATGATGCGGCCACCGATACGATCTGCGCCGGGGCTACGTCCATGTACTCGATCCGGTCGGGCGTTGCCAGGGTAAACTCATTCTTATGACGGCAGGAAACGATCTCATTGGTAAATTTGCCATTGCGATCCAGTTCGGCATTTGCCTGCGCTATCACATACTGCCCTTCCTCAATCGCCGAAAGATAGTCGATTTCATCCGTTACCTGACCGTTTTTCACCTTGCGGTAGGGCGTTTCCATGAAGCCATATTCATTGGTGCGTGCATATAGCGCCAACGAATTGATCAGACCGATGTTCGGCCCTTCCGGCGTTTCAATCGGGCAGACGCGACCATAATGGGTCGGATGAACGTCGCGTACTTCAAAGCCTGCGCGTTCGCGCGTCAATCCACCCGGGCCGAGCGCGGAAACACGCCTTTTATGGGTAATTTCGGAGAGCGGATTAGTCTGATCCATAAACTGCGATAACTGACTGGAGCCAAAGAATTCCCGTACCGCAGCAGAAACAGGCTTCGCGTTGATCAAATCATGCGGCATCAGGTTATCGGACTCGGCCTGGCTGAGCCGTTCCTTGACAGCTCTTTCGACCCGCACCAGACCGGAGCGGAACTGATTTTCCGCCAGTTCACCGACGGAGCGTACGCGACGATTGCCGAGGTGATCGATATCGTCAATCTCCCCGCGGCCATTGCGGAGCTCAACGAGGATTTTGATGACAGCGGTGATATCCTCGTTCGATAGCGTGGTCGGCCCGTCGAGCTCTGCCCTGCCGACACGGCGATTGAATTTCATGCGTCCTACCACTGATAGGTCATAGCGCTCAGGCGCATAGAATAATCCGTTGAATAAAACCTTGACGGCTTCCTCGGTAGGAGGCTCGCCCGGACGCATCATCCGATAAATGGCTACCTGTGCAGCCATCTGGTCAGCGGTCTCGTCTATTCGCAGGGTTTGCGATATGTACGCACCCTGGTCAAGATCATTCGTATAAATAGTCTGGATCCGCTCTATATTTGCTTCGCGCAGTTTGGCAAGAAGAACTTCGGTAACTTCGTCATTTGCCAGCGCAAGTACTTCACCTGTTTCCTTATCGATTACGTTGTGGGCCAATACCCGCCCCAACAGGAAATCCTCCGGCACAGCCAATTTATCGATGCCTGCCTGCTGCATTTCACGAACGTGCTTGACGGTTATACGCTTGTCTTTCTGAACAATAACCTTGCCATTTTTGGTAACAATGTCGAAACGCGCAATATCGCCACGCAGCCGTTCCGGTATCAGTTCGAACAGAACATCTTTTTTGGACAGATGGAAAGTATCGAAAGAAAAGAAATCTGCGAGAATCTGCTCCGGCGTATACCCGATTGCCTTCAGCAAAACCGTAATCGGCATCTTGCGGCGACGGTCGACCCGAAAGTAAAGATAATCCTTGGGGTCGAATTCGAAATCAAGCCAGGAACCGCGATAAGGAATAATACGTGCCGAAAAAAGCAGTTTGCCGGATGAGTGCGTCTTGCCGCGGTCGTGTTCAAAAAACACCCCCGGGGAACGATGCAATTGAGACACAATCACGCGCTCGGTTCCATTAATGACGAACGAACCCGTGTTGGTCATGAGGGGAATCTCACCCATGTAAACTTCCTGCTCCTTGACTTCCTTTACGGTAGGCTTGGATGCTTCCTTGTCCATGATCGTCAACCGCACCTTTGCCCGCAACGGGGATGCGTAGGTAAGTCCGCGCTGCTGGCATTCCTTCACGTCGAACGGCGGAGCGCCCAGTGCATAATTGACAAAATCGAGGCGAGCATTGCGGGAATGGCTTTCGATTGGAAAGATTGACATAAACGCCGCCTGAAGCCCCTGACTATCGCGACGGTCAGCGTCAACCTGAGCTTGCAGGAATGCTGCGTAAGACTCGATCTGAGTAGCGAGAAGAAATGGAATCTGCAAAACGCTCGCGCGTTTGGCGAAACTTTTACGGATACGTTTTTTCTCGGTAAACGAATAGCTCATGGAATCTCTCCGGGGGTCAGAGAACGGTTGGACAGAAAATAGAAGCAGAGTACCTGATTTTAGCTACCGTGCTGAGTGTTCTACCGCACATATAGATGCGGGAATCCCAAATGGACGCGGGAATCCAAATCTTGAGGGAAAGCCAGGCCGATGGCATCCTCGACGCCATCGGCCTGGCTTGTCGTGTTACTTTATTTGATTTCAGCAGTCGCACCAGCTTCGGTGAGTTGTTTCTGAATAGCTTCAGCGTCAGCCTTGGGAATACCTTCCTTGACCGGCTTGGGCGCGCCATCCACCAGATCTTTCGCTTCTTTCAAGCCCAGTCCAGTAATCGCGCGCACAACCTTGATTACGTTAACCTTGCTATCGCCCACAGCGGTAAGCATCACGGTAAACTCGGTTTGCTCTTCCACGGGGGCAGCAGCGGCGCCAGCCGCCGGAGCGGCTGCTACGACAGCGGCAGCGGCGGCGGAAACACCGAACTTCTCTTCCATGTCTTTGATAAGCTGGGAAAGCTCCAGCACAGTCATATTTGCAACCGCTTCCAAAATTTCTGCTTTGGCTATAGCCATGTTTCTCTCCTGATAAATTTATGCTTATGTCGTGTTAAAGGTGCTGAAACGTTCTGAATGCGCGCATTGAATGCTTCTAGGCAGTTTCCTTTTGATCGCGGACGGCTGCAAGACCGCGTACAAAACGGGTCGGCACCTCATTGAGTGTTCGCACGAAATTGACAACAGGCGCCTGCATCGTGCCCAACAGCTTCGAAAGAAGCTCATCACGGCTCGGAAGCGCCGCAAGACTTCCAATCTCTTTGCTGGACATTACCAAATTGGGCATCGCCCCCGCTTTGATCACAAACTTGTCATTGCCCTTCGAAAACTCATGCAGCACCTTCGCCGCCGCAACCGGATCACTTCCGATGCCATAGGCCAGCGGTCCTATCATGTGATCGGAAAGCCCACTGAAAGGCGTTCCGTTTATCGCACGCCGTGCAAGGGAATTTTTAAGTACGCGAAAATATATTCCCGACTCGCGCGCCTTGGCGCGCAATTTGGTCATATTCCCAACGCCGAGCCCGCGGTATTCCGCGATGATAATTGCCTGGGCTTTTGCCACCTGGGTACTCACTTCGGCAACCACCGCTTTTTTTTCATCTAAATTTAGACCCAAGGTTCATTCTCCATCAGTTAAAATGGTGTCGAGTTCGGTTTGGGTAATACGACAAATCTGCTGACCACTGATCGGTCTGATTAATCGGAAAAGCCACAAACCCTCTCAATACCTACGAACCGGCGACCTAAATCAGGAGCCAAATCTGTTTCAGGAGCTGAATCTGTTCCTGCTGAATCTGTCCTGTTCCGGGAACGCCATCTGCGTTGGGCGCTTGAACGATGAAGAAAAAGAGATGAAATACCGTCTCAAATTCTCCATCTCCGCAATTAAGCTTTCGGGGGGATTGCGCTTTACCCTGTTAAAATCCTGCCCTTCAAAGCAAAGAGGCAAAGAACTCCACCATCCCAAACAACCCCAACGGTCTTTGATAACCCGCCGAATTGATCAAATAAATAAAAGGAATCTCTTCGACGGCCCAAAGTCTTACAAAAAAATATATCCGCTCTTATCGCGTACTGGTCTGATCCACGCGGACTCCTATGCCCATGGTGCTGGATATCGAAATCCTTCTTAAATAAATGCCTTTGGATGCGGCCGGCTTGGACTTGTTCAGCGCGTCCAGCAAGGCGTTGATGTTTTGGGTCAGTGCGTCCACGCTGAATGAAGCCCTTCCGATAGGACACTGAATGATACCCCCCTTGTCGGCGCGATATTGAACCTGGCCTGCCTTGGCATTTCTTACCGCACCGGCAACGTCCGGAGTAACCGTACCTACCTTGGGGTTGGGCATCAGGCCGCGGGGACCCAGTATTTGACCTAACTGCCCAACAATACGCATTGCATCCGGGCTGGCGATCGCTACATCGAAATCGATATTGCCTCCCTTTATCTGTTCTGCAAGGTCCTCGAATCCAACTATATCGGCCCCCGCTGCGAGCGCCTCCCTGGCTTTATCGCCCTGGGCGAACACCGCGACGCGCGCAGTCTTGCCGGTTCCAGCCGGTAATACCACTGATCCACGTACTGCCTGGTCCGATTTTTTGGCATCAACCCCGAGATTGACAGCCACATCAATTGACTCGTCAAATTTCGCAGTGGCCGTTTCCTTGATTATTTTGAAGGCCTCCGGCAATGGATAGGATTTATTGCGATCGACCTTTCCAGCAATTTCCCTGAAACGCCTGGATACGTGCCCCATGTTATACGCCCTCCACTTCGATACCCATGCTGCGAGCACTGCCGGCGACAGTGCGAACTGCCGCATCCATATCAGCCGCCGTCAGATCGGGCATCTTTGCCTGTGCAATTTCTTCCGCCTGCTTTCTTGTCAGACGGCCTACCTTATCGGTGTGAGGCTTGGCACTACCCTTGCCGACTCCCGCCGCTTTCTTTATCAGCACCGTCGCGGGCGTGGTCTTCATGACAAAAGTGAAGCTCTTGTCAGCATAAGCCGTTATGACAACCGGCACCGGCAACCCGACTTCCATCTTCTGCGTAGCGGCATTGAACGCCTTGCAAAACTCCATGATGTTGAGTCCCCGCTGGCCGAGCGCAGGACCAATTGGCGGACTTGGATTGGCCTTACCCGCGGGTACCTGCAACTTGATATAACCGATTATTTTCTTTGCCACGACAATTCTCCTCTCGGGTACAAGCGAACGTGCTGTTCTCCCCATTCAATAAATAACCAGGCGGCACTCCCGATTCCCGAAGAAGGGAGCGCCCGCCCTATTTCAAGCTTTCTCGACTTGGCTGAAATCCAGTTCTACTGGAGTGGGACGGCCAAAAATGGAAACAGAAACCCTGATTTTGCTTTTGTCATAATTGACATCTTCCACATTGCCGTGGAAATCTGTGAACGGCCCTTCCTTGACCCGAACGGCCTCCCCCGGTTCAAAAAGAACCTTGGGCTTGGGTTTTTCCACGCCTTCCTGAATCTGGTGGAGGATGTTCTGCACTTCCTTGTCGCTGATTGGCGTCGGCTTCATTGCCGAACCCCCAATAAATCCGGTTACTTTGGCGGTATTTTTAACCAAATGCCAGGTTTCGTCAGTCATCTCCATCTCGACCAGCACATAACCCGGAAAGAACTTCCGTTCGCTGAGATTCTTCTGGCCTGCTTTCATTTCGATGACTTCTTCCACTGGAACCAGTATCTGCCCAAATTTGTCCTGCATACCGGCGCGATTGATCCGCTCCTTCAATGCGCGCTGCACGCTCTTCTCAAACCCGGAGTAGGCATGAACCACGTACCATTTCTTATCCATTACCCCTCTTGTCCCATCAGATATTTCACCGCCAACAACAACCCCGCGTCCACCATCCATAAAAATATTGCCATTACCACAACAAAGGCGAACACCACGCCGGTAGTCTGCATGGTTTCCTTGCGGCTCGGCCATACGACTCTCCGCGTTTCCTCCGATGACTCCCTACTGAACGCATAAAACTGTTTACCTTGAGGCGTAAACCACACCACTACCACCGCCAGAACAATACCGGCCAGGACCGAAATCACTCGAAGCACCATGGCGCTATCCCGCAGGTAATAAAAACCGGCGATACCCGCGATCAACAGCAGAAGCGCGAAACCCAACTTGATCTTATCCACTACTTTTTCCCACTCTGCCTTTAGTACTAGTCAGTTAAATTAAGCGGTGTACGAGCTGATTACGCAAACCGCGGCATCAGCCCGTGATTCAAAATATTGGGTGGCATTTAAGACACTTTGCTTCCATCGGGGAGCAAGCGGAATTGAAGTTTTTTCAATGGGACTCCTTTTTGGCAGGCCAGGAGGGCATCGAACCCCCAACCTTCGGTTTTGGAGACCGACGCTCTGCCAATTGAGCTACTGGCCTGTATTCTTTGCGAGCGCAAGCTGAAATCAAGAGACTCATTTAGGTATCAATGAGGTATCAACACAAAAATATTCAACTCGCGGGTCTTCAATTCGTGAAACTGATCCGTGTCTTATACTACTCAATAATTTTCGCCACCACGCCTGCGCCGACGGTTCTTCCGCCTTCGCGAATGGCAAAACGAAGACCTTCTTCCATGGCTATCGGCGCAATCAGGTTGACTGTCACCGATACGTTGTCCCCGGGCATCACCATCTCAGTGCCCGCCGGCAGTTCAATAGCGCCCGTAACGTCCGTGGTGCGAAAGTAGAACTGGGGCCGGTATCCCTGGAAGAACGGGGTGTGCCGTCCGCCTTCTTCCTTGCTCAGTACGTAAATCTCGGCGGAAAACTTGGTATGCGGGGTAATCGTGCCAGGCTTGGCCAGCACCTGGCCACGCTCGACTTCTTCACGCTTGGTGCCCCGCAGCAATACGCCAACGTTGTCGCCCGCCTGCCCCTGGTCCAGCAGTTTCCTGAACATCTCCACTCCGGTACAGACTGTCTTGATGGTGGGACGCAAGCCAACTATCTCGATTTCTTCGCCTACCTTGATGACGCCGCGCTCTATCCGCCCCGTCACTACCGTGCCGCGGCCGGATATGGAGAATACGTCTTCTACCGGCATCAGGAAGGCGCCATCCACCGCCCGTACGGGCTCTGGTATGTAGCTGTCCAGTGCATCGGCCAGCTTGAATATGGAGGGCTCGCCTATGTCGCTTTGGTCGCCTTCCAGCGCCTTCAAGGCAGAGCCTATGACTATCGGGGTGTCGTCCCCCGGAAAGTTGTATTTCGACAGCAGTTCGCGAACTTCCATCTCCACCAGTTCCAGCAGTTCGGCATCGTCCACCATGTCGGCTTTGTTCATGTACACGACAATGTAGGGCACGCCAACCTGACGCGCCAGAAGTATGTGCTCGCGTGTCTGCGGCATGGGGCCGTCCGCAGCCGATACCACCAGTATGGCTCCATCCATCTGGGCCGCACCCGTGATCATGTTCTTGACGTAGTCAGCGTGCCCCGGACAGTCCACATGCGCATAGTGCCGGCTCTTGGTCTCGTATTCAACGTGCGCCGTGTTAATGGTGATGCCTCGCGCTTTCTCTTCCGGCGCAGAGTCTATCTGCGCATAACTCTTCGCCTCACCGCCAAATTTCTTCGCCAATACCATTGTGATCGCCGCTGTCAATGTGGTCTTGCCATGATCCACATGCCCTATCGTCCCAACGTTCACGTGCGGCTTCGTCCGCTCAAATTTACTCTTCGCCATGATGGATCCTTTTTAAAGCACGTTTTGTTCTGTCAGATTTCTCAATTAAAGCCTATGGAGCCCATGGCCAGGATTGAACTGGCGACCTCTCCCTTACCAAGGGAGTGCTCTGCCACTGAGCTACATGGGCAAGCATTGATCCTGCCTGAATTACATTTGATTAACGCTTGATACTTTCGATATTTTCGCAACTCTTGATTCCAAAATAACTCTAAACTTCTGGACGGTCTGCAATAACCAATACCAATAACGCATTTCGATTTTCGAATCTGGAGCGGGTGAAGGGAATCGAACCCTCGTCGTAAGCTTGGAAGGCTTCTGCTCTACCATTGAGCTACACCCGCATCTGGCTCTCGCGTGCCGGCTGTCGAGTCGGAAGCCGCGCAGTTACAGCCGCGCATCCGCACCCCGAGCCGCTGTGGACGAAGCAGGCAGTCAACTCATTACGCAAACCATCGCATGCTTCGCCCGCATGGCTGACTCATCACTCCCTAACCGACTCTCAAGAATTGATAACAGGATGTCAACTGATGTCCCGATTGGTGGAGGGGGAAGGATTCGAACCTTCGAAGGCAGAGCCGTCAGATTTACAGTCTGATCCCTTTGACCGCTCGGGAACCCCTCCAAACGAAACCGCCTATTGTGAATGTTTTGAATCGGCAAGTCAACGTGCATTTTAGGGTTTCTCCAGAAACATCGGAAGAAGCTTTCCATGAGCCCTCCCAGCGTTTCATGTCGCACTGTTGCAACAATCGCTCCCTACAATATTGGCGTTATATCAGTAAATGGCCGTGTCAGTTCCGTGATGATATGAGTCAGGTAAATATGAGCCAGTATGAGTCAGGTAAATACGAGGATAACAGATGGAGGTAAAATGAAAAATGCAAGCAGGCTGCCGAACGAATCACTCCCGCAGGAAGAATTGGAAGACGAAAGTGCGATAGACGAGCGAGAAGAGGAAGACGAGGAGGAAGAGGAAGAAATTTACTGCAAGGCGATCAGGACAATCGAGATCCACGAAGGAAATCCAGATCTGCTTTATTCCGGCGCGGGAATGTACTGGCTTGGAATGTCGATTGGCTGGAAGGCATTTCGTGTACTGCATACCAGACGATCATCCTCGACCATAAGCGTCCGGGGCATCAGAAAGCATTACTTATACAGGCATTCGCCGACGTTTTCTCCCCGTGATTTCCTTCCAGCGTCTATTAAAGACTTCCGGGCGAATGTGGAGAAACCCGCGCCGGAGAAAGCTGCCTGAGAACCGCCGCAAATAAAATTGCTTTAACAAAAGTCCCTTTAATCAGAGCCTTTTAAAATTCAATGCGTCGAGCCTTGCCGCAGGCCCAATAGCTCAACATCAAATATCAGTGTCGCATTGGGTGGAATGACGTTCCCGGCCCCTTGCACGCCATACGCTATTGACGGCGGGATGATCAAGGTGCGCTGTCCTCCGACTTTCATACCCACCACACCACGATCCCAGCCTTTAATCACACGCCCTGCGCCAAGCAGAAATGAAAAGGGGGTGCCACGATCGCGCGAGCTATCGAATTTTGCGCCCTTCTTGTCTGGTTTGCTCGGATCATAAAGCCAGCCGGTATAGTGCACTTCGACCATTTTGCCCACAACCGCTTCTTCGCCAGTTCCAACCTTTGTGTCCTGTTTTATAAGTTCGGTCACGTTGGCCGCTCCTTTATTGGTTTCAGAAAATGCTGAGGGGGAAAACAGAGCCAGGCTCAATATCGCGATGCTCAATTTGATCAACGTGTTTACTCTAGACATATTTACCTCAATAATAATCAAGTAAAAATTCCGGCGGCAAGTTTATTGGCAATTACCCATTATACCCCCGATACCGGCACGTATACCCCGAATCAGTTATCGTGGCGGGATCACGACTATAACGTGCCAGCCAGGAAGCATCGGTACGGGGAACATGGGTCAGAACATGAACCTTGAGCACCAAAGCCGATATTGGCTGTCTTCATCGAAAAGCAGGCAGAGGCGTGTGTAGGAAGCAGAATGGGAAGGCAAGGACGAGATAGCGATGAGTTCTGCGAGGGTACATGATTCACGCCTGATGCGTGGCATCTATCTGACAGTCGGTTTCGCCGCACTGATATTAGGTGCCGTGGGCATCGTGGTGCCCGTGCTGCCGACGACTCCTTTTGTCCTGCTCGCTGCGGCATGTTTTGCGCGCAGTTCAAGGCGTTTCCACGATATGCTCCTGGCAAATCGCATCGCCGGTCCCATTATCCGCGAATGGGTCGAATACCGCAGTATTCCCCGGCGAGTCAAGCGCTGGGTGTACTTGCTGCTGGCGCTTTCATTCGGGAGCTCCATCCTGGTCATGCCGTCTGTCGGCTATCAGGTAATGCTGGCTGTGCTGGGCCTTATCCTGACAGTGTTTGTCTGGCGTATACCGGTGAGGGATACTCAGACTAACAACTACTAACCATATAGGATCAACAGGAATTCGGTAGGAACGCCCATCCTGTATGTATGCTCGAGTGTATGTTCGATTACATCAGGTCGTGGCTAGCCTGCCAAGCCCTTGCCCCTTCAAGGCTTGATCTTATGTGCAGGATGTCATCGCGCAGCAGCCTGTGGTTCAGCCACAAAGATTTCGACCCGACGGTTTTTCGCCCGGTTCGCAGGCGTGTCGTTGGCAACAAGAGGCTGATGCGAGCCGCGGCCGTCAACGTTGATACGGCTGCCCGCAACACCCCTGCTGACAAGGTAGTCGCGCGTGCTGGCCGCACGGTTGAGCGATAGCGGATTATTGACCGCGTCGGTACCCGAATTGTCCGTATGGCCAATAATGCTCACCTGGGTACCAGGATTGCTGGCAAGACTGGTCGCAAAGCTATCCAGCACCGGTCTGAAATCCGGCTTGATATCTGCACGGCCAGTGTCGAAGGAAATATCGCTGGGGATATCAAGCTTCAGTCGGTTATCGGGCGTCTTGACAACCTGTACACCCGTGCCCGCCGTAGCCTGCTCCATTTCCTTCTTTTGCTCTTCCATTCTTCGGGACCACACATTTCCGGCAATAGCTCCCAAACCCGCCCCCGCCGCCCCGCCCAA
>Ga0310810_10007898_pt1 | contig 12193 bp, 11 predicted proteins | sample NCmetagenome_FD_207641 | JGI IMG/M metagenome (GOLD analysis project Ga0310810, IMG submission 207641) | Soil microbial communities from experimental microcosm in Duke University, North Carolina, United States - NC | ecosystem: Engineered > Artificial ecosystem > Soil microcosm > Unclassified ... | reverse complement strand
TCGGCAAGCCGCGCGCATAGTCTCGCGAACCTGCGCAAGACGCCCGACGAAGTCGTCGGCGAAGTCGCGCGTATCCGCGCCGCGCGCGACGCGTCGCGATCGAAGACGCTGATCGAAGGCGGTGTCGGCACGGCGTTCGGCTGCACCATCCAGGGCCAGGTCGCGCGAAGCGAAGTGCTGCGCCTCGTGCAGGCGCTGCTCGACGCCGGCGCCGATTGCGTGAGCCTGGCCGACACGGTCGGCTATGCGGACCCGGCCGGCGTCCGCGCACTGTTCGAGGACACACTGAAGATTGCAGGCGATCGCTTCTGGTCGGGGCATTTTCACGACACGCGCGGGCTCGCGCTTGCCAATGTATGCGCGGCGCTCGACGTTGGCGTACGCCGCTTCGATGCGTCGCTCGGCGGAATCGGCGGCTGCCCCTACGCGCCCGGCGCGAGCGGCAACGTGACGACCGAGGACCTCGCGTTCATGCTCGCCAGCATGGGCTACGCGACGAACCTCGATGTAAGACGCCTGCTCGATCTGCGCGGCCAGGTCGCGACCTGGCTTTCGAGCGAGACGTTGCACGGGACGCTGTGGCGCGCGGGATTGCCGAAGACGTTTCACGCCGAACGAGACGCACAATGACGAAGGATGCGACCCAGGCGAGCGGCGAGATGGCGACCGGCATGCGCGAGCGCCTGCCGCTCGACGGCATCCGGGTCGTCGAGTTCACGCACATGATCATGGGGCCGACGTGCGGGATGATACTGGCCGACCTCGGCGCCGAAGTCATCAAGATCGAGCCACCCGGCGGCGATCGCACGCGCAAGCTGCCCGGCCTGGGCATCGGCTTCTTCCGCACGTTCAATAGGAACAAGAAGAGCGTCGTGCTCGACGTCACCACGGCCGAAGGCCGCGAGACGGCCGCCGAGCTGATCGGCGAGGCGGACGTCGTCATCGAGAACTTCCGCCCAGGCCTGATGCGCTCGCTCGGGCTCGACTACGACACTCTATCGAGGCGCTTCCCGCGACTGATCTACGCATCGCACAAGGGCTTCCTGCCGGGCCCGTACGAAAACCGGCTGGCGCTCGACGAGGTCGTGCAGATGATGGCCGGTCTCGCGTACATGACCGGTCCGCCGGGCCGGCCGCTGCGCGCGGGCGCATCTGTCAACGACATCATGGGCGGCATGTTCGGCGCGATCGGCATTCTCGCGGCGCTACTCGAGCGGAAGCAGACCGGACGTGGACAGGAAGTGCAGAGCGCGCTTTTCGAAAATTGCGTGTTCCTCGTCGCCTCGCACATGCAGCAATATTCGATGACCGGCGAGGCGCCGCGGCCGTTTCCCGCGCGCTTCTCGCCCTGGAGCGTCTACGACGTGTTCACCCTCGCGGAAGGCGAGCAGCTCTTCATCGGCGCCGTCAACGACAAGCAGTTCCGCGTGCTTTGCCGCGTGCTGGACGCAACCGAGCTGGCCAACGACCCCGACCTGCAGACCAACGAGCAGCGCGTGCATGCGCGCCCGCAGCTTCTCGCGCGACTGGGCGAATTGCTCGTCCACCATCGCGCGGACGAGCTCGCCGCCAAGCTCGAAGCCGCCGGGCTGCCCTACGCGCCGATCGCACGCCCCGACCAGCTGCTAGACGATCGTCACCTACGCGAGAGCGGCGGCCTCGTGTCCATGCAGACCGACGAAGGCACGACCACCGACGTCGTGCCGTTGCCTGTCACGCTCGGCGGCCGCCGTCCCGGCGTGCGCATGCCGCTGTCGCGTGCGGGCGAGCACAACGACGAAGTGCTCGGTGCGTTGCCGAGACAAAACGATCACTGAACCGCGCGGTGTCGCGAACGCCCCGCGTCATATCCATGGAGGAGACATGCGTTTGATCGGATTCACGGCGCTGGTGGCAGCGCTCGGCGTCGCGGGCCACGCGCTCGCGGCGGATTACACGATGCGGATCAGTCATCAATTTCCGCCGACGCATCACACGGCAAAGGCGCTCGATCAGTTCGCCGCGGATGTGAAGGCGGCCACCGGCGGCAAGGTCGACGTGCAGATCTTCGCGGCGGAGCAGCTGTTCAAAGCGAATCAGAACATCCCGGCGGTCGCGCGCGGTCAGGTCGAGGCGGCGGCGATCGTCGACCTGTCGTGGGCGAGCACGATTCCCGAGATGGCCGTGATGACGATCCCGTATCTCGTCACGCGTGTCGAGCAGCTACGCAAGTTTCCCACGTCCGAGCTCGCCACGCTTCTCAACCAGAAGATGGAAGCGAAGGGCGTGCGCAACATCGCGTGGTTCGTCGATGCGAACAATGCAGTCGTCACGTCGAGCAAGAAGCCACTGGTCACGCCCGATGACTTCAAGGGTGTCAAGATCCGCGGCCTGTCGAAGCTCTTCGACGCGAGTCTCGTCGCGATGGGCGCGTCGCCCTCTGCCATGCCGGGTTCCGAGGTGTACCAGGCGCTCCAGTCGGGCGTGCTCGACGCGGGCATCACGAGCCTCGATGCCGCGTATGCGCGCCGTTATTACGAAGTGCAGAAATACGGCGTCGCGAGCACACTCTTCACCGTGCACGAGACGCTGATCGTCAATCCGGCATGGTGGGACAAGCTGCCGGCCGACGCGAAGAAGGCGATCGAGACGGCCGCGCACAAGGCCGAAGCGGCGCTGCTGCCGAAGGCGGATGGCATCGATCCGGCCGAAGTGGCGAAGCTTCGCGACAAGGGGATGGAGGTCACGGTGTTGTCGGCGGCGCAGGTGAAAGCGCTCGAGCCGGTGATGCAGGCGCCGGTGATGAAGGCGTTCGAAGCCTCCGCGCCCGACGCGCCGAAGGTGCTGGAGATGGCGCGCAAATTGTAAATGCGCACATTCGAGCGCATCGTCGGCGCGATCAGCTGGATTGCGACGGCGCTGTCGGCGGCCGGCGTCCTCGCGGCGCTCGCCTTCGTGACGTACGGCGTGGTCATGCGTTACGTCTTCAACCGTGCGCCGACATGGGTCGATGACACCGTCGGCTACATGCTCGTCGGCATCGTGATGCTCGCCGCCGCGACGACGCTACGCCAGGGCGCGCACATCAGCGTCGACATCCTGACCAGCAGGCTGCCGGGTACGCGCCGGCGCATCGCCGACGCGTGGTCGATGCTGGGGGTGCTCGCGTTCTCGATCGTGCTGGTCGTCAACGGCTGGCAGACGGCGATGTTCTCGAAGATGCTCGGCCTCAATACGAGCGGCAACGTCGAGGTGCCGGTCTTCTGGCTGCAGCTTCTGCTGCCGCTCGGCGGCGTGCTGCTGCTCCTCGCGTCGATCGAAGGCTTGCTTCGCATCGCGGTCGGCATGCCGCTGCCGCACGAGCGGACGCTCGACGACGCCGAATGACGATCCTAGCGATCCTAGCCGGGCTCATCCTCTTGCTGTTCACCGGCCTGCCGATCTTCGCCGGTCTGTCGCTCTTCGGTGGTGCGCTGCTCCTAGTGACGCAGGGCGAGCTCGGCGCGGTCACCGAGGTGATGTTCGGCGAGATCTCGCGCTACCTGCTCGTCACGATCCCGCTGTTCGCATTCATGGCGCACGTCATGATCAGCGCACGCATCGTCGACGATCTCTATGGCACGGCGTACACGCTCACGCGCCACCTCCCCGGCGGCCTCGCTATCGCGACGATCCTCGCGTGCACGATCTTCGCGGCGATTTCGGGATCGAGCGTCGCCACCGCGTTGACGATTGGCTCGGTGGCAATCCCGCAGATGATTCGCTTCGGTTACGACCCGCGTGCCGCGTACGGTCTCGTGGCGGCCGGCGGCACGCTCGGCATCCTCATCCCGCCTTCCGGGCCGATGGTGCTCTACGGCGTGGTCAGCGACACGTCGATCGGCGGTTTGTTCATGGCAGGGGTCGTGCCCGGCCTGATGATCGCGGTGATCTTCATTGTGTACAACATGGCGCGCAGCGCCCTGCGCGGAAGCACGGCGCGGCGCGAGCCGCGGGCATCGCTGCGAGAAGCGTCGACCGCCCTTCGCAAGGCGGCATGGGCGCTGACGCTGCCGGTGCTCGTGCTCGGCGGCATGTATGCGGGCGTCTTCACGGCGACGGAAGCCGCGGCGGCCGGGGCGACGCTCGCGCTCGTGATCGGCGTCGTCGTGTACCGGACCATCGGCTTGCGCGAGATCTGGCGCGCGGCGCAGGACGCGAGCCGCACGTCGGCGATGCTGTTCATGATCGTCGCCGGCGCGTCGGTGTTCGCGCACGTCGTCACCAAGATGCGCATCCCGCAGCAGATAGTGCAGGTCGTCGTGGGCATGGACATCGGCGTCGCGGGCTTCCTGATCGCGATGATGGCGGTGATTTTCGTGCTCGGGATGTTCCTCGAATCGGTCGCGATCATCCTCGTCACGACGCCGGTGATCCTGCCCGTGATGGCGCAGCTTCACGTCGATCCCATCTGGTACGGCGTGCTGCTCACGATCAATCTCGAGCTTGCGCAGATCACGCCACCGGTCGGCATGAACCTGTTCACGATCCGCGCGATCAGCAACGCGCCGCTTGCGCAGATCATCGCCGGCTCGATGCCGTACGTGGTGCTGCTGATCATTGGACTCGCGATCGTCATGATCTGGCCGCAGATCGCGCTGTGGCTGCCCGGCACGATGCTGAACCTGCGCTGACGCGTTTTCGCGCATTGGCTCCGCGAGGCGTGCTGTCGCCGACGCTCGTCGTCCGCTTCGTCGCCGGTGTCAGGTGCCTGTCGGCGCCGGTCGCGGAGCGCTGACCGCATCGACGATTCGCTGGCAATGGTCGCGCGCCGCGCCGATGAGGTTGCGGTTTGCTTCGGGGGTGCGAAACGCCGAATGCGCGGACAGCGTGACGTTCTGCAACGTGGTCAGCGGATGCCCGGCGGGCAGCGGCTCGGCCTCGTAGACGTCGAGGGCGGCATGCCGCAGATGTCCCGCACGCAACGCGTCGATCATCGCGGCCTCGTCGACCAGCGCACCGCGGGCGGTGTTGACGAGCATTGCGCCCGGCCGCATCGCCTCGATGCGCGCGCGCGACAGGAAGCCGCGCGTCTCGTCGGTGAGGAGCAGATGTAGCGACACGACGTCGCTATCGGCGAGCAGCCGGCCGAGCGGGATGAACGTAACTCCCGGCGACTGCCTTGGCGTGCGGTTCCAGGCGACGACGTCAAGGCCGCTGCCCCGCGCGATGCGTGCGACTTCGGCGGCGATGGAGCCAAATCCGATCAGGCCCAGCGTGCGACCCGTGAGTTGCACGCCGTCGGTGCGCAGCCACGTTCCCGCGCGGATTTCGCGGTCCATCCGCGCGAGCCCGCGTGCGGCCGCCCACATCAGAGCAATCGCGTGCTCGGCGACCGCGGTGTCGCCGTATCCCTTGATCGTGTGGACCGTGATGCCGAGCGCGCCCAATGCCTCGGGATCCATGTAGCTGCGCGCGCCGGTGCCGAGGAATACGACATGCCGCAGGCGCGTGCATTCGCGCGCGATCGCTTCCGGAAGCGCCGTGTGATCGACGATCGCCACGTCGGTGTCGCGGAGCAGTGCGCGCAGCGCGTCGGGGCGGATGTCCGGTTGGCGATTGATGGCGATCGCCATGCCAGGAACGTGCAGCAGCTCGTCGGCGACGGCGGCGAGCGCCGGATTCGCGTCGACGAATACGGCGCGCAACTCGGCTGCTGGTGAGGCGCCACCCTGGGGAACGGAAGGAAGGCTCATCGACCTCGAGATCTGGAAGAAGCCGCTGAACGATCCGCCACGGCAAAAGCAAACGGCCCACCACGGTGAGCCGTTCGTGTTTCGCGCTTGCGTCCGATTGGGTTCGGTGCGAAAGATCGCTACGTCGCGCGCGAGACGTCTGCAATGTATGCGCAACGGGCCAACGGCATTTTGCCCTGCGTCAACGGGATTGCAATTTGGTGCGGCCTGTCACCAATGTGTCAGGGTCGCACAAACCGTATGTTGGCGGAGACGGAGGGATTCGAACCCTCGATGCAGCTTTTTGGCCGCATGCTCCCTTAGCAGGGGAGTGCCTTCGACCTCTCGGCCACGTCTCCGATCTTTGCTTTCGGCCCTTGCCGCCTCCCGACGTAGGGATAGGCGATTCTACAGGGCGCCCATAATCAGGGCCATATGGATGGCATGGTCGCGCGTCGTCACGCCGCCTCGGGCCCCTTCTCCAGCTCGAACGCCTTGTGCAGCACGCGTACGGCCAACTCGAGGTATTTCTCGTCGATCACGACCGCGATCTTGATCTCGGACGTCGAGATCATCTGAATGTTGATCCCCTCGCCCGCGAGCGCCTTGAACATCTTCGAGGCGAGGCCCACGTGCGAGCGCATGCCGATGCCGACGACGGAAACCTTGGCGATGCGGTTGTCGCCGATGATGTCGCGCGCCTCGAATTGCCCTTTTTCCTTCTGGGTCCGTAGCACACCCAACGCCTTCTGGTACTCGTTGCGGTTCACCGTGAACGAGAAATCGGTGTGGCCGGATGCGCCGATGTTCTGCACGATCATGTCGACGTCGATGTTCGCTTCCGCGATCGGCCCGAGGATGCTGTACGCGATGCCGGGCCGGTCCTCGACGCCCATGACCGAGATCTTCGCCTCGTCGCGGTTGAACGCGATGCCGGAAATGATCGCCTGCTCCATGTCCTCGTCTTCCTCGTAAGTGATCAGCGTCCCGGTGGCCGTGCTGTCGGGATCGTCGAACGACGACAGCACGCGCAGGCGCACCAGATACTTGCCCGCGAATTCCACCGAGCGGATCTGCAGCACCTTCGAACCCTGGCTCGCGAGCTCGAGCATTTCCTCGAACGTGATCCTGTCGAGGCGCCTCGCCTCGGGAACGATGCGCGGGTCGGTCGTGTACACGCCGTCGACGTCCGTATAGATCTGGCACTCGTCGGCCTTCAATGCGGCGGCGAGCGCGACGCCGGACGTGTCCGAACCGCCGCGCCCGAGCGTCGTCACGTTGCCGTGCTTGTCGACGCCCTGGAAGCCCGCAACGACGACGATCGTGCCGTCGGCGAGATCGCGTCGCACGCGCTCCTCGTCGATTTCGAGTATGCGTGCCTTCGTGTGCGCGTTGTCGGTCAGGATGCGCACCTGAGCGCCGGTGTAGCTACGCGCCTTGAGGCCGAGCTCGTGCAGCGCGATGGCGAGAAGGCCGATCGTGACCTGCTCGCCGGTCGCCGCGATCACGTCGAGCTCGCGTGGCTCGGGATTGTGCGACAGCTCCTTCGCGAGCGCGATCAGGCGATTGGTTTCGCCGGCCATCGCCGACACGACGACGACGACCTGATGGCCTTCGCGATGAAAGCGCGCGACGCGACGTGCGACGCTGCGAATGCGCTCGATCGACCCGACCGACGTGCCGCCGTATTTCTGGACGATCAGCGCCATGTCAGGCTGGCGCGAGAAAGGCGATCGTTGCATTGGTGCCGCCGAATCCGAACGAATTCGAAATCGCGGCGCGGATCGGCATCGGCCGCGCAACGCGCGGAACGAAGTCCAGGTCGCAATTCGGATCGACCTCGAACAGATTCGCGGTGGGCGGCGCGATCTGATCGCGGATCGCGAGCGCCGTGAACACTGCTTCGATCCCGGCAGCAGCGCCCAGCAGATGCCCGGTCATCGACTTCGTCGACGACACGGCGAGCTTGTACGCATGGTCGCCGAACGCGCGCTTCACTGCGATGCATTCGGCGACGTCGCCGAGCGGCGTCGACGTGCCATGCGCGTTGATGTAATCGATGTCGGTCGGTTGCAGGCCGGCGTTGCGCAGCGCGTTCAGCATGCTGCGCGCCGCACCACGGCCATCCTCGGGCGGCGCGGTGATGTGATGCGCATCGGCGCTCATCCCATAGCCCGCGATCTCGCAGTAAATTTTCGCGCCACGCGCCTTCGCGTGTTCGTATTCCTCGAGCACCAGCACACCCGCGCCCTCGCCCAGCACGAAGCCGTCGCGGCCGACGTCCCACGGCCGGCTCGCCGTGGCGGGATCATCGTTGCGCGTCGACAGCGCGCGCGCGGCGGTGAACCCACCGACGCCGAGCGGCGACACGGTTGCCTCGGCACCGCCCGCGACCATGATGTCGGCATCGCCGTACTCGATCAGGCGCGCGGCTTCGCCCAGGCTGTGGTTGCCGGTCGAGCACGCGCTCACCGTGCCGAGATTCGGTCCCTGGAAGCCGTAGTGGATCGACGCGAGCCCCGCGACCATGTTGATGATCGAGCCAGGCACGAAGAACGGCGACACCTTGCGCAGCCCGCCCTGCGCGTACGCCCGGTGCGTCTCCTCGATCATCGGCAGACCGCCGATGCCCGAGCCGATGCAGACGCCGCAGCGTTCCTTGTCGCCGGCGTAACCGTCGAGGCCGGCGTCGCGCACGGCCTCCATCGTCGCCACGAGCCCGTAGTGAATGAACGTGTCGTAGCGGCGCGCTTCCTTGGCCGACAGGTACCGCGCGACGTCGAAGCCCTTCACCTCGCCGGCGATGCGCGATGGGAACCCGGTCGCATCGAAGCGGGTAATCGGACCGATGCCGGAATGCGCGGCGAGAACGTTGCGCCATGCCTCCTCGACACCGGTGCCGACCGGCGAAATGATGCCGAGACCGGTGACGACGACGCGGCGACGTGACGTGGGCTTCACTAACGATGGAGAACTGCTGATTGGCAAACGTCGCGGGCGGTGTCGCCCCGGACGCGACGTGTCCGACGCGGGCCATCGATGGGGCCCGCGCGCGAGGCGGCTATTTCTTCACGTGGGCGGCGACGTAGTCGATCGCCTGCTGCACGGTGGTGATCTTCTCGGCGTCGTCGTCGGGAATCTCCGTTTCGAATTCCTCTTCGAGCGCCATCACGAGCTCGACGGTGTCGAGCGAGTCGGCGCCGAGATCATCGACGAAGGAAGATTCATTCTTGATTTCCGCTTCGTTTACGCCGAGTTGCTCGGCGACGATCTTCTTGACGCGTTGTTCGACGTTTTCCATGCATCTCCTCCCCTGCAGGGGTCAAGAACCGAAACCGGCGGATTTTACCAGACGCGCCGCCCTGCTACCCCATGAACATGCCGCCGTTGACGTGCAGGGTGGTCCCCGTGATGTACGCCGCACGCGGGCTTGCCAGGAACGCCACCGCATCGGCGACGTCGTCCGGCGTGCCGAGGCGGCCGAGCGGAATGCGCGCGAGCAATGCGTCGCGCTGCGGCGGTGCCAACGCCTGCGTCATGTCGGTGTCGATGAAGCCGGGTGCAACGCAGTTGACGGTGATCCCGCGGCTCGCAACTTCGAGCGCGAGCGACTTCGTGAACGCGACCAGCGCCGCCTTCGCGGCCGCGTAATTCGCCTGCCCGGCATTACCGGTGCTGCCCACGACCGATCCGATCTGAATGATCCGCCCGCGCCGCGCCTTCATCATGCCGCGCAACACCGCTTTCGCGAGATGGAATGCGGGTGTGAGATTGGTCGCCATGATGGCGTCCCACTCGTCGTCCTTCATGCGCACGAGCAGGTTGTCGCGGGTGATGCCGGCGTTGTTGACGAGGATCCCGGTCGCGCCGTGGCGCGCATCGATGTCCTTGAGCAGCGCGTCGATCGAGGCCCCGTCGCGCACGTCGAGGCGCACGCCTTCGCCGCCGCGCTCGCGCAGATGCTCACCGATGGCGGTCGCGCCTTCGTCGGTGGTTGCGGTCCCGATGACGCGCGCACCTGCGCGCGCGAGCGCATCGGCGATCGCGCGGCCGATGCCGCGCGTGGCGCCGGTGACGAGCGCAATCTGCCCGGCGAGCTCGCCGCCGCCCCGCTTCCCGTCACCCGCCTCGCTTGCGCTCGGCTCCTTCTCGCCCGGGGGCAGAGGGATGGGGTGAGGGAGCGCCGCCGTGCTCACGTTGTCACACCGTCAACACTGCGCGCGCTTCAGCGAGCGCCGCGCCGTCGGTCAACGCGAATGCCGTGAGCTGATCGTCGATCCGGCGCGTGAGTCCCGCGAGAACTTTCCCCGGCCCGCATTCGACGATGCGGGTCACGCCGTGCGCCGCGAACCACTGCACGGTTTCGGTCCACCGCACCGGACTCGCCGCCTGGCGCGCGAGTGCCGCGCGAATCGCGTCGGGCGTGTCGTGCGTCGCGACGTCGACGTTGTGGACGACGGGAATCAACGGTGACGTAATGTTCACCCCCGCGAGCTTTTCGGCAAGACGCTCCGCCGCCGGCTTGAGCAGCGAGCTGTGGAACGGCGCCGACACGGGAAGCATCATCGCGCGCTTCGCTCCGCGCGCTTTCGCGGCGACGATCGCACGCTCGACCGCGCTGCGATGGCCGGCGATCACTACCTGCCCGGGCGCGTTGAAGTTGACGGGCTCGACGACCTCGCCTTGTCCCGCCTCGCGGCACGCATCGGCAATGGCCGCATCGTCGCCGCCGATCACCGCCGCCATCGCGCCCACGCCCGCCGGCACGGCATCCTGCATCGCCTCCGCGCGAAAGCGCACGAGCGGCACCGCGTCGCGAAACGCGAGCGCACCCGCGGCAACCAGCGCCGTGTATTCGCCCAGGCTGTGCCCCGCCACGTAGACAGGCTGCGCGCCACCAGCGGCCTGCCACGCGCGCCACAACGCCACGCCCGCCGTCAGCATCACCGGCTGTGTGTTGCGGGTCAGATTCAACGCTTCGGGCGGCCCTTCGCGCACGAGCGCCCAGAGATCGTCGCCGAGCACCTGCGAGGCTTCGTCGAACGTCGCCTGCACGACCGGATAGCCGCCGAAACCGTCGAGCATGCCGACTTGCTGCGAGCCCTGACCGGGGAAAACGAAAGCGGTACTCATGTGGAATCCTTTACACGCCGCTCGCCGCCCTCTCCTCCGCGTCGCGGGAAGCGGGTACGCGTGATGGGTTCGGTCCTCACCATCGCACCAGCACCGAGCCCCACGTGAATCCGCCGCCCACGCCGACGAGCATCAGATGCTGGCCCGCGCGAATGCGCCCGTCGCGCACGGCCACGTCGAGCGCGAGCGGAATCGAAGCCGCAGACGTGTTGGCATGCAGGTCGACGGTCGAGATCACGCGCTCGAGCGGCAACCCGAGCTTCTTTGCGGTCGCGTCCATGATGCGCACGTTCGCCTGATGCGGAATCAGCCAGTCGATGTCGGCGGTCGTCTTGCGGTTGGCGGTGAGGGCCTCGTGCGCGACTTCGGCGAGCACTTTCACCCCGAACTTGAACACCGCATGGCCGTCCATTTGCACGAACGGCGTGCCGACGATGCCGCCGCGGCTCACCTGGCCGGGAACGCAGAGGATGTTGCGGTAGTGGCCGTCGGCGTGCAGATGCGCGGACAGTATGCCCGGCTCGTCCGACGGCAGCAGCACCACCGCGCCGGCGCCGTCACCGAACAGGACGCAGGTGCTGCGATCCTTCCAGTCGAGGATGCGCGAATAGATTTCCGCCCCGACGACGAGCGCGTTGCGCGCAAGGCCGCCCGCGATCATGCGATCGGCGATCGCGAGCGCGTACACGAACCCAGAACAGACCGCCTGCACGTCGAACGCCGGTCCGCCGTGCGCACCAAGCTTGTCCTGCAGGATGCACGCAGTCGACGGGAAGATCATCTCCGGCGTCGTCGTCGCGACGATGACCAGGTCGACCTGCTCCGGAGGCAGTGATGCGGCGAGCAGCGCTTCGCGTGCCGCGGCGAATGCGAGATCCGACGTTTTCTCGTGATCCGCGGCGACATGGCGCTGCCGGATGCCCGTGCGTGTACGGATCCAATCGTCGCTCGTGGCGACGCGCTCGGCCAGCTCGTCGTTGGTGACGATGCGCCGCGGCAGGTAGCGGCCGGTACCCGCGATGCGGCTTGCGCGAGCGCTCATCAGCGCTGCTCCGGCGTGGTCACGACCGCCATGCCAAGCCGCCGCGCGCTACGCATGTGCGCGCCATGCGCCGCCGTCGTCCTGCGACGGCCGCACGGCAGGCATCTCGGCGATGCGCTGCGCGATCTTGTCGAGCACGCGGTGCTCGACCTCGGAATGCGCGCGCCGCAGTGCATTGGCGAACGCCAGCGCGTCGGCGCCGCCATGGCTCTTGACGACGACACCCTTGAGCCCGACGAGCGTCGCGCCGTTGTAGCGGCGCGGGTCGATGCGGCGCTTGAAGCGCATCAGCACCGGATACGCGACGGCGGCGGCGAGCCGCGTC
>Ga0310810_10007897_pt1 | contig 12193 bp, 14 predicted proteins | sample NCmetagenome_FD_207641 | JGI IMG/M metagenome (GOLD analysis project Ga0310810, IMG submission 207641) | Soil microbial communities from experimental microcosm in Duke University, North Carolina, United States - NC | ecosystem: Engineered > Artificial ecosystem > Soil microcosm > Unclassified ... | reverse complement strand
TGCCGTTTTCTGTCATCACAACTCTTTCTCTAACAGGTGTATCACTTACTGCATGATAGAACGCGTAAGTTCTCGCGAATTTTATCTTTCCATTAAATACGCATCTTCCATATTTGTCAAACTTGCAGCCAAATTTATTTTCCACCATCATCATTAATTGACGCAGGTTATAAACTATGCCCAATTCCATAATTCCTTCAATCTTCATTCCATCTTTGGTATAGTCCAAATACATCAACATGGAATGTTTATTATCGCCATCAGGAGCCATGAATATGCTAACATTAGCATTATTTACGTTCATTACAGGATATTCACGAATAGAAATCGGAGTGTATGACATTTTAGTACGTTCAAGAATTAGTAGGATTCAAATTTGGCAATTATAACCAATATAGATAAAATTGAATTGTGATTAGTTAATGTGTTATTAGAGTATGTTAAAAGCTTTGAAAATCGCTGATATGTTCTTTTATATATCCCAATTCGTGGAGTATAAAGACATATATAATCTAGGTATAACTTGCTCTGTCCTAAGAAACACCTATTTACAATGTGGATTTAAGCAAAAACATATTGAAATAGTAAAGAATAGAAGAGACATTGCTGATATTAATAATCCGAAGGGAATGATTATTAATCATGATTGTCATAAAATCATTCCTATATTTATTAGAAATGTTAATAAATTCAAGAGTGATAAAAGTCATGCAGTTGCGTATGATTCAATCACATCTTATTCGGAAATGACTGTTGCATTTATTTTGATGAAATTTCTACAGATAAGATCATCTGCATTGATTGATGGAACATATTATGGAGAAACCGAAGAATTAGCCCAAGGTATTATATCATCATGTTTCTGTCAAAAAAGAAGGTTTATGAATGGGTATAAAAATCACATATATAATATTAAAGATTATTATGAAATCATATTTGAATCCGGCACAACAATTAATGACCTTACAGAACTGGAATTATCAATTCTTTGTTCAATGATTTTATTGGCTGCTGAAATTGATATTAATACCTGGACATTTAATGATAGAATATATTTGATATATATCATGAAAGAAATCAAAAAATATTCTAAATATACAACAACAGATAGAGTTATTAGTAGAATACCTTCATGTTTATTCTATCCTTTTATGAATAGTAGTGTATATGTAAAAAATGACGGGACAATGGATTTGGATTACATATTTTATGTGCTCTAAATAACTTCATTGATGTCATCTATAAATTTGCTTAAACTTTTTATGACAATATCAAAATTCTCATTTGATATTTTATTTATGTCATAATTAAGTTCTTTACGCATCCATATTAATGTTTTTATGGCATTTTTAGACTGATGATTAAATCTGTATCTTAGATTAAATTCTGAAGGATCATCAAGAAAATACTGATCATTGACATACCGTTCATATACTGCCGTAAAATCTTTATGTGATGAATCCAAAACAGAGATGAAATAATCTCTTGGAATTTTAATATAACGACCAATACCTTCTTCTTCGAATTTTCTCGTGACTTCACTATCAGTCGAATTATATTTGACAATACCATATACGTCATCTAAATCTGAATCACCTTCATATATGTAAACATATTCTTGATTCATTTCGATCCCAATTTCATCATTTGCGTCAATATTCAATGAATTAGTCTCTCCTTTTATAAATGAATTTATTTGATCGTTAGGAAATCTCATTTCTGGACCAGTTACATTTATGTTTATGAATTTTCCATTGAAATATACGAAATTTATGAAAGTTTTAGTAGTTCTATCTTCCTTGTCAAGAAAATAACAATCGAATAATATTTGGATATTATTAACTTGCATGATATAATATGTATATTTTGATTAATTTCAAATTTATAATACAAAAAATTATTATTTGGAATCTTGTAGGATATTATCATAGGAACATCTTAAATGTTTTTCTACTGTTTTACCACTTAACCGTAAAGTCTTGACTAATTTTATAAAATATCCGCTACTAGATTTACTGAATGTTTTAGATATAGGACAACAGTATTTAACATGATGTTTATATTTATTACATATCTCATTAACATCTGCATGTTTCATGACTGATGGAAATAAATTCATACTCCAATCAAACATATCACTCCAACTGTTTTTTTTCGATTTATATTTAGTTATTGCAGTGTATATAAAGTTGGCTGATCTTTTTCTATAAACATCAGATTCCCAGAGATGATTATTATTTCCATTAGGCAAAACATGAATTAATCGCATGAAATTGATTGAATTGTAGTATTTACCGACAAATTTACAAGGAATCATACCATTATTTTCAGGATTCATCAACTCGAATATTTTTATTAATTTACGCAATTTGGTCATATCCTTATATTCAAGGTAATATAATGTAACTGCTTTTTTAACCATCTTCTCCGTTTGTTTTGTTGTTGGATATCCCTTCATGAATTCTTTTGCTTCGTTATAAAAACCATTTCTAACAAGTCTTAGAGTTAATTCAGATCTATAGAATATTGTTATGTCAAAATTATACGTTTGAATTATATCTACTATTTTGCGAGTATCATGGTCATAGAATTTATCTAACATTATTTTACAGCACAACTGTTTGTATTTGGGAGATTTTAACAAGATTATATTAAATATAAGCAAAGAAGCATCTGAACGATCCTCATATTTTCCAAACAAATCAAGCATAAATTTTATATCAGATGTGATCATTTTAGAAAAGATAGACTCATTGAAAATCCATTCACATACTGATACATTACATATTTTTGTTAAAGCAGTACATATTGATAATGGTGTTTCTAACATACGCGTGTTATTAAATACCCATTTAAAACTTTCAATTCTCAGATGTGATAAGTCATTATCTGATATATATATAACATCATTCCACATTGATTTATTATCTAACATATTTTTCCAATCATGACATACCAATCGTAATTCTGGTCTTTCAATATATCTAATCATCAGAAATATTTGGTAATAAATATCAATTGGCAAGGTTATTTCCATTGTTATTCCCAGCGATATTTCTCGTTCAAATTTAGTTATTTTGACAATGTCATTAATTCATCAAAATAATGCTGAATATACATATATATATGAAAAATCATCTCAAAAGGTATATGATGAAAAATATTATATTCTTCTGAGGTCTTTAACCATATTAATAAACATTTTATTGTATTTGATTTCTTTTTCAATCTGAAATATAAACTTCTTATATCTGTATGTTCGTCTCGGCTGTTGAAATATCTCAAACGAGGTCGCGTTTGATCTCCACTATTAATAACAAAAGCTGAAATAGATTTAAGATCATGATATACTTTTTTAAAACATTCCATAAATTTCGTATGGTCAAATATATACCCATGTTTTCTCCCAGATTCTTTCTTTCTAATGACGACTTCTATAAATTGATTATTACGATTTATGATCTTATCATACCCAGATATATAAAGTCGGTTACTTCTTCCTTTCACAAAGTTGTTGAAACTCTCTCTATATTTTTTTTCATCCATATTTGACCACAAACATATGATTTCTTTATTTCCTGATTGATTTGCTGCAATGGATATATTGAAAAATGTTATTATACCATCATCTGATTGATAGAAACTAGTGCCAAATACATCTATTAAAATTACCAAATCGTTTTGATCTCTGAACATATATTTATTTAATCTGGATGTTTACAATTTAAACAATCATAATATAGATAATATTCATTAATGCAAGTTTTAAATAGATATTTTCCTGTCGAATTGTTAATTAACAACCTATACATAACTGCTAAAGGAATTGATAGAATAACTAATAAATATGTTGTCATAAAATTTTACACAGAATATTCAGATATTGATAATCATGAATTTGAGGTAATGAAATATCTCAACGAAAAATACCCAGATGTCTTTGTTAAACCTATATTATCAGTGATTGTCCATGAATCGGTACATCATGAAATGACTATTGGTAACCATAAATGCAAATATGAACGTATCACTAAGATTATCATATATCCATACATAGAAGGAACATCATGTAATTTATGCAATTACGACCGTCAAAAAATGAAATCTGATATTAAAAATCAGTTAGAATTAATTCATTCAGAAAAGCTAATTCATTGCGCAGTAAGTAAAGCAAATATAATAAAATGTCATGACAAATCATATAAATTAATAAACTTCAGTCATTGCTTTTCTGTATCAGATGATAGATTCCCTCCAATGTTCTACTTAAAATATGATATGCCAGATGAGAAAGTTGATTTAATAGCATTAGACAGGATACTTGATAAAATTGAATCTTAATAAAAGTATGTATTAACAACTTAATGGAATCAATATATAACTTTATTGAAAAATATGATTTGAGTAGATCAGACATAACTAACAGCTATGGATGGAAGACATTAATAATTAATCATGAAATCAGTGAAACTCAAATTGAATATCTTAAAAAAATGGTATCATTCATTGACACAAGTGGAAGAATACAAATTTTCCATATGATAATAAATAAGCAAATTAATGGTAAAAATTATAACTCAATCATAATTGGTGATAATATAACCAATAAAACTTTGTATATGACTGTGAATGAAGATTTATGAAAACATCATATAATTTGTGATACAAAATGCAGTTATTCCAATACCTGATCCAACAAACATTGAAATTCCATCAATACCAGGATCAGATCGCGTTTTTTTGCTTGTTTCAGAAGACATGAATTTACGATAATTGCTTGATATTTGTGGATGTAACCATATATTACTTTTATTAAATCGAATAAGATCTGATGGTTTTGATCCTAGTTCTTGACTTGTAATAACCAAATCATTATGTCTATGTATACAATATTTTATCAAACCATTGGTATTAGCGCGGTTTAATTTAATATACCCATCTTTTAATCTAGTCATCAGAAATAAATTTCGTTTTTTCGACATTAATAAGTGAAATTGCTATTACTGTTGATATTCAAGGTTTTCTTACTTGTTATGATATAATGACCAATTCCTAAATTTCCAGTTGTAAATAATGCATAACAACTAGCAAAATAATAATCATAACGTCTTAACAATTCAATGCCATATTTTTCTTCTATATATTTTCTATTATTCATCATTCTTGATCTCCATTCTTGAAGAGTTTTAGCATAATGTTGACCACCGAAAAACTCAACATGTATAATTCTTAATCCAGATCGCTGAACTGCATTGACAATCCATTCCGACAAGGGAATTTCACCACCAGGAAATATATATTTCATTACGAAACTATCAACTGTTTGACCATGATGACCTTTGTCGAAGCTAATGATTGTATGAAGAACAAATCTCCCACCAGGATTCAAACATTTCTTAATCGTTTGAAAAAATGTGTCATAATTCTCGTGACGTACATGCTCAAACATTCCTATACTATATATATGATCATATAAGCCATATAAATGTCTATAGTCCATTATCATCACATCTACATTTCTCCTGTTATTTTTGTCTGATTCAGATGCTAAATTAAGCATTTCCATTATTTGAACGGCTTGTTTGCTAGAAATTGTTATACCGGTGATATGTGTGTTTGTTTTGTCAGCAATATATTTAGTTATTTTACCCCATCCACATCCAATATCTAATATTCTTTGACCCCATTTAGGATTGAGTTTACGAATAATTATGTTTGCTTTGTTTAACTGGGCTTCATCAAGATTTGTTGTTTTATCATTCCATATAGCACAACTATAAGACATTAAAGGATCAGTTAAGAATAATTTATAAAAATCATTCCCAACATCATAATGATATGATATGTTCTTTTTATCTTGCCCTATTTCATCCAAATTTTTAGCTGATATAGCTTTTGTATATTTGACATTGCCGGAATTTAAATACATATTGGTCAATAATGATTCAATATCATCTGAATACCAATCACCATATAGATATGATTCTCCTAATCCAACTTCTGATCTTTCTCTGATAAGATTAAAGAAATGTTCTCTACAATTTTCGTTTATTATAAGTTTTTGGATGGGTAATGATAAGTCTTCGACATTTCTATGAATTGATAAGTCTCCACATTTTATCTCGAAATTACCTTGTGTAAATTTTTTTACCATACACATAACTAAATATTCATCTATTTTTGATTTATGATACAAATAGATGAGATATATTATAAATGGTATTGCAGACAATACAGATAATATAGCGTATATATTCATTTATTATACACTAACAACCTTATTATTCTATATGCATAAAAGATAACAAATTTGAATTTGTATGAGGTTAAATCGTATATTATGGATATCAACGATTTAGAATACTTATTTGATCAAGAAGAATTAGATTCTCTTATAATATTAAGAGCATTTGCTAGTGCTAATGTAATTAAATATGTAAAGGACAGTGATTTAAACGGATTAATGAATTTATATGACGAACTTCACAGATATTCGTTTAAAATTTCTATTAATGATATTAAATATAGTTCAACTGATATTATTAAGGGTATATATACTGTAGAAGAACATATAGATCCCGAAGGAAAAACAATGCTAATTAGGCATATTGCGTTCAAAACACATATAGATGTCTTTGTTCACCCTGTTATATTCATATTCATAGCAAGTAAGTTAGGATTATATGGTACAGTTTATCAGAATCTGATGGAATTTAATAATTGTAAAATATTGAACTTCTATCAAAAGTATTAGACTATCTGGTTATGTTTTTTTATAGTGTTCGTTTCCACAAATTTGAATATCCATATACGTTGTTTGTATTAATATAAAATGAGCGTTGGTGAAGAATTATATACTTTGAATGTTAAACGTGAAGTTATTAGTTTGTCTAAACAAGCTGAACAATCTAAACAATCTAAACAATCCAATAATATCATAAATCATAAACCAATAGATATGTCAAGTAAACCTACGTATAAGTTATTTACAGTACTCTGGAATGATGCATGTAAAGCAAATGAGATTATTCAACCAAAGAAAATGGAAACAAAAGAACCTGATATTATTATTAATAGAATTGTAAAATACGTGCCTGTGGTTATCAATAATGATAATTCTAGAACATCAATAGAATTGAGACTGATACAGGATAGTTCAGACCTTTTATTCGATGAGGTTTGTAAGAATCAGATTCTTCACATTCCTAGATTGCTATTTAATATAATAACATTCGAAACCACTAAGGTAATTGGTGAAATGGCAATAGATACACTAGAAATAATCAGATCTAATCAGTTAAAAACTCAAGTATTGATAGACTATGAGAGTTTAAAAGTATCTGATTTAATATATTATGCTAGGAAATATTCATGTATCAATATTCGTAATCAAACTCTTGAGAAATTAAGAACTATTATTTGTATATTTATTATGCAACTTATGACACCTATAGCTGTTGAGCTTCCGAAAAATAGTTATACTCCTGCAAATAATGGACATGAGACAAGACGCGGATTGGTATGTGGATTTGAAACATATGAATTACCAGATAAAAAATGCAGAACGAGAGAATGTAACAGTGATATATTTTCGAATAGTAGAGAGTGTTTCAGCGCTCATAAGGAACATTGTCCATTATTTATAAGAGGCTATGTAATTACTACTTTTATATCATGTGTTATGGAGTATATTAACTACTTTGATATTTGGCAGATATATTTTAAAAGAGTTACTAATGATAAGACTGGGAGATATATAACTACTGAAGTTCACAGTTTAAGTACTAGATTAATTGTTCCATCTGATGCTGAAGACTATTCTTCCAACAGATCAATGAGATTTATACTGAACTAAAAAATAATTTCAATTCATTTCTATCCATTTCTATCCATTTTTATTTTTTTAATTCACGATATCGACTCAATCAAATCAGAGATATTAACTTCAGAGAACTCATTGAAATATCCAATAATAAGAGTTGGTAAATTTAATGGATTCGCATAAAATCCTTTCACTAAATCATCTATTTGATTATCATCTGATCTTTTTAACAACAAATCATTACGGCTGATATCAACAAATCTATTGATTATTTTATTATTGATATAATATTGCGGATTTATATGTGTCTTTTTAGTATGATTGTTAATATCTTCGCATACACATATTTCAGATAATTCTAGTTTATCATTAAATATTAACTCATCCGCATGATATACTCCGTTCTTCTTGATTACAGATGCGAATAGGATTTTACAATCTCTAACATTCACTATTGTTTTAATACCGTAATAATTAATATATGAATATTCATCATCTATCTTTTCCTTGTTATCTATAAATTTTAAAACCCAGGATGAATTGTTGAACTTCTTTTCGAAAGATATTGATTCCATTAAGAATTATGGAAAGGTACATATAAAGATATACACTATTCAAATTTGAAACATACTATCATTTAGTTGTGTAATGCAGATAAATAATAAAGAGTTGAAATTAGCTGAAATTTTAATTAATTTATATAATCAAGACAAGACGAATTTAGATATAATTAAAATATTTTATGTGTTGTTTAGTAAACCATTTGGATCTGATGGTTTGACGCCAGCGGTTGCTCAGGCAATGATATCATCAGGAAATTATGACGATTATAACAATATGGATATAATAACCTCTTTATCTCATTTTGACTTTGGTATAACGAATACAATAAAATATTTAGAATTTGCAGAAATATTTAAGCCAACGATTAAGGTCAGATTTAACACAATTGATATAAATTATGAGAAGATGAAAAAATATATTCTATCAGACAATTTTAAAACAACAATATTCTTTGATTCAATGAAAGTAGTCAGAGAATTTATAATGTCTTGGACGAGTATTTATATAACAGGTAGAAAATATATTCATAAAAATGCAGATGAATTTAAAATGATTAGTAAGATTGTATGTAATGTTCTCGGCAAACGAGCAATTAAAAAACAACAATTATATATTCCTAATATAGATAGAACAGAGTATGAGACATTTTCTAGAAAAATCATTCCGACATCTTTGCTAAATATCAGGACAATAGAAAATCATGATTTTAATAGAAATGTTAAGACTACAAAAGATGATGGAAAATTTGAAATTAAATTGGCTAATTTCTTATTGAGAGATGGAGTTGAAAACATTATTGACAATACCAGAGTTTGGATTCATCAATCAAATATATATAAACGCAAGGTATATTATTTGACTAAATTAATTGATGAATTATTTGATTCGATTTTCAGTAGTAGATATCAGTATTTATATTCTGCTCTATCAGGGGTAATAGCAAAATCAATAAATTATAATGGATTTTATAACATTGATGAATGTCCTTTCAGTCTGAGAAGTTATGTAAAGTATAATCTTGGAATAGATATCAGCGCTGACAAGCAAAGAAAATTAATAATTGGAGTGAATGCCTTTGCGGATTATCTTATGTTAGATTTATCTGATAAATTTATTATAAATAAACATTACTGCAACTACAATGGAATTTATATATGGTACACAAAATACAAGTTCATGGGAATTGATACAATAAATATGAAATATATGCGTGAAGCTTTGGCTAATTGGATGGTAAAATATGATATGATGCTTCCCAAAATATTATCATATTCTATTTATTATCATAATATAAAGGATCTTGATCATTGTAATATTCTGGATAAAAATGTAGATGTTGACTACTTGCATAAATTGTCTGAGAAAAATCACTCAAATATATGGAAGATGAAAATATCAGCTTTAGTTCTTAGTAGAAAAGAAATCAAAACACAGGCAGAGAAATATATTAAATTTTATCATGATGAAGCATATTATAGGATAGATTTTGGATTCTTCAGCAGTGATGGTCCAAGACTCTATGTTACACATTTAAATAATGACAAAAAATTTATATTCGACGGATCATATTATTTGCTGTGGAATTAATGCTATTTATTTTTTTATTCATAGATTTGAATCTATATTTGATGATATATTATTAATGGAGGTTATTGATATTTTCTTCTACATCTCAAAATACTTATCTGATTTGGACATATATAATTTAGGAATTTCATGTCAAAGCAACAGATATCTTTATTTATCATGTGGCTTTTTAGGGAAACATATCGAAATTGCAAGAATAAATAAGGGTGTAAAAAATCTACTTGATGGAAAAAAATGCGATATGAATAAGTCAGATATTGCAAAAATTATTAAATTATCTATAACCAAAGTAAATAACAAAAATGTGGAAAATATATGGTCTTATATAGATAATAGATCAAAATTATTAAAATATTCACTGGTAGTAACATATCCTGGTGAAACTGATGAGATAGCAAACAATTTAGCAAATATGTTATTTTATTATAAGGGATCTCATATTAATTCAGTAACTAATTTACTAGTTGAAAGTGAATATAGTGAAATGTTCAGATATATATATTGGAGAATGAGACAAAATATGAGATTTCATTGTAGACGATCTCTCCTTGATGTTGGAATTTTAAATCGGTTAACATCATTAGAGATCGCTCATTTATATGGCATTTACCTAAAAGAATTATTCATACAATATACAGAAATATTAGAAGTTAATACTTACTTTATCAGGTTATGGATTATAGATAATATGATAGTTCATCTGGATGGGATTGGAGGAATTGGAAGATGTGAAATTATTGATTTAATTCCATCTGAGTCATTTATTAAATATGGATTGTCCGACAAATCAAGCAAAGAAAGATCCAAGTTTGTGAATGATTTAATGTGTCAAAATATTAGCATTGTTTTGGTTTAGAATTGACATGTCGACTATGATTTTTTGAAATAGTTATAATATCACTCATCTCACCAAGAGATAATTCTTGCATTAATTCTCGTATCACATGTTCTTCGTATGGAGTATCAACTAAACTATCATGTAATTTTTTATGAACATCATCATATTTATCTAACATTTTATTCACTGTTATGAGTAGTTTATTCACGCGAAATATAAAATAAACAACTGATATTATTGATGCTGTGACAAAGCAAGCAATATATATTTCAATATATAACATTGTATGATAATAATATCAACAAAAGTTCAATAAAATTAGACAATATTTGCCAAGAAATTAACATCAATTATTACTGTTGTATTGGGAGTCGACGGCAAAGCTAAAGTAACAACCTTCGTTCCAATATTAGGAAACGCTAAACAATTACCAGCTATACTAACAGTTGATGGTAGTTGAGATGTTTTGACTATTCCTGCAGAATTAAATATAGATTGTCCTGACCAGTTGTTTGTTAAAAACGATGCATTGAAACTTGCTGTTGGATTCATATTACCTGGTTGAATAGTTGCTGTGAATGATCCACTAAAAGTTGTCAAAATTCCACCCACTTTCATATACATTCCTACTAAAGTTCCAGCTGCTACTGCAATCCTGTTGATTCCTGTCACTGGTGTTATGAAATTACTAACTTCAACATTTGAAGAATTACTGGCGATTGTTATTGCAGTAGCATTACTACTTAATGATATTCCAGCACCAGCAACAAGACCTTTAAAATTCATTATATTTGGAGGTGAAATATTTGCAAAAACACCTTCTCCACCGTTTAAATTATTCCCATTAGTTATTGTTCCACCACTACTTGAGCTACTAATAAGTATTTCAGTAGGATTTTGTGTTATTGTTATTCCTGATCCTGCTCTTAAAGATCTTAACTGTAAATCATTTCCTATAATACCAAATATTATTCGCGCTCCATTTCCAACATCAGAAACCGTAATAACTCCATTGTTTGATATACTAATATCATTCGTGTTTTCTACGACTGTTATACCAGGACCATTTATAATAGTTCTAAATTCAAAGTCTGTACCTACTAATTGCTTAAAAACATCAGCTCCAGAACCTAAATTACTTGCCGTATATGTTAATCCAGTAGGTGGAGGTAAATTTACCCATATTCCTCCTTGAAAGGTTAGAACGTCCCCATCAACTGGCATCGTAATTGTAACATCAATTAAATCATCTAGTCTTAAGGTATTAAATCTTTGGTTAATAATTGTTATTAATTGGCGAATCAGATTCTGAATTTCTTGGAATTGTTGTATATTCTTATTTCTTTGATTAGTTGCTAGTCCAATAAGTAAATTGCAACAAT
>Ga0310810_10007895_pt1 | contig 12194 bp, 6 predicted proteins | sample NCmetagenome_FD_207641 | JGI IMG/M metagenome (GOLD analysis project Ga0310810, IMG submission 207641) | Soil microbial communities from experimental microcosm in Duke University, North Carolina, United States - NC | ecosystem: Engineered > Artificial ecosystem > Soil microcosm > Unclassified ... | reverse complement strand
CAAGCCTGCTGCGCAGCCGGCAGCAATCGCTCGTGAGAGAGTTGCATCGCGGCGACATGATCTCACTTGGTCTCGCTGCCGCTCTCGCAGTGATGCTGATCGCGCTGCTCGTTCTCGCGCGTGGGGCCGAGCATTATCGGAACCTGGTGACGCTGTGCGCGTGGACCAGGTCGGTCGAGTACGAGGGAGAGTGGATCAGCTTCGAGGAATACCTGCGCCGCAGGTTCGACGTCTCGACGACGCACGGCATTGCTCCGGATGCGTTGGCACAGATCGAGGTGGGCCTCCCGCTCGACGAGCGGCAGAAGGCCTGACCGCGTTAAACCGGGTCGACGAGCGGCAGAAGGCCTGACCGCTCAGATCACTTGAGTCGGCGTGCCAGCGCGGCCAGATAGTCGGCCGCCTGGGCGATCGGCCTTGCTCCCGTCAGCTGTGCCTGATCCAGCGCGGGAATCTTCGGCTCCCTCTGCACGTTTCGGATGCCTAATCGTTTCCGAAGCTCGTCGCGGAAAGCACGAGCGGGCTGGTGGAATCTCTCCCTGTACGCCCGCCATGTGCGAAGATCGTGCTCCATCAGCTCGGCGCTTTGCTGGTCGAGCACCTCGTCGCGCTCCTCTTCGCTTGCGACCTCCAGCGGAGGGACGCCGGCAAGCGTCTTCACGAACTCGCGGTCGCTGACCGCCTCGAAGGATTTCATTTCCTTCGCGAGCTCGAGCACTTCCTCACGCAGCTCGGAGGGGGCGAGCTCTTTCAACTGTTCGACGAGGGGGTCGGCGGCCGGTGGTTGAGTCACACCCTTCCCCGCCGTCGGCGATTCAAAGCCGGTAAACTTCGGACCGTGATAAATCAGCCAGAGAAGCTCGGCGATGGTTGCGACGACGTAGCAGGCGATGGCGACGGCGGCGAGGCGCACCGGAGTCGGCGACGACCTCAGCACTCCATGTCCCTGCCAGAGCACGTTGAGGGCGGAGACCGTAACGCAGCCGGCAATTTTCGCCGGGTACAGGAGCGGGACCTGCTTCCACGCGCGTGGAATCGAATGGCGAAATTTGCTCGCCTGAATGGAAATCCTCACTCTGAACAGACTGTTCGCGGACGGCGGCAGTCACGACTTTTTCCAGTACATCGCCGAAAAAAAAGCGGTGACTTTTTTTCTGCCCGCTAAGCTGGAACTACACTGCCGCCTGCTGCCCGCTGAACGCTGCCTGCCGTTCGCTGAATCCGAGGGACAGTTCATTTGGCGCTAGGGAGTTGTGACAATCGTTGTGGCGCGTGGATGGCATTGGCGCCTGAGCTTTTCCTCCTACGCCAATCGAGCTGTCCCTCGGATTCAGCGCTAAGCGGGTAGCGTTGAGCCGGTCGCGGGCGGCAGCGTAGTTGGGTAACGCCGTTTATCCCGGGGCGACCGCGCGCTTGGAGTCTGCTGGTCCGGTCAGACCGACTTGGCCATCACGTGATCATCCCCGATCTGCTGCCCAAAGTAGAACTTGGCCGACCCGACAACGGTGAACCCCATCCGCTCGTAGAATCCGACGGCCCAGGGCGCTTCCTTCCAGACCTGGAGCCAGACCGCGTCCGCACCCCGCCTTTTCGTTTCGTTCAGAGACTCCTGCATGAGCGCCCGACCGACACCGCGCCCGTGGAAGGCACCGTCCACGTAGAAGCGAACTATCTCGAATACGCGATCTCCGAAAACGCCAGCGGGTGGGTCGGGACTCGCGTGGATGTATGCATACCCGATTGCGTGCCCATCGGGGTTTTCCGCGATCAGCATCGCCACGCCGTCGTCCGCAATTGCGCTGCGAATGCCTTCGACGGCAAAGGATCGAGCCAGGTACCGACTCAGCTCCGGCTCCGGGTGCGTCGGACCGTACGTCTCGGTGAACAGCCGCGCCGAAAGCGTGGACAGCGTCGCGGCGTCGTCGGGCGTGCACTGACGGATGGAAAAATCTGTCATCGGGTTGTAATGTGAGGACTCGCCGAGGTGAATAAAACCCGGTTCCAAAGATCGAGGTTGGGAGAATCTAGCAGTCAGTTTCGAATGGGCATCCTGCTGGTCGCGGAAATGTGTGCGCACGAGCCGATACATGCTCGTGGCAACATATTACTTGACAACTCGAACCCCGGACGATAATAGAGGGTGTCTTCCGAGCCACCCAAGAACGATGGCTGCCTTGGGTCGCGCGGTTTGATGAACCTGGCAAGACTTACCTGACCCGTCCTCAGGAGTCGTCCGCAGGTGCTTCGGTCTCTCGCTCTTCTTCTATGTGCCCCGCTGTTGTCCGCGCCGACACGCGTTGTCGGTTACGTTGACGCATCTCGGCATTCAGGTACTCCTTCACCGGTATACCTGATCATCCGCACGGACGATGCGGGAATGAGCCACAGCGTGAACATGGCTCTCGAGCGACTGATCGCGACGGGTATGCCGGTCTCGGTGTCGGTGATGTTTCCCACGCCGTGGTACCAGGAAACGGTGGATATTCTCAAGCGAAATCCACAGGTCTCCGTCGGCATCCACCTGACGCTCAATTCGGAGTGGAAAAATTATCGCTGGGGCCCGGTGCTCGGTCGAACGGCCGTTCCGTCACTCGTTGACGTGGACGGCTATTTCTTTCCATCCTCCGAGGCGCTCCATCAGAACCACCCCAATCTCCAGGAAGTAGAGAAAGAGCTGCGCGCGCAGATCGACCGCGCGATGCACTCGGGACTCAAGATTGATTACGTCGACTACCATATGGGAACGGCGGTTCGCTACCCCGAGTTCCGTGAGATCGCCGAGCGGCTCGCCAAAGAGTATGGGCTTGGCATGTCGCAGTACTTCGGCGAAACGCGCCACGATCCGCAGTACTCAGCCGCGCCGCCCGCCAAGACCGACAGCTTGCTGGCGATGGTCGATCGCCTGCGCCCTCCTTTCAATCTGGTTGTTACCCACGTTGGCATAGACAACGCCGAGCTGGGCGCATTGTTGGACATGAACACGGACGGCGCCCTCCCCGACATGAGCAAGAATCGTCAGGGAGAGCTGGATGCAATCACGTCGCAGCGGTTTCGCGACGCCATCAAGGCCCACAACGTCCAGCTGCTCACATATCGCCAATTGATCGCTATGCAGGGCCTGGGGTCAATGCACCGACCCCAGGGTTGATGTAAGTTCGCCCGTTCCTTGGAGGAGTCATGGTACAACCCGGAGGATTGCAAATGGAGAGAGTACTGGTAGGAAAGCATTCGACGTTGAATAGCGGCTTACGCTGGCTTGGCTCGGCGGCGATAAGTCTGCTGTTCGCGCTGGCATTCGCCGGCACCGCATTCGGACAGGACGTGCCTATAACCGGAACCGTGGTGAACGCCGCGGGCGCTCCGATTCCAGGCGTCACGGTTCGCGTCGAGGGAACTGATGCCCGCACCAATACGGACGCGAACGGTGTTTACCGTATCGTAGCTCCGGCCACTGGGACGCTGACCTTTGCCCACGTCGGAAGCAAGCCTCAGGTTCAGGCGATCGGGGGACGCAGGACGGTCGACGTCACAATGACGAACGTCACCTACCTCGAGCAAGTCGTGGTCACCGCCTACACCGAGCAGCGGCGAGCGGATATCACTGGCGCTGTTTCCAGCGCGGACATGGACCAGGCCAAGCGGCAGACGAATGCAAGCGTGGTCAAGGCGCTGGATGCGACCGTGCCTGGTGTGACGGTCCAGACGAGCGGCTCGCCAGGCGCGCGGAGCACTGTCCGAATCCGCGGAATCAGCTCCTTTCAGAACAACGACCCTCTTTACATCGTCGACGGCACGCCGGTTCAGGATTCTTACGTCAACTTCCTGAACCCCGAGGACATTCAATCGATCCAGGTTCTCAAAGACGCGTCGGCCGCATCGATCTACGGATCGCGCGCCAGCAACGGCGTGATCGTGATCGAGACGACAAAGAGCGGACCGGTGGGACCGCCCAGAGCCACGCTCAGGGTCAGAACGGGTGTCGCCTCTCCGACGAAGGGACTCGATGACATTCTTCTCACGAATTCCCTCGACTACTGGAGGGTTCAGGAGCAGCGCTACATCAACGCGGGCCAGCCGGTGCCGACGAACGTATATGGTGACCCGAACAACCCGACGGTTCCCAATTACACTTACGCCGATGCTCCAGCGATAGTCTCAAAGGATGCGTTCGGCCGCATCGTGACCGTAGATCCGAGCAAGTATTCATATCCGAACACTTTGATCGAGCCGGCCAGCGCAGGCACCGATTGGTGGAATACCGTTTTCACCTCGGCGCCGGTTTCGGATTACAACCTTGATGTGAGAGGTGGGGGCGACGCCAACGCGTACGCTGTTTCCTTCAACTACTTCGATCAGCAGGGCACTGCCGCCTGGAACGACTACCGCCGCGGCAGCGTTCGGGTCAATACGTCTTTCAACCGTTCGAAGCTGAACTTCGGTGAGAACATCGCACTTACCGTCGATCGTCATTACGGCGGCACCGGGACATTCGATGACGCCTCCGGCGAAAACGGCGTCCTCGGCAAGGACATTCTGATTCAGCCCATCGTGTCGGTCTACGACATCAGCGGGGTTAATTTTGCCGGAGCAAAGGGTGTCCCCGGCGTCAACAGCAGCAACCCGCTCAAGAACGCGTGGGATGCCAAGGACAACATCAACAAGAACAACCAGGTCTTTGGAAACGTGTTTGGCGGATACGATGTCACTCCTCAGTTCGGTCTGAAGAGCAGGCTCGGATTCAACCTTCAGGAGCTTTCATTCGCCGGGTTCAGCGCCCCCACCCCTCAGAACAATGAGGCGCAGTTGGGCAACGGCATCAATGAGAACAACTCCAATACCATCGATTGGACCTGGAGCAACACGGCGCGGTACCTCAAGACGATTTCCAAGGCGAGCGTGGACCTGCTCGTCGGACAGGAGGCGAACTCCACTACCAACCGGTACCTCCAGGGATCGATCAACAATCTTCTGAACACCGGTCTCGATTCGAGATACATACAAGACGCGCTCGCCGATCCGACCACCAAGAACGTCTTCAGCAGTGGCAGCAGGAGCGCCTTGCTGTCGTTCTTCGGAAAGGCCGGCCTAAACTTCGCGGATAAGTACGTCGCGAGCTTTACGCTCAGAAAGGACGGCTCATCCAACCTTGGTAAGGCCAACCGTTGGGGAACGTTCCCGGCGGTCGGTCTCGGGTGGCGCATTTCCAACGAGGGCTTCCTTCAGAATAACCGGATTTTCTCTGACGTCATGCTCCGTTATGGATGGGGTCGCACGGGAAACCAGAACATCCCATCAGGAAGAATCGTGTCGCAGTTCGGCGGCGATCGTGGAGATACCTTCTACGACATCACCGGCTCCAACTCGACGATTCAGCCGGGATTCCGGCAGGCGTCGCTCGGTAACCCGAACCTGAAGTGGGAGTCGAACAGATCCACCAACGTTGGTACCGACATGACGCTGTTCAACGGCGTGCTCAACCTGGTACTGGACGTGTACAACCGCACGACTGACGATCTGCTCTTCGATCCCAGAACGCCGGCGACGGCGGGTGTAGCGGCTCCGCCGATCGTCAACATCGGCAAGATGCAGAACAAGGGCTTCGACTTTTCCGTCGGTCACGCGGGCTCGTGGTGGAACGCGAGCTTCAACGGAAGTCACTACAACAACAAGATCCTTTCAATCGACGGGGTCCAAACCTCGTTCTTTGGACCGATCGGGACGCGCATCGGCAACTCGACCATCAACATGGTTGGCCATCCGATCGGCTCGTTCTACGGCTTCATCGCCGACGGGTTCTTCAGGGATGCTGCCGACGTCGCGGCCCATGCCACGCAGGACGGCGCCGCTCCGGGTCGCATCAAGTTCCGCGATGTGAACGGCGACGGCGTGATCAACAGCGACGATCAAACGATCATCGGAAGTCCCCATCCGAAGTTTACAATGGGCATCGATCTCGGAGCCCATCGCGGACAGTGGGATGCCAGCGCGACCATCTTCGGAACGTACGGGAACAAGATCTTCGAAAACCAGATGGACTTCTACGTCTTCCAGGATTTCTCCTCGAACGTGAGGAAGGACCTGCTGGCGAATTCGTGGACACCGCAGAATCTCAACGCGAAGTATCCGCGGCTGGATATCACCGACAAGTACAGCGGTGTGATCAGCAGCTTCTACGTGAAGGACGGGGCGTACACCCGGCTCCGCAACTTGCAGGTGGGCTACACGCTTCCTTCCGGTGCACGCTATCTGCCGGGCGCCAGAGTCTACGTACAGGGCGAGAACATCTTCACCCATACCAACTATGATGGGCTCGATCCGGCGATACCGGCTGGCAACTTCACTGGAGCCGCGGGCGACACACGGGATCAGGCTATGGGCGTCGATGTGGGCGTCTATCCGACCAACAGAATATTCAGCATCGGCATAGTTACCTCCTTCTAAACGAATCGGCCTTTTTCAAAGGATAAGACACGATGGCAACGGTATCGAAAAAGTCCCTGCTCCGCGGAGTGGCGGTGACGATTCTTGCGACGGCTGTGCTTTATGGCTGCAAGGATTTCCTGTCGACCGCAGCTGAGCCACAGGGGACACTGGATCAAACGACCCTTGCGAATCGCACGGGTGTGGAAGGATCTCTCATTGCTGCGTATAGAACCCTGGACTGCACGGATGCGACAAGCGGCAACTGGGGGTGCGCGGCAAGCAACTGGACTTTTGGTAGCGTCGCGAGCGATGATTCCTATAAGGGATCAGACGGTCTCGATCAACCTCCGATCAACGACATCGAGGGATATCACTGGGGTACTCCCTCCGCAGGCACTTACCTGAATGTCAAGTGGCAACAGGTTTACGAAGGCGTCGTCCGAGCCAATTCGACTCTTCGGCTTCTTAAGCAGGTGGTAGCGTCGACCCCGACGGAGTACTCTCCCACGGAGGCAGCCCAAGTCGCTGGAGAGGCGATATTCCTCAGGGCGCACTACCACTTCGAGGCGTACCGGATGTGGGGGAACGTGCCCTATTACCGCGAGGACGATCAGGATTTCCGCAAGCCGAACATCGACAGCGCGGCGGTTATCAAGGTGCTCCCGACGTCGCCGCGCCACGGACAAGTGGGGCGCGCGGATCAGTGGACCGCCAAGGCGTACAGGGGCCGCGTTCTTACGTACGCACACCAGTGGGCGGCCGCGGTTACGCAGTTCAAGGACGTTGTTAACAACGGTCCTTATAAGCTGGAAACGAGCTTCGATCGTGTCTGGAGCGCTTATCAGGACGCGTCGAACGGGCCCGAGACCATCTGGGCCTACCAGGCATCTTCTAAAGACGGAGAGCCGAACGCTGCGAATGCGAACTGGGGTGAGCGTCTGAATTTCCCCTATTCACCGAGCCACTTCGCTTGCTGCGGCTTCGACCCGCCGTCGCAGAACCTGGTCAACCAATTCAAGGTTGATCCCGTCTCCGGTCTACCGCTTTCGATAACGGCTCCGGCTACATGGAATTCTGACAACGCCGCCTTCGTCGCCGGCAATATGACGCCGGTCGATCCGCGGCTGGATTGGACGGTCGGCCGTGATGGCGTCCCATTCAAGGATTGGGGCAACTACAGCGTTACGTGGGTGAGAGACCCGGTGAATGGTGGTCCCTACATGCCGAAGAAGATCATCCACGAAAAGGGCAGCGGTGCCGAAGCGACCGTTGGCTGGCAGCCGCAGCAACAGAGCTCCATCAACATTCACCTTTACCGGTACGCCGACCTTCTGCTGATGCTGGCGGAAGCCGAAGTTGAGACCGGTGATCTGGCCGGTGCCACGGCACTGGTTAACCAGATCAGAACGCGTGCGGCTCAAACAGCTCAGGGGCCCGGGACAGACCGCGCCAGCATGGCGATCCCGATCAATGATGCAAGGATCACCTGGGCTACGTACAAGGTTGGCCTATACCCGGTGTTCGCAAGCGCGGCCGCCGGGCGTGAGGCGGTACAAACGGAACGCAGGCTCGAGCTGGCGATGGAAGGTCAGCGCCTTTTCGATCTGCGCCGCTATGGAACCTTCATTCCTGTCATCACGGGATACCTCAGGGGAGAAGGAGGCGGACGTGAGGATACCAGACGGGTCTACAAGGCTACGGCGGAGCTACCAACTGCTCGGCATCGTTGGTATGCAATTCCCGAGGATCAGATCCAGCTTAGCAAGGTCGGCGGGCAGGACATGCTGAAGCAGAATACCGGCTGGTAAGAACCTGTAACACGGAAGGCCCTGGTACTCGCGTACCAGGGCCTTTTCTTTTGCGCACAGGTTGAAAGCGCTCGGGGCGACGACTTAGTTGCTCGAGGCGACACTGCCACCGCTCTAGCGTTTTCTGATCGCGAATGTCTGGAGGCTGTCTCCGCTGTTGGCAACGATCACAGCTTTGCCGCCAGGTGTGTTGACTAGCGCGAGGCCAGTGACATTCAGCGGGGCGAGAAAGCCGCTCTGGCCCGGTGGCACCGGTGTGAAGCCTCCCTTCCCGTTTCCTTTCAGCCATAGCCCATTGCCGGCATCTGCTCGCGTGGTGTTTGGCTCAGCGTCGTAGAGGTTCCCCCCCAAGATCAGATCGAGATTTCCATCCCCGTCCACGTCTGTGACGATAATCCCCTTGATCGGTGCGATCTGCGCCAGGTTTGGCAGCGGCGAGGCCGTAAACGTGCCGCCCCCGTTGTTGTGCAAGTACGCGCTGGCAAACGTCTCCGCCTGGTAGTGCAGCGCACGCTTCAAGTCGGCGGCGCCGAGTACCTGCGGCATCGAGGCATTGGCAAACGAGCCGTAGGTCGGGAATCTGATCGCGAGCGGATAGATCTCGCGGCCCAGCAGCGCCATGCCGGAGACGGGGTATTCGCTGCCGCCTATCACCTGTGTCAGGATAATGTCGGTGGAGCGGCCGCCAGTGAGGTTCACGGCGTAGATCCCGAACGGCGCGTCCTTTGACGCCGTGTATGGATAATTCAAGCCGAGGTTTCCGGCCACAATGTCGGGACGACCGTCGTGGTCGAAATCTCCGACTGCAAGGCTGTACCACCACCCGCGCATCGGCGGGAGGTGCGTGGACACGGTGACGTTCTGGAATCGCTTTCCATCGTTGTGATAGAAGTCGACGGGCATCCACTCGCCCGTCGTGACGAGATCGAGTCGTCCGTCGCCGTCGAAGTCGACCCACGCCGCGTCTGTGATCATTCCACCAGGATGAACGAGCTCGGGCGCCACTTGCTCGGTGACATCGGTGAAATGGCCGCCATCGTTCCGTAGGATGTAGCTCCGGGTTGGATACGGGTAGTTGCGCGGCGTCAATCGGCCGCCAACGAATAGATCGAGCCGACCATCGCCGTTGAAATCTCCCGCGCGCACACTCGCCGTGCTCGTCAGCATGGTTGGCAATGCGGCGGTGTCTCTGACGAACCTGCCGCCGCCTTTGTTGATGTAGAGCCGATCCTGCAGCAAGAGGTCGCCCGCCAGGAGCTGATAGCCGCCGCTCGCCACATAAAGGTCTGGAAGCCCGTCACCGTTGGCATCGAAGAACAGCGCTCCCCAGTCGTCGTAAGCCTTGTCGGCTTCCCAAGGCTGCCCCTGTGTGGATGCGGCGAAGCTACCATCCTTGCGCTGAATGAACAGTTGGCCGGGTACTCCGGCTCCGCCGCCGATGAAGACATCATCGAGGCCGTCACCGTTGACATCTGCGACCGCGACTGGAGGACCATGGCTGGAGATCGTGTAGGGCAAGAGCGGCTGTACGGTGTACTCCGGTAGGGCAGACGTTTGATCCCTGAATTTCAGTCCTTTCCGAGGGTCCATCGGTTGGAACAGCCTGTCTCCAGTCGAATTCGGAACGCGGGCCGTTTTCTTCTGCGTCGCGTCGGTTTGTCTCACGGTCAGCATTCGATCGACGCCCAGATTCGTGAGCAGCTGATATCGGCCATCGGGCCAAAACACTTCCAGACTGTCGACGCGCGTGACGTGACCCAGCCCAAAGTGGGGACGGTCATCCACCGTAGACATATACCCTCTGTACGGCGACTGATAGAGGTATTGCTTTCGCCCTCCGCTAGTGAGGATCAAAGTTGATCCGATTCCGCGCCTGTTCAGGGAATCACCCTCGAGCTTGATACGTAGATAGTGGTGCGCGTCGTCCGTGGGCTCGACGTTCTGATAAATGAAGGCAGGGGCGTCCATGTTGTTCACCACGAGATCGAGCTTGCCATCATTGTCGAGATCAGCATACGCGGCGCCGTAGGAGAAGCTCGGGCGCTCCAATCCCCAATCTTTGGTTTTGTCGGTGAATGTGAGGTCGCCGTTGTTGCGGAAGAAATAGTTGGATACGTCGTAAGCGGGCAGCTCCTTCAGAAGCTTCAGTGCTTGCGCCGTATTTCCCCTTCGGCGGGCGGCAAGAGCTGCCGGAATGTAGTCGAGGTCATTGACGGCCTTCGGATAGCCGTTGCCGATGAATAGGTCTTTATAGCCATCATTGTCGAAGTCCGCGAAGAGTGGACTCCAGCTCCAATCTGTTGCCGTGACACGCGCGAGCGAGGCAATGTCGCTGAAGACGACATCACCATCTTTCGTGATACCATCATTCAGTTGCAGCGTGTTTGCACTGTAATCTTCGCGGAATCCCCTGCTGCGCAATTCGCGGACGGTCCCGTAGGTGGTGAAGCCGCTCATTCTTTTCCTGCGACCCAAGTCGTGCGGTTCCATGTCCACCTGCGCAATATCGGGCCAGCCGTCGTTGTTGAAATCGGCGATGTCGACGCCCATGCCCGCGTTGCTCGTGTGCTTCAGCCAGTCGCCGCGCTTGTTGGTGAACGTCCCATTCCCGTTGTTGACGTAGAGGACATCGTTTGGCGTGCCATCGTTGGAGACGTAGATGTCCGGCCACCCGTCTCCGTTGAAGTCGGCTACCGCCGCGCCTAACCCGAACCCGGCGTCGTGAAGAATGCCGGCCTCCTTTGATACATTCGTGAATGTGCCGTTGCAATTGTTCCGATAAAGCTCGTTATGACTGCCGGGTGTTTCTCCAGGCATGCCTGACGGATGCGTTGATACGTCTCCCCGCGAAAAATCCTTTGGTGAATTTTCGAGCAGAAAGAGATCGAGGCATCCGTCGCCATTGTAGTCAAGAAACACGGCGTGGGTGGTAAACCCGGTGTCGGCGATTCCGTACCGCGCCGCTTCTTCCGTGAAAGTCCCGTCCCTGTTGTTTACGAAGAGGAGATTTGCCCGGTCCTCCGCCTTCGACGATTCAGGCCCCGACACGGAGACATAGATGTCCAGGTACCCGTCGTTGTTGATGTCCACCATCGTGGCGCCAGTGGCCCATCGGCTGGTGCGGATGCCCGCCCGCTCGGTGACGTCCTCGAACTTGAAGTGCCCTTTGTTCCGGTACAGGCGACTGGAGACCATGTTGCCGGAAAAGAAGATGTCCGGCAATCCGTCGTTATCGATGTCACCGACCGCTACACCGGCGCCATTGTACACGTAGGTGTACGTCTGAAAATTCAGTGAATCGTCAGTGCGGATGGTGTTCGCGAACGTGATGCCGGTTTGGTCCGGGCTGAGGAGCTTGAATACCGCGCGATCATTGTTCCTTTTGCAGCCCGCCACCAACAGGAACGGGATCAGGACGGCGAGGACGCGCAACTCATGCATGGTGGCCCACGATCCATGCATCGCGCGAGCGACTACAACCAACGCCCTACTCTCTCACCGTACTTCTGATACTCAGCTCCAAAAACAACGCGAAGGTTTTTCTCCTCGACCGGAATGACCAGGAAGTTGATATAAGCCAGCAGCAAGGGCAGCACGATCACGGGCCAGATTTCGTTGCGCGTTCCGGCGACGCCGAGATAGATCAGCGTCAACCCCACATACATCGGATTGCGAGTGAATCGATACGGACCCGAGACCACAAGTGTCGAGGGCGTCTCGTGAGGCACTGTAGTCGTCTTTGTTTTCCTGAAGATCCCCATTGCTGAGAACGCGATGGCGATCCCGACACCGACGAAAACGAAACCAGCGACCCGGATTATCCACACAAGGTCCGGCGACCCAATTACAATCGGCAGAAAGTGCTGGACGCCGGCGCCCCCGAGATACACCAGTATGAACACCCATGGCACCGGGATGCGCATTACCGGGCTAACCGAAGCGTCCCTCTGCAGTTTGCGAGCG
>Ga0310810_10007889_pt1 | contig 12199 bp, 7 predicted proteins | sample NCmetagenome_FD_207641 | JGI IMG/M metagenome (GOLD analysis project Ga0310810, IMG submission 207641) | Soil microbial communities from experimental microcosm in Duke University, North Carolina, United States - NC | ecosystem: Engineered > Artificial ecosystem > Soil microcosm > Unclassified ... | reverse complement strand
TCCGCCACTCGCCTCGGCGAGCGCGGTCTCCTCGACCAGCAGTGGGTATTCCATCTCCAGGCACTCGACCGGAAGATTCGACGTGTTCGTGATGTGAACCTGGACAGCGTCGAGGCCCTCTTGGTCCTGGAACGCGCCGCTGCCGCCACCGATCGTCTCGAGGTAGACGTAGTAGCCGCCGCTCCGAGGATCACGTCCCGCGAATGTCCACGCCGTATTCGCGCCGTTGCCAGCCGCGGGCACGCGATCCGGCAGCGCTTGGGCGAGCGCGCCGAACACGACGTCGGCGATGCGCTGGCACGTCTGGGACCGCCAGCCGACCGCGGCGGGTGCGTGCGCGTTGACGATCGAGCCGGGCGGAGCCTGCACCTCGATCGCTCGATAAAACCCTCCGTTCGCGGGAATCGACGGGTCCAGAATCGCTTTCAGCGCGTAGTAGACCGTGGCCTGCAGGGCCAGCAAGACAACATTCAAGTCCCCGGGACTCTGCGGGCCCGTGCCCGCGAAGTCGAGCTCGATACGGTCCTGCTCGATCGTCACGGCGACCGCGATCGGGATCCGGGTCGCTCCCACGCCATCGCCATCGAGGTCATCCGTGAATCGGTAGACCCCATCGGGGGTCGCCGCGATCGCGGCCCTGATCTTGCGCTCGGCATAGTTCAGATACTCGTCGGCCGCCGTCGTAACGAAGCCCACGCCATATCTGCGACAGAGCTCCAAGAGTCGACGTTCTCCCAGACGATTTGCGGCGATCTGCGCACGGAAATCTCCTTCACGCTGTTCGGGGAGGGCGAAGTTCGCGAGCAGGAGCTCCATCACATCCCGACGGATCTCACCGTTTTCGACGAGACGGATCGGCGGAATCCGAAGTCCCTCGTCGTAAATGGAGCGGATCACCGCTCCGGTACGGTCGGCATGGTGTGCAATGTTGGCGACGAAGCCGAACAGCTCGGTGCCGACGAACGCCGGGCTGACTACGGTGATGTCCGGCAAGTGAGTGCCGCCCCCGGCGTACGGGTCGTTCGCGACGAAGACATCGCCCGGCGCGAGACGCTGTGGCGGATAGCGCCGGAGCACCTCGCTCACCACGCCGAGCAGCGACCCGAGATGCAGCGGGATGTGCTCCGCCTGCGCGATCACCTGCCCCTTCGCGTCGAAGAGCGCCGTCGAGCAGTCCCACCGCTCCTTGATGTTGCTGGAGTAGGACGCTTTGATGAGCGCCGTCCCCATCTCTTCGGCCACGGACAGCAGGGCCGCGCCGACGACATCGAGCACGATCCGGTCCATCGTCAGGCGTTCCGGATGACGAGCAGACCGAAATCATCGACGAGCAGCTGCTGCGTGGGCTCGACGAGGGTGGTGCTGTCGAACTGGTCGACGAGCGCCGGACCCGTTATGCGGTTACCGGCCTGCAGCCGCGCTCGATCGTACACGGGGCAGACGGTTCGACCGACGTCGACGAAATCGATCGGCCGCCGATCGACGAGAGCCCGCGCGGGGTCGGAACCTCCACGCGGAAGCCGGAGCAGCTCCGGCGTCTCCGGAATACCGCGGGCCACGAGCCGCAAGTTCACGATCTGAATCGGCTCATCCGGAGCGGCGAAGCCGTACGCCTCGTCATGGGCCCGGACGAATCGCTCGCGGATCGACTCGACCGAGCGTTCGCTCCACGTCTCTGGCGGCACGGGGATGGCGAGCTCGTAATTCTGACCCTTGTAGCGGAGGTCCAGCCACCGCGAGACATCGCGTCGAGCCGGCGTTACTCGCTCCCGATCGAGCCAGCCGTGCGCCTCCGCCTCCAGCTCCATGAACTGCGTTTCCAGGGCTCCGAGCACGTCTCGGCTGAGCGGCGCGATCCAGGTCACGGCCCGATCCGATCGCAGATCCTCGACAAGAAGCCCGAGGGCGCACAGAAGACCTGGTCCCGGGGGCACGATGACGGTCGGGATTCCCAACTCGCGCGCAATCGCGCCGGCGTGGAGTGGTCCGGCGCCGCCGAACGCGACGAGCGCCAGGGATGACGGGTCGACCCCACGCCGGACGGTGACATGACGTAGAGCGCGGGCCATGTTCGCGTTGACGACGGTCAGGATTCCACGCGCCGTCTCGGTCACCGACAAGCCGAGCTGCCTTCCAAGCGCCGCGATGGAGTGCTCGGCGATTGCGATGTCCAGCGGCATGCGGCCACCGAGCAGCCCCTGGGGCGAGATCCGACCGAGGACGAGATTGGCGTCAGTAACGGTCGGCGCGCTACCACCGCGCCCGTAACAGGCAGGGCCGGGATCGGCGCCCGCGCTTTCCGGTCCGACGACGAGCGCGCCTCCTGAGTCGCGGTACGCGATGCTGCCGCCACCGGCGCCGATCGTGTGAACGTCCACGGCCGGCAGTCGGACGGGAATGCCGGCGATGTCACGCTCGGGACCGAACTCCGGGACGCCGCCCCGCACAAGCGAGACATCGGTGCTCGTGCCGCCCATGTCGAACGTGGCGATGTCGGCGATCCCGACATTGGCGGCAAGCCAGGCGGCCCCGGCGGCGCCAGCGCTCAGCCCCGACAGCAGCGTCCGCGCCGGATTTCGACTGGCCTCGTCCAGACCGATGATCCCGCCATTCGACTGGTTGATGTATGGCCGAACCCGGATGCCAAGGTCGGCAATCTGCCGTTGGAAGTTCTCGATGTACCCGGTCATGACCGGACCGAGATAGGCATTGACGACCGTCGTGCTGAGACGCTCGTATTCCCTGAATTCCGGCACGATCTCGTGCGATGCGGAACAGAACACCTTCGGGAGCAACTGCCGAGCGCGCTCGGCCACCAGACGTTCGTGCTCCGGCCGGACGTAGCTGTAGAGAAAGCAAATGGCGAGCGCTTCGACCCCATCCTCGGATAAATCCTGGAACGCTCGGTCGACGTCGGCAAGATCGAGCGCGGTGCGGACGGTGCCGTCGGCGAGGACGCGCTCCGACACCTCGAGTCGGCGCGAGCGGGGCACGAGTGGCTCGGGCTTTCGGGCTCGGAGGTCGTAGAGCGACGGGCGCCGCTGTCGGCCAATCTCGAGAAGATCGCGAAAGCCGCGCGTCGTGATCAGTCCGGTCCTGGCGCCTCGTCGTTGAAGCACGGCATTGGTCGCGACGGTCGTGCCGTGAGCGAGATAGCTCACCCGGGCGGGTGCCACTCCAGCGGCAGTGAGAAGCTGCGCAATACCATCGAGAATTCCGACCGATGGATCAGCGGGGACAGACGGCACTTTGGTCACGGCAAGGGCCCGCGATTCCTCATCGAAGAGCACCACGTCGGTGAAGGTGCCGCCGACGTCGACCCCGAGCCTCACGCCCATCGGTGCCTCATCTCTCGGTTGGGTACGTCCCAGGCGGGATGATACTGCCTCGTGGGTAACACGTTGCTGGAAGCGGGGCTGGATTGAACCAGCGAGCTAACCGGTCATGCGGCCCCCGTAACGACGAACAGCGACCATCGGCCGGCAGACGAAGCCGACGACGCTCACTTCCGCCAGGCACGGTGGGCCGTGAGGTCGACGGTCACGCCGTAATCTCGGAGCGCGCCGTCGATGGTCACCAGCCCCGCCCGCACATCGTCGAGGACGCGCTCGGGCGCGCGCGTGCTCGGGTCGCCCAGCCCGCCTCCGCCCGGTTCCTTTGTGGCGATGACGTCGCCCGGTTGCAGCACGTACCGGCCCTTCGGGTGGACGAGCTCGCCGTTGATACGGTACTCGCGCCGGCCGCCTGCGCGTCCGCCGTGCAGGCCCTCCGGCGGAAACTCCGTGCGTGCGCCGAGGCACGCGACCGTCATCGGATGCCCGCTCGTGTTGCGGATCGCCAGCTCCTGCCCGAGACCGCCGCGATCGCATCCGGCGCCGCCGGAGTCCGCCACCAACCTCTTGGCTTCGATAAACGTGCTGGTCAGCGCCTCCCATATCTCGACCGGTGTGACGATCATGTTCGACGGAAACGGCGTGCACGCGGCCCCGTCGAGCCCGTCGAGCGCGCCATAGCCACCGGCGGCGAAATAGATGTTGGACACCCCGCGCCCGTTGGCGTGGCGGCCCTGGAAGTTCATGAGGTTTTGCATGCCCGCGCCGGCCGGCACGTCGCGGACGCCCGCTTGTGCGAGCGCCCCCATCACGAGCGGCGTGACGAAATGGCCGACGATGTGCCGCCCGCCGGTCGGCGACGGCGGCTGGGCGTTGAGAATGCACCCTTCCGGCGCCGACACCGTGATCGGTCCGAGCGAGCCCTCGTTGTTCGGGATGCGCGGGGTCGTGAGGCACTTCACCGCGTACGCCGCGAACGCGCGCGTGTAGCACAGCGGTACGTTGATCCCGAAGTCGATCGCGGCATCGGTGCCCGCGAAATCGATGTGGCACGCGTCGCCCGCAATGGTCAGCGCGCATGCCAGTGTGATGGCGGCGTCCTCGCCCTCGATCTGGAAGCGGTGCTCGTAGCGCCCGTCGGCGATCTCGCGCAGCCGCTCACGTATCGCGCGGTCCGACAGCGCGACGATCTCCCGCGCGACCGGCACGAGATCCTCGATCGCATACTCGTCCATGAACTCGAGGAGCAGCCGTCCGGCGACCAGCGTCGACGTGATGTTGGCGTGCAGATCGCCGACGACGTGATCGGCCACGCGAACGTTCGTGCGAATGATGTCGAACAGTTCGCGATTCGGCTGGCCCGCGCGCACGAGCTGACACACCGGCAGCCGCAGCCCTTCTTCGTACACCGTGCGTCCCGTCGCGGAAAATCCGCGGCCGCCGATGTCGGGCAGATGCGTGATGCTCATCGCGTAGCCGACGAGCCGGTCCGCGCGGAACACGGGCGCCATCACGTTGATGTCGAAGAGATGCCCGGTGCCCATCCACGGGTCGTTGGTGGCGATCACATCGCCCGGGCGCAGCGTCGCCGCGGGGAAGCGGTCGAGCATGTGCCGCAGCGTCGCGGGGGCCGTGCCCGTAAACGACGGCACGCTGTACGTGCCCTGCGCAAGTGATGTGCCGTCTGCGCTGAACAACAGACACGAAAGATCGTAGCTGTCGCGCACGTTCGAGGAGAACGAGGTGCGCACGAGCGCCGACAGCACTTCGTCCGTGATCGAAATCAGCCGGTCCCACATGATCCCGAGCGTGACCGGATCGATCGTCATGCTCCACCATCCGTGAGGTCGGCGATGAGGTTGAGGCGCGCGTCCATTCGCAGGCGATCGTGCGGCCCCACCACGCACGTCGATTCACGTTCCTCGATGAGCGCGGGTCCCGCGATGGTTGCGCCGGCGCCCAGCGCGTAACGGTCGAAGACCGCGCAGTCGACCCAGCCCCCGGCCTCAGGAAACCAGGCCCGCCGCGTGCCTTTCCGCACCCTCTCCGCGCCGGTGTCCGCGGCGGGACGATACGCGTCGGCCATCGGTGGCCGCGGGCCGACGGCGGCGACTTTCCAATTGACGATCTCGACCGGCTGCGCCGACGAGACGACGGCGAACAGCTCCGCGTAGCGCCGCTCGAACAGCGTCGGCAAGCGGGCGAGCACGTCGCTCGGATCGCCGTCGGGTACGGCGACCTCGATCTCGAAGCCCTGTCCTTCATAGCGCATGTCGAGCCGGCGCTCGAGAGTCACCGCTTCACGCGCGAGCCCGGTCTGTTCGAGCCGGCTTGCCGCCTCGTCAACCAGCGCCTGGAGCTGCGCCTCGAACTCATGCGCTTTCAGCTCATCGAGGGCGATCCGGCGTGACCGTACGACGTCGAAGGCGAGCGGTGACACGAGCAGTCCGACGGCCGACATGACGCCCGCGCCGACCGGAAAGACCACGCTGGGGATGCGCAGCTTGCGCGCGATCCGTAGGGCATGCACCGGGCCGGAGCCGCCAAAGGCCACCATGCTGCAGCGGCGGTAGTCGACGCCACGCTCGGCGGCGTGCACGCGAAACGCGCGGGCCACGTCTTCGTTGATGACCTCATGAATGCCCCACGCCGCGTCGACGACGTCGAGCCGCATCGAGCGTGCGACGCCTTCCGCGATCGCCGCGCGCGCCGCCTCGGCATCCAGGCGCATCCGTCCGCCGTTGAAGAACGCGGGATCGAGATAGCCGAGGGCGACGTTGGCATCGGTCAGTGTCGGCCGGGTGCCGCCCCGGCCGTAACAGGCGGGGCCGGGATCGGCGCCCGCGCTGCGCGGCCCGACCCGTATGAGCCCGCGCGGATCCACCTCCGCGATGCTGCCACCGCCCGCCCCGATCTCGACCATATCGATGAACGGACCGCGCACGGGCAGCCCGCTGCCCGGCTTGAACTCGTGCACGCGCGCGACCTCGAACTGATACTTCTTGCGCAGCTCGTGATCGACGATGATGCAGCCCTTCGCCGTCGTCCCGCCCATGTCGAACGCGAGCACGTCGGCGCGATCGATCTGCCGCCCCACCGTCGCTGACATCAACGCGCCGGCCACCGGTCCGGACTCGAGGAGTCGCACGGGGAACTGGCGCGCCGTCTCGGAGCTCATGGTGCCGCCGGCCGAGGTCATCACCTGCAGCGCGCCGCGAAAGCCGTCCGCGTGCAGTGCCTCGGCGAGACGACGAAGGTACCGATCGACCATTGGCTGAACGTAGGCATTGATCGTCGTCGTCGTGAAGCGATCGTATTCCCCCATGAACGGAAAGACTTCGGACGAGGTCGAGACGGCCAGCGCCGGATGCCGCGCGTGCACGCGATCACGCACGGCGATCTCGTGCGCCGGATTCACGTGCGCGTGCAGCAGGCAGATGGCGATCGCCTCGATGCCGTGAGCACCCACGAGCTCGTCGATCGTCGCGTCGACGGTCGTGACGTCCAGCGCGCGCGCAACCTCGCCGTCATAGCGCACGCGCTCGTCGACCTCGCCCCGGAGCGCGCGCGGTACGAGCGGCTCCGGAAAGCGGAGTCGAAGATCGAACAGGTCATAGCGGGTCTCGCGGGCCATGTCCAGCACGTCGCGGAAGCCCGCGGTGGTCAGGAGACCGGTGATGGCGCCGCGCCGTTCGATCACCGCGTTGGTCGCCAGCGTGGTGCCATGCACGATGCCGCCGACCGCCGTGAGCGGCACACCATGCATGGCGAGAAGATCGCGGATCCCGGCGAGGACGGCGGCCGAAGGGTCGTGCGGTGTCGTGAGCTCCTTGGCGAAGTGCATCGTGCCGGTCGCTTCGTCGACGAGCACGAAGTCGGTGAAGGTGCCGCCAATGTCGACGCCCACGCGATACATGGTGATCGATCCTCCGACGCTCAGCCGCTGCGAAGACGCGGATCGAGCCGCTCGCGCACGGCATCACCGATGACGTTCATGCTGTACACCGCCACGAAGATGGCGGCACTCGACGCGAAGGTGTACCAGGGACGCTCGAACATATACGCGCGCGACGTCGCGACCTCCAGACCCCATTCCGGCGTTGGCGGCTGCGCGCCCATTCCAAGAAAGCTCAGCCCCGACAGCAGCAACAGCACCGTTCCGACGTCAAGACTCGCCTTGACGACGAGGGACGCCACTTCGTTCGGCAGCACGTGACGCAGCACGACGCGTACGCCACTGGCGCCCGCCGCGCGCGCCGCCTGGACAAACTCGACCGTGCGGAGCACCTGGGCCTCGGCGCGCGCGAGGCGCGCGTACGAGGGCCACCACACGAGGATGACGGCGATGGCCGCATTGCGCGCACTCGGCCCGAGTGCGGTGGCAATCGCCATGGCGAGGATCAGCGCCGGCACCGCGAGGAAGATGTCGGTCACGCGCATCAGGCTCTCGTCCGTCCAGCCGCCGACGTATCCGGCCGCGAGCCCGAGGACCGTCCCGATCGCCGCCGAGACGAGCACGACGGCAACGGCGGGCACGAGGGATACGCGGGCGCCGTGCACCACGCGACTGAACACATCCCGCCCGAGATAGTCGGTTCCCACAGGATGGGCGCGGCTTGGGGGTCGCAGTCGCTGGCCCGGCTGCGTCTCGAGCGGATCGCGCGTGGCGACGAGCTGTGGCGCCACGCACAGGGCACACAGCGCCAGCAGCACGATACCAGCGATCCAGTGGACCACGGTCCCGGTCACGAGAGACGGACGCGGGGATCGAGGATCGAGTAGAGCACGTCCACCCCGAGGTTGATCAGCGCGTAGAGCAGCGCGACGACGAGCGTCACCCCCATCACGACGTTGAAATCGACGTTCCGCGCGCCCTCCCACGCGTACCGTCCGATGCCCGGCCACGCGAAGATCGTCTCGGTGATCACCGCGCCTCCCATCAAGAAGCCGATACGCAGGCCCATCACCGTCACGACGGGGATCGCGGCGTTCTTGAGGACGTGCCCGACGATGACTCGCCACTCCGACAGCCCCTTGCTTCGCGCCGTGCGCACGTAGTCGTGCGTGAGCACCTCGAGAACGGCGGAGCGCGTGATGCGCGTCATCTCGGCCAGCGTGAGATTCGAAAGCGCAACCGCCGGGAGCACGAGATGGACGACGGCGCTGCGCAGCGTCGACCAGTCGCCTCGGATCAGCGCGTCGAAGGTATGAAGCCCCGTGATTGTCGCGGGCGCCATGCCGGGGTCGAGACGGCCGCCGTACGGGAACCATCCGAGCCATCGGTAGAACACCAGCAAAAGGAGGAGCCCGAGCACAAAAATCGGTGTCGACAGCTGCGCGACAGGGACGGCGGTCGCCAGCGTGTCCGCGATGCTGCCGCGGCGCACCGCGGCGACAACGCCGAGCGCGCCGCCGACGGTGATCGACAGGACAAGACTCGCCACCGTCAGCTCGAGTGTCGCGGGGATCGTCCGTGCCAGATCCTCGGCGACCGACCGGCGCGTCATGATCGACACGCCCAGGTTACCGACAAGAAGATGTCCCATGTATCGCACGTACTGAATCGGCAGCGCGCGGTCGAGCCCCATCTCTCGGCGGTACTGCGCGACCATGTCGGGCGACGCATCGAAGCCGAGCGCCGCCCGCGCGGGGTCGGTCGGGACGAGATGGCTCAGCACGAACGTCAGCGCCGAGAGACCGACGAGCACGACGACAAGCAACGCCACACGGCGCACGAGGAATGCGAACATCGCTCACACGGAATCGACGATCGTCGTGATCGCCTCCGCGATCTGAGCGTCACCGATGGTCCGATGCGTGACGAATCGCACGCGGGTCGCGCTGCGCTTGTAGCCGAGAACGCGGCGCCGCAGCAGCCGGGCGAGCAGCGTGTCGGCATCGAGCGGCGGCCGCACGTCGACGGTGACGATGTTCGTCTGCACGCTGCCGAGATCGACCCCGAGCGCCGACACACCCGCCAGCGCCTCGGCGAGCATGCGCGCCCGCCGGTGATCCTCGTGGAGTCGGTCGATCATCGATTTCAGCGCGACGATGCCGGCGGCGGCGATGACGCCGGCCTTGTGCAGGCTCCTCGCGCCGATGCGCTGAGCGGCCAGGCGCGCGCGGTCGATCACATCACGCGAACCGGCGAGGAGCGCGCCGCCCGGCGCGCAGAGTCCTTTGCCGAGGCTCAGAGACACGGTATCAGCGCCCTCGGTGAGGCGTGACGCTGGCATCCCGAGCGCGACGGCGGCGTTGAAGAGTCGGGCGCCGTCGAGGTGCACCCGGGCGCCATGCCCGCGCGCCGCCGCCGCTGCCGCCGCGAGCCGGCTTGGCGGGACCGCCACGCCGCCGGCGTTGTTGTGCGTGTTCTCGAGACACAACACGGCCGGGCGCGTGGCGGCGGCGCACGCCACGTCGATCCCATCCGGGTCGGGACAGCCGTTCCGAATGACGATCGGCCGCTCGACGAGTCCGCAGATCGTCTCGAAACCGCGCGCCTCGCTCGTGGCGACGTGACACGTCGGATCCAGCAGGATGTCGCCGCCGGCGGTGCCGAGCGTCATCAGCGCGACAAGATTCGCGGCGCTGCACGTCGGCAAAAGAAGCGCCACTTCTTTGCCAAGGAGCTCGGCGCCCAGACGGCTCAGCTCGTTCACCGCCGCGTCCTCGCCCACGTATGCCCAGCCGACGTCGGCCGCGTGCATCGCGGCCCACATTTCGTCGGTGGGCCGTGAGATCGCGTCGGTGCGGAGATCGATCACATTACCGCTTGTGGATGTCGTAGAACACCACCGTCGCCGGGTACATCTTCAGGTTGAAGTAGAACCCTTCCACGTTCTTGCGCGTATACATCTTGCCGACGAGTCGTTCGATCATGACGCTCGCCGCGTCGCGCATCACCTGATCGGCCACACGCCGGTAGAGCGGCCGCGCCTTCGCATCGTCCGGCGCCGCCGCCGCCTCGGCGAGGAGCCGATCGACCTCGGCGTTTTCGTAGTACATGAAGTTTCGCCCGTACTCCCACGCGCGCGAGTTGAAGTGCCAGTCGAGGTAGTTGTTCAGGTCGAAGATGCGGGCGGGCGTGAAGATCGTGATCATGTCGATCGCGCTGGCCGGGTTGTGCGTCTTCCCGAAGTCGCGCACCATCTCGAACATGCGCGCCACGATGAGGCTACGGATGTCCATCTGCACGCCGACCTTGCGCAGCTCCTCCTGGAGGAGCTCGCCCATCGCCTTCTTGTGCGTGTCGCCCTCCAGGTAGTAGTGCGTGATCTTGAAGCCGCCGTTCGGGTAACCGGCCTCGGCCAGGAGCGCCTTCGCCTTCGCCGGGTCGTACTCGTACGTGATCGGTTTGTAATCCTCACCGAGCAGCTCGAGGGGCGCGGGCGCCAGCTGCTCGCCGACCACGCCGCCGAGCGACGCTTTCCACGCCGCACGGTTCCAGAGATGCTGGATGGCGCGGCGTACGCGCACGTCGTCGAGCGGCTTCCCCTTCGTGTTCATCATCATGTATTGCGGCGCGGGAAACTCTTTGAGATAGACGTTGATTTGCGGATTCGCCTTGAGGGGCTCGATGACGTCGTTGCTGTAGATCGCGGTCATGTCGACGTCGCCGCGCTCGAGCATGAGACGCGCCGCCGCCGGATCGAGCTGGACGACATACTCCACGCGCGAGGCCTGGCCTTTGGTCCATCCTCGCCAGTAGTCCTCGAAGCGCACGTAGACTTGACGTTCGTTCGGCTTGACCTCGGAAAGCCGATACGGGCCCGTACCCGCGCTATTGCGCTGCATCCATTTCTGGCCCCAGTCTCCGGCCTCGTCATGGGCCTTCAGTGCCGTAGGGCTCACGATCATGATCAGCCCCAGCGCCTTGAACGCGAGCCGCGGGTTCTCCGCGATGCGCAACCGGACGGTGGCCCGATCAACGACGTCGACACCCGCGATGCTCTTGATGAACACGGCGGGTCCCTTGTTGATTGCCTTCACGCGTTCGATCGAGTACTTCACCGCCTCCGCGTCGAGGGAAGCTCCGTCGTGGAACTTCACGTTCCGGCGGAGGGTAAAGGTGATCGTCTTGCCGTCGGGTCCCAACGCCCATTTCTCCGCAAGCCGCGGGACGATCTTGACGGTGTCTCGCTCGGTACCGACGAGACCCTCGTAGACGTTGTCGATCAGCACGCCCATGTCCTGCGTGCTCATCAGCGCGGGATCGAAATTCGTGACCTGCTCGATCTGCGCGATCCGCAGTACGTCGGCCGGCGTCTCGGCCAGCGCCGGGGTTGCCGCGGCGAGTACGGCGGTCGCGAGCACGGCGACGACAATGCGGAAGCGTGGGCATGCGACCATGAGGTCCTCCTGGCTGACGGCGATTCGGCGCGCGCGCCCGCAATGCTATGCGACAGGCCGGGCTCGGTCAAAGCCGGCAACCGACGCGCGCGCTTGATATGTGAGTCACGATCACGTCGGGCCGATGGCGCGGGCTTCGTGGCGGAGGCTCCAATAGTTGCCGCCGAAGATCAGCGCAGCGCCCAGCATCGTCCACTCATCGAATCGTTCACCGTAAAGGAGGAACGCGGTCAAGCCGACCACCGGAAGGCGTAAAAAATCAATCGGCAGCACGAAGCTGGCGTCGCCGAGCGCCAGCGCGCGGCCCACCGCATAGTGAGCCGAGAGGGCCGTCGCGCCCATGGCCGCCAGCCACGGTATGTCGCTGGCAAGCGGCCGAACCCATACAAACAGCGATCCCGCGAGCCCCATCGGCAACTGGATCACGCTCATATAGAACACGACTGCCGTGACACTATCGGTACGCAGCAGCGCCTTCACGAACAGGATGGCGGCCGCGAAGCAAAACGCCCCCGCCA
>Ga0310810_10007888_pt1 | contig 12200 bp, 9 predicted proteins | sample NCmetagenome_FD_207641 | JGI IMG/M metagenome (GOLD analysis project Ga0310810, IMG submission 207641) | Soil microbial communities from experimental microcosm in Duke University, North Carolina, United States - NC | ecosystem: Engineered > Artificial ecosystem > Soil microcosm > Unclassified ... | reverse complement strand
GCCAGCGTGTCCATGTCGTGGCGGCTGCCGGACGAATTCCACACGTAGGATTCGAGCATGGAGTCGTAGCGCACGCCGGCCACGTCGATGCCGTAGTTCGACAGCACGTTCATGTCGTATTTGGCGTGCTGGCCCAACTTGGGTTTTTGCGCGTCTTCGAGCAACGGCTTGAGCGCGGCGAGCACGTCGTCGCGACGCAGTTGCGCTGGCACGCCGGGATAGTCGTGCGCCAGTGGCACATAGGCGGCGTGGCCGGGTTCCACCGCGAATGACACGCCGACGATTTCCGCGCGCATGGGGTCCAGGCTCGTGGTTTCCGTGTCGATGCAGATCAGGCCGGCAGTGCGCAGTTTTTCCAGCCAGGCGTCGAAGCGTTCGTGCGTGAGAACGAGTTCGTAATTCCGGTTTGCCGATTGTGCAGGCGCGGATTCGTTGGCAGCAGGCGTGACGATCTGTGGCGCGATTCCGGTTTCTTCTTTTGCATCCAGCTCCTTCAACGCCGCCTTGAATTCGTAGCGCATGTACAGCTCGCGCAGCTTCGTCGAATCCGGCTCGGCGAAGGCAAGATCGGACGGCTTTACATCCAATTCCACGTCGGTCTTGATCGTTGCCAGCTGGCGCGACATGGGCAGTTGCGCCAGCGCGGCGCGCAGGCTTTCGCCGATCTTGCCGCCGATCTTGTCCGCGTTGGCGATGACGGTATCCAGCGTGCCGTATTCGCCGAGCCATTTCGCCGCAGTCTTGGGCCCGCATTTCGGCACGCCGGGAATGTTGTCCGCGCTGTCGCCGACGAGAGCAAGGTAATCGACAATCTGGTCCGGGCGCACCCCGAACTTGGCGAACACGCCGTCCGCGTCCAGCGTCGAGTTCGTCATCGTGTTGACGAGGCGGATGCGTGGCGAAACCAGTTGCGCCAGATCCTTGTCGCCGGTCGAGACGACGACGTCGATGCCCTGCGCCGCGGCCTGCAGCGCGAGCGTTCCGATCACGTCGTCCGCCTCGACGCCGCTTACGCGCAGTATCGGAAACCCCAATGCTCCGACCAGCGCCAGCATCGGCTCGATCTGGGCGCGCAGATCATCCGGCATCGGCGGGCGATGCGCCTTGTATTGCTCGAAGATCGCGTCGCGGAACGTGGGCCCCGGCGCGTCGGCGACGAACGCGACGTGCGCCGGCTTTTCCTTCAGCGTCGCACGCAGCATGTTGAACACGCCGAACAGGGCGCCGGTCGGCTCGCCCATGCGGTTCGACAGCGGCGGCAGCGCGTGGAAGGCACGGTACAAGTAGCCGGAACCGTCGATCAGGACGAGGGTGGAGCGCGACATGATGGTGCACGACCGTGGCGGGTTTTTCAGCTTGGCCCAGCACGAGCATTTTTGCAACGAAACGACCCGTTCGATCGTCGTAAAAATCGCCATACACGCGTGCTATGCTCGACACGAACGCGGGAGGTGTGAAATGAAATCCGTCCATGTGCTTGGCAGGGTGTTGATCGTTTCGATACTGAGCGGTGCGGGCGGCGCGGCCTTTGCCCAAGGCAAGCCGGCTTCCGATCCGTTGCCGCCGGTGCAGGCGCCGCCTTCCATGAACGATCCGGGCGTCAAGCAGGCTGCGCCAGCAGCGCAAGCGCCCACCACCACCACCGCAACGAAACCTGTCGAGAAAGCCCAGGAACAATCCACGCTGCCGCCGGAAGTGCAGGCCGCCGCGAACGTGGCCGAACTGCCGGTGGTGACGGTGCGCCAGAACGGCAACGAAACCGTCGAGGAATACCGCAAGAAGGGCAAGCTGCTGTTCGTGCGCGTGCTTGAGAAACAAGGCCCGACGAAATTCTACGTCGACAACCCGTCGGTGATCCCGCCGAACCTGATGAAACAGTTGTCCGGTCCGTCGGGCGTGGTGCAGCCGGTGTACTACAAACTCGCGGATTGGAAGTAACCGCAACGCGCCTCAGGCTCGGCGCAACGCTTCAAGCAACGCCGCGCGTGGCAACTTGCCCGCCGCATTGCGCGGCAACGCGGCGATGATTTTAAGCGGACGCGGCAGGAAGACCGGGTCTACGCCTGCGCGCAGCGCGTCGACGATTTTCCCTGCGGCCATTCCTGGCGCGACCACGAGCGCGGCAAGGCGGCGCACGCCGCCAGCGTCCGCGTCGAGCTGGAAAACCACGCCGTCGTTGACGCCGGGAATGGCGAGCAGGCGGTGGTTCAAATCACCGAGCGAAGCACGCTTGCCGGCAATTTCGAGCAGGTCGCCGTTGCGGCCGCACAGGCGGAAGCGTCCCGGCGGCAGCAGTTCCACGATGTCGTGCAACAGCGTCGGTGTGGGGAAATACCGCGCGTCGACCAGGGTGCCGTCGGGCTGCGGATGCAGGCTCACGCCCGGATACAGCTTCCACGGTTCGTCGCGCGTGGCACGACGCTCGGCGATGACGCAGGTTTCGGTGGAGCCGAACAACTCGATCACGCGTGTCGCGTAACGGGTTTCCGCAGCGCTCGCCAGTTGTGCATCCAGCGGTGCGGTCGCGCTGACGATGGCGGTGAGGGCGGGCAGATCCGTACCGGAACGCAGCAGCGCGCGCAGGTGGTGTGGCGTGGTCACGAGCACGCGCGGCGCCGGAACCTGTGCGAGCGCACGCGCGATGTCGGCCGGGAAAAACGGGTGTCCCGAATGAATCGCGGCGCGGCTGCGCAACGGCAGCAGCACGGAAAGTTCAAGTCCGTACATGTGCTGCGGCGGCACGGTCGCGACAATGTTCGAGGCACCGTTGGCACAGACGGCGCCGGCGTTGAGCGCACTGCTCGCGCACACCGCGCCCCAGGTCTTCGCATTTGCCTTCGGGACCCCGGTGCTGCCTGAGGTGAAGGCGATCGCGACGACCCGATCCGGCGGCAATGCCGGCATAGCCGCAGTGCCGCCGTGCAAGGTTTCCGGCAGCAAGAATTGCCGCGCTGGCGCCGGATCGAGAGTGCGTTCGGCCAGCACGTAACTGTCCGGATAGGCGTCCAGCGTTTCCGCGATGGCCTGCGGCGTGCGCGTGCCCGGCAGCAGGTTCGACTGGCCGGCTACGGCGGCGGCACAAAATGAAACGATGAAGCGATAGCGGTCGTCGCACAGGTTCACGACGTGGCGTGCCGACGGCAACCGTGCGGCCAGCGCGCCGACCTCGGCCAGGAATTGGCCCGCGCTTACGGCTTTGTCTTCGCGCCAGGCGAGGATGCGCGACACATCCGCATCGGCCAGCAATGGCAACGCAGGCGGTGAAGCAGCATGGATTCCAACGACCGCAGACACGTTCCCTCCCCCTCAAGTCCGGATCTGTTCTCCGCTGATCGCGTCGCGGATCGGGGTTGGCCGCTCCTGGCCGCCAACCGCGCCGTCGAGAATATAACCGAGTTGATCGCCGAAGGCGCTGCGTACCTGCGCCGCCGTGCGCGCCGGCGGCTCGCCGTGGCGGTTGGCGCTGGTCGACACCAGCGCACCACCGAACGCGCGGCACAGCGCGGCAGCGAGCGGGTGCGCGGTCACGCGCAGGGCGATGCCGGCGTGACTGCCAGCGATCCAGTCCGGTACGCAAGCTGCACGCGGAAAGATCCAGGTGTGCGGGCCGGGCCAGGTTGCGCGCGCACGCGCCAGCGCCTCCGCAGGCACGCGCGCGAAGTCGATATACTTTTCCACTTGGGCGAAATCCGCGGCGATCAGCAGCACGCCCTGGGTGGGCGGACGCTGCTTGAGCTCGAATACGCGCTCGAAAGCGGCACGATCGTGCGGATCGCAGCCGAGGCCGTAGACCGCCTCGGTCGGATAAGCGACGACACCGCCGGATCGCAGCGCCGTTGCCGCCGCTTGCAGTGCCGCATCCATCGTTTCAGGTCGCGGGTGCTTTCGCGCGCGGGGCGGCCTTTTTGGCAACAGGCTTCTTCGCCGCGGCCTTTTTGGCAGGAGTCTTCTTCGCGGCCGCTTTCTTCGTTGCGGCCTTTTTCGCCGGCGTGGTACTTGCCTTCGCGGCGGACTTGGCCGGCGCGCCTTTCGCCGCCTTGCCGAAGCGTCCGCGCTTGGGTCGCAGCGGAGCCGCGGCGAGCAGTTCGGCGCACTCGGCTTCGGTCAGCGAGGCCGGTTCGCGATCTTTCGGAATGCGCGCGTTCTTCTCGCCGTCGGTGATGTAGGGACCATATTGGCCGCGCAGGACCTGAATCGCGCCGTCGCGGAAACTCGCGATCACGCGATTGCGCAGCGCCTCGGCTTTCTCGTGCAGCACTTCCTTGGCGCGCGCCAGTTCGATCGTGTACGGATCGTCGGGCGGTTTGATCGACGCGTAGGTTTTGCCGTGCTTGACGAACGGGCCGAAGCGGCCGATGCCGACGCTGATGGTTTCACCATCGTCCGCTTGGCCGAGATCGCGTGGCAACTTGAACAAGTGCAGCGCGTCTTCGAGCGAGATCGTATGGATGCTCTGGCCTGGGCGCAGCGAGGCGAAGCGCTTTTTCTCGTCGTCGCGACCGCCGATCTGGGCCATCGGCCCATAGCGGCCCAGGCGCACGGACACCGGCTTGCCGGAGGCGGGATCTTCGCCAAGCACGCGCTCGCCGCCGGCTTCGCCGCGATCCACGGTTTCGATTTTTTCCGCGACCAGCGACTTGAACGGCGTCCAGAACTTGCGCAGCAGCGGCACCCAGTCTTCCTCGCCGCGTGATACCGCGTCGAGTTCGTCCTCGAGTTTCGCGGTGAAGTCATAATCCACGTACTGGGTGAAATGGCCGGCCAGGAACTTCGCCACGGCGCGGCCGACATCGGTCGGGCGGAAGCGACGCGAATCGAGCAGCACGTACTCGCGGTTGAGCAGGGTCTGGATGATGCTGGCGTAGGTCGACGGCCGGCCGATGCCGTATTCCTCCAGCGTCTTGACCAGCGAGGCTTCCGAATAACGCGGTGGCGGCTCGGTGATATGCTGATCGGCCAGTACCTGCGCGAGCGGGATGGCCTCGCCGACTTTCATCGCCGGCAGCTTGCGGTTCTCGTCTTCTTCCTCTACGGCCTTTGCGTCGCGGCCTTCCTCGTACACGGCAAGGAATCCCGGGTCGACCACGGTAGTGCCGCTGGCGCGGAACGTGGAATCGCCACCGGCATCGAAATCGACCGAAACCGTGTTCAGCGTCGCGTGCTGCATCTGGCTGGCGACCGCGCGCTTCCAGATCAGATCGTAGAGCTTGCGTTGATCGTCGTTGAGGAAGCCGGCCATGCTGGCCGGCGTATGCAGCGCCGAGGTCGGGCGGATCGCCTCGTGCGCTTCCTGCGCGTTCTTGGATTTGGCGCGGTAGAGATGCGGGTGCTCGGGCAGCGCGCGCGCGCCGTAGTCGCGTGCGATGACCTTGCGGATTTCCGCGATCGCGTCGTTGGCCAGGCTCACCGAATCGGTACGCATGTAGGTGATCAGGCCCACCGTGCCCTCGTCGCCGAGCGCGACGCCTTCGTACAGGCCTTGCGCGAGGCGCATGGTGCGACTGGTCGAGAATCCCAGCTTGCGCGCGGCCTCCTGCTGCAGCGTCGAGGTGGTGAACGGCGGCGCGGGACGGCGCTTGCGTTCCTTGGACTGCACCTCGCTGACGATCAACCGTCCCTGTGCGGATTTGATCAGTCCGTCGCGTGCCGCGTGTGCGTCGGTTTCGTTGGTCAGGTCGAACTGCTCGAACTTCTTGCCGCGCAGGCGGGTCAGGCGCGCGGCGAAGCGCTGCACCGGATGCGCGCAGTCGGCTTCGATGCTCCAGTATTCGCGCGCCTTGAACGCTTCGATTTCTTCCTCGCGCTCGACGATCATGCGCAGCGCCGGCGATTGCACGCGACCGGCCGACAGACCACGCTGCACCTTGCGCCACAGCACCGGCGACAGGTTGAAGCCGACCAGGTAATCGAGCGCACGCCGCGCCTGCTGCGCGTTGACGAGATCCAGCGACAATTCGCGCGGATGCGCGACGGCATCCTGGATCGCGTGCGGCGTGATCTCGCTGAATACCACGCGGTGCACCTGTTTGCCGTCGAGCAGCTTGTGCTGCTTGAGGATTTCGGCGATGTGCCAGGAAATCGCCTCGCCTTCGCGGTCCAGGTCGGTAGCCAGATACAGCGCTTGCGCGCCCTTGGCAGCCTTGACGATGGCGTCGACGTGCTTTTCGTTCTTGTCGATCAGCTCGTAGTGCATCGCGAAGTCGCGGTCGGTGTCGACCGCGCCTTCCTTCGGTTTCAGGTCGCGGACATGACCGTAGGAAGCCAGGACCTGGAAGTCCTTGCCGAGGTATTTATTGATCGTCTTGGCCTTGGCAGGCGATTCGACGATGAGCAGATTCTTGGCCATGCGAGTGCCGTCTATAGATGCAATGGGCCCGGTTCGACCGGGCCCTTCTTATTTCAGTGTGCCCACAGGTTTGGGCTTGGTGTCAAGCATGCATGTTCTTCAACGTCGCGCATAACGCCCGTTTTCGGCAGTCACGGCGCCATCGAGTTCAAGCACGAGCAACATCGAGGACAGGGCCGCGGCAGGCAGCCCGGTGCGCCCGACGAGTTCATCGAGCGCCGCCGGATCGGCGCCCAGTGCGCCGAGCAGACGCTGATAATCCGGATCGCGTTGTGTTGCGGCGGACACCGGTGCCGGCGCGCTGGGTGCGTCAAGGCGTCGGCGCAGGCCTTCGGCGAGCAAGCCGCCGAGGCCGCGCAATTCCTCGATCACTTCCTCGGCGGTTTCCACCAGTTTCGCGCCGTCGCGGATGAGCTTGTGGCAGCCGCGCGCAAGCGGCGAATGGATCGAGCCGGGCAGGGCGAAGACTTCGCGGCCGGCGTCGGCGGCCAGGCGCGCCGTGATCAGCGATCCGGAATTCAGTCCCGCTTCCACCACCAGCGCACCCAGGCTCAGGCCCGCGATCAGGCGGTTGCGGCGTGGAAAATTCTCGGGTTTGCCTGGCGTGCCGGGTGGAAATTCCGAAACCAGCGCGCCGTGCGCCGCGATGCGTTCGGCCAAGTCGCGGTGCTGGCGCGGATAGACCAGGTCCGGCCCGGTGCCGAGCACGGCGATGGTCTTGCCGCCGCCTTCCAGCGCGCCCTCGTGCGCGGCGCCGTCGACACCCTCCGCAAGTCCGCTGGTGACCGTGTTGCCGGCTTGCGCGAAGGCCTTGGCGAAGGCTCGCGCGTTCGCCAATCCCCCGGCGCTGGCGCTGCGCGCGCCGACGATGGCGATCTGTGCCGACCACAAACAGGCCGGATCGCCAGCCACGAACAACGCGGCCGGTGGGTTGGCCGCGTCGCGTAGCAGGGCCGGAAAGTCTTCGCTGGTGGCGACAATCAAATGATGATCCGGTGCGGCGAGCCAGGCGAGGTCGCGTTCGATCGCGGCTGCGTCCGGTGCAGCCAGCCAGGCGCGCGCTTCCGCGCCCACGCGTGCGTCGCGCGCAGCGGCTGCCTGTGCGCTGGCCGCGCTGCCGTGCCGTCCGACGAGTTCGCGCACGGCGGACGCGCCCAGCCCCGGCGCGCGCAGCAGCGCCAGCCAGGCGCGGGTTTCGTCGGTGGGCATTTCGAGCGGCATGGCGCGAGTGTAGCGGATGCGCAAATGCAAACGGCGCGGAGATCCGCGCCGTTCGACTCAAGAATTCCTTGATGCGTCAGGTATGGTCGGGATCGTAGAGCTTGTCGCCCAGATGCACCGGTCGGATGCCATCCATGATCAGGCCGTAGCTGACGCGGTCGAAGGTGCGGAAGATCATGGCGTGGCCGATGTATTCCTCCGGCAATTGCACCTTGGCATCGTCAGGATGGAAGAAGCGCTTGACGCTGCCGTCGGGATAATCGCTGCGATCCGTGACCACGTCGCCCGGGTGGAAGATCGAGAACGTCTGGCCATTCTCCACGCCGTCCGCGGCGCCGCCGGAGAGCGCCACCACCTGCAGGCGGCCGACCGCGTTCAGCGCGTCGGCGAAGGCGACCACGCGCATGCCCGGCGGCACCTGCTTGGGTGCGTGCGGCACGTACTGGAAATCGAACTGGCGGCTTTCCGGCGGCAGCACATAATCGCCGGCGCGCACCTCGTAATCGGTGCTGGTCACCAGCACCGACGCCGGATTGCCGGCGTGGGTTGCCGCGACTTCACCGTACTGGAGCATCTCGTAACCGAGGAAATGCACATCGCCGTGCAGGGTGAAATGATCCGGGCCGTGGTGCCAGAGCATGCTCGGGCGGTCGTCGCGGTCCTGCATGTCCTGGCGGAATATCTCGCTTGGGCGGCCGTCCTTGCCAGCGATCTCGTAATAGCGCCCGATCGGGCGCGCCAGCACATAACGCTGGCCCGGCTGGGCATCGAGTCCGCGTACGTAGATCAACTGGCCGGTCGCGCCGTTGATGTGGTGGTCCTCGATGCCGACCACGTGCGGCGCCTTCTTGAATTCGTCCTCGCTCAGCAGGCGCGGCTTCTTCAGGAAATCCTCGATCGCCGACAGCGGCAACGGCTTGACCGCGCTTTCCAGCTGCTCGGCGCGGGTATGCGGTTCGATGCCGCCACGGCCGGCGAAACCGATGCCCGGTTTGCCGTTCAGATAGGCGAGGCTGAGCACGTCGCCCGGATAGATCAGGTGCGGATTCCGGACTTGCGGATTGGCCTGCCAGACTTCCGGCCACTGCCACGGTTTCTGCAGGAACTTCGCCGCGATGCTCCACAGCGTGTCCCCCTTGCGCACCGTGTAGGTGTCGGGATGATCCTTCGCAAGCTGCACCGAGGCGGCGTAAGCCGTGAGCGTGAGCAGCAATCCGGCACAAATTGCAGGTAGTTTTTTAAGCATGGCTGCCAATTACCTGATTCCCAAAGGGCTTCCCGAGTGTATACGAAAATTTTAACGGCGCAAATGATGGCCTGCACGAAATCGCCAACCCAACGGGCAAGCCGGTGACAAAGTCGCGCCAAGTGTCGAATCGGCGTAGAATTTTTCCGAAATCCCGATACTTTGCCGGCGCTTGAGCCGGTGCGCCCGCACCCCATATCGATGCCATGCTGAACATCCTGGAATTCCCCGACCCGCGCCTGCGCACCAAGGCCCAACCCGTGGCCGTGTTCGACAAGGCCCTGCACGCGCTCATCGATTCGATGTTCGCGACCATGTATGCCGCGCCCGGCATCGGCCTGGCCGCAACCCAGGTCAACGTGCACAAGCAACTGCTGGTGCTCGATGTTTCCGAGGAAAAGAACGCGCCGCTGGCCCTGATCAACCCGAAAATCCTCGAACGCGAAGGCGCGCAGGTCTACCAGGAAGGCTGCCTGTCCGTACCCGGAATCTTCGCCGATGTGGAACGTTCCGAGCGCATCGTCGTTGAAGCGCAGGATCGCGACGGCCAGCCGATCCGCATCGCCGCCGACGGCCTGCTCGCGGTGTGCATCCAGCACGAAATGGATCACCTGATCGGAAAACTCTTCGTCGATTATCTGTCGCCGCTCAAGCGCGAGCTGGTCAGGAAAAAATTGGAAAAAGCTCATCGAGCCACGGCCTGAGCTGACAATGCCCGCGCCGCTTCGGCTGGTTTTTGCCGGCACACCTGAGTTCGCGGTGCCGCATTTGCGCGCCTGCCTCGCGGAAAATGTGGAAATTGCGGCGGTGTATACACAACCGGACCGCCCGGCCGGCCGCGGCCGCGCACTGGCGGCAAGTCCGGTCAAGCAGGCCGCGCTGGCGGCTGGACTCGTCGTCGAACAACCCGAATCGCTCAAATTGCCGGATGCGAAGGCACGCTTGCGCGAGCTGAATCCCGATTTGCTCGTCGTCGTCGCCTATGGCTTGATCCTGCCGCGCGCGGTGCTGGCGATTCCGCGCCTGTGCTGCTGGAACGTGCACGCTTCGCTGCTGCCGCGCTGGCGCGGCGCCGCACCGATACAGCGCGCGATCCTCGCTGGCGACACGCAAACCGGCGTGTGTCTGATGCGCATGGCAGCCGGGCTCGACACCGGGCCTGTCATGCTTCGCCGCGAAATCGACATCGCCGCGGACGACACCGGCGGCAGCCTGCACGACAAGCTGGCCGCATTGGGTGCGCAGGCACTTGGCGAGGGGCTGCGCCGCACGCAGGCGGGTGAGACCCTGACCGCGCAACCGCAGCCGGAAGCCGGCGTGACTTACGCGCACAAGCTGGAAAAATCCGAGGCACGGCTGGACTGGAACGAATCAGCCATCGCATTGGAGCGCAAGGTGCGCGCCTTCGATCCCTGGCCGGTCGCGGAAGCGGACCTGGCCGGCGAACGCGTGCGCGTATGGGGTGCGCAAGCCATGCCGGGCAGTAGTGCGAGTCCGGGTGCCGTCATCGCGGCCACGAAGCACGGTATCGATGTCGCCTGCGGCGAAGGCGCGCTGCGAGTGACCAGACTCCAGCGTGCCGGCGGGCGTGTCGTGACTGCGGCCGATTACCTGAACGCACGCCCCGAGTTGAAGCACGCGTGAGCGCAAGTCGCCCCGACCCGCGCGCGCTGGGAGCGCAGGCGCTAGCCGGCGTCGTCGCGGGACAATCGCTGCGTGCTGCATTTGCCGCATTGTCCACAAAGTTGCACGATGCGCGCGACCGCGCACTGTTGTCGAGCCTGCTGCACGAGGGCGCGCGCTGGTGGCTGCGCTTCGACGCGGCGCTGGGATCGCTGCTGGAACGACCGTTGCGCGAGCGCGAAAGCGATATCCACGCCCTGCTCGTGCTCGGCCTCGTGCAACTGGAAATCATGGGCCTGAGCGACTACGCCGCCGTGGCCGCCACGGTCGAGGCCGCGCGCGCCTTGCGCAAGCCGGCGTTCGCGGGCGTGGTCAACGCCGTGCTGCGGCGCTGGCTGCGCGAGCGCGAGACGCGACGCGCGCAGCTGGATCGCGATGCGGTGACGCGCACGGCGCATCCGCGTTGGCTGATCGAAAAATTCGACGCCGATTGGCCGGATCAGACCGAAGCCATCCTTGCCGCGAACAACGCACCAGCCCCGCTGTGGTTGCGCGTCAACCGGCGCCGTATTGCGCGTGCGGATTTCGCTGTGCAATTGACAGAGCAGGACGTCGTTTGCCGCGTGCCGGAGGATGCGCCCGACGCGTTGATCCTCGATGCCAGCCGTGACGTGACCAGTTTGCCCGGTTACAGCCAGGGCCTGTTTTCGGTGCAGGACGGCGCCGCGCAACAGGCCGTGCGCCTGCTCGACCTGCATGACGGTCAACGCGTGCTCGATGCCTGCGCCGCGCCCGGCGGCAAGAGCGCGCATATTCTGGAAACGGCGGACGTGGAATTGACCGCGCTGGACAGCGATGCACGGCGCCTGCCGCGCCTGCGCGAGAATCTGACGCGTCTTGGCCTGACCGCCGACGTGCGCGTGGGCGATGCTGCCGATCCGCGCGGCTGGTGGGATGGCCGCCCGTTCGACCGCATCCTCGTCGACGCGCCGTGTTCGGCGACCGGTATCATCCGTCGCCAGCCGGACGTGAAGCTGCATCGGCGTGCGGCGGATATTCCCGCCCTCACCGCGATACAGTCGCGCCTGCTCGAGGCGCTGTGGCCTTTGCTCCGGAGCGGCGGGCGCTTAGTCTATGCCACGTGCTCGGTACTGGCGGACGAAAACTCGCGTCGAATCGAAGCGTTCGTGTCCACTCGCGTGGACGCGCAACCGATGGCACCGCCGCTGTCCTGGCATGCGGCGGGCGCGGGCGCGCAGAACCTGCCGGGAGAATCCGGCATGGATGGATTTTTTTATGCGGTATTGGAAAAGCGTAATTAGTCTGTTTTTGTGCATCACGCTCGGCGCCTGTGCGCCTGCGCCGGGCGCATTCGTGTTGCGTTCGGCCTTGCTCGATGCCGGTACGCTGACCGTGAGCAGCGACTGGCGGCCGGACGCTCAGGTGCTCGACGCCCTCGACCACGGCATCGAACTGCCGTTCGTGGTGACGCTGAGCGCGCAGCGATCCGGTTTCGCGTCGACCCAGATCCGGCGGCACGTGCAATTGCGCTATTTCCCGCTGTCGCGCCAGTACCAGTTGCGCGATGTGGAAGACGCATCGACGCGCAACTATGCCGCACGTGCGCTGGCGCTGACAGCGATGGAAAACCTGCGCCTGCCGCTGCCCGGATTCGACGCTGCCGGCGCGACCCGATTGCGCGTGCGCATCGCGCTCGATCGCGATGAATTGCCCGGCGCGCTGCGCCTGCCTGCCGTGCTGCGA
>Ga0310810_10007887_pt1 | contig 12202 bp, 14 predicted proteins | sample NCmetagenome_FD_207641 | JGI IMG/M metagenome (GOLD analysis project Ga0310810, IMG submission 207641) | Soil microbial communities from experimental microcosm in Duke University, North Carolina, United States - NC | ecosystem: Engineered > Artificial ecosystem > Soil microcosm > Unclassified ... | reverse complement strand
AAGTTGCGCCTTGCTGGATCTCCTACGAACCAGGGGGTCGTGGGTTCAAATCCTGCCGGGCGCGCCAAATTCCTTAGCAGAGATCAAGCGGTTGGAGCGACTCGCTCCAGCCGTTTTGTGCTTAGCACGACCAATGCGGGACCCTTGCGGGACCTGTCTCCACAGACCTTTTCCGCAGCCGCGATTAGGTTCGAAACTTCGGCGCCCGAATAGTGAGTGGTGATCCGCCGGACTTGTGGCCGAGAAGGTCTTGCCGATCCTCGAACGAGACACCTGCAGCCCGTGTCCGTGACCACCATGGTCGGCCAGTGATAGCCCGAGTCGTAGACCACGTAGCGCGTCTGGGTCCACCAGCTGCACTGTGCAAAGCAGATCCCCACGCGAGCGCGTTGAAACGCAGGCGCACCAATGTCCGGGGTGCAAAACGGTGGCCTGTGCTTCTGCGGGCGGGCTGTGATAATGAGCTAAGGGGGAGAGCTATGGAAAAGACCGCTGGACGTCTGTCGTGGCTGTCAGCATTGGGGCCTGAGTTCCAGCCGCGGCTGGTGCGAACGCCGTCGACACTAAACGATCGGGTTCGCACGGAGGCGCAGAGCGATGACGAGGTGGGTGCCGAGGCACCGCCTAAGTTAAATAGGCGGGACGATGCGGTTCTTCGAGTGAATCGGAGCACGCTTGTCTCCGATGAAGTGACTCCGGAAGAATGCCAACGTGCATTTGACGCGGCGAGGCAATGTCATCCGGATGCGCTGTACCACGAACTGACGGAAGTGGCCGCGCACGAGCTGGGGGTGTCAGCGCGTCGCCTGCGGAAGCATGTACCCAATCCATTCCGGTAAGTCACGCTAGCCGGGGCGCGGCCTTGTAGAGCGTGCGCTTCGACGCGAGGCTAGAGCGCGCGCTTTCAGCAGTTAGCGCTTTTTCTTTCTTATCGCCTCTCGGCGCTGGGCCAATTCAGTGACCCTTTTCAGCTCCGCCTCTTTGGCGTCCATGCGCGCCTTCACCGCCCGCGCTTTTTCTTGCTCGGTGGGAGGTTCCCAGTCGAGAAAGCTCGGCCGCGTCCTTTTGAAGAAGGCGCTGGATGATTCGTTTTTGCCTTGGCTCATGGCATTCAGACGCCGAAGCGCCGCTCGATCATGCTGCCGATTGCGAGGCACGCGCTCGCGCTGACGGCGGCGATGAACAGCGCTTGAATATTGAAGTCACCCGAGACGATGGGTGCGCTGCTCGTCATCGCCACCACCTGGCCGCCGATGAGGCCGCCGAATGCGCCGATGATGATGGAGACGATCGCGCCACGCTTTTCATTGGCGCGGAACAGCGTAAAGGCAGCCCAGCCAAGGGCGCCGCCGGCCAGAATCCACATGGCGATATTCATGTCCTTACCTCCAATAAACCTAACGCTGTGCCTAACGGGAGAGGTGCTGAAGGATCGCCGGCGAAGCCCAGATTGCGCGGCGGTGACAACGGGTTACCTCAACACGGCCCACGATACGGGTGCGCCTAAGCGCAGTCAAGGCATAACACCGGGACACATTCCCCAAGTGCGCTACCGAACGGTGGCTCAGCGGCGCGCAAGTGTAGCGTTGCCGCATGAGACACCTGCCGATCCTCGTCCTTGTCGCCGCTTTCCTGCCGTCGCTGGCCTGGTTCGCACCCGCGAATGCCCAGGCCGGCGGCGCCGCCGCGTCGCCGAAGCGCGCTCAAGCAGAGCGCAATGCCGTCGATCTGAAGCAGGGCATGACCGCCGACGAAGTGCGGCAACTGCTCGGCAAGCCCGGACCACGCTGAGGAGCGAAGGCGTCGCCGCGAATGGTGCAGGGCAAGGCACCTTGCAGTGGACCTACGTCTGGAACGGCGCCGGTGCGTCTTATTCTTCTTCGGAACGCACCCTGAACGTCGACTTCGTCGCCAAGGCGGCCGGCCCATGGCTCGTCAATAGTTGGGGTTGGAACGGCTACTAGGCGCCGCGCGCCGGCAGCAACCGGTCGTACTCCCGCTTCACCACCGCGTAGCATTCACAGACGCGCGCTTCGAGCCTCCTGCGCTCGACGACCGTGATCTTGCCGCGGCTGTATTCGATCAGCCCCCGGTTCTGCGGCGCCACCGGCAAGTTCAGCCTGAGGCCGCGAGAGGTGGCAGTCGTGGCAGACGGCTCATAGCGCGACCGTCTGGCTTTCAGACTAGCGGCGTAGGCTGGGCGATGGTCAAACGCCGGAGCTAGCAGTGGATTGGGAGCGCATTGCGACGAACTGGGCGCACTACAAGCGGAGCGCGAAGCTGCGCTGGGCGGGAATCACGGACGCCGAGTTCGACGCCATCGCAGGCGGGCGAAGGCAGCTCGCGGCGCAGATCCGGGCGGTCTACGGCATCTCCGAGAACGCCGCGCAGATGCAGCTCGAATCCTGGCAAGGCGTGCAAGAGCCCTGAGTTAGAGCCACTTATCGAAGGCTCGGACGACGTTCGAGCTCAGCAGCCCGCGGAATCGCTTGCAATTGAGCATCTGCTCGCGGTGCGCCTCAGCGATGCGCTGCTTGAACTCGGGGCACGAGGCGTGCTCGACAAGCTTGTCCACGACCGCTTCGCTCGGCGCATAAGCGCTGGCGGAAGCGCGGTTGTACTGCTGTAGCAGAAGCTCGAGCGCGCTTTCCGGATAGAGATTGCGATCGGCGATGTCGAACGACATGTGCAGTGAAAATGGACCGGTTGTTTCAACTTGGTGAGGTGTGCCGGCCTTGAGGTAAAGGACGTCGCCGGGGTTCATCGTGACTTCTTTGGAAAGCGGCCCCATCTTCTCGGGTGTCAACTCGCCCAGATCGACCCGTCGATGCGGCTGACGCGCGTGCAGGCGCCATTTCTTTTGCCCGGCCAATTGCACGGCCAGGACATCATCCGAGTCGCAGTGGCCTCGGTAGGCTTCGGTGCCGCGCTGTGAAAAGAATCCGACGGCGTTGGAAAGAACGTTCGGCTTCGCGCTGTCGATCGCGCCGCAGAACGCGTTGATTTCTGGAAAGACGATATCCAATCCCTCGAGCACGATGGCGGCGCCGCGGGACAAGTAATCCTCGAGCACGCCTTTGTTCAGGAATTGGATGTGGACGCGCTGCACGACCTTGTGCGCGATCGCCTGTGAACAATCGACCCGCTTGCCCTGGTGGACCAGCGAGAAGTATTCGGGCATCAGCATCGGGCTGTTCACGTAAGCCTTCAGGTCCTTCAGCGTGAAGAACTCTGGCGTTCCGAGCAGCCCTTTCTGATGCCAAAAGTGGCGAGACTCCGGCAGCGTCCAAGCCGTTTCGGCAAGGAAGACCAGTAGGGTTGTGAGCTGAGGATGCATTGGCTTACGGGAAATGTAAGCCAAGATTAACCTTACAACTGCTTGTCTTCCATTGTTTTTTGCCTTTGTTGGCTTTTATTCCGGGGTGGTCCGTTTTTTTATCGCTCCTCGCGCGAGTGCTGCCCTGCGGAATCAGACCGACCTTCGTCGGCAGGTAATATCCGCAACGCATTTCCACCAGAGGAGGAAGCAATGCAACGAAAACAACTATGGGCGCTGGCCTTTGCCGGTGCCATGGTCGCAACGTCGGCGTTTGCGCAGGCGCCGGAAGTCACGCTCACGCGCTTGGCCTGCGGCGACGGCACTAACGACCAGCGCCGGTTCAGCGACAGCTACGCGTACCACAACGAGAAGATGCCGTTCACGTTCAGCTGCTACGTGGTCAAGCACGGCTCCGACGTGATGGTTTGGGACACGGGCTATGCGCCGGGATCAACTCCGAACGCGAACAATAAGCCCATCACGGACCTGCTCTCGCAGATCAACGTGAAGCCGGACCAGGTGAAGTACGTCGGCATCAGTCACTTCCACGCCGACCACACGGGCCAGCTCGCGCCGTTCACGAACGCGACGCTCTTGATCGGCAAGGGCGACTGGGATGGCGCGAACGCCAACCCGCCGATGGGCGGCGCCAATGTCGCCGGGCTCAAGCCCTTCATGGGTGGTGAGCGCAAAGTCGAGGCACTCTCCGGGGACAAGGACGTGTTCGGCGACGGCAGCGTGGTGATCCTGCGCACGCCCGGCCACACGCCGGGTCACCAGTCGCTGCTCGTGCGCCTGAAGGAGAAGGGCCCGGTGGTTCTCGTCGGCGATGCAGTGCATTTCCACGAGAACTACGCGAGCGACGGCGTGCCGGGCTTCAACTACGACCGCGCACAGACCGTCGCCTCGATCGAGCGCATCAAGCAGATCGAGAAGAACCTCAAGGCGACGGTCGTCATCCAGCACGACCCGCGGGACATCGGGAAACTCGCCGCGTTTCCGGCCGCGACAAAATAGTCTTAGTTAACCAAGCCTTACAGCTTAGGGGTACGCCCCTATAGCGCCTCACGCCGGGGTTCGCTAGCCTCGGCGTGGGGATGGATCAGCAAGAGGTCATCAGCGAGCCGAAGGTCGAAAACTCCGCGGGCGATGCCCGCGGATTGCCTTCGCGCGTCGGCAAGTACGACATCATCAAGCCGCTGGGCCGCGGTGCGGCCGCGATGGTCTATCTCGCGCGCGACAGCTTCGACGGGCGTGAGGTCGCGCTCAAGGTGATCAAGCCTGAGTACTTCAAGCACCCCGAATTCCAGCGCGTCTATCGTCCGCAGTTCCAGGTGGAAGCCTCCCTTGCCGGCAAGCTCGACCATCCGCACATCGTCGCGATCTACGACGCGGTGCTCAACGACGAGCAGGGCTACCTCGCGATGGAATACGTGCCGGGCGGAAACCTCGCGCCGTATGTGAGCGGCAAGAACCTGCTGCCGGTGGACAACGCGGTCGAAGTGGCCTTCAAGTGCTGTGGCGCGCTCGACTACGCGTTCCGCCGCGGCATTGTCCATCGCGACATCAAGCCCGCGAACATCATGGTCGGCGATGGCACCGACATCAAGATCGGAGACTTCGGCGCGGCGTACCTGCAGCACGGCGAATCCGTGGAGACGCTGCGCCTGGGCACGCCGTCATACATGTCGCCGGAGCAAGTCGAGGAGAAGCCGCTTACGCACCAAAGCGACATGTACTGCCTGGGTATCGTGCTCTACGAGCTCCTCACCGGGCTGCGGCCCTTCGTCGCGCGCACGCTGCCTGCGCTCTTCAAGAAGATCCTGAACGACCAGCCGGTGCCGCCGAGCCGCCTGCAGGCCGGCGTTCCCGCGGCGCTCGACCCGGTGGTGCTACGCGCGCTCGCCAAGAACCCGGAGGAGCGCTATGCGAGCTGGGCGGACTTCGCACTGGAGCTCGCGAGCATCGGGCGGCTGCGCTCATCGCAGCAGGCAGTACCTGATAGTGAAAAATTCGAGGCGCTGAAAAAGGTCAAGATGCTCTCGTCGCTCTCCGAGCCCGAGCTGTGGGCGCTGGTGAAAGCAGGGCAGTGGAGCCGCGCGCCGGCGAACCAGGTGATCATCGGCGAAGGCGAGCAGAGCGATCGACTCTACTTCCTTGCCAAAGGCGAAGCGAAGGTGACCAAGCGTGGACGCCTGCTCAACGTCATCCATGCCGGCGAGTTCTTCGGCGAGATGAGCTTCATCGCGAACGGTGGGCTCGCGCGGCAGGCGACGGTCGAGTCGGCGGGCGACCTCCTGCTTGCTACGTTCGAGCGTGCCGCGCTCGAGCAGGTCCAGGCGCGCTGCCAGCTGCGTTTTCTCTGGGCGCTGCTGCACAACGTCGTCGACCGGCTAGTGCTTGCCGACGCCCGGCTCGCTCAGCCAAACTAGCTCCCATGGTGAAGACGAGGATGGCGCGGCCGCCGTTTCATGCGGACCAGGTGGGCAGTCTCTTGCGGCCGAAAGAGCTGCACGACGCGCGCGCGGCGCACAAGGCGGGGAAGCTTTCGGCGGCGGAGCTGAAAAAGGTCGAAGACCGGTCGATCGAGCACGCCGTGAAGAAGCAGGAAGCCGTCGGCCTGCAGGCGGTGACCGACGGCGAGTTCCGGCGCGATTTCTGGCACCTCGATTTCCTCAAGCAGCTCGACGGCGTCGAGCTCGTGAAAGTGCAGGGCATGACGTTCAATGCCGAGGACGTGCCGCCGATGGCGAGCGTCACCGGGAAGCTCGGCTGCTCGCGGCCGATCATGGTCGATCATTTCGCGTACCTGAAATCGGTGACGACACGCATGCCGAAGTTCACCATGCCGTCGCCGGGTTCGGCGCACTTCCGCGGCGGCCGCAACGCCATCTCGCGCACCGTGTATCCGGATCTCGAAGAGTTCTGGGCCGACCTCGGCGCGGCGTATCGCAAAGCCATCGGCCATCTCCACGACGCCGGCTGCCGCTATGTGCAGCTCGATGACGTCGGCTTTTCCTACCTCTGCGACGAGAAGGTGCGCGAGAACTTCAGAAAGAACGGCGACGATCCGGATGATTTGCCGCGCGCCTATGCGGACGCCATCAACGCGGCGCTCGAGGACCGGCCCGCCGATCTCGGCGTGACCATGCACACCTGCCGCGGCAATTTCCGCAGCACCTGGTTCGCCGCGGGCGGCTACCAGGATGCGGTGGTCGAGGCGATGTTCTCCGCGGGGGTCGACGGGTTTTTCATGGAGTGGGACAGCGAGCGCGCCGGCGGCTTTGCGCCGCTGCGGTTGCTGCCGAAAGGCAAGAAGGTGGTCCTCGGCCTGGTCACCACCAAGTCGGGCACGCTCGAGAGCAAAGACAGCTTGAAGCGCCGCATCGACGAGGCCGCGAAGATCGTGCCGCTGGAGAACCTGTGCCTATCGCCGCAATGCGGCTTCGCGAGCACGCATCACGGCAATAAGCTCAGCGAAGACGAGCAATGGCGCAAGCTCGAGCGCATCGTCGAGGTTGCCGGCGAAGTCTGGCCGGGGCGTGCTGCTTAAAGGATCTTAGGAACGACCCGCAGCGCGCCGGTGCGGCCGGGGACCGAGATCGCGGGATGTACGGGCAAAAGCGACGTCATCTTCGAATCGACGATGATCTTCGGCGTCTCGAGCCACTCGACGATCGGCATGAACTGCTGCCGCTCGGTCGCCGAGGCGGCGAACTCCATCTCGAACACGCCGACGCCGCTCTCGGCCGCGGTCACGTAGGTATCCGAATCGGAGATGCGCGTGAGGAGCGGCAGGTTGAGCGAATTCAGGAACCGTTCGAGCGGCTGGTAGACCGGCACCGACTTCTTCACACGGTTCGCCACCACGGCGAGCCGGATGTTATTGATGCGAATGCGGCCGGCGATCAGGAGGTCGCGGATGAAATTCGCCGTGGCATGGATGTCGATCGCCGAAGGCGCGACCGGAATCAGGATGCAGTTCGTGCGCCCGAGCATTTCCTGCAGCACCAGGCCCGCAGCGCCGGCGGGGGCGTCGATCACGAGCTGGCGCGTGTCTTCCGGCACGCGCATGTCGAAGCTGCGCATCCGGCCGGGCTTCGCCGGCGCCGCGTTCGCGCCGTGGATGCGCGCGAGATCCATCGGCCGCTGCTTGAGCCAGTTCAGGCTCGAGCCCTGCGGGTCGTAATCCATCAGCGTGGTCGGGACCTTGATCGAGGCGAAGTAGCTCGCCAGGTTGGTCGCGACGGTAGTCTTGCCCGAGCCGCCCTTCGGGTTGATGACCAGTGTGGTGTGGGTTCTCATGGGCGGCCGCGCAGTCGTAACCTACTGCTAAGTCCTGCCCGCGGGTATTAATTAATTCGTAGTGCGCTCGCGATCGCGCCCGAGAGCTTGTGCACAAGTTCCTCGATCTGCGACGGTTCGATGACGAAGGGCGGGGCGAGGAGCACATGGTCGCCCCGCTCCCCGTCGATCGTGCCGCCCATCGGATAGCAAAGGAGGCCAGCTTCCAGCGCCTCCTGCTTTATCCGGGCGTGCAGGCGCCGCGAGGGCTCGAACGGCTTTTTCGTTTTGCGCTCAGCGACTAGCTCGAGGGCCCAGAAAAGGCCGCGGCCCCGGATGTCACCGACATGGGGGTGCTCGCCGAAGGCAGCGCGCAGCTGGCGGGCGAGCAATTCGCCCATCGGAGTCACCCGACGGAGGACGCCATCGTCCCGCAGCCGGTGCTGCACTGCGAGAGCGCCGGCGCAGGCCGCGGCATGGCCGAGGTAGGTGTAGCCGTGCTGGAAGAAGCCGCTGCCCCGCGTAATGGTTTCGTAGATGCCGTTGGAAGCCACCATCGCGCCGATCGGCTGGTAGCCGGCGCCGAGACCTTTCGCGATCGTCACGATGTCGGGGACGATGCCTTCGGGCTCGAAGGCCCACATCGTCCCGCATCGCCCCATGCCGCACATCACTTCGTCGAGGATGAGAAGGATTCCGTGGCGGTCGCAGATCTCGCGCACGCGCTTGAAATAGCCGGGAACGGGTGGCGCGCAGCCGAGCGTTGCGCCGGCAACCGTCTCGGCGACGAACGCGATGACCTTGCTGCCGCCGAGGCGCGCGATTTCCGTTTCGAGCTCAGCACCGAGCCGATCTACATAAGCCGCGTCGCTTTCGCGCTGCTCGCGGTACGGGTAGCACGGGGAAACGTGCGAGGCCTGGATGAGGAGCGGCTCGAATTGTCTTCGGCGCCAGAAATTGCCACCGACGGCGAGCGCGCCGAGCGTGTTGCCGTGATAGGACTGCCGCCGCGCGATCACGTGCGCGCGCTGCGGCTCACCGCGCTCGACGAAATACTGGCGCGCGAGCTTGAGGGCGGCCTCCATTGCCTCCGAGCCACCGGAAGTGAGATACACGCGGTCGAGTGGCTTCGGTGCCGTGGCGATGAGGGCATCGGCCAGCTGCTCCATCGGCTCGTTGGCGAAGAATGAGGTGTGCGCGAAGGGGAGCGCCTCGAGCTGGCGCGTGATGGCGTCGATCACCGCGCGATCGGAATGCCCGAGGCAGCTCACCGCAGCGCCGCCGGATGCATCCAGGTAGCGCTTTCCTTCGCGGTCGTAGAGATAGGCGCCGTCGCCCGCTACTGCGACCGGGTAGTCATGTAAAGGATCGCGGTGGAAAACATGGCCCATCTGACGCGGCCAGACTATACATAGTTCAAACGGCGGAGGGCGCGTCGCCGGAAGCGTCCGGTGCGCTGCTTATTATCGGCGTGGATGCTGCGCTCGATCCTCATGGCCGGCCTTCTCGCCACTTCCAATGTTTCACACGCCGCAGACGCGCTGCTGCACGCGAGCCTCCAGCGTGTGGCGCACGAGCGCGTCTTCTTCGGCCATCAGTCGGTCGGCGCGCAGATCCTGCGAGGGGTGAAGGAGCTTTCCGCGAAGGAGGGCGTGCCTGTCTTCATCAAGGATCAATTCGTCCCGGAGAACGGGGATCCCTTGCGCAAGCTCGATAGCTTCAAGGCCTTCGTCGGGGCGGGCTCGAAGTACGACGTCGCGCTGGTGAAGTTCTGCTACGTCGACATCAACCCCGACACCGACGCCGCGGCGCTCTTCGATCACTATCGCCGGACGATCAATGAACTTCGCGCGGAGAACCCGCGCACGGTGTTCGTCCACGCGACGCTTCCGCTCACTACGGTACAGACCGGACCGAAGGCGTGGCTGAAGCGGGCGCTCGGACGCTCGCCGTACGGCACGGTTGAAAATTTGAAGCGAGATGAATACAACCGGCTCTTGCGTGCCACCTATGCGGGCCGCGAGCCGATCTTCGACCTTGCACGGATCGAATCGACAGCGCCGGATGGCACGCCAGTCACCGTGACATGGGACGGGATCACGGCACCGGCACTATCGCCCGAGTACACCTCGGACGGCGGCCATCTGAATGCACGCGGCCGGCTGCTGGCTGCGCGTGAATTCCTTGCCACACTCGCCCAGGCATCGTCGCAGAAAATCGGGGGATTGGCCGCCGCCACGCGATAATGCGCCATGCGCGCATGGTTGGTCCTGGCAGCATTCATCACCTGTTCCGCCCAGGCGCAGGAGCATCAACACGAAGCACCGCTCGACGTAATCAACCTGCAGGCAGAGGCGAGCCGCGAGGTCGAGAATGACCAGCTGGTCGCGGTGCTCGCCGCAGAAGCTCAAGGCGCGAATCCTGCCGAGCTCGCGGAGAGCGTGAACAAGAAGATGGCCGAAGCGCTCAAACTGGCGAAGGAAGTTCCCTCGGTGAAGCTGCGCTCGGGGAACTACCAGACCTTTCCGCGTCCCGGCAAGGACGGCCGAATCGAGAACTGGCAGGCATCGCAGGAGCTGCGGCTCGAAAGCGCGGACTTCGCTGCCGCGACCAGACTGATCGGCCGCCTGCAGCAGGGTCTCAACGTGCGCAGCATGGGACTGCGGCTTGCGCCGCAGACTCGCCGCGCCGCCGAAGATGCGCTGATCACTGAGGCGATCGGCGCGTTCGAGGCGCGTGCGGAGCTCGCCCGCAAAGCGATGAAGGCAAAAAGCTATCGTGTGCGCCAGATGAGCATCGGCACGGCCGGTGGGCCGCGGCCCGTGCCGTACGCGCAGTTGTACGAGGGGGCGGCGGCGCGAACCGCCGGTGGTCCCGTCGCGATCGAGGGCGGCGTGTCCATGGTCACAGTCACAATAAACGGCAGCATCAAGCTCGAGCGCTGATGGACGTCGCTGCCTTCAGGGACGGTGGCTACCGCTATGTAAAGGCGGGCTTCCAGTTTTCCAGCGGCGTCGCCGCCGAGCCGGGCTTCGAGATCGAGCGCGCGCGCCTCTCGCGTCCGCTGCCGCTCGCGGCGGGGCTTGCCGCCGTCGAGGCGCACATCGCAGCCATCGGCCGGCCGTCGACGGCGTTTGCTGCATGCGAGCTGCGCTCGCCGGAACCGTTCAGCGAACGCGGCTTCGATGACTTCAACCGCGAATACGTGAAGACGCTGGCGCGCTGGGGCATCTTCAGGAACGACGTGAATCCCGTGGCACGCACCAACGTATGCCCGCGATACGACAAGCCGCGCGAGCCGGTTCTCTATGCGTTTTCCTACACCGTGCCGGCGCGCTCCCGACGCGGCAGCTTCATCGTCGCGGGTGGCGCCGAGGCGCGCGGCGGGGTCGAGAATTACGCGCAGCGCACGGTGCGCTATCGCGACACATCGCTCGACGGCATGCGTGAGAAGGTGCGCTTCGTGGTGGATCTCATGGCGGCGCGGCTTGCCGCGCTCGGCTTTTCCTGGCAGGACGCGGTCAGCACGCAGGCGTATACCGTGCACGACATCGGCGCCCTGATCGGCCCGGAGATCGTGGCGCGCGGCGCTGCTCCCGGAGGCGTGTCCTGGTTTCTCGCGGCGCCGCCGGTCGTCGACCTGGAGTTCGAGATGGACGTGCGCGGCGCCGCGCGCGAAATCGTCCTCTAGATGGTCGAGCTTGTCTGCCATCCCGATACGCCGAGCCATGCCGTGAGCGGCATCGCCGTGCATGCGACGCGCACGGCGGAGGGAAAGCTGGCGCTGCACTATTCGATCAGCGGTCAGGTCGCAAAGCTGCGCGTCCCGCTGCCGGGTCCCGCACGCATCGGCTGGAAGCTTTGGCGCCATACGTGCTGCGAGCTCTTTGTGCGCGAGAAGAACGCCGCGGCGTACCATGAATTCAATTTTTCGCCGTCGGGTGAGTGGACGACCTACGCCTTCAGCAAGTATCGCGAAGGCGGGCCGCTCGCCGATCCATCGACGAATCCCCAGATCGCGGTGCAATCGAGTCCCGGGAGACTCGACCTCTACGCCCTGGCCGACTTGCCCGCGCTGTCGGCGGGCTATCGCAATGCCGTCGCTATCGGCCTTGCCAGCGTGATCGAAGAAGAGAACGGTGCCATCTCGTATTGGGCATTGCGCCACGCACCCGGCAAGCCCGACTTCCACCAGGCGAGCGCGTTTTCGCTCGAGCTCGCATGAGATTCGGCATTGATCGGCTGATCGAGGACGCAGCGCTGCGCCGCCCGCTCAAGGGCAAGCGCGTCGCGCTGCTGGCGCATCCGGCATCGTTGACACGCGGTCTCGAGCACTCGCTCGACGCGCTGGCGAAGCTGCCCGAGATCAAGCTGAGCGCCGCGTTCGGTCCACAGCACGGCCTGCGCGGTGACAAGCAGGACAACATGATCGAGTCGCCGGACTTCAACGATCCGGTGCACGGCATACCGGTCTTCAGCCTTTACGGCACGGTGCGTCGACCGACCGCGGCGATGATGCAAAGCTTCGACGTGCTGCTCGTCGACCTGCAGGACGTGGGCACGCGCGTCTACACGTTCGTGACGACTCTTCGTTATGTC
>Ga0310810_10007886_pt1 | contig 12202 bp, 11 predicted proteins | sample NCmetagenome_FD_207641 | JGI IMG/M metagenome (GOLD analysis project Ga0310810, IMG submission 207641) | Soil microbial communities from experimental microcosm in Duke University, North Carolina, United States - NC | ecosystem: Engineered > Artificial ecosystem > Soil microcosm > Unclassified ... | reverse complement strand
AGATCGCCTCGGCCAGGACGGTGGCGCTCGTGGTGCCGTCGCCCGCGACGTCGTTCGTCTTCGAGGCGACTTCCTTCACCATCTGGGCGCCCATGTTCTCGTAGGGATCCTTGAGCTCGATCTCCTTGGCGACGGTGACGCCGTCGACCGAGACGATCGGCGCGCCCCACTTCTTCTCGAGGAGCACCGCGCGGCCGCGGGGTCCGAGGGTGACCTTGACCGCGCGGGCGAGCTGCTTCACGCCGCGGCGGATGGCCTCGCGGGCTTCCTGGTCGAACGCAATTCTCTTGGCAGGCATGGCTTCTCCTTCTACTTTCCGATCACGGCGAGAATCTCGTTCTCGCTCAGAATGAGGTAGTCTTTCCCGTCAACCTTCACTTCGGATCCGGCGTAGCCGCCGAAGAGGACCTTATCGCCCTTCTTCACTTCGAGGGCCTTCACCTCGCCGTTCTCGAGCACCCGGCCGGGGCCCACGGCGACCACCGTGCCCTCCTTGGGCTTGTCCTTGGCGGTGTCCGGCAGGAGGATGCCGCCGGCGGTCTTCTGCTCCGCCTCGCTCCGTTCGACGACGACCTTATCGCGCAGGGGCTTCAGGGCCATGACTCAAACCTCCATAGATAGGGAAATCAGTGCGGCTTGGGAGTGCAAAAGGTATGCCAGTCGGCGGCGATCCTGTCAAGCGCAAACGTATGTATTTCAGGGATTTAGAAAGAGCGCCGAACGCCCTCCCCGGACGGGTGGCCGGATGGCAGTCCGGCGGGCGTCAGGCTGGCAGTCTGGTGGAGAAAACAACCTGGTTACTTTCTCCACTCAGTACAGCATGAAGTAGATGACGACCCCCGTCACCGACACGTAGAGCCAGATCGGGAAGGTCCAGGAGGCGATCGCCCGGTGGCGGGCGAAGTCCTCCTGGAAGGCCCGGTAGACCGTCAGCATCGCCAGAGGGACGATCAGGGCTGCCAGGATCGTGTGGCTGATCAGGATCGCGAAATAGACCGTCCGGAGCGTCCCCTGCCCCTTGTAGGGGGTCGACCCCAGGAAGTGGTGGGCCGTCAGGTAGCTGACCAGGAAGAGGGCCGAGGCCACCAGCGCCGCCAGCATGGCCGCCTTGTGGGCGCCGGGCTTCTTCGCCTTGATCAGGATCAGCCCGAGGATCAGCAGGACCCCCGCCGCGCCGTTCAGGCCCGCGTTCAGGGCCGGCAGCTTCGTGGCCGGGATGGCGGGCTCCGCCAGCACCCGCGCCAGCTCCGCCCGCAGGCGCTCCATGCCCTCGGCGTCCGAGGTCGAGAACGAGCCGCGCTGGCGCCCGTAGCGGTCGACGATCACGAGCCGGTCGCTGTGGATGATGGGCTCGTCGGCGGAGCTGCCGGGCCCCATGCTCAGCTTGAAGCCATCCTTCGCGAGGGATTGGATCTGCTCGTAGGTCCCGGTCGCGAAGAGCCACTCCTCGGGCAGACTCATGTTCTTCGCGTAGGCGGCCAGGACGGCCGGCGTGTCGTTGGCGGGGTCGACCGTGAACGACACGTAGGTCGCCTGCGGGAGCGCCTTGTAGAGCGTCATCATCCGCGAGATCATCACCGGGCAGGACCCGGCGCAGCGCGTGAAGATGAACTCGCCCACCCAGACGCGGCCCAGGAGGTCCTTGCGGGCGAGCGGCTGCCCGCTGCGCTCGACCAGCGCGAAGTCCGGCACCCTCTCGTACTTCCCGCTCTTCCGGAGCCAGAAGCCGACGACGCCGGTGACCGCGCAGGCGACGACGACGACGAAGACGATCCAGAGGTACTTCATGAGGGGGGCTATTATAGGCTACTTGGTTTTCTCGTCCAGCGCGAAGTCGAGCAGCGACTCGCGCCCCGGCGCGACCGCAATCGGAAGCTTCCGCGGCCCGCACTTCTCGTGCCAGGCCTCGACCTCGTAGTTCCCCGGCGGCACGTCCCGGATCACGTAGGACCCGACCGCGTTCGTGACGCCGAAGTACGGATGATCGAGCACCCCGATCCATGCGGACATCCACGGATGGAGATCACAGACGATCTTGATCATGACCTCGGGCTGCCCGAACGTTCGGGTGATCTCTCTGGAGCCTTTCGGCATGTTGAGGTTAAATTCCTTGTTGCCGAAGGGGAGCGCATGAACGGTGTGCAGGAGACTGTCGCTGTTCAGCACGACGAGCGGCTGGCCGACGCGAACGCCGCTCACGTGGGGCGTGAACACGCAGGACACCTGGTCCAGGAGAACCGGCGTCCTGGGCGCCGGAGGCACGGCTCCCGTCAGTCCCGACTTGATGTAGACGAACGCCCACTGCATGTTGCCGTAGGGGTCCACGACGAGTTCATCCGAGACGATCTTCTTTCCGTGCATGGCGGCGCAGTCAGGGTCGTCGTCCGTGCTGTAACTCTTCCTCGCGGGAACGGGCCCGTTGATCCTCACGACGCCCCGGATCGTTCCCGGCAGCGCGGGAGCCGGGGCCGGAGCAACGACGAGCGACGCCGCGCCCGCGTCCCCGGTCGGCGCCCCATCCACAATCGCCGCGCGGGCCTGCAGACCACGCGGATCCGGCTCGCGAGCCTGGCGATGACGCAGGAACGCGAGCGCGATCAGCAGCGCCAGCACCAGGACGACGAGGGCCGGTCGCTTCACTGTTTTCGGGCGTCGAGGATGAAGTCCAGGAGGACGTCGGCGCCCGGCGGGACGTCGACCTCGCGCGTCACCGTCGCGTAGACCTCGTGCCAGACCTGCACGACGTAGCGGCCCGCGGGCAGGTTCGGGATGCCGTAGGACCCCGTCCCGCTCGTCACCGAGAAGTACGGGTGATCGAGCACCCCGATCCACGCCGCCATCCAGGGGTGGATGTCGCATTTGAGGCGCACCATCACCTCGCGCTGGCTGAACGTCACGGTCCGGCACTGCTCGTCCGGCGTCATCCCGAAGTTGAATTCGCGGTTGTCGGTCGCGATGCTGTGGGCGAGGTGCAGGATGCCGTCGGTGTTGTAGATGTTGAGCGGCTGCCCCGTGCGGATGCCCAGCATGTGCGGCTCGAACATGCAGCCCACCTGGTCGAGGAGGAGCGGCGGCAGCGGCTCCTTCGGCGGCTGGTTGTTGATGCCGGAGGCGATGTAGACGAAGGCCCACTTCACGCCGCCGTCGCGGTCGACGACGAGATCGTCCTTGAGGACCTCGCTCGGGTGCTTCTCCACGCACTTCGGGTCGGAGAGCATCCGGATCTTCTTTCGGGGAGGCGGCTCGCCGAGGATCTTCACCGACCCCCGGAGGATGGCGTTGCCCGGCAGGTTGTAGACCGGCGACAGCTCGGGGGGCCGCACGGAAGGCGGGACGGGCGGACGAGGCCGCGGAGGCTCCTGCGGAGGCGGGGGCTCGGGCGCGGCGACGGCGGCCGGCCCGGGCTCCGGCGGCAGCGCGGCGGCGACCTCCGGCCTCGGCGACCGTCGCGGCCCCTCAGCCCTCGGCGTGCGATGGAGAAGGACCGCGAGGCCGAGCAGCAGCACCAGGACCAGAATCGCGCCCGTCCGCTTCACTTCAGGACTCCGGTGAACTCCATCGTCGTGTCCCCGGTGACCACGATTTCCCGATCCTCGAAGGTCAGGCGCTCATGCCAGACCCCTACTGTGTACTTACCCGCCGGCACATTTATGAGTTCGAATTTCCCCTGTTCATCCGTCACCGAAAAGAACGGATGCTCGACGACCCCGACCCACGCCTTCATCCACGGATGAACGTCGCATTTCACGGCGATCGCGATTTCCGGTTGGGTGAACCGGAATGTCTCCCGCGTCGGCGGAGGCATCGATCTTCCGAAGAACGGATTGACGAAAGGGATTGGATGAGCCACGTGCAACTGGCGGTCGAGATTCTGGATCAGCAGGGGCTGTCCCGACTGCACGCCCAGCACGTGAGGCTCGTAAATCAGGCCGACCTGCTGCAGCACGACCGGCGTCGTGGGCGACGGGAATCTCCGAGCCTCCAGGCCCTTCTTCACGTAGACGAACGCCCAACGGACATGGAGATCACGATCCAGGACCAGGTCGTCCCTGGGGATCCCGCCCGGAGGGAAGCCAGGGATGCCGTTAGCCCGGAAGACTCTCGGCTTGGGAGGGACGCCCCGGAACGTCACCGTCCCGCGGACGACGGCCGGGGACGGCTCCGACGGCGCCTGCGGCCGCGCGGAGCACGCCCCGAGCACCCAAAGGAGCAACGCAAGCCGTCGAACGTTCACTTCTTCTTCAGGACGACATTGACCGTCTGGCCGGCCTTGGCCTCGACCTCGATCTCATTCTTCCCGTCCAGCGTCTGCAGCCCCTCGTGCCAGAGTCCCAGCGTGTACTTCCCCGCGGGGAGGTTCTTGATCTCGAACTTCCCTTCGGCGTTGGTGACCGCGTGATGGGGGCTGTCCACCACGCAGGCCCAGCTCCTCATCCAGGGATGGACGTCGCACTTGATCAGGTACCCAAGCTCCGGAAAGGGCATCTTGTAACGGTCGATCTGGCCCTGGATCTGGGCGCGATTGAACTCCTTGTTGGCGCCGAACGTCAGGCCGTGGGTGTTGTGCATGATCGGATCGCTGTTGCGGATCTGGATTTCCTGGCCGACCATGACGCCGAACACGTGGGGCGTATAGAGACAGCCAACCTGGTCGATCTGCACCGGCTGCGCCGGCGGCTCGAATGTCTTTCCCTCCAGGCCTTTCTTCACGTAGACGAAGGTCCACTTCACCCCGCCTGAGGCATCGACCACGAGGTCGTCTTTGGCGGGCGCCTGGGGATGGAACTTGCAGCAGGCGGGATCGTCCATGACGGCCTTGTTCGTTTTGACGGGCGGTACCGGGCCGTCAAACTTCACCGTGCCGCTCACCGTGAAAGTCTCGTCCGCCGCCGCGGGGAGCAGGAGCAGGATGCCCAGCAGGGCTTTGACCACGTTGCACCTCCCTGGGGCGACCTGGGTCGTGCGCTGGGGATCGGGCCCGAACAGTCCCTCCGGGAATGAACCGATCGAGTCGCTCGATCCGGTCGAACCCCTGGGAGCGGGAGAGCAAGGCCGCGGCCGCGTCAATTCGGCGGCAATTGAGGGAGAAGGTTCAGAATGTACTGTACGAACTGAGCGTACTGGGACAACTTGGCGCACGCTCGGGCGATAAAAAAAAGCGGCCCCGGTCTCGCGACCAGGGCCGCTTTGGAAAGCCTGAGACGAACTACTCCTTCTTCTCCGTGAGCTCGAAGGACTGCGTGCCCGCGCCGCCCTTGACGTCGACGTCGGCGCTGACGCTCTTGTAGCCCTCGTGCCAGACCTCGACGGTGTACTTGCCGTCGGGCAGGCCGCCCGGGATGGCGAACTTGCCGTCGGCGCCCGTCACGGCGAAGAAGCCGTGGTCGAGCACGCCGATCCAGGCGCTCATCCAGGGGTGCACGTCGCACTTCACCTTCACCATGACTTCCTGGGTCGTGAAGGTCTTCTTCTCCTCCAGGCCCTTCGTGGGCTGGCCGAAGTTGAACTCCTTGTTCGAGAACGGCAGCGCGTGGATGTTGTGGAGCAGGTCATCGCTGTTCTTGATCGTCAGTTCCTGCCCGACCACGACGCCCAGGACGTGCGGCTCGTAGTGGCAGCCCACCTGGTTGATCACGGCGCCCGGCTGCGCGTCCGTGGGCTTCTTGCCCTCGGCGCCCTTCTTCACGTACACGAACGCCCACTGCACGTTGCCCTCGCCGTCCACGACGATGTCCTCGGTCAGGGGCGGCTCGGCGTGCATCGCGGCGCACTTGGGATCCGCGTCCATCTTGATCTTCTTGCGCTTCTTGACGTCGCCCTTGATCTTGACCTGGCCGGAGATCGACGCGCCCTTGATGGGCACGAAGGCCTCGACCTTGGGCGCCGCGGGGGCCTCGACCTTCGCCGGGGCTTCCACCTTCGCGGGCGTTTCGGAAACCTTCACGTTGTTGACCGGCGTGCTGGGCTTGTCGTCGCCGCACGCCATGATGAGCGAGCCGCCCAGGCCGAGCGCGGCCGCCATCGTCAGGACCACCGACATCTTCGACTTCAGCATCAGATCGCCTCCCAATATCCTCTATTTCGAACTCTTCGAGCTGAATTTCCCGAAATTCAGCAGATATTCCACCGCAGCATGGACGCCGTCCCGTTGCGCGCTCGCGTCGTCCTTGTTGGACTTCTTGAAGAGCGGCTTGAAATCGTACTGGGTCATCGTAGTACCAGGATAAATCTGCGAGGGGTCCGCCTGCCACTCGTACATCCAGCGCGGACGGAGGCGCTCCTGGACGATCGACAGGTCCGGCGCGTGCTTCAGCACCGCGCCCGGGGGCGCCTGGCCGGAGATGTAGTGGCAGCCCGCGCAGCCGGTGTTCTGGTCCTTGACCACGGCCCCCACCGCCTCGTGCGCCGCCTTCCGTGCGTTCAGGAAGTCGGCCTCGCGCTCCGGGAACTCCGTGGACGGATAGCCGTCGACGCCGTGCAGCTGATCGCGCACCGCGAACCAGCGCACGAGTGAGTTCGCCTCCTCGTCCGCGAAGTCGAAGGTCGGCATCCGCAGGTTTACGTCCGGCAGCGCCTTCATGCCCGGGTAGATGGGCTGCAGCGTCGGCCGGATCGGGTACGGCGCCTTCAGGAAGCGGAAGAGCCAGTCGGTCTGCGTCTTCACGCCCTGGCTCCGCAGCATCGGCGGATAGCGGGTCTCGAACTCGCCCTCGTTGCCGACGTCCATGAAGTCCGTGTAGGGCTCGTAAGGCTTCGCCGCGTACGGCCCGTTCGCCTCGCTGAGATCGCGCTTGAACTTGCGGAGCTCGGCGAGGATCTCGCCGCCGTCCTGCGGGTGGTACTGGAGCACGGGGCGCTTCGCCTTGACCTCGCCGCCCTGCACGTCGAGGTAGTAGCGGTCGTGGCCGTCGAAGTAGATGTACTTCGAGTCGGGGTTGACCGCGCCTGACATCTTCAGGGTCCGGTGGTCCGTGGTCCAGCTGAACGTGTAGAGCTTCTTGCCGCTGGCCTTCAGGTCTTCCTTCTCGCCGAGCAGCTTCCACTTGCGGAGATTGCCCTCCGTCACGTCCGCCGGCTCCTCGCGACCGAAGCGACCTTCCACTTCCTCCGGGGAGCGCTTGGCCTTGCCGTTCTCCTCGCGCGCCCAGTCGATCACGAACGTGTCGAGCGAGAGGCGGTGGCAGGCGCGGCAGTTGTTCTCCCGCACGACGCGGTCGCCGCGGTACTTCGCCATCTCCTCGCCCGTCGGACGCTTCTTGGCGCCGTCGACCAGGCCGGCCACGGCATGGTCGGTGAACGACTGGATGAAGGTTGCGATCGACTCAATCTCGCGGTCGTTGAGGCCGAAGTTGGGCATGCGGAGCAGCTCGTCCCAGGGCTTCGACGACATCTTCCCGCCGTCGAAGACGCGCGGGTTCGCGAGCTTGTGCTCCAGCCAGTCCTGGCGCGTGGGTTCCACCGTCACCGTGATGGACTTCTTGGTGAAGCCGTGCTCGAAGGTCACGCCGTGATGGTTCACCCCGTCGTCCTCGGTGAACCCGTAGTCCAGCTTGTCGTGGTGCTTCGAGCCCCAGGGCTGCGAGCCCGTCAGCTCGACGCCGATGCCTTCCTCGGCCTGCCAGTCGAAGACGACCTCCTGGCCCTTCATCTCGGTCTTGAGCTGATGGCAGGAGTAGCAGCCGAAGTTCTTGACCATCTTCCGGCCGAGCCACTTGACCTTGCCGTCGGGCGACGCCAGCTCCTCGTAGTACTTGCTCGCCGTCTTGCCGGTCACCAGCTGCTCGACGTCGAAGTCGGACATCGACTTGCGGAGGAACTCGCGGATCAGGTCGTCGACGATCGCCGGGTTCACCTCGGGCCCGGGGGTCTTCTCCCAGTCGGGCTTCTTCAAGGTCATGAGGTATTCCACGACGTCCGTGGCTTCCTGTTCCGAAAGCCGCAGGTTCGGCATGTTGCTCTCTTTGAAGTGCGACTTCGGATTGCGCACCCAGGCGTAGAGCCACGCCTTGTTCATCTTGCTGCCGACGCCGAAGAGCGTCGGGGCGAACTCCTCGAGGAAGCGGCTCCGCTTGGCGGGCTTCCCCTCTTCGTCCTGGAAGACGGCGAGCGGCGTCTCGACGAGCTTGTGGCAGGCGATGCATCCGACCGACTTCACGATGATCTCGCCCTTGATCGCGTCGCCCTTGAGGGCGGGCGGCGCGGGATCAGGCGTCGTGTCGGACAGGGTCCAGACGTACTTCACGATCGAGCCCACGATGGTGTCGTCCACCGGCGAGCGGCGGACGCCGTTCTTCTCCTCCACCGGGTACGGCTTGCCGTTCACCGTCTCGCGGGTGTTCGACTGGCCGAAGAAGTGCGGCATCCGGGTGGTCGGGCGGAACTCGCGCGGCGCCAGCACCCACTTGGAGGCCCACTCGGGAGTGACCTTCGTCGCGATCCGCAGCAGCGGCGGGCCCGGGCGGCGGTTCTTCCGGTTGGCGTCGATGTTCGGGTTCTTGAGGTCCTTGTCGAGGATCTGGTAGGTGTCCATGCGGTGGCAGCCGTAGCAGCCCACGCGCTCCACCAGCTTCATGCCCTCGATGTACTTCTCGCCGCCGTCCAGCTCGACCGCGTCCGTGTGGCAGCGGCGGCAGGAGGCCTGCACGTACTTGCTGGGGAACATCGGCAGGTCCCAGAGCTCGCGGTAGTTCCAGTTGTAGAGCTCCTCGCCGTACGGCGTGCCGTGGCGGCGGCGCCAGTCCCGGCCCTGATCCTTCGAGTTCGGGATGTGGACGACGCGGGTGAAGTCCGTGTCGCGGCCGTCGCCCTCATGGCAGATCGTGCAGCCGATCTTGTCGATGGGATGCTTCGAGGCGTCGTTGACGAAGAGGTCGAGCCTCGGGTGCGCCATGAAGACCTTGGTGAACTTGATGGCGTCGTCGCTCTCCCAGCTCTTGTGCGGGGTCAGGGGCTGCTTGAGCTCCTTGCCCGTGTGGCCCTTGCAGATCGGGCACTTGTCGGGCTCGACCTTGCCGCGCGCGTGGGCGACGAAGTCCTGCAGGGTCTGGTCCTTGAAGACAACCTTATTCTCGTCGCTGTCCTTCAGCTCCTCGTTCACCCGCACCTGGTAGGTCGGGTTTCCGATGCCCACGTGGCAGGTGTCGCAACGGTCGACCTTCGTGACCTGCGCGAAGTTCAGCTGGTCCTTCAGGTCGAGCAGGATGTGCTGCTTGACCTTGAGGGTCGGCGCGAAGAAGTCGGCGCCGGGCGCGTTCCGGACCGTATTGGCGAAGCTGGGCCGCTCCTTCTCGAAGCGGTTCTTCTTCTCCTCGAAGTCCTTGACGATCGCCACGCGGTCCTTCTTCAGCTCGTCGATGGTCCGGCCGCTCCAGACCGGCGACGCCTTCATCTCGAGCTGCGCGGCGAATTCCGTGTAGAACTCGTCCCACTTCTGGAGCTCGTCGTAGCGGGCCTTTTCGTCCGCGACCTTCTGCAGGACCTTGGCGTACTCCTTCTTCTCCTGCTCGAACTCGTGCTCGTAGAAGCCCTTGCGGTCGGAACCCGACTTCAGCGCCTCCTCGTAATGGTGCTTCGAGTCCTCGTAGCGGAAGCGCGCGGCGCCCTGGTCGTCCTTGGCGAAGTTCATCGCCTGGGTCCGGGCGTAGAGCTCGCCGCGAATCTTCTCCTTCTCCACGACGAACGGCTTCTTCTCGTGGATCTTCTTGTCCTTCACCTCGGGGTCGACGATCACATGGACCTTGTCGTAGCTGAAGCCCAGCTTCTTGTCGAGGTCCCCCACCTTTGTGGGAGGCGGGCCGAAGGTGTCGGCCGGCAGCTCCAGGGGCGTCTCGAACTTCCCGTAGAACTGAGTGAACTTGTTGTCGAGCGCCCCGATCGCCGTGTCGTGCTTCGCCTTCTCGTCCTCGAGGCGGTTCATGTCGACCCAGAGCTTCTCGAAGTCCATCTCGGCGAACTGCTTCTGGTACGGCTTCCAAGGACGATCCACGTCCTTGTTGAACATCATGAGGAACGAGATCAGCAGGCCGACCGAGGAGACGAAGAACGCGATGTGGGTGCCCTTGACGTTGTAGAAGAACTCCGCCTGTTCGACAGGCTGGCGCTTGGGGCGGCCCTGGAACTTCTGGACCGCCGCCGCCTGCGGGAGTTCCTTCGGCGGCTCGTACTTCGCCTCGGGCTTCGGAGCGGGTTTCGGCGCGTCAGCCATATTAGATGTTGAAGAAGTATTCGGGGATGAACACCACGTACTTCAGGTTGAAGACCCAGCGGCCGACCATCTTGAGCACCATGCCCACCATGACGAGCAGGTGGCTCATCACCAGGTTGTAGCGGATGAAGCCGCAGTGCTTGTAGAGGCCCTTGCAGAACGTGAACGCCAGGATCGGCGGCAGCCCGAAGAGGAAGAACCCGCAGAGGAGGATGCCGGGCGCCTCGCGGACCAGGATGTTCTTCGGCAGCGCCTGGCCCAGCCAGGACACCCAGAAGTACTCGGACAGGTTCACGTTCGACAGCGTGGCCAGCTTGTGGACGTCCCAGTTCTCGAAGGGCCCGAAGAAGTTCCAGTTCGGGCCGCGCAGGAACGTGCCCATCACGATCAGCGAGATCCAGAGGATCAGGAAGCCGAACATGAAGGTCCCGACCGCCAGCGGACGCTCCTTCAGGGTGTAGTAGCCCACGCCCTTCGGGTTCTTGTCGCAGTACGGCACCAGCATCAGGCCCGTGATGATCATCGAGGGCAGCACGACGCCGGCGATCCAGGGGTCGAAGTACACCAGCATTTCCTGGAGGCCGAGGAAGTACCAGGGCGCCTTCGACGGGTTGGGCGTCTTGCCCGGGCTCGCGGGCTCTTCGAGCGGCGCGTTGAGCAGCACGCCCCAGACCACGAGGATCACCGTGAAGATGACCGCGCAGATGAGCTCCGAGTAGATCAGGTCGGGCCAGCTCAGGACGCGGTCGTTGGCCTCGGTCGCCTCCATGGGCGGCAGGCCCTGCTCGATGCGCTCGTCGTTGATGGCCGCCTGACGCAGCGCCCACCACGTGTAGAAACCCAGCACGAAGATCAGCGCGACGATCGGCACGTTGTCCGGCTTCGTCACGATCTTCCGGAAGTTCATGTCCGGGAAGGCCAGGATGAAGAACAGGACCCCGACCGCCAGGATGCCCAGCGCGACCTTCGGCTTCGTCCAGACGCGATAGCCCACCATCATCCCGATGAACAGGCTCAGGCTGAGAAGCGTGTAGACGACCGGACCGAAGATGAGGTTCAGGCCGTCCTTGACGCTCTGGGGGATGGGGCCTCCGCTGCCCCCTCCCGCCATCATCATCGCCAGTAGGTGCATGTCTCCCCGTTCCCTTCGTCTAGAGCGGACCCGAGATGCCGCCGTCCTTCCTCACGCGCCAGAAGTGGACCGCGATGAGGAACGCCGCCACCAGCGGGAAGCCGACGCAGTGCAGCACGTAGAAGCGCAGGATCGCCGGCGCGCCGACGAAGCGGCTGGCCAGCAGTCCGAAGCGCACGTCGCTTGCCGAGTGCACGACGCTGATGTCGCCGACCTTGATGAAGGCCGCACCCGGGCCTTCATGGCCCATGATCGGCGTTGCTCGCGCCATGTTGGTACCGACGGTAATGGCCCACATGGCCAGCTGGTCCCAGGGCAGCAGGTAGCCCGTAAACGAGAGCAGCAGGGTCAGGACGAGCAGGACGACGCCGACGCCCCAGTTGAACTCTCTGGGTGGCTTGTAGGCGCCCGTCAGGAAGACGCGCATCATGTGCAGCCAGATGGTGATGACCATCGCGTGGGCGCCCCAGCGATGGATCTCGCGCATGGTCCCAAGAGCCACGTCGGCCCGCAGGTAGACGATGTCGTGGTAGGCATACTCCGCCGTGGGACGGTAGTAGAACATCAGGAGCAGGCCGGTGATGGTCTCGACCAGGAAGAGGAAGAACGTCAGGCCGCCCATGCACCAGGTGTAGCGCACCCGCAGGCCGCTCTTCCGGAGGCGGATCGGGTGCAGATGGAAGAAGACGTTGGCCATGATGGCCAGCGACCGGTTGCGCGGGGTGTCGGGATAGCCGTGGCGCATGATGGAGCGCCAGACCTGGGTGTTGACTACGTAATCCCAGACCCGCCCGATGTCACCTTGTTTTGCCATGTCGTCCTTTTACAGGGAGATGAACGAGTCCTTGTCTTCCCACTGCCCCTTT
>Ga0310810_10007885_pt1 | contig 12202 bp, 14 predicted proteins | sample NCmetagenome_FD_207641 | JGI IMG/M metagenome (GOLD analysis project Ga0310810, IMG submission 207641) | Soil microbial communities from experimental microcosm in Duke University, North Carolina, United States - NC | ecosystem: Engineered > Artificial ecosystem > Soil microcosm > Unclassified ... | reverse complement strand
GGCGCCCCCCCCCCCCCCCCGGGGCGCGGGGGCGCCCCCCCCGCCGCCCCCCGCGCCCGGCCCTCGGTTCGTGGTCGTGGGACAGCGGGCGGGGCCCGCGGCCGGCACGTGGCTTCTGCATGTGGGACGGCTGAGTTTCCTCTGATTCCGGGGTGGAGGGTCATGTACATACCGCGGCACTTCGAGGTCACGGACACCGGGTGGTGTCATGCGCTGATGCGGGCGCAGAGCTTCGCGGTCATGATCACGGCGGACGATGCGGGGGTGCCGTTCGCGACCCACCTGCCGATGCTGGTCGATCCCGCCCGCGGGACGCTGGGCACGCTGCGCGGCCACGTGGCGCGGGCCAACCCGCACTGGCGTTATCTGGCCGCGGGCCGGCCGACGCTGGTGGTGTTCTCGGGGGCGCACGCCTACGTCTCGCCCTCGTGGTACGCGACGCATCCGGCGGTGCCGACGTGGAACTACGTCGCGGTGCACGCCACCGGGACCGGCGCGCTCGTCGAGGACGCGGAGCGGGTGCGCACACTGCTGGCGGACCTGGTGCACGTCTACGAGGGCGCGCGGCCGGGCGCGTGGTCGTTCGAGGCGCTGCCCTCCGACTACGTCGCCGGCATGCAGCGGGCCATCGTGGCCTTCGAGATCCCGATCGACCGGCTCGAGGGCAAGGCCAAGCTCAGCCAGAACCGCGACGCGGTGGACCAGGGCCGCACCCGGGAGGCGCTCGCCGCCTCGGACGACCCGGTAGCCCGCGCGGTGGCGGCCCTGATGGCGGGCGCGCCGCCGCGCTGAGCCGTTACTCGCCCCGGAAGACCGGCCTCCGCTTCTCGAGCATCGCGCGCCGCCCCTCCTGCGCGTCGGCGCTGGTGCGCGCCCGGTTGGCCGCCGCGTCGAGGTCTCCGTGCGCGATGCCGTCCCGCGCGGAGATCGTCCGCTGGATGCTCGCCTTGATCCCGGCGAGCGAGAGCGGCGCGTTGTCCGCGATGCGGCGCGCGAGCGCCTGCACCGCGCCGGGCAGCTCGGCGGGCGCGACCACCTGGTGCACCATGCCGATCTCGTGCGCGCGTCGTGCGTCGACGGTCTGCCCGGTGAACAGGAGATGCCGGGTGTGGGCCGGCCCGATGATCTCGACCAGCTTCTGGTTGAGCAGGAACGGGATCACGAGCCCGATGCGCGCGAGCGGCATGCCGAGGCGCACCGGCTCCGCGGCCACCCGGAGGTCGCAGTGGAGCGCGAGCTCGCAGCCGCCCGCGATGGCGTCGCCGTGGAGCGCGGCGATGGTCGGGTGGCGCGAGGCCTCCACCCGGCGGAGCACCTCCACCACGTTGCCCTCCGGATCGGCCTCGCCCCGGCGCTGCTCCATCTCCTTCAGGTCCATCCCGGAGCAGAAGGCGGGCCCCGCGCCGGTCACCACCACCACGCGGACGTCGCGGCGCTCGTCGAGCGAGTCGACGGCCGCGCGGAGGCCCTGGAGCAGCGCGGTGTTCATGGCGTTGCGCTGGTCCGGCCGGTTCAGGGTCACGGTGGCGATGCCGGCTTCGACTGAGACGAGCACTTCGTCGGCCATGGGGAGGTCTCCGTGGGTTCGGGCTGGGGTCCGGCTATCGCCCGGGGGCGAGGGCGTGGAGCGCGTTCAGCATGAGGTCCCGCTTCTTCTTCGGATCCGTCTCGGTGGTCATGAGCGAGAGGAATGCGGTGTCGATGCCCCGATCCAGATAGAGCTGGATGCGGGCCTTCAGATCGGCGAGTCCGCCGCGGGGCATGAGATCGTCCATCACCTGCTCCGGGATCGCGGCCACCGCGCCCCGGCGATCGCCCGCGTCCCACGCTCGCCACATGGGGCCGAGCGACTCGGTGCGTCCGAGCCACTCCTGGAACGCGCGGTAGACCGGCACGTTCAGGTAGCCCGCGATGTGTCGGCGCACCGCGAGGTCCGACTCGGGCCCGGGCGCGTCGAGATTGACGAAGAGCCGGGCGGTGACCTCGATGGCGTCGGGATCGCGGCCGGCCTGCCGCGCGGCCGCGCGCACCACGCCCACCGAGCGCGGCACGTCGTCGGTGGAGAGCCAGTTGAGGATGACGCCGTCGCCGACCTGTCCCGCGACCTTCAGCATGCCCTCGCGGAGGGCGGCAACGTAGATCGGCACGGGCTGCGTGGGGACGCGGGTGAGGCGGAAGCCGTCGACCGCGAACGTCTCGCCCTTGAAGACCACGCGCTCGCCGGCCAGGGCTCGGCGGAGGAACTGGGCGGTCTCGCGCACGCGGGTGGCGGGCCGGGTGAACGTCCCCCCGTTCCACGACTCCACGATGGGCTGGGATCCGGCCCCGATGCCGAGCACGAAGCGCCCGGGGGCCAGGTCGGCGAGGCCGGCCGCGGTGGAGGCCAGCGTGGCCGGCCCGCGCGTGTAGACGTTGGCGATGGCGGTGCCGAGCCGCATGCTGGTGGCGAGGCCGATGACGACCAGCGGGGTGAAGCCGTCGACGCCGTCCACCTCGAAGGACCAGGCGTCGGTGTAGCCGAGCCGCTCGGCCTCGCGGGCCACCTCGGTCAGCTCGGGCAGGGCGAAGCCTTCCATCGGCACCGACAGGGACCAGCGCTTCCGCATCCGGAATCTCTCCTGGCTCGAATTGACCGCCCCGGGAGTGTACCCCGGTTTGTCGGGTCCTTACCTCGGCTTTGGTCCGCGCGGGTCCACCGTGTCGGGGAAGCATTGCCACGCGACGCCTCCGTTGCTGGCGTCGCTCCCGTACCGGAGGAACAGGTCCGTCGAGGCGCGCCGGTCGGCCAGTCCCTTGATCCGGGCACCGCTCTCGGTGACGTAGGTCGCCTTGCGGCCCTCCTTCTCGCGCTCGTCGAGGGCCTTGGTGCACGCGCCCACGCTCGGATATGCGGTCTGGAGCACCCAGGCGCCGGGCCTTGGATCGTGCAGCTGCGACCATAGCACCCATGCGCAATCGGCCGCCGCCGAGCCGGCCAGACCGAGCACCCCGCAGAGCGCAGCGGTGAAGGCGTACCACTTGTAGTGGGTCATCGACGCTCCTCCTGTAGTGGCGAACCGCGTCCACATGATCTTCCGTGAAGTCCGGCGACGATGGCAACGCGAATGCGCGGCGGACGGTCTCGCGGCAGCCTGCAATTCTCTGCAGGGTCAGCGATGGTGGGCCGAAAGTTCTCGATCGCGCCGGGAATGTTCTACCGACGTGCCCGGACCCTTCTCGCGGCAGCGCAGCAATTCCAACGACCTGCCGACGTGGGGGAGTGGCACGACGGTTGCGAACACGGCCGTAGCCCATGCCTCGATGCCGAGGAGGACGACATGTTTCACGCCGAAGCGTGGCGATGAACGAGGACCCGACCGTCATGGCCGCGATTCAGCTCTCGGGGCGGCGCGGCGATTTCGGGCCCGCCGCGCTGGCTGCGGCGACCGCGCTATTGGCCGAGCTCAACTCGGACACCGACCTCGCGGTGCTGGTCGAGCGCGTCATCCGTAACCGGGCCCCAAGGGTCGTCGTTCCCGCCGCGGCGCTCCGCGGCTGGGAGGAGCGGGATCCGCTCGGATGGGCGAAGGTGTCCGCCTGGTTGACCGCCAACGACGTCGCGGTCGTGCGGATCTGACGGAGAATGGGCATGTGGAAGATGGTCCTGGCCGTCGCGGGCTTCGCCTTCCTCCTCCTGAACGGGTCCGCCTCGGCGAGGGCGGAGGGCCCCGGCGCCGCGACGTCGCCGAGCCGGACGACCAGGGAGCTCGAGCATCCGTCCCCGAAGACCGCGCCGAAGGCGTTCGTCGGGCCGCCAAAGAAGGCCACGGCGTCGCCGAGCGTCGAGCGCGCGAGCCGCCCCGAGCCGGATAGCCCGGTCCTGAATCTTCTCTGGCTGTTGACCGGCGCGTCGAGAAGGTACTAGCTCGGCTCCTCCCCCGAGGGTTGCCGATTGCTCAAGATGTGCCATCGGCGCTATGCTCCCGGCTTGACAGGGCCGGCGAGCGGCCAGACAAGCCTCAGGGTTCTCGAGGAGCCACGCCACCATGACGGTGTTCCCCGGCTTCACCCTCCCGGAAGAGCTGCGCCTGCTCGGGGAGCAGATCCGGCGGTTCGTCCAGGAGGAGATCGTCCCGCTCGAGCAGACCATCGATCCGGACGCGCCCGAAATCCCGCGCGAGGACTTCGTGCGTCTCTCCGCCAAGACCAAGGCCGCCGGCCTCTGGACCCTCGGCGCGCCCGAGGCCTACGGCGGCGGCGGGCTCGATACGTTCAGCATGTGCGTGGCGCTCGAGGCGATGTCGCAGCACCGCATGGGCCTCTACAACCCGGGCTGCGGCGTGTTCGGCCGCTACCCGCCGCCCGCGATCTGGGCCGGGAGCCGTGCCCAGATCGAGAAGTACGCGGTGCCCGCGCTGCGCGAGGGCTACGAGACGTTCTTCGCGATCACCGAGCCCTCGGGCGGGTCGGATCCGGCCGGCGCGATCCAGACCCGCGCCGAGCGCCGCGGCGACAAGTGGGTGCTCAATGGGAGAAAGGTGTTCATCTCCCGGGCCCACGACGCGCCGTGGGGCATCGTGTTCGCGCGGACGGACAAGGGTAAGGGCCGCGCCGGCATCTCGTGCTTCATCCTGGAGCACGGCACGCCCGGCTTCCACGCCAAGCCCATCCGGGTGATCCGCACCTCGGCGATTCCCAACGACGTGACCTTCGAGGACTGCGAGATCCCGGCCGAGAACCTGATCGGCCAGGAAGGGCAGGGGCTCGACCTCGCGTTCGACCTGCTGGTGAAGAACCGCTTCCCGTACTCGGCGTGCAACCTGGGAGTCGCGGTCGCCGCGCACCGCATGGCCATCGCTCACGCCAAGCAGCGCTCCACCTTCGGGGCGCCGCTGAGCCAGCGGCAGGCCATCCAGTGGATGCTGGCCGACGCGGAGGTGGAACTGCGCGCGTGCCGGTGGATCATCTGGGAGGGCGCGTGGAAGGCGGACCGCGGGGAGGACGCGCGGGTCGAGGCCTCGATCGCCAAGCTCTACTCGAGCGAGGTGCTGGGCCGCGTGATCGACGCGGCGGTGCAGATCCACGGCGGCTACGGGGTGTCGAAGGAGTTCCCGCTGGAGCGCTGGTACCGCGAGGCGCGGGTCCGCCGCATCGGCGAGGGCCCCTCGGAGGTGCATCGCATGGTCATCGCGCGCTCACTGTTCAGGTAGCGTCAAGAGAGGGGTCACGGCATGGCGACATTCAACTTCGAGCTGTCCACGCTTCCCCCCGAGGCGGAAGCGCTGCGTGACGAGGTGCGCACCTTCCTCAAGCAGGAGCTGGCCCAGTTCCGGGGCGCGGACCGGGCTCGCTCCTGGGGCGGCTTCAACCGCGACTTCTCGCGCCGCATGGGCGAGCGCGGCTGGATCGGCATGACGTGGCCGAAGAAGTACGGGGGCCACGAGCGTACCGCGCTCGAGCGCTACGTGGTGCTGGAGGAGACGCTGGCCGCCGGCGCGCCGGTGAGCGCGCACTGGGTGGCCGACCGGCAGAGCGGGCCGCTCCTGCTCCGCTTCGGCACCGAGGAACAGCGCCAGCGGTTCCTGCCCCGCATCGCGCGCGGCGAGCTGGCCTTCGCCATCGGCATGAGCGAGCCGGACTCGGGCTCGGACCTGGCCTCGGTGCGCACCCGGGCCGAGAAGGTCGCGGGCGGCTACAAGGTCAACGGCACCAAGATCTGGACCAGCAACGCCCACCTCTCGGACTACGCGATCGCGCTCTTCCGCACCAAGGTGGTGCCGGACAAGAAGCACGAGGGGCTCTCCCAGTTCCTGGTGGACCTCAAGTCGCCCGGCATCTCGATCCGCCCGATCTACGACCTGGCCGGCGGGCACCACTTCAACGAGGTGCACTTCCAGGACTGCCTGGTCCCCGACGACATGCTGGTCGGCAACGACGGCGAGGGCTGGAAGCAGGTGACCACCGAGCTCGGCTTCGAGCGGAGCGGCCCCGAGCGGTATCTCTCGTCGCTCCAGCTCGTGATCGAGCTGATCCGCGAGGCGGGTCGTGAGCCGGGCGAGCGGGCCGCGGCCCTGATCGGCCACTTCACCGCGCACCTGGTGACGCTCAGGCAGATGTCGCTCTCGATCGCCACCATGCTGCAGGCCGGGCAGAACCCGAACCTGGAGGCCGCGGTGATGAAGGACATCGGGACCACCTTCGAGCAGGAGATCCCAGAGGCGGTGCACGCGCTCACCGGGGCCGAGCCCCGCATCGGCAGCGGCAGCGAGTTCGAGAAGACGCTCGGCTACCTCATCCAGCACGCGCCCTCGTTCTCGTTGCGCGGCGGAACGCGCGAAGTGTTGAGGGGGATCATCGCCCGCGGCCTCGGGCTGCGCTAGTGCTGGGCGAGGCGCAGCCGAAGGCGAGCCGAGCGAATACAAGAAAGGTGTGGCCATGAACGAGCTGCAGACGATCCTCAGCGAGACGTGCACGCGCCTGTTCACCGATCGCGCCACCACCGCGGTACTGGAGGGGGCCGAGAAGGGCGAGTGGCCGGCCGCCCTCTGGCAGGCCCTGGAGGAAAACGGCCTCACGCTGCCCCAGGTGCCCGAGGCCCGCGGAGGAGCCGGCGGCTCCTGGAACGACGCGTTCGTGGTGCTGATGGCCTCCGGCCGCTTCGCGGCGCCGGTGCCGCTGGCCGAGACCATGCTGGCCGGCGCGATTCTGGCCGAGGCGGGGCTCGATGCGCCGCTCGGGCCTATGACGGTGGCGCCCGTGCATGTCGATGAAGGCCTCAGCCTGGCCCGCCAGGGCGGGAGCTGGGCGCTGAGCGGCCGGGCGAGCCGCGTGCCGTGGGGCGCGCGCGCCGAGCACGTGGTGGTGGTGGCCGACGGCGGCGGGTCGCCCATGGTGGCGCTGGTGGCCGGCGGCGGGGCCAAGGCCGACGCGAGCCTGGCCCGCGAGCCGCGCGACACGCTCTCGTGGTCCGGCGCGCCAGTGGTGGCCGCGGCGCCGCTCCGCGGCCGGCTCGGCCGGCAGCCGGTGTGGGCGGGCGGGGCGCTGGTGCGCTCGGCTCAGATGGCGGGTGGGCTCGAATTCCTGCTCGCCCAGTCGGCGAAGTACGTCACCGAGCGCAAGCAGTTCGGCCGGCCGCTCGCCGCGTTCCAGGCCATCCAGCAGAACCTGGCCCTGCTGGCCGGCCACACCGCGGCGGCGGGCATGGCGGCCCAGCAGGCCTTCCACGCGGTGGACCGCGCCGGCGAGGGCGGTGACGTGTCGTTCGAGATCGCGGTGGCCAAGGTGCGCACCGGCGAGGCCGCGGGCCTGGGAGCGGGGATCGCGCACCAGGCGCACGGGGCCATCGGCTTCACCTACGAGCACTCGCTGCACTTCGTGACCCGACGGCTCTGGTCCTGGCGGGCCGAGTTCGGCGCGGAGAGCCACTGGTCGGTGGCACTGGGCCGGGAGGTGGCCGCCCGCGGGGCGGACGCGCTCTGGCCGCACATGGCCGGACGCTAGGGCCGGACGCTAGGAGAGAGCCCGCATGCACACCCTCACGCTCGGAGACGTCTCGATCTCGCGCATCGTCGAGATCGGCCGCTCGTCGTTCCCCACCGCCCAGATGCTGCCCGAGTCGGACGCGGGGCGGATCGCGTCGCACCACGGCTGGATCAAGCCTCACTTCTTCGACGAGGTGACCGGCGATCTCGGCTCGCGCATCCAGACCTGGATCGTGCGCACCCCGCGGCACACGATTGTGGTCGACACCGGGGTCGGCAATGACAAGGACCGCGGAGACAACGCGCTCTGGAACCGGCGGCGCGGCGGCTTCCTCGACGACCTGGCCGCGGCCGGCGTCACCCCCGAGCAGGTGGACCTGGTGCTGTGCACGCATCTGCACGTCGACCACGTGGGCTGGAACACCCGGCTCGTCGACGGCCGGTGGGTGCCCACGTTCCCGCGCGCCAAGTACGTCTTCCCGGGCGAGGAGTGGGAGTTCTGGAAGCACGAGGAGCAGGCCGGCCGCGAGAAGTCGGGCTGCATCGCGGACAGCGTGGTGCCGGTGGTGGAGGCGGGGCAGGCGGTCATGGTGAGCAGCACGCACCAGATCGACCCGTGGCTCGCCTACGAGCCGTGGGTCGGCCACACCCCCGGCCACGCGGCGGTACGCGTGCACACCGGCGCGGGCGACGCGGTCTTCTCGGGCGATCTGATGCACCGGGTGGTGCAGGTGGCGGAGCCGCAGTGGAGCAGCATCTTCTGCTACGACGGTCGCCAGGCCGCGGTCACCCGCAAGGCCTTCGTGGAGCGGCACGCCGCCTCGGGCGACCTCGTGCTGCCGGCCCACTTCCCGCATCCGGGGCGCATCGTGCGCGACGGGGCGAGCCACCGCTTCGAGCCGGTGATGCTGGACGCGATCGCGGCGGCGCGGGCGTGAGCGCCGCCCCGGTGCTGCCGCTCGAGGGCATCCGCGTCGTCGAGGTCGCGCAGAACCTCGCCGGGCCGATGGCGGCCGAGATCCTCGCCCACATGGGCGCCGACGTGATCAAGGTGGAGCGGCCCGAGGGCGACGACGCTCGCAAGTGGGGGCCGCCGTTCTGGAAGGGGGTCTCGCCGGGCTTCCTCGCGGTCAACGCCAACAAGCGCGGGATCACGCTCGACCTGAAGGATCCCGGGGCGGTCGCGTGGCTGATGGACTTCCTCGGAAGCGCCGACGTGCTGGTCCAGAACCTGCGCCCGGGCTCGCTCGAGGAGCTGGGCCTCGGGCCCGACGTGCTGCTCGCGCGCCATCCGCGGCTCGTCTACTGCTCGGTGTGGGCGTTCGGGAGCACCGGGCCGCTCAGGCTGAAGCCGGGCTTCGAGCCGATGGTGCAGGCCTTCTCCGGGCTCATGATGATGAACGGCGACGAGGGCGGGCCGCCCACCCGGATCGGCACCTCGATCCTCGACTACGGCACCGGCATGTGGACCGCGATGGGCGCGCTCGCCGGGCTCGTGCAGCGCCAGCGCACCGGGCGCGGCTGCGTGGTGGACGCCTCGCTCTACGAGACCGGGCTCGCGTGGCTCAAGGGCCACTTCGCGAGCTTCCGCGCCTCCGGCGAGGTGCCGGAGCGCCACCGCACCGGCAGCCAGCGCGTGGTGCCTTTCCAGGGCTTCGAGACCAAGACCGGCACCATCATCGTGGCCGCGGGTAACGATCGCCTCTTCGCCAAGCTCGCCGCGGTGGTGGGACATCCCGAGTGGGCGACGGAGGAGCGCTTCGCGACGAACGCGGCGCGCGTGGCCAACAAGCCCGCGCTGCTCGCCCGGCTCGAGGCGATCTTCCCGACCCGCACCAAGGGCGAGTGGATCGACCTCCTCGAGGCCGGTGGCGTGCCGTGCGGGCCGATCCACAGCCTGCCCGAGGCGGTGGCCCAGCCGCAGGCGGAGGCCATCGGCATCATCCAGCCCCTCCCCGGCGACGACTACGAGGTCGTCTCGCTGCCGATCTCCTTCGACGGCCAGCGCCCCCCGATCCGCCGCGCCCCCCCACGCCTCGGCGAGCACAACGCGGAGATCAAGCGATAGGTCCTAGGCGAACGCGGTGTAGAGCATGGTGAGGCCGGACAGCAGCATCAGGGCGTCCATCAGGAGGCGGAAGCGGTCCGGGTGCAGGCGGAGCACGAAGCGCTTGGCGAGCCAGGCGCCCGCCATCAGCGAGGTGCCGGTGATGAGGCCCTGCACGATCACCGGCAGCGGCAGGGCCCCGAAGCGGCGGAACACCGCGGCCTTGCTCAGGTAGACCGCGAGCGAGCCGGCGGCCTCGCTCGCGATGAACGCGCCCTTGACCAGCCCGCACGAGAGGAAGATCGGCGCGGTGATCGGCCCGGTGGTCACCACGATGCCGGTGAGAAAGCCCACCACCGCCCCGATCACCAGCAGGTGGCGTGGCCGCAGCGCGAATCCCCGCGCGGCGAGCCAGCGCCGGGTCGGGATCATGCCGAGGAAGAACACGCCGAGCGCCGCCTCGATCAGGCGCGGCGGCAGCGCCAGCAGGGTGCGCGCGCCCAGGGCCGCGGCGGGCACGCCGGTGATGGAGTAGGCCGCGACCGCGCGCCAGTCCACCTCGCGCCACCAGATGAGCACCCGCGAGAGGTTGGCCAGGATCGCGGCGATCGCCATGATCGGCACCGCGTGGAGCGGGCCGAAGACGACCACGAGCACCGGCATCAGCATGATCGACGAGCCGAAGCCGACGATGCCGCTGATCGTCCCGGCGGCCAGGCCGACCGCCAGCACGACCAGCAATTCCACGCGGCGGCCGCGCTAGGAGAGCAGGCGCACGAGCGGGTCGAGGTTGCGGGGCGCGGCGATGAGCGCGCCGACCCCGTGGGCGTGGAAGGCGTCGACCACCGCGTCGTTGAACGGAGTCGCGATGCCGACCGAGCGCCCCTCGGCGGCCACGAAGCCGTTCAGGTAATCGATCTCGGTGCGCCGCCCCTTCATCACGTCCTGCAGCATCGACGGGCGCCCGCCGCTGCGGCTGCCCGCGTCGGCCGCGATCTCCTTGCCGAGCACTTCGATGGCGGCGCCGTCGGTGGCGTCCGCGAAGCGCTGGGCCGCGATGCCCAGGATCGGCTCGATGCGGTGCCCGAGGGCGGTGCCGACCCGGACCACCTCGGCCCCGAGGTGGGCGGCCAGCCGCCGGGTCAGCGGCTCCGACCGCACCTCGGCGGTGCCGAGGCCGCTCAGGCCCGCGAGCGGGTTCAGCATGCAGTTGAGCGCGAGCTTCGACCATCGCTCGCCCCACAGGTTCGTGGTCACCACCGCGGGCGCCACCTCGCTCATGATCGCGGCGATCCGCCGCGCCCGGGACGAGTCGCTGCCGTCGTGCTCGCCGATCTTGAACGCGGCGCTGCCCCGGTCGGTGCGGATGGCGTGGGCCGGCTCGTACATGCCGGCGCTGATCAGGATGACGCAGCCGAGGGTCCGCTCGCGCCCGGCCACCGCGGCCACCCGATGGTCGTTGATGCCGTTCTGGAAGTCGACGACCACCCCGTCGGGGCGCCGCAGGTGATCCACCGCGAGCTGGGTCGCCCACTCGGTGTCGTACGACTTCACCGCCACGAAGACCGCCTCGAACGGCGCGCGCACCGTCGCCAGCTCGTGGAGGTGGAGCGCGGTCACCGGGACCAGGTGCTCGCCGCAGCTGCCCGAGAGCCGGAGACCCGCGGTCTTGATCTGCTCCACGTGCTCGGGCCACTGGTCGACGAGCGTCACGTCATGACCGGCCCGCGCGAGCAGGCCACCCACCACGCACCCGATCGCCCCGGCCCCGATGATCCCGATCCTCGCCCGGTCCACGCTCATGTGGCCCCCCCGATTTTGTCGCGGCGCGCCGCGCGGGTAGGCTACCGGACCGGCGCGCCGCCGCGCAAGAGGCCGGGCTCAGCGCCGCCGCCGCCGCATGATCCACCGCTCGCGTGCGATCCAGCCCACCGCGGCCAGGACCGCCGCCACCACCGCGACGACCAGCCACGCGAGGTCACGCGTCTCCATCAGGTCTCTCCGATCTCGCGCGGACGGGTCGCCCTTACCGTGTCAAAATTACCGGTCGCTCCCGCCGCGGCTGCGAAAGGCTTCTCGAGGCGAGTCGAATCGCCAAGTTGGCGCCGATCTCCACCGGCACAACCATTGCTCCCTCCTCTGACGTTCAGGCCGCCCGAGCGGTATGATACGGCCGATCCCAGCGTGCCCGACCCCGTCCCTCACACGACGCAGAGCCTGAAGCGCTACGCCGCCGCGGTGCTCGCGGTCGGCATTGCGTTCACCTGTACTGCGCTCGCGCTGCCCCTGGCCGAGAGGTCCCAGCTCTTCCTGCTCCTGGCCGCCGTCGTGCTGAGCGCCTGGTACGGCGGCACCGGCCCCGGCCTCCTGGCGACCGGTCTGGGCGCCCTCGGGCAGAGCCTGTTCTCCAGGCCGCCGTACGACGACGACGCGGTCCGCACGCTCCTCTTCCTGGTGGTCTCGGGCGGGATCTGCGCGGCCGCCGCGAGCCGGCGGCGCGCCGAGGCGCGGGTGCGTGCTCAGCGCGAGGAGCTCGCGGTCACCCTCGCCAGCATCGGCGACGCGGTGGTGGTCACCGACGCGGACGGGCGCGTCACCTTCATGAACGCGGCGGCCGAGCGCCTCACCGGCTGGCGCGCCGACGAGGCGCGCGGCCGCGGGCTCGCCGAGACGTGCTCGCTGGTCGACGAGGAGA
>Ga0310810_10007884_pt1 | contig 12204 bp, 11 predicted proteins | sample NCmetagenome_FD_207641 | JGI IMG/M metagenome (GOLD analysis project Ga0310810, IMG submission 207641) | Soil microbial communities from experimental microcosm in Duke University, North Carolina, United States - NC | ecosystem: Engineered > Artificial ecosystem > Soil microcosm > Unclassified ... | reverse complement strand
CTTGGTCGATTCTTCCTGCAGCTGCTTGATCTGCGATTCCACGTCGCCACCTTGCGCATAAACACCGACCCCGATTGCGAGACAGCAGAGCACAGTCATTACGGCAATCACAGTTCTCTTCGTTGTCACTATAGTTGTCCTCCTTCGAGCGGCACGGATTGTACACTGTCCCGCGCCGTGACAGCTATCGCGAGGGTGGCTAAGTGCTGCGGAGGGAACCTGCTGGAGTTAGGCCGCCAGGCTCTGCTGCAACATGGCGGCAAGCGCGGTGTGGTCTCCCCTGAAAACTACGCGCGCGTGGGCGCCGCGATGCAGTGGTCTCCTTGCGTGCCAGTATCGCAATAAAAGGCTCGGGGCACTTCATGTGAAAGCAATGGACGAGACTCTCGCGGGCGGCCGGCTGAAAGCTTAGGGCAGAGCAGCAGCATTCGGCACCTTCCCATGCTGATCTCGAAGCGCGGCGCTTTCGCCGTTGACCTAAAAAACTCGCAACACATGGCCTGGAGCACCCGCCCGCGTGATCCGGCCAGCGCCGAGTCGGGAGGGACGTGCAGCACGGTCTTGGTGCGGTCTCGCATCCTGTTTGATGTCATCTGAAAGGCCAGCAATTATTTAGCCTTACATTTTCGGTTTTGCGGTGACGTATATGCATCCTTCCGTTCGTATTCTGAAACTAAGTGGCACGGGCAAAAATGCAGTCCGCCGGAGCTTATTGAGGCTTTTGGAAGGAGGAGAACTCATGCTGGAAAGGCTGTTATTGCCGGAGACACACGCCATCGCAATCCTGGTCAAGGATCATGACCGCGTCAAGGATTTGTTCGCTCGATTCGAGAAAGAAGATTCAGGCACCCGCAAGGAGAAGATCATCGGCGAGGCGCTCACCGAGCTTAAGATCCATGCCGCCATCGAGGAGGAAATCTTCTACCCGGCCGTGCGCAAGGAGCTCGAAGAGGACGTGATGAACGAGGCCGACGAGGAGCATCACGTCGCCCGTGTCCTGATTGCCGAGCTGGATCGCGACGGCCGCGGCGACGATCATCGTGACGCGAAATTCACGGTGCTGGCGGAGAGCGTGCGGCACCATATCAAGGAAGAAGAAGGCGAAATGCTGCCTAAGGCCAAGGGTCTGGAGATCGACTTCGAAGCCTTGGGCCAGAAGATGCTCGCGCGGAAGAAGGAGCTTCAGCGCAACGGCATTCCGCCCGATGCCGAACACAAGATGGTGGCTGCGGCGAATGGAAGAGGCGATTCGCCCGCAGCACGGGCGCGTCGGAGCAGTAAAGCCGCCACTGTGTCCACGGGGCGGACCCGCACAGCCGTCCGAGCGGCTGGACGCCGCTCCGCGGGCGGCACAAAGGCCAAGGGGAGACGGCGTGCGGCGTAATCGTTCAAAGCTGTTGCTTCGAGTATTACCGGTGGCTCAGCTTTGCAGCCGACACAACGCCGGATTTCCGCGGCAAACGGGACCACTGGCCCGTCATCTCACTCTGGCGTACGTATAAGGAGAGTCAGCATGCGTTGGTCTGACGAAGGGCGAAGTACAGATCTAGAAGACCGGCGGGGCGGATCGCCCAGCGGCATCGGCCTTCCGCATATCGGAATTGGTGGCGCTATCCTCCTACTCGTCCTCAGTATTCTATTCCACCGCAATTTCTTTGCGCTGCTCAGCGGCGGTTCCTTGAGTACCGGCTCGACCCAGACGCGTCCGGTCGAGGACTCAACCGAAGAGCCGGAAGTGCATTTCGTCTCATTCGTGTTCGACGACACCCAGCGCACGTGGACACAAATCTTTCAGCAGCAGGGACGATCGTACCCCCACGCGAAGCTCGTGCTCTTCCGCGATGCTGTCGATTCCGCCTGCGGCATGGCACAGTCCGCAACCGGGCCGTTCTACTGTCCTGACGACGAGAAGGTTTATATCGACCTGAGTTTTTACGATGAACTAAAGCGACGCTTCGGCGCACCCGGAGATTTCGCGCAGGCCTATGTTCTGGCCCATGAGATCGGGCATCATGTTCAAAAACAGCTCGGAATTGAGACGCAGGTGCAGCGCGCCGTGGGCACGCATCCCGGCGAGCGGAACGCGTTATCGGTACGGCTAGAGCTGCAGGCCGATTGCTTGGCCGGCGTATGGGGCCATTCCACAGCGCAGCGCAACATTCTGGAGGCTGGTGACGTTGACGAAGCCTTGCGCGCCGCTTCGGCCGTCGGAGACGACCGCCTTCAGCGGATGGCGACCGGACAGGTGAACCCGGATTCCTTCACACACGGAAGTTCCGAACAGCGAGCGCATTGGTTCCAAGAAGGATTTCAGTCCGGAAACATCGCGGCATGTGACACCTTTTCGCGGTAGTAGAGTTGGCTGCGAATCTGCTTGGCCATAATCCATCGCAAACGATGCAGGCAGGCGAAGCGTTGGAATCGCGAACCCTGGGGTTGTGAGGCGCATCTGGTCGGCTTTTCGGCTTGGGAAGTTGACTTCTGGTTTGCTCGTCATCCGGCCGAACCTTGCGTCGGCCTCAACCGCATTTCGTGTGACGGAATCGTAGAGGGGGCGGCTTGCTTGAACCAACCGACCTTGCGACTTTGAGCCCAAATCCTGGGGCATTGGGAAAGGGCGAGAGAATTACTTCAAGCCTTCGGCTAGAAGCAGCGTGGTGACAATTCGACGGTAGCGATAAACAGATGTCTTTCCATCAGGCGTCATATCAATATTCCCGTACAGCACGCCGGCGGAATCTGGAGGTACGAGAGTCGTCTATTCCCGACGTTCGCCCCTTCGCAGATCTACCAGAAAAACATGTGCAGGAAAGGTGCGATCCGAAACATATAACTTTGTACCGGTGGTGTCCCACTGAATCGGGAGCTCTCCTTCCTGCAGCCCTTTGACAGTTTGTGGCTCGCCACCAGCGAGCGGGTACAAGGGAAACTCCTGTTTAAGGTCTCGAGCTGCAACGAACTTTTCGTCCGGTGAGATGAGCGCATCGAGGGTGCCTTCCGGCGTCACAGGTAACGCTTTGCCGGCCACCGACGTAAGAGTAACTCTACTCTTGGAAAGGGTTCGGCCGCTTAGACTCACCGCAAACATGTGCCGTGAAATCCGTTATGCACTACTGAACTGGGCGCGATCGACCTGCACCGGCTTTTCGTATTACACCACGACCTTAACCGTTTGAAAGCGACCTCAGCGGTGAGTAGCTGCAGCGGCAAACTGCAACTCGAGCGCAGGCGAAGACATCAGTCTTGCCGTGTATATGCTCGCAAGAAGCGGCTTCTCTGGCCGTATACAAATCTTTCCGTGAATTGGTCATCGAGTTACGATCCTCGTACAAGGACTTTAAAGTGCAGGAGCGGTTCACCCCGATGCAAGCCTTTTTGCGGGTGGTACTCCCTACCAACTCGCAGTCTCTAAACAACGCGCGAGGAAGTCAGGTGATTTCCTAACAGCCGGATTCTTGGGGCGATGGCCCTAAAATGCAGGCGGCGGGAGACTCGCGACCGGTACTGGCATCTGCTGCCTCAATCCTAACCTGCAGCTTCGCAGTAAACTCTTCTGTTAAATTTTGCAGCACTTGCAGGTCGCGCATCCCGAATGCGTATGGTCTGCGGGAAAAGACTGCAACCAGTCCGAGCAACTGATCTCTACTAGCGAGAGGCACGACAACGACCGCCCTTAGTCCGAGTCTCCTGCAAGCCTCGGCATCTGGCCGCGAGTCAAACACCGTATTGCCGCACGACTGCATTGTTCCGCTAGAAGCGCTCAGACCTGTAAAACCGGATCCTGTGTTGAGCATCGCGCGAATCTCGGAAGCAGAATCACCCGCCGTCGCGTCCCAGATCAGTCTTCCTTTTAGACAGAGCCCAAACGCGGCACTAGTCGCGTGTGTCACTTGAAGGACCTGCTGGACAACCTCACGAGCAAGATCGTTTTGGGCCTCCAGTTGCTTCTGCGCCTCAGGGGCAACGCCGATCACCGCGTCCCGGAGCCCGGTCCCGCCCCCGACTGCAGGAGCGTGCAGCGCCAGGAAATCATCTGAGGGGAAGAGTTGGTCTTCGGCATTAGCCGCAACTTGTTCATGGGGTGTGTCGAAACCGACAACCAAGCGCGGGCTCACGCCATCGTTGTTACCGATCAGCGACGCTTTGCTGACTCCAATAGCGCGAACATCTGTCGGCAATGCAGGCAGAGCTAACTGTTCTTGAACCCGCTCGAGCAGAGCTCCCGCATTTATGCCTTCGTCTTCACTGGCGCAAACGCCATCCAGATTCAAATCTGGATCACACTGGACCAAATTGAACGGCTCACCGCGACCAGACCCATGCATCATTGATATACTCGAGAGTCTTCGGTCTCTATATTCCTGAATGGTGAAAGCAGCGCACAGCAGCCGCTGAAAGGATTCTTCGTCGATTTTCCCGCTGTTCCGATTGAAGGGCACGGCGTGGCACAGGAATGCTTGTGTAGCATGGAGCGCTTTCTAGTTAGCGTCAACATGAAATATTTGGGTACGAATGCGCAAAGAGTTACCGCATTCACTGCTACAGTTGGTTTTACCGTCCCGGTTGTCATCGCTTCGTATCGGCTGCCGACGTTTTAGACTCGGGTTGAGCTATTGACTTCTGTTTCTTCAGAAGGTTTTCTCATTAGCCGCCATAAGCCGCTACTGGCGGGGATTTACGCTTGTCGCAGAAGGTTTGTTCCTGTATCTTAGCTCAACGTATCAGAGGCTCTGTGGGTCTTGTCAGTGGATTCCTTCGGGGGAGGGAACCCGGGAATTACAAGCCCGCCGAGCCTTTCTTTTTGCTTGTTCATCTGCCGACCCTCACTGGGCATCACATTCGGAGCAACGAGAGTGTGCTTTCACTTCAGCACAGTTGCAATTCCAGTATCGCCGCCCAGAAGAATCGTCGTCCCAAGATTTCGCTGCGATGAGGCCAACAGAGCCAGTTCGAAACCATAATCGTCCGACCAGGTTTTTGGAGTTCATGGTTCTACCCCTGTCGGTTCTTCACCACGTTGTCGTGCTTTAATCATGAACCAGCAAAAACAATGACGGCTTGTTCAAGAGCCAGTCAATAATCCAAGTGTCACCCGCTGATTGCAGCGATAACGAAGCTGCAGTCCGCCCTCCGCCACAACCCAAATTCAATTACAAAGATTCAACCGCTGGAGTCACCTTACTTCAGAGCGTATGCAAATGGAATCGACGTTCCATCGTTTAATGGCATTTCTGTATTCATGTACCTGTTGAAAGCCGTCATAAGTTCGGTCTTGATTGTTCCATATACTGAAACGTTGGCCTCCCGGCTAGCTTCCTGTTCCGCTTAAGTATTTGAGGCATTACCACCTGTTCGCGATCGGCCTAACACCCACCCGGATTCAAGTGAATCGGCAACTGCTATCTGAGATCTCCAAGCTAAAGATAGTTCAGGGGACCCACTGTCGTGTTTGTGTTCGTGGCATTTTTGGGCGAAATGACGAACTACCACAATTATTATGGGAACGAAATCGTTATGGCCGACTTGTATTTCTGCAACCCTAGTGACGTCGTACCACCCTTCAAATTGGTGGGCGACGATCCTACGGTGGTTTCGCCCGGTGCTGTAGAGATCCGTTTGTCCGAAGGGGCGGAGCTGGTTTTTGCTCCTTGCACAGAAACGATGACCGTTCCGGGTTGTGGCACACTCGGTCTGTTCCTTGGAGTGTTTTGATTTTTCGGGAGAAAGCTTTTTCGTCCCAGCGAAGTCTTTCGTTGGGATGTTTGTGGTGGCCGCAGTACTTGTTGCTGAACGCCTTCCCCAACCCGACGGCCGCCCTGCTTCAGTGCCGAATTCAGCGCAGAACCAGCCTTGACTGCGGCAGTTGATGAACCTGCTCCGAGCAGGACAGATTCTGCAATTGCTTGGGAGGAGACTGGCAGCGAAAATGTTGTGAAGGTCAGAGTCAGGGCGATTCCGAGGAACACTTTTTTGTTCATAAGCATTTTCTGCACGACGTAGCAGAGTGACTGCCTACGCACGCGTCAGGATATTCTTGGCCTGCTTTCTTCTTATCCTGCGCGCAAATATTAGGGCAAGGAGAAAACCCGTCGCAGCTCCGATGATTGCTCCCGAAATTGAAACGCTGTTGAGTTCGTGAACGCCTTTGCCAGCCCACAGAAAGCCAGCGTACGCCATAGCCACAGTCCACAAGACCAGTCGCAGCTTCATCCCGATCACCTCCGGGTACTTACGAGATCTTGCCACAAAAGCTGGTAAACTGCACGCAACGAATCAATAAACTCGGTAATTCAGCGAAGTAGGTGACGACCGTCCCGGTCACTGGCAGCAAATATTAGTGACTCAACAGCGGGTAGATTGGCTACGTGCAGACGCTCCGTCGATGAAAGTTGTTTCCGTCTCCTTACTACTTCGGGACCATCTCGATGGTTGAAGCAATCGAGTGTCTGTGCTCGATCAAAGTCCTTGAACTCTCCTGAAATGACTCATGTTGATGGACTGCTACGGCACTCTCGACAGCCGATGTGTGCCGTGAGGCGACGCGGCCGAGCATCGATCCCGCCAAGGTTGCAATGATGTTGTTGATCAGGTCGAGTGCAGAAGAATCTCGTGTCGGCAGAAATACTTGACTAAGCTCGATCGCAAGGCTTGTCAATCCTCCAATCAGGACTGCGCACCAGAGTGCGCGCCTTGTAAAAAGCTGCGAGTGATTCGTAGATACAAAAACAAGCAGAAGCCGAAGGGTATGAACCCAGTGATATTTACTATGGCATCTCTGATATCAGAACGCTTTAGAGGATGGGGAAACGCCAACCACTCGGGACGAAAGCGTCTGAATGTCTGCGGAGCGAGCAGGTTGGGCGCCGGCGACGCCGCACGGTTTCGAATGACGTTGCCTGGTTCTTCTTCAAACGTGTAGAGCGCTCGTGCGTTTTCTAAAGAGTCCATGTGGTTCTCCTGCCAGAAACGATAGTGCGTCGCAACCTGGGCCGAGAAAACGCGTTCGTACAGTGCAAGGCCTAGCACGATTCCCCTCCAGCCCTGCTCCCCTGAAGGCGAGTGTCCTATCAGTAGTTGTCCGGAATAGGTTTCTGGTACTAGATTCTGGTATCGATCTGGTCGCAGCGGCTTACCGTCAAGATATAGGACGGTGCCGTCGGGCCCGGGGGTCATCGTGAGGAACCGACGCTCGCCTGTCACAGCAGCGCCGTCATACCAAAGATAATGGAGTGCGCTTGTTCCGTCTCGCTTCCGAAAATGGCCCACTATAACAAGATCAGGTCCAGACTGGGGCACGATGAGGTCGGATTGCGCTCTACTGACCGCCCACGCACAGGATTGCACTGAAGCTTTCGTAGCCCGCCTGGGGCGTCAGCCAAAGCTCAAAGGAAAACTTGATTGGCCCTGATCCTGTGATGGCTGAAGACTCCACCGACCAACACTATAAACCTGGCCGTAGTGGTCGAAAACGATGCCCGAGCCGGTGTCGACCCAAAGCACCTTGTTTCTTAGGAAAAAATCAAATGGCCACAGACCGAATACAAGCAACCCTATCCAAAGGAGCAAACAAGGGATCAAACCTAGGCTCGGTCGGCTCTCACTGAACATGTATTCTCGAGAGAATACAGGAAACACTCGTTCGGCTGCCGGGCAACAACTCGCGACATGGGTTAGAAACCCTAATCCTGGCGTCAGAATGCACTCTAGTTTGCAAAATGATGCATACTGTTGCAAGAATTATCACGATTGACAGGCAATGGCGTTCGATTACAGTAGTCGTAACTGGGGAAAAGGGTATGCCCAGGGCAGGAGCCCGTAATGCCGAGTCCGTTCAAAAGAAAGGTTAAAGGCTTTTGCAAGATCGGATTGCTCGTAGTGCTGTTTGCTCTTGTTGCATTGACAAGCGCAGCGGCAACTTCCGTTTCATATAACTTCTCAACAAGCTTTGGCAGCCAACAGATTCAGGGAACACTGACTTGGAACACCGCTACCAATTGGGTGACGGCGTATTCCTATTCCTTGTCCGGCTCTGGCGGCAAAGCGACCTGCTCATCGCTGCTATCGTGCGGTTGGTTGACCGGATCATTCGGCAACCAAGTTGTTAATATGCTCACACCCTACAGTCTAGGTGGAACAAATTACATCTATCTCACCAACAGTAGTGGCGTTTACAGATCTACGGTGTCAATGCCCGAGGAGGGCTTTGTAGCCGATCTCGGGATCATTCTTCTCGCGGTGCCGTGGGTGATGCGTCGCATACGCTTCGCCTAAACAAAAAACTCCCCTCCCCCAGATCCTGCTTGCGTTCCGCCGAGTTGAAATTTCTTCCGGGAATCCCAAATTCATCCGGACTCTGTCTGGGTACCCAAGCTAGTTGCACACTGTGCATAAATGATCATGCTTGACAAGCCAGCAGCGAGGATTAGACTTCGCGAATACGCTTCAGCTTTGCGGAAGAATCTAGATGGCTGACGACTTTTGTCCCGGGGACCGGGGCGGCCGCCCGTGATAGCTTGGCCTCTGTGTGGCAGATTGAAAAGAAAAAGTGTGAATCAGGCTTCTTTCAAGCTTTCGAACCCTCAGAGCTATGCTGGGTTGCTCTGAATCCCAAGAACGATGGAAAGAAGAAGGGCAGTGCGATACAACTTGTGCCTTCCGCTGCTTTTCAAGTGGACTGATGAGAGCGGAACGTTCATGCAGGAAGCGGCTTTTACACGCGACATCAGTACGGGAGGGTTGTTCGTTACCTGTGTAAAGTGCCCGCAGATCGGCGCTAGTCTCTCGCTGGAGATCATGCTTCCGCCCAATTCGGAGATACGTTCGCACGGTCTACGACTCGACGCGACAGTACAGGTCGTTCGCATTGCGAGCGCAGTTGAAGAGAAAGGCTTCGCAGCGGCTGGTGATTTAGCCAGGCAAAAGGCGAATGCCGGGGAGCATACTAGACTCTGGGTGCACAGCCTCTCTCGAGAAAATCCCAGAGTTCATTGAGTAAGTTTCAGAGCAAACACAGGGTTTGACAGATTGAATCCACAGCCCAGTGTGACTTCACTGCTTATCAGCAAATTCTAAGGCGTCCAGTCTTCGTCCCATAATTCAGGACGGATTACTGCCCGTTTGCCCCTCTGCTGTCGGATTGTCAGTTGTTTTCTCTGGGGCCTCTCGTGACACTTGCGCCACCAGTTATTGGCCCATCTAGCGGGACCATCCAAATCTCTACCATGCGGCTGGAACTCCCCATCTGGTGATGGTCTCGGAAACAGTTCTTCCGCCTGTCACGTTTTCGCCAGCTACTCTCAGCCTTGGAAGAGTGGCTATTGGGGGTCCACCCGTTCCCCTCAGTCGGTCACGCTCAGCAAGAATCACAGCGTGGGGCTCACCATCAACGGCATCACTGCGACCGGCAACTACTCTCAAACGAATAATTGCTCCGCTTCTTCCACTCCCCTCGGAAGCGGTCAAAGCTGCACGATTAAGATTAGGTTCAGCCCTATGGCGAAGGGCAGTATCCCCCGGCGCGATACATATCTCAACCGATGTTCGCCGCGCATAGCAGCTCATCGGTTTATCGGGGACGGGGACCGGATCGGTTTCGTCGCAAATACTATCTCTCCCGCCACGCTCGATTTCGGTAGTCAGGAGGCAGGCACTGGCACTGCGAAGCAAACCCTAACCATTACGAACAGCAGCAACTCCAAGACGCTGTCCATCACCAGCCTCGCTCCCTCTTCTGCCGTTTTCCAGGTGACGGCTGACTCCTGTTCCGCGCAAACGATCTCAGCCGGAGGACACTGCACATTTGATAACGGCTTTCAGCCGATCGCGAACTTCGCTTCCGTCAATTCCTAACATGCGCCGGAGGGAGACCAACCAAGTGTTCCGCCCCGACTGATTTGCGGCTGCAGGTGCCCACCCACCAGCGATGGATTGCACGCTTGTCCGACACCCAAAGGGTATTAAGCAGCTTTGCAGTAGCAGTTTCATATTCTCAAGTGGCGGTGTTCTCGATTAGTTTGTGAGCCATCAATACCGCCGCAAATATCCTTGATGCTGGCTGGGGCGATAGTTTCGGCAGCAGTCGGCTTACTTTTCTTGGAGACCGTGAGTGAAGCTCATGAACGACATAAATCGGTAGTGCGGTGGTTGCAACGAATTGCCGAACTGAACCACCACATTCGTAAGGCCCTTCGGATCATTACCTTCAACAATGTAGCTGAGCGTAGCACAGAAGCAATCAAGCGAGTCGATAGCGCGGTTACTCGCATTGAATCGGCGCTTAGAGAAGCGTCTCCATCCCCCCGGTTCAAGTCGCTTCGCCAGATGATTAAAGGCACGCCTGAATCTTCTCCATCACCATATCTTTGATCTCCACTCGGAATCGTTAGTCCGGCAGAGCAAACGCCACAACTTCGTCCGACGTCTTCCCCCGAAAGAAACCTCCCCCTCCCGCGGCAATCACTACAAATTGTTTGCTGCTCTTATTTCCGAGATAGGTAACCGGTGCAGCGTACGCGCTAGCGCCCAACTCTGCCACCCACAGTTGCTTTCCGGTTCGCGAGTCAAAAGCTCGGAAACGACTGTCTGCCGAGGCCCCGATGAATACCAGCCCGCCCGCGGTCGCGACCGAGCCACCAAGATTTGGGGAGCCAGTTTCCCCACTCAGCCCACCCATTACACCCAGCGGCACTTTCCAAACGATCTCGCCTTTAGCGACGTCGATTGCATTCAGTGTTCCCCATGGAGGCTTCTGGCATGGCCATTCGTTCTGGTCCCAGAACCGCGCATATTCGCCCTCTTTAGAGCCACGCCGGTACGCCACGGGCGATCCTGCTGGCTGATCCTCGAGTGCGCCCACCGATCCCAACTCATTGACGTTCACGAATAGATATCCCAACTTGGGATCAAACGATCCGCCCGACCAGGTCGCTCCCCCTAACGTACCCGGCACAACTAGCGTCTGCTTGCGCCCATAAGGTGTGTACATACCTCGAGTCTCAAGTGAATGAAACAATTCCATACAATAACGATGGGACCCCGGTGTAACCGTAGTGATGCCAGCTTCATTCAGCTCTTGGCGTACCAGGGCCGGCGGCTTGCTCGGAAATGGCTGCGTCGGCCAGGTCGCCTCGCCCGGCACATTGCTTTTCGGAACTGGGCGCTCCTCCACTGGAAACAGGGGCTTTCCCGTGACCCGATCGAAAATGAACACGAATCCCATCTTTGTTACCTGGGCGACCGCTGGGACCGACTGGCCACTGCGGCGCAGAGTGATTAGGGTCGGTTGAGCCGGCATGTCGTAATCCCAAACGTCGTGGTGCACCATTTGGAAGTACCACACCAATTTGCCTGTCGAGGCTTGCAACGCGACTAGCGAATTCGCGAACAGGCCCTGTCCCTTGCGATCACCGCCATAAAAATCATAGGAAGGCGAACCGATCGGCAAAAAGACCAAATCGCGCTCTACGTCCACGCTCATCGTCGACCACACATTTGCGCCCGTTCTACCCTTCCACGCTTCTTTTTCCCAAGTCTCGTGTCCTGCTTCTCCAGGTTCAGGGATGGTATGAAATGTCCATACCAGCTTGCCGCTGTGAACATCGAATGCGCGAACAGCCCCGCTTGGTCCCCTGGAGGGATATTCCGGAACTGCAGCTCCCGTAATGAGCAAGTCTTTGTAGATCGCTGGCGGCGACGTGACGGCGTACTCCAGCTCAGGGAACTCGTCTGCTACGCCCGCACGCAGATTCACCACACCATTTGTGCCAAAGCCCTGACAAGCTTTCCCAGTCTTAGCCTCCAGGCAGATCATGCGTCCATCAAACGTGCCGTATAGGATGCGCCGATCATCTCCTGTTTCGCTCTGCCAGTAGGCAACGCCACGGTGTTGAAAAAATATTCGCTTAGCACGACCTGCTTGCGGATCGAAGTGCCAAATTTCTCTACCGGTTTCGGCATCTAATGCAATCACTCGGTTCGATGGCGTTGAGAGATAAAGCATTCCATCCACAACTAGCGGTGTCGTTTCAAATGGCGCAACATGATGGCGGTCCGTTTCATTGCCACGATTCACTTCGCCGGTGTGATAGGTCCATGCGCGCTTCAGTGCTCCAACATTTTGACGGTTGATTTGGTGAAGAGAAGAGAATCGCGTGCCCTCGGGATTCCCGCCGTAGAATCGCCACTCCTGCGCCGATCCGCCACAGC
>Ga0310810_10007883_pt1 | contig 12205 bp, 9 predicted proteins | sample NCmetagenome_FD_207641 | JGI IMG/M metagenome (GOLD analysis project Ga0310810, IMG submission 207641) | Soil microbial communities from experimental microcosm in Duke University, North Carolina, United States - NC | ecosystem: Engineered > Artificial ecosystem > Soil microcosm > Unclassified ... | reverse complement strand
CACTCAATTTACCCTAAATAAACGAAATCCATGTGCCGAGGGATTGTCGGCTGGTCGACAATTCTGCAGTATTAACAAGTTATTGATAATTCAGCCACCGAGCATGCGGTAACTTTTCAATAGCCATGTAAGATCCTGGGCAGGCTCATACTCCCTGGCATACCAATCATCGATCATCCGCAAACTTTCTGCGGGCAATGATTGGATAGAGTTAAGCGGCATTCCGTTACATCCAATGATGGCTTTGCGGAGGCGGGGCAGTGGTTTTCCATTGATCACATAACCGATCCAGGTCCTTTGTGCCAATAGTACCATAAAACAATTTCTGAAAAAATTCAACGGTTTTCTCACAAGAACAAAGTGTAGAGGGAAGCTAATAATAAAAAGGAGAGACGCGATAAAATCGATCAACCGTTTAATGCGCCTGTTATAAGGAGTAGCAATCTGATAAGCATGTTCGATCGATACTGATTCGCCCGAAGTATTTTTTGAATCACTCCCGACAATACTTTGGCTTTTTGCTGCATGAAATTTTACCCGAATATTTTTTGGAAGTGTTTCAGTGGCGACAATAATATCTTTAAAAGATAAACTGCCTTCGCAAAAAATGATCTCCCTAACATTTACAGAAGGTTGCAGCATATCCAATTTTTTCCAATATCCGATCGAGCCGTGCTCATTTTCTTCTATTCCCACCCTCCCCAGGATTCTTTCTTCAAGATTGGCCTGCTTCAGGACTCTCATTGAAGACTGGTATTCATTTTCTGCGCCAACGATCAAGGTGTATGGATTTTCTTCCACACCATTCTGTGTATATAAAAAATTAGTCTTTATCAGCAACCAACGGGAAATGCTGATCAAAATAAACGCCACAATGGCGCCGAAGAAAACAATGGCCCTTGAAAAACGTAACCTTTCCGGAAGTAATGAATAAACCGCCAGGAGCACCAATGTGGCAACAAGTGTGGAGCGGATCAATTCAGATCTCTTATACCGTTTATTATACAACCCGGCATAATAGGCTACAATAAGATAAACAATGGTGAATGCCGGAATGGCGAGAAGCAATAATTTGTCCGGGTATAGAATATCAGGCCGCACATATGTAGCCCAGATATTTTTTACCAGCCAGAAAGAAAGAATTATAAGTAAGGCATCCACAAAAGGAAGACCGATCCATTTTATAAATTTCCCGATCGCGGTCATGAGGGCGCGCAGCCATATAGCCAGGTGAATGCAGAAAATAAAAAGGCTTGCTCTTCCTCCGCCATAGTGTTTGCGCACAAAAATGCTCATAGCGCTATAGAACATGCGAACGTAATTCAAACTTCCTTTTTTCGTGCTCTCTCCCTTGAAATGAAGAATGCTTGGTTCAGCCAGGTAATAATTTTTATATCCTATTTTTTGGATGCGATAACTCAGGTCTACATCCTCCCCATACATGAAAAATAACTCGTCAAAACCGTTCAACTGTTGTAACAATTCGCGTTGCACCATTATAAACGCTCCAGCCAGTACGTCTACTTCGTGATTTTTATCTTCATCCAAATAACCAAGATGATACTTAGAAAAGACCTTTGACCCCGGAAATAATTTTGCAAAACCAAATAATTTAAACAAGGAGGTGATCGGCGATGGAAATGCACGCTTTGATTCTCTTAAAAATCTTCCTCGACCGTCAAGCATTTTAACACCGACGGCACCAGCATCATTATGCGCCCCAAAAAAATGGAGGCATTTTGAAAAACAGTCTTCCGGAACGATCGTATCAGGATTTAAAAATAAAACATATTTGCCCGATGACAATTTATATCCCTGGTTACACGCCTTCGTGAAACCAACGTTTTCATCATTACCAATGAATTTTACGCAGGGAAACAATGGCATTAAATAACCAAGGCTATTATCTTGTGAATGATTATCGATAACTACCACCTCGGCGTCTATTCCCGAAGTTGTAATAGCCTTCTGGACCGAGCAAAGGCATTGCTCAAGAAAATATTTAACATTGTAATTGACAATGATTACAGAAAGCTCCATAAACAGCGTCAAATCTAAAATCCCTCTCCGACCATAGCAAATATTCTTTTCCAATGAATAGTGAGTAAATCTTAATCTAAAATCAAGTTTATCTTTGCCCATGCTTAAAACAACTCTTTTAAATGCCGTTAGAGCCGGTGCAGCAGAATTATCGGGCTTTTTCAATAAAAGTTTCGTGGTAAGTAACAAAGAAGGGATCAATAACCTGGTTACCGAAGCGGACCATGCATCTGAAAAGGCTATACTTGATGTTATCAAAAAAGAATTTCCAGACCATTACATCCTTAGTGAAGAAGCCGGAGAAATCATCCAGGATTCAAACTATAAGTGGATCATTGATCCCATTGATGGAACAGTAAATTTCGCGCATAGTATTCCTCTCTGTTGTGTATCTATTGCTCTTGAATACAATGGAGAAATAGTGTTAGGCTCTGTGTATAACCCCCTAATGAATGAATTGTTCTTTGCCGAGAAGGGAAAGGGTGCGACACTTAACGATAAACAAATAAGGGTAAGCAAGAAACAAAACGTACTGAATGCCTGTCTTGTAACTGGCTTTCCGTACACTTACCTGGATGTGCCGAATGGTCCCTTGCAAATATTTGAAAAGTTGATCAGGAAAGGTATCCCGGTTCGCCGTCTTGGATCTGCCGCCACTGATCTTTGTTGGGTGGCCGCCGGACGGTTTGACGGCTTTTATGAACACAAATTACAAGCCTGGGATAGTGCCGGCGGTTACCTGATCGTGGAAGAGGCGGGAGGAAAGGTGACGGATTTTAAAGGAGACAAATTTTCTCCTTATCAACCTCATATCCTTGCGACAAATGGCGAGATCCATGATGAAATGCTGGCAGTGATCAACAATAAAAAGGAACTCTAGGGATTGCTGATTTTGGATTTCGGATTTCGGATTTAAATGAATAACTGAAAGAATCTTATCGTAAATGGAAAATCGCACAGAAATATCGTCGTTAGGAGAGTTTGGCCTGATCGAACATTTGACGAAGAATATCGAACTACAAAACGCGTCTTCAATTGTGGGCGTAGGTGATGACGCAGCCGTGATCGATCATTTCGGAAAACAAACTGTTATCACTTCTGACATGCTGGTAGAAGGAGTACATTTTGACCTGATGTACACTCCACTAAAACACCTGGGTTATAAATCCGTGATCGTAAATATCAGCGATGTTTATGCAATGAATGCCACGCCAACGCAGATAATTTTGAATATTGCCATCAGCAACCGATTTAGTATAGAGGCACTCGATGAATTTTATAGTGGTGTTTATACTGCGTGCGAAAAATACGGCGTTGACCTTATCGGGGGAGATACTTCATCTTCACAAAAAGGATTCATTATCTCCGTCACCGCTATTGGGGAAGTCACTCCTGATAAATATGTAAAGCGAAATACAGCAAAGAAAGGAGACCTTATATGTGTAAGTGGAGACCTTGGTGGCGCCTATATTGGCTTACTTTTTTTGGAGAGAGAAAAAAAGATATATCTCGAAAATCCCAATATTCAGCCCGATCTTGAAAGTGAGTCGTATGTGATCGGAAGACTATTGAAACCGGAAGCGAGAAAAGATATCATTGAATTTTTCGAAAAGGAACAAATTACGCCCCATTCAATGATGGACATCAGTGATGGGTTGAGTTCTGAGATCCTGCACATAAGCAGTCAAAGTGGACTTGGTTGTGTGATCTATGAAGAAAGACTGCCAATTGCGGACGAAATGAAAAGCGCGGCCTATAAATTCCAGATAGATCCAACGGCTTGCGCCTTGAGCGGTGGAGAAGATTATGAACTTTTATTTACCATCGGCCAAAATGATTACGATAAAATCAAATTAAATGAAGATATTAGTGTGATCGGCTACATGACCGAGCAGGAAAAAGGTGAAAACATTATCACCAAAGGAGAGAGTACCTATCCCATTACAGCACAGGGATGGAATGCATTTAAAAAGAACACGGGCTAAAGTTTTTGGATATGCGGATTTTGGCACTACTCATTTTATTGATAATTTTTACGACAGGTTGCAGCAGTTTTAAATCGTCTTTTGATCCCGGCAAAAAATATTCGTCCGGGCAGCTCGAAAAGGACTACAGCATTTTTCAAAATATTTTACAGGAATCGCACCCGGGTCTTTACTGGTATACTCCAAAAGATAGCATGGATCTTTATTTTAAGTGGGGAAAAGAGCAGATAAGAGATTCATTAACCGAGCCGCAGTTCAAGCAGGTCTTAAGTTATGTTCTCGCCAAAATGGATTGCGGACATACCACAGTGCGTTCTTCAAAAAAATACTCAAATTATCTAGATACATTAAGAAATGAAAAATTTTTCCCTTTGAGCCTGAAACTGTGGGCTGACACTACAGTAGTAGCTGCTAATCTGAACAGGAAAGATTCGATCCTAAAACGTGGGACGATTGTCGAGGCGATCGACCATAGACCGATGGAACAAATTACCGATACACTTTTCAAATTCATTTCTTCTGATGGCCATAATACCACTCACAAATTTCAAAGCCTGAGCAACAGGGGAGTTTTCGGTTCTCTTTATACAAATGTGTATGGACTCGCAAACAGTTACAACATTGATTACCTGGATAGCGCCGGAATTAAACATACGATCACTATTCCCGTATATGATCCGGCGAAAGACAGTCTTAATCGAAGTGCGATAAGGCGATTTATCCGACCCACCAAAAAGGAGCGAAAACAAATGAACCTGCAAAATATGCGCTCTTTGCGCATCGATGCGAATAATCAAACAGCGTTCCTCGATGTAAATTCGTTTGGACGAGGTTACCAGTTAAAAAAATTTTTTAAACAGTCCTTTCGCTCCATTCGCAAACATCGTGTTGATTATTTAGTTGTCGATGTTCGCGGAAATGGTGGAGGAAGTGTGACAAACTCCACTTTACTTTCAAAATACCTGGTCACTCAAAAGTTTAAGGTATGTGATTCGTTGTACGCCATTCGACGAAAAAGCAGTTACAAGTCGCATATCGAAAAATATTTTTTGAATCATCTGTTCATGATCGCTTTCACCCGCAAGAAAAAGGATGGTTATTTCCATTTCGGTTATTTTGAAAGGCATCGTTTCAAGCCCAAACAAAAAAACCATTTCAATGGTAAAAGCTATATCCTTATTGGAGGCAATTCATTTTCTGCTACAACTTTATTTACCAGCTCCGTCATTAAACAGGACAATGTAACGGTCGTTGGAGAAGAGACTGGAGGAGGGTCTTATGGTAACACGGCCTGGCTCATTCCCGATGTAAAACTACCTGAAACGAAATTGGAGTTCCGTCTGCCCCTGTTCAGGCTCGTGATGGATAAAGAACAACCTAAAACAGGTCATGGCATTTTTCCGGAGGTGCAAGTGTTGCCCAATTCTGACGCGATACGACGAAATGCAGATTATAAAATGGATAAAGTGATGGAGCTGATAAAGGACGAAAAATCAAAACAGAAAAATTATTGATTATTCATTATTAATTATTGAATCTCGAGCCTCCTATAGTTCTGATTTATATTCACCACATAGGATCATAGGCAAATAGGTACACATAGAGTTCCTATGTAAACCTATGTTTCTACTGTGTCGATGTGGTGAATCACTGCCAGGAATACTCAATGAGTAATGAAGAACTCATCCGCATCTTTCCAGAAAGGAAATTTTTCCCTTGTTTTTTCCAGGTGCGATTTGTCAAGAGTGACTGTAAAAATATCTTCCTGTTCTTTCTTGTGATAAAGAATTTCACCCATTGCATCAATAGCGATGCTCTCGCCGGTATAGTGAATTTTATTTCCATCATCGCCGGTGCGATTGACACCAATGACATAGCATTGGTTTTCGATTGCCCTTGCCCGCAACAAAGTCGTCCACGCGTGAACTCGCTTTTCTGGCCAGTTCGCAACATAGATTAACACATCGTACTCAAGACTGTTCTGTTCCCCTCTCCTTTGGAGAGGGGTTAGGGGTGAGGCCTGTCGGCTCCATACAGGAAACCTCAAATCGTAGCATACCAATAAATTTATCTTCCATCCATTTACTGAAGCGATCAATCTTTTTTTACCTGGCGTGTAATGCTGATCTTCATCTCCATAAGCAAACAAATGCCGTTTATCGTAATGACCAACCTCGCCATTCGGAAGCACCCACACAAGGCGGTTGTAGTAGGCCTCGCCCTCACCAGAAGGTGAATCTTTTATAATGAGACTTCCGGTAAGGATGATTTTTTTGTCAGCGGCCACCTGTTTCATCCACTGCGTCGTTTCACCTTCCATTGTCTCTGCAAGCTTTTCCGGTTGCATGCTAAACCCCGTGCTAAACATTTCGGGTAAGACAACTATTTCCGTTGGTTGAGATATAGAAAATATTTTCTCTTCAAACATTTCCAGATTTGCTTTCTTGTCTTCCCAATGAAGATTTGACTGTATCCCGGTGATGGTAAGAGTTGACATTTTACTTTATAAGTTGTCAAAATTAGAGGATTATAAAATAAGAGATATCAGGTTCGTACATTGTATACACACAACTTTAATTATGAAACAATTTATCTTATCGTTTATCTTCCTTTTTATAGTGATGTTTTGCTTTGGCCAAACCCAGGCGGAGTTAAATGAGGAAGCTGACAGAGATTATCAAAAAGCTGACCGGGAACTAATTGACGTTTATCAAAAAATATTAAATGAATATAAGGAGGACAGTGTATTTATTAAAAGCTTTAAGAATGCCCAACGTCTCTGGATTCAATTGCGTGATGCAGAAATGCTGGCAAAGTATCCTGAAACAGAAAATCGCTATTACGGAAGCGTGCAGCCCATGTGCTGGTCTTTATACAAAACAGAATTGACCAACGATCGTATAAAAAAATTGCAAGTATGGGTTGAAGGGGTTGAAGAAGGAGACGTTTGCGCCGGCTCCGTAAAAATAAAAAACTAGCTCTTCAAAGTTTTATTATATTATCCATGGCCTTCTGAATCAACTCTATTTCATATCCTTTCTGCATCAAATAATCCATTGTTTTCTTTTTACGGATTAAGTATTGTTCATGTTTTAACGAAGCATATCTTTCTTTCGCAAGTTTATTTAAAACAGACAGGTACTCCTTTTTATTAATTTGTTCCAGCGCCTTTTGAGCAATTTCATCATTCACTCGTTTTTCTTTCAAGCCTTGTTGGATCTTTTTTCTTCCCCATTGCTTCATTTTGAACCTGCCGCTCGCAAATGCCACGGCGAATCGTTCGTCGCTAACGCAGTCTTCTCTAATTAACTCACTCATCAATTCCTCATGATCCATTTTATTGACTCCAAGTTCAAACAATTTTTGATTTATTTCACTTTGGCATCGCTGCTGGTAACGACAGTAAAATCTTAATTTCTGGAGAACCTGTTCTTTTGTGAGCCTCTTCCTGTACATTTTCCAAAACTAAAAGGTTTATAAAACAATTCACGATGCAAACTGTTTTTATAAAGTAAACGTAAATTTGGTAAACGATAAATGATGATGCGCGGTTTTCTTGTATGCGTGCTGGCGGTGGTGCTTCAACAATGCATATTTTCCCAAACTTCAAAAAATAAAACTATGGATGATAAGAAAAATCCGGTCTATTCAAATACAGACACTTCAAAGGTTGTATTGAGCGACGATGAATGGCAGAAAATCTTACCAAAAAAAGTTTATCACATTGCCCGCGAAAAAGGAACCGAAATGCCATGGAGCAGTAAGTTTGAAAATTTTTCAGAAATAGGAACTTATTACTGTGCTGTATGCGGCAATCCCCTTTTTAGAAGCGACACGAAATTTGAAAGTGGATGCGGCTGGCCAAGTTTTTATGAACCAATCAACAAAGGCAGCATTATTTATGCTCCGGACAATACGCATGGCATGCAACGAACCGAAGTAACGTGCGGCCGCTGTAAATCGCACCTCGGACATGTATTTGATGATGGCCCTCCTCCAACAGGTCTCCGTTATTGCATCAACGGCGTCGTGCTCGACTTCGAAAAAGCGAAAGAGGCGGAGAAGAAATATGAAGAAGGCACAAGCGACAAGTCACAAGAATTGACCCTTGCACCTTGTGCCTTGTATCTTCCCATTTCTCCCTTCATGTAAAAGGGAGCCTTTTATTTTATCGTCTGATCAGGTATGGATACATTTACCCGTCAAAAATATTTATATGAAGCTCTTGATGAAACCGTTGTTTAGTCTCATTCTCCTGGTAAGTTTTTTTTCTTCAGACCTTTTTTCACAGATCAATCTCAATAACCCGATCCCTGTTGATCCAAATGTAAAAATTGGTAAACTTCCGAATGGCCTGACGTATTACATTCAAAAAAATCTGAAACCTGAAAAAAAGATGGAGCTCCGCCTTGTTGTGAATACAGGTTCCATTCTTGAAGATCCGGATCAACGTGGGTTGGCCCATTTTATGGAACACATGAATTTCAATGGCTCAAAACATTTTCCAAAAAATGAACTGGTTGACTATTTACAAAAAGTAGGTGTAAAGTTTGGTGCTGACCTGAATGCATATACAAGTTTTGATGAAACAGTTTATATCCTTCCCATTTCAAGTGATGATCCTCATATCGTGGAAGAAGGGTTTACAGTTTTAGAAGACTGGGCCGGGAATAATTTGTTGGACAAAACAGAGATCGATAAAGAAAGAGGCGTTGTGCTTGAAGAGTCGCGGCTTAGCAAGGGTGCACAGGAACGAATGCTTCGGCAATATTTCCCAAAACTTTTTAATGGCTCCAAATACGCCGAACGTTTGCCCATCGGTAAAGATTCTATTTTAAAAACATTCAGCCCGGCCACACTTGAACGATTTTACAAACGATGGTACCGACCAAACCTGATGGCCGTGATCGTTGTCGGGGACATTGATCCTGCCGAAGCTGAAAAAAAGATCAAAGCTCATTTCAGCGGATTTAAAAATCCACCGAATGAAAAACCGCGACCTGCTATCACGCCTATCGCTGCACGAACGAAACCCGATGCAATGGTTGTTACTGACGATGAGGCTACCAATTCTGTTCTTGAGGTTTTCAACTATATCACGCCGTCAAAGAAAATAAAAACATGGGCCGATTACCGTGAATCAGTAAAAAAGGAACTGATCAATTCGCTCATCAGTGAACGTTTGCAAGAGTTAACACAAAAAGAAGATCCTCCTTTTGTGTATGGATATACCGGCACAGACCAGTTTATCCGCGGGTATGACGCTTTTATTTCGTTCGCGGTCTTAGGCGATAACACCACAAAAGAGGCAATAGATGCGTTACTCGCCGAAACAGAGAGAGCGAGGAAATTTGGGTTTTTAGCCACCGAACTGGAAAGAACAAAAGCTAACTTGTTGAATGAAGCGGAACAAGCATTCAAAGAAAAAGACAAAACACAGTCGTCCGCACTCGTGTCAAATTATGTCAACAATTATCTTGAAGGCACTCCAATTCCTGGTGCTGAAAACAGGTACAAGTTTTTGAAACAGGTTTTACCCGGAATCACCTTAAATGAGATCAATGAGGCCGCGAAGAAAAAAGATAAAATGCCCTCAGATGATGAACTTGAAAAGCAGATCATCGCAGCATCAAAACAACAGGTAAAACCTTACGAGGAAAAAGCGATCGCCTCAAGTTTGATGGACGGTTCTCTGTCGGCAGGAAAAATAGTTTCTGAAACAAAAAGTGATAAGCTTGGTACAACTGATCTAGGTTTAAGCAACGGCGTAACGATCACTGTAAAGCCAACCAATTTCAAAAATGACGAGATATTGATGGATTGCTGGCGCTGGGGTGGATGGCAACGCTTTTCGCTGGAAGACAAAGACAATGCGAAACATGCCGCCGAATTGGTAAGCATGATGGGTGTAAATGATATGACACCTACTGATCTTCAAAAATTCCTGTCGGGAAAAACAGTCCAAGTGATGCCGTATATCAATGACCATGAAGAAGGAATAGAGGGAAGCAGCAGTACAAGAGATTTTGAGACCTTCCTTCAACTCGTTAACTTATACTTCACGCGGCCGCGCAAGGACCAGGCATTGTTTAATTCTTACGTCACAAAACAAAAGGGCCAATTGCAATTCTTAAAGTCGAATCCAAAATATTTTTTCCAGGATACATTATATAAGATCGCTTACAACAACAGCCCCTGGGTTACTTTTTTACCTTCTTCAGCAGAATTTGAAAATTTAAACCTGGATAAAATAATGGCTGATTACGATAAGATCTTCGGCAACGCTGATGGAATGCACTTCACATTCGTGGGAAATGTTGATCTGGCTAAAGCAAAAACTTTGTTTGAAAAATATCTTGGTTCATTACCTGCCAAACCGGAAGAGCATGCGTTTAAAGATAATGGTGCAAGACCTATTCAGGGAACTGTGCTGGCTAATATCAAAAAAGGAAAAGAATCTCAAAGTCTTATCAACATTATCTGGTCCGGGGAAACACAATATTCTCGTGAAGAAAATATGGCGTTCAGGGCTTTGATCGATGCTCTTAATATAGAAATCGTTGAAAAGCTAAGAGAGGAAATGAGCGGTATGTATAGTGGAGGATTAAATGGCTCTATTCAGAAACGTCCATATGTTCATTACACTATTACCGCTAATATTCCCTGCGGGCCCGAAAATGTTGACAAACTTACGGACGCGTTGTTCGAGCTTATTAAAAATGCCCAGGAAAAGGGAATTGATCAAAAGGATCTTAACAAGGTAAAGGAAACGTGGAAGAAACAATACAAAGTCAGTATGCAAAGTAACGATGCGTGGTTGGCTAATCTCTCCAATGCATTTATTGATCAGAATAATCCTGAAAATATTTTAGACTATGAACAACGAGTAGATGCATTGACAGTAGAAGATCTTCAAAATGCAGCGAAGAAATTCCTCAGCACAACCAATTATATAAAAGCGGTTTTATATCCCGAAAGTGCTAAAGTAGAAGAAGGAGTTAAAAAAGCATTTTAATTTATTCCTTGATCGCTCTTGCAGCAGAGCCCGCCTCAAAAGTGGTCATTGCGATCCGCCACAGGCGGAGAAGTAATCCAAAAAAGTTTATCGTTGCCCTGCAAACAGATTGCCTGCCGGTAGGCAGGCCTTGGTCGTTCCTCCCTCGCAATCACGAGAAGCAGCTTTTGAAACCGCTTTTGTTTTTTTATCGCAACCGAATTTATAAAGGGTTTGTGTATTTTCATGGAACAATCAATTGATGGAATACAAGTCCTTGTCGCGTTTAATTTACCTCGCAGCCGGTCTGCTGGCTGCTATATGGTTTTTACACGAAGTACTCCAGGTCATTCTTCTTTTATTTTTTGCCATCGTTATCACTATTGTATTGAACGCTCCTGTTACCTGGCTTGAAGGAAAGAATATTCGCCGCCCGGCTGGATCGCTGATCGTCTTTTTTACTGTTGTTCTTTGTTTTGCCCTGCTTGGATGGATGATAGTTCCCAAGCTAGTGAATCAGGTTAGACTATTGATCACAAATTTGCCAGCCTATCTCGAAGGGCTCAATACGCGAATTGAAAAATGGTTAGGCGAGTATGGCAGTGACCGCCAGACTGCGAAGGACACTGCAAATGCCATCACAGCTTTGCCTTCTGTTTCAACAATTATCAATAGTGTGGGTCAGTATTCGATCCAGTTATTTCAAAACGTTTTACTGATCATATTTTTCTTTTGCCTTGTGATCTATATGCTCATCAATCCCAGGCCACTGCTCGAATTATATCTTTCTTATTTCTCCGACAGCAAAAAGGACAAGGCAGCCCAGGCGTTTTCCTATGCATCAAACATGACCATCGGATGGATGTGGTCCAATATAGTCGCCGGTACCATAAGAGCGATCATTGTTTGGTTTTTTCTCTACTTTATGGGCATCCCTGGAGTTTGGGTCTGGGCCGCTGTTACTTTTTTTGCAGAGCTGATCCCCAAGATCGGTTTTTATGTTATGGCTGTTCCTCCCATACTCATCGCTTTTTCCATTTCTCCGCTCACTGCTTTATGGGTTGCCATATTCTACATTGCATCGGATGAAGTGATCGGAGATTTTATCATCCCGCGGATACGTTCGAAAACAATGAAGATCCACCCTGTTTTCATTCTAATTATGATCATAGCCATGTCATCAGCC